>BNJV01002612.1_pt1:85000-405526 | contig 405526 bp, 460 predicted proteins | sample 8540591 | NCBI WGS metagenome assembly BNJV01 (sample SAMD00202457, study PRJDB9452) | human saliva metagenome | host: Homo sapiens
TGTCTAAGTTTTTTTCTGGTAACGTTTATAGATTTTTCTTTTTCCTCTACTCTGCGCTTGATTTCTTTGAAAATATATCCAAAAAAATAATTGATTTAGCTTCAGAAAAAGCACTATCATATTTTTTTCTTGCAATAACTTCATAGCTTCTCCCATTTTTTTCAAGTTGAGCTATGTTTGCAGAGTTATTAGATACAAAAATCATCGATATTATCAAAAGAAATTTCTTCTTTTACTATGACATTTTTTTCTTTCTTTCTCTATTTTTTTCTCTTAATTCTTTGAGTTTATTATTTTTTTCATTCAGATCTTCTAGTAGTGAAAATACTTTCTCTTTATCCATTTTTTTCTCCTAATTCCATTCAGCAATGTAGCCACAATCTGATTCCACTTTTTTAACATCAAATCGAGTATGTAAAATCAATTTCTTTCCAAAAACGTCCTCCGAAGTCATCCAACTAAGGGTGTCTTTCTTACGGTCAAATAATGTGACAAAGTTTTCTAAATCTCCGATAAATGCTTTTTTTATCACCTTTATTCCCTAATGTCGTATCATCTACAATTAAAAAATTATCTACAAAGAAGGTTTCGCTTGTTCCTGTCTCTTTATCAACTTTAAGAAGATAATTCCCTGAAGTATCCTTCATTTTTTCTAAAACGTTAAATAATGATTGACTGACAACCATTGATACAATACGTTCTGGATTGATTAAAAGAAACAATTGATTTCAAATCATCTATACTTGTAGCAGTCTGAGTTGTTGCAGTTTGAAGGATTTTTCCGATTTCTCTATTACGTGTTTTACGTTTTAATTTAATGATTTTTTTCCCGAGAAAATCTGTCAAATTATATTGCCCATCTTCTAATTGTTCTTGTGAAAACTCAAGCTTCCCACTAAATGATTTAACTAAGTAATCAACACTAATAGTTTTCTTTTTTTAATTTCATTTTTGGATCTGTTCCACGTTGGTTTCTTGTAATAAGTCAGATTCAAAGTCGTTCACTTCATACTTCCCACCACGGGTGCGAGTCTCAATAACATTTACTAGATCAATCAACTCTTTACGTTGATGTTCATCTTCGTAACTGTCAAGGATTGGTTTTCCAATGAGTACATGATTATTTTCTACGTTCATCCCTCTAGTGTTATGACCTGTACTTCGGATATATGTTTCTAATTCTTCCTTTTGTTTAGATAATTTATTTGTCATGTTTTTTTCTCCTTTTTATCTTTTTTTATATCTGATTTTTTTGTTTGTAATTTTTTTCTAAAATTCTTTTGCTCTTAGCTTTTTCTTTTTATGATTCTTCGAGCTTTTTAGAATCATTTTTTTCTAGATCTTGATTTGTCTTGTTTGTTAGCATATTTTTTTCTAGTATTTCTTTTTCCGTTTTTCTAAGTTTTTCATCATCTTTTTTTGCACTTTGCAAATATTTGTTGTCTTTTCTTTGGATCCATAGAAAATTTATCTGCTACAACATACCCTAAAAAAGTATCTCCTGTCATAATACTCACCCCTTTCAAAGCAAACAAAAAGGGACATACCATTAGCACTACTTGCTTTCGGTATGTCCCTGAGTTGTTCTCAATAGACTTTATTTTTTTGTTTCTTTCTTACATAAATGGGTAAACTTCCCATCTGAATAGAATAAAGTAATTTCTCCAAAACTTGGAACTTTTTCTATCTCTATTATACCACATTTTTCGTAGACAACAAAGCCTTTTTCTGTTGCAAATCGCATTTTATCATCATTCATTGATATTCTCCCCTCACTGTGTTTATAGTGTATCGCTTATCTTTGATTGTGAAAGCCTTGAAAGTGTTCCCTTCTAAACCTTTTAAAATTCTACTTGAATTTCTAGCATTGTAAACAGTCCGCAGTTCGCTACTATCTAGGTTCGTGTTGAAAATCGTAGTTTCTCGATTGTTGATAATATCAAACAAGAAATCCTGTTCCCAGTCACTCTTAGGAGTGATTGTTCCATTTTTTGCCCCAAGGTCATCGATGATTAGAAAATCAACATCAACTAGCTTTTTAACTGCCTCATACTCTGTTAAGTTTGCATTCCTTCCATAAGCCCAACCTTCTTTTATCTGCTTGATAATCTCGGTTAAGCTGACAAATAAGACACTCTTAGGATCGTTCTTCTCTCTGAAACTCTCATTGATTTCTTTGGCCAGAGCAAGAGATAAATGACTTTTCCCTATTCCTGTGCTACCACTAATTAAGGTATTTCCCGTCATACCTCCAAGGTACTTCTGGGCTTGCCCCTTTACAAACTCTAACATCTGACGCTCCTCTGTAGTCTTAACAAAGAAATTATCAAACGTCGCTCCTTTCAACTCGTTAGGGATCGTACTGTCACGCATTAAGACATCATAGGTTTTAAAATATTCTTGCCTATCTTTAAACTCCTTTACCAGTTCTTTTTCTTTTTGCTCAATTTCCTCTTGGCCACATTCAGGGCAAAATTCTAGCAAACTTCGTTCCTTGCTTCCTCGTACAGGTATTGAGATTTCCCAATAGTTTACCTGGTGAATCTCACATACTTTTTCAGATATCTTTCTGTTGTTGTATTCTTTAAATTTATCTTGCATTTTTTAACTCCTAAAATGGTAGATCTGGAAAGTTATTGTCTAGCTTACTTTTTTAGAAATTTTTAGGCTTTTTGATTCAAATAACCGTCAAACTTAGTTCCGAAAAAGTGTTTCTGGTCTCAGATATTTAGAAAATTCAGGACTATCCTTCCATTCTGCCGTTTTAATATCTATCACCTGTTTAAAAATCTTCAAGTGTATATCCTTCATTGAATCGTGCCATTATATGTTTTTAGATTCTTCTCGAGATACTTATAATTTTTTTCCTACAGAATGATTAAGATAAGCAAGAGGAATTCTAACTAAATACCTTTCTGGCTTGACTTTTGTGATTTCTTCAATCATTTCTGGTGTTAGCCAATCAGGGAAAGTAAAGTCAGGTTTTCCTGACAATATATATTCTTTATCTAACTCTTTATCTTTCTCTAACTCTATCTCTATCTCTGTTGGACATGAGTTGGAAAGAGTCTTTTTATTTTGGACATTCTCCAATTTTAGTAAATTTTGACTATTTTTTCTTTGTTCTCGCTTGTATTTTGCCCAGTTTGTTTCACTCTCAACCATGGCTTTTGCTTGCGATAATGTAGCATGTCCATCATCATCAATCTGAATTAGTCCACATTTTGTAAAATATGCGACTGTCATATTTATATCATCCTCGGACACATCTAATTTTAAAGCTAGTTCCTGTACCAAATTATCAAAATATCCCTCATAGTACAAAATACAGTCATCTTCTAAGCTTTCTAACATAAGACGGATATAAATAACAGTCATGGTGTAGCCACCTGGCATATGTTTAAGTCGCTTAATAAAAAGATTATCAAAAAACTTCTTATCGACTTTCAACCAAAAATATACTTTAGTCTTTGCCATCATCCACCCCCAGGAACTTCAAAATGTCTGTAACTTTGTAATAAACTTTTCTTGTATCTTCTAGTGGTGGTTGATACCGTATTAGTCCTGCGCTTTCCCACTTCTGCAAGGTTTTATATTTTATGTCTAACTCGTCCATGGCTTCCTGTGCTGACATTAAACCAGTTAGTCGTGGTTTAGGTCTTTCTCGAACTGCTAGATAGTTTTCTACTACCGTGCTGATTCTATTGGTTAAATCATTTTCGCTTTCTTTACTCAAACTAAACATATCCTTCCACCCCTTTCAGTGTAAAATTCATTCTATTCCTCATTTTCTAGGCTGATTTATAGGCGAAGGTTATATGGTTACTTATTGCACCACATAAAATATCTTCCTGATCATTTAAAATCGTCTCAATAGTTTTCGAAATATATCTTAATTCTTCATCCGAAAGATTATTATTTAATGCTCCTAAAATTACTGATAATTTTTTTATGTTGTCTATACGCTTAGCTATAAAAGCCTCTCTTGTTAAGCCGTGCTCCTCTAATTGCTCTTTAGTATGTAAATGTATTCTATAATTCATTTGATATCTCCTTGTTTATTAATACCTGCAAGTTGAATATAACGCCCATAGCAAGGGTTTAATTCGCCCCTTGGTGTTTCTACTGCTTGTTTATTGTAAGGGTGTTTGTACTTCTCTAAATGATGTAGATAAAGGAATAATAGACCTACAACTAAAAGCAAGATAACTGCCTGTGTATTGGTTAAATCTAATTCATTCATGTTAGTTCCTCGCTTGATAATTATTTATAAGTTCCACACGATCTACTTGTCCTATTTTCAAGAAATTGTCTACTTCTTCATAGGTCACTTTTCTATCAACAAAATCAGAGATAAACTGGAAGAGGTTTGGGTGTTTCTCCTTAATTTCAGCCATTTGTTTATCAAATTCTGCTTGTGTCATGTTGTCTAAGTCTAGTGTCATTTTATTGCTCCTAATCAATCATCATTCCACGAGTATATAAGGATGAGTCTGTCCATGAATCCAAAACGTTCTTTTTCCCTCGTTTTTTCTTTGCGATATCAACCGCTATGACTTCCCATACATAATTCAATAATTGGCTTTGTTTCATTGGGTGGGTATTTTCTTTAGTTATCTCAGCTAGGTAAGTGTTTAAGAAAAGAAATCCATCAAAGTTGGAAAGTAGCTTTATAAACTTAGTATCACCCCAAAAATTTCTGTAATAAGACTCTTCTCGTTCTTCTAGTTCACCTATTACCTCAGCAATCACCCTCTGTTTCATCTTCTCTGTTTGTTCCTTTAGCGTTTGCTGTTGTTCATGGTATTCTGTGCTAGTTAGTTCATTATAAACATCATCCAAGTCATTCAATACCCTACTGATTGCTCTTTTAGCTATGATATTTCTAACTCCTGTAAGACTTCCTTGTATTTCTTCTAATTCTGTTGAAATAGCTTCTAATTTATCCGCTAACATGTTTTTTTACCTCTGTTTCTTTGTTTGTGTGATTGCCTTGATGGGCTTTTAATGATTGTTTCTTATACAGGATAATTTCACCACTCCAAACGCTGGGCAGTTGCCCCAAGTTGGCGAACGCTTGTAGCGGTGTTTCATGAGTAATTACCCATCTTTCAGCTAAACAAGGCCTTAGAATCACCCTGTCAGCTCTTGATTTCAAAACCTTTTCTAATTGCTTGCCTGCTCTTCGGTTTTTCTTTAGATATTTGATAGAATAGATATTTTTTGCTATAATCAGAGCATAGAAAAAAATTTCTATATCCTTAATCTTGTCGCTTGCTCGCCTCGTCTAAAATTTGAGCAAGTGATTTTTTTATTTTCTTTTTGCATGATTACTACCTGACTTTGGTTTATAAAGCAAGTCTTTACTTTCGATAAGATCTAGAATCCAACTGATTCCCTGTTCTACTGTTTCAAGAAATGCGCCCAGGTCTTCACTGTCCAAGTTCTCGTAGTTCATACAAAGATATTCGGCTAGTTGTCTGTCTTTCTCAACTAGCTTTTTAAAATCCTTGGGATACTTAGGAATTTCTAACCCCTTGGCATTTGTAACTGTCCTAAAATCATTTTCCATTTTCTATACTCCTATACTTTAAAAATTAGTTCTTTAATTTCTGAATACCCCCTATTCAAGTTAATCATAGCTATTACCATATCTTCCAAGCGCTGATAGCTTGTCAGTTCCACACTTGTCAACCCATCGATACCGTTCTTACTTTCTCGCTCCTTCATGAGTTGCGCTTTATTCTTCCCTGTCACTCCCTTTAGTAGTAAGTTTGTAAGGGTACTATAGGCATGCTTAGGTGCTTTCTCCCATGTTTGAATAGCTTCAGTTAAGCTTTTACGCTTTGGCTTTTCCAGTTCTCTTTGAAGATAGCGTTTAGAAAGTTCATTACGCATTTCAAAAAAGGCTTTGACTAGGTTCTTCTTAAACTCTTTTACGGGGTCTGTATTTCGTAAGTAAGTGATCAGCAATGTTGCTTGTTGCTCGTTCAAAATATAATCCCGTACATTTTGCCCACTCTCTGAAGGTGAAATTTTAAATTGCACCTTTCCGAAGCTTTCAAAGTTCTCTCGGTGCTTATTCAGCAAAATCTTCAAATGTCTGTGCTTAATTTCAGCGCATTCTGCAACGATACTGCTCAGTGTATACGGCTCTTTCTTGCCGTCCATATAGACCAATTCCATTGGTTCGCTCCTTTCTTCTTGTTGCTCGTGCTTGCCACCTAAAACAGTACCAAAGTAAATCATTGAGGTAGGGAAAATTTAGGAGAGAATAAACCCCTACAAACCCTTGATACTGCCATAGGTAGCAAGCAAAATATTTCTAGATTCTGTCTTATGCCCCTTTCTAGTAATCTTCAGCAAGCCATTCCATTACGCTAGCATAAATTCTTTTAGGAGCCTTATAATCACCTTTCAGAATTTTAGGAACCGTTTTAGGTGCAACACCAATTTCAAAAGCCAACTCATAATTTTTTAATTGTAGATCAGCTTTTTTTCTTCGTAACGCTTTCGCTTGTGATTGTGTAATAATCATTTTTCTTTCTCCTTTTAATTTTTTTCATTCTCATTTTAAGAACAATTTAAGTATATACTCTATTTTTTTAAGAATGTCAAGCGCTTTTTGTTCTTTTTTTGAGAATTTTTTTATAGAAAAAAATTCTTTGCTATGATATAATCAACTTAAAATAATTAAAGTAGGTTATATATCGTGAAAATAAAACTCAAAGAATTAAGAGAAAAAGAAAATTTATCTTTGAACAAACTTAGAAAAAAATTTTTAAAAGATAAATACGATATTACCGTTTCTGATAGTCAATTAATGTATTATGAAAACGGAACTCGAAAACCAAGAAACAATAAAGTATGGGAAAGCCTAGCGGATTACTTTGGGGTTAGTGTCACTATTTCTTTTTAGGCCATGATGAAATGTCTCCTGAAGAAATGACTACTAAATTACAAGATTTTTTTGAAAATCTTGATATGAATGAACTAAATAAGATTAAACCTGATTATGATTTGCTAAAAAAAGATTCAATCAGCGTATGAGAACGTTGAAGAACACATAAATAATCCTAAAAAAATACGAGAATTTTTGGCAAAGGTCTAGTAAATTTTTAATCAAAACTACATGCTGACTATAGAAAAGTTAATAATAAATGATGCTGAAATTGGTACAAATTTTTGCGAGATCTTTTAATCAACTATATTTCTTTAAATGACTATGATAAAAATAGCTTTTTGATTTAGTTAAAAAAACTATCTGAGAGAGACGACGAAAAGGAGTAACCCCCATGGGATTTTTTGACACTGTAAAACAAGAGGGTAGTTTTTCTACCGCATCTGGAGTAAATGGACTACACTACGTTGTCCTTCAGGTAACTTTGAAAGAAAAGTTTTTCGGCACTGGATCAGGAAACCTTACAGAATTAGAAGATGTTATCAATAAACAAGCTTCAAAAGGTTATCGCCTGCATACTATTACTACTGCCAATGGTGGAAGCAAAGGACTAGGCGGTGGAGACCGTATCCAAGACACAATGGTATTTGAGAAGATTATCTAAAATCTTTCCTGATTTCTAAGCTTTTCTCTGTTAAAGTAGGGAGTTGAAAAGATAGGAAGCAGAAAAAATAAAAGCTAACAAGTTTGCTAACTTGTTGACATATGGCTCCAAATGGATTATAATTTATTTAATCTTAATGAATGGTTGCAGTAGTGACCTACCGAAAGGAGCTTCTAACGAAGCTCCTTTTGTGCATTATTTTGAGGTATAATCAGTGAAACCTTTTACAAATATTGATGAACAAATTGAGTTACTAAAATCAAGAAATCTAACATTTCTAAATGAAAGTTTGGCAAGACAATCTCTAACTAATTATGGATACTATGAAATAGTGAACGGCTATAAGTATTTCACTATTGAATTAGACTCTGAGGAGGAAATCTATAAAGACGGTGAAACGTTTGAACATATGCTCGCCCTCTATGAACTTGATAAGGATATCCGAAAAGGAATTATAGAGGCGACTATGGAAATTGAATTGTCACTACGTACAGCAATCGGTTACGTTGTCGCAAAAGATATCGGAGTTGAAAAAGAGCAGTATCTGGATAGAAACAATTATAATCAAGGTAAGAAGAATAAAAGAGGTCATGAGATTGATCAGCTGATTCTTAAATTAAATAAAATTTACGATGATAACTCTGAACCTTATAAACATTACAGAGAAACTCACGGACATATCCCACCATGGATTCTTTTAAAAGGTACTACTCTGGGAAACCTGGTAACAATGTGTAAACTACTAAAACCTGCTCAAAAAGAGCAAGTCATTGCAACCTGCCTAACAATTCCTAAAGAATTTATAACAGAGGAAGTAAAAGCAACTTTTTCAGAAATTCTATACCTCGTTTTGGCATTTAGGAACCGTGCGGCCCATAGCGGTAGACTGTTTAACTATCATTCTGAGAAATATTCAATCAACTATAGAGAATTTTTCCACAAACGTATGGGAATATCTGAAGCTGGCTATAGAAAAGGCGCAGGAAAAAACGATTTATACACCCTTTTCAACTCTCTTACATGGTTTAAAAATGAAGATGCAGCATTTCATGCTGAATTTGCACTATTCTATTCTCTCAAGGAGCATCTTAAGAAATTCCCTGATGATGATGTCATGTTTACGATAGAATCAGGTATGCCATCTGAGTATATCGATAAAAAAATAGCTAAATTTTCCGAATAGATCTATTTACTTAGCAATTATAAGCCCTGTAAGCACTTCTTTTTATTTTGGTATACAAATCTCACCTCTAACTGTTTAAAATTGAATACAGGGCATTCTGTGGCCGTATAGCATAGTTTTAATTCAAAACCTTTTCTAATTGCTTGCCTGCTGATGGAAAGGAATACTATGCAAATAAAACAAATCACAAAAAAAGACGGTTCAATAGTATATCGTGCTAATGTCTATCTTGGTGTTGATAAAGTCACTGGAAAAGATGTAAAGACAAGCATAACAGGGAGAACAAAAAAAAAGAAGTTAAGCAAAAAACAAAAGAAGCTGAAATTGCTTTTTTACAAAATGGATCTACTAGATTCCAGGCTACTAATATTACTACCTACAAAGAATTAGCTTCCTTATGGTGGGAAAGTTACAAGCATACAGTAAAACCTAACACACAATTAAACGTTAGAAGACTGCTAGATAACCATATCTTACCTTTATTTGGTGCTTATAAGCTGGATAAACTAAATACCCCAATTATTCAAGATATAGTCAATAAACTTGCTGACAAAACGAATAAAGGAGAAGAAGGGGCTTTTCTATATTACGATAGCCTACATGCTTTAAATAAGCGTATTTTACAGTATGGTGTAGTTATGCAAGCTATACCATTTAATCCTGCTCGTGAGGTAATATTACCTCGTAACACACAAAAAGCAAAGCGAGAAAAAATAAAGCATTTTGATAACCAGGAATTAAAAAAATTTCTTGATTATCTCGATAATTTAAACTTGAATAAGTTTCGTTATTACTACGAGAATACACTTTATAAATTCTTACTTGCTACTGGTTGTCGTATCAATGAAGCTTTAGCTCTTTCCTGGTCTGATATTGACCTAGATAATGCAGTTGTGCATATCACAAAGACTTTAAACTATAAACTAGAAACCAATAGTCCGAAATCAAAATCAAGTCTTAGGGATATAGATATAGATCAAGCTACTGTTAGTATGCTGAAACAGTACAAACATAGACAAGTGCAAGAAGCTTGGAAACTTGGGTGCTCTGAAACTGTGGTATTTCTGACTTTATTCATGAATATCCTAATAATCGAACCTTACAAACTCGATTAAGAACCCACTTTAAACGGGCAAAGGTAACTAATATAGGCTTTCATGGTTTCAGACATACACACGCTAGTTTATTGCTTAACTCTGGAATACCCTACAAGGAACTTCAGCACCGTTTAGGTCATTCCACTTTATCCATGACTATGGATATTTATAGCCACCTCTCAAAAGAGAACGCAAAAAAAGCAGTCTCATTCTATGAAACTGCACTAAAAAGTTTATAACTGAACAAATAACTGAACAAACCCAGAAATCAACGTTTTAAGACAAAGCAAAAAGCCCACTGTTGTAGGCTTTCTGTAATATATATCTTAAAATTAAAGCATCTTGTTGTAGAATTCAACGATAAGTGCTTCGTTGATTTCTGGGTTGATTTCATCGCGTTCTGGTAAACGAGTTAATGAACCTTCCAATTTTTCAGCATCGAATGATACGAATGCTGGGCGTCCAAGAGTAGCTTCAACTGCTTCAAGGATTGCTGGAACTTTCAATGATTTTTCGCGAACTGAGATCACTTGACCTGGAGTTACACGGTATGATGGGATATCAACACGTTTTCCATCAACAAGGATGTGACCGTGGTTTACGAATTGACGTGCTTGACGACGAGTAGTCGCAAGACCAAGACGGTAAACTACGTTATCCAAACGACGTTCCAAAAGAAGCATGAAGTTGAAACCAAGGATTCCGCCTTTAATTTTTGTAGCTTGTACGAACAAGTTACGGAATTGTTTTTCACCTACTCCGTAAGTGAAACGAAGTTTTTGTTTTTCAGCCAATTGCAAACCGTATTCTGACAATTTAGAACGGTTGTTTGGTCCGTGTTGCCCTGGTACGTAGTTACGACGTGCCAATTCTTTACCTGTACCTGTAAGTGAAAGGCCAAGGCGACGAGCTTGTTTCCAAGATGGTCCTGTATAACGTGACATATGTATGTCCTCCTAATATAAATAAAATTTCGGTGGAAATAGTCACTTAGAAAGCCCTGATTCGTGCAGATGCCTTTCGCCCTAAACAGCCAAGGTTACTTGTTATAAGACACCTGTTGACGAGCTTCATGCTTTCCTGCTGCTATTTCACACGAAGGCTATTGTACCATGAAATACTACTTTTGTAAAGAGAATTTTTTTAGTTTTATTTCAAATTAAGTCTGAATGTAAACTTGCTTCCTAATCCATACTGGCTTTCTGCTGTTATTTCACCACCTAGTTGATGAGCTAGTTCTCGCGCAATCGCAAGTCCTAATCCATGGCCACCTGTCTTCATATTACGCGAAGTTTCTACACGATAAAGTCGGTTAAAAATTTTTTCCAAATCTTCAGGAAGAATACCTTGACCCTCGTCTTTCACACTGATTATCAGCTCTTCTTCTGTTAACTGAGCAAGAACTTCAATCCTAGTTCCAGGTTCTGAATATTTAAATGCATTGTTTAACAAATTGACTAGAATACGAGAGAGTTTGTCATAATAACTCTTGATTTTCGCCGACTCAGGTGACACTTGAATGTAAACATCTCGCTCCTCTTGTTCAATCTGAAGTTGAAATTCACTCATCGACTCAATCAACAGCTGATCTAAAAACACATCTTCGACTTCTTCGTCAGCTATATCTTGAGGCTGAGCGTTCAGAGTCAAAACATCCAACTCCTCGACTAGCTTGTTTAAACGCTCGGTTTGGCGACCAATCGTGGTTAAGTAATGGAGTCGTTCCTCTTCCTTGATTACTCCATCTAGAATTCCTTCCACAGTAACCTGAATGGAGGTGATGGGAGTTTAATATCGTGAGAGAGCTGAGCAATCATCATTCTTTTTTCTTGCTCACTCTCATCAAGTGATTGAAAGGTATCTTGTAAATTGCGGGACATGTCATTAAAAGCCTGGCCCAACTCTTGAAATTCTATCGGCCCTTTGGTTTCAATTTCTGTGCTGAAATCTTTGCCAGCTATATTCTGAGCTTGTTTTTTCAAATGTTTCAGAGAAGAAAAAACAGGTGACAAAAGAAAGATGCTCACTGCGGCGCCAATGAAACTTGCAATCAAGGTCATTCCAACCAGAAAGTATACTTCACTTTTCTCAATCAACATTCGTTGGATTGCCCAGAAAACGACCAAAATCGTTAGTAGAGTCGAAACTAGATACCCCACTAAAATATAGCTTTTTAATTTCATTTTTTACCTCTCGGTCTTTCCATCTTATAGCCCAATCCCCAAACAGTTTTGATAGCAGGAGTGTTTAAATTCGTATACTTACTCAACTCTTGTCTCAAAGCATGGATATGAACATTGAGTGTATTGGTATCATCCACATAATCCTCTTGCCATACCTTCTCGTAAAGTTCAGTTTTTGAAAAGACTCTCGCAGGATTGCTGGCTAATATCCATAGAAGTTCAAAAGATTTCACTGTCAATTCCAAAGGCTGTTCCCCAATGCGAACTTCATGAGTCGCATGGTTGATCACTAAGTCACCAAACTCAATCTGCTCGGTCTCTCCGCCACGACTAAGACGGCGCAAGATATTATTCACTCTCAAAACCAATTCCCGCGGGCTAAACGGTTTAGCTATAAAATCATCTGCTCCCAAACTTAATCCATAAATCTTATCCTGTTCGCTTGTCTTAGCAGTTGTAAAGAGAAAGGGTTGATCAGGAGCAATATACTGAACTTCGCTGATGAAATCATAACCGTTCATATTAGGCATCATGATATCTGTGATAATGAGGTCGATAGATTTTTTTCTAAAAAGTTCTAATCCTTCCTTACCATCATGGGCAACTAAAACATCATAACCCGCCTGTAAAAGATAGCGATTTTGAATATCTAGAATATCTATCTCATCATCAACCAACAAAATTGTCTTTTTCATCTGACACTCCTTTGACAAAAACAGTGTTATACTTGCTTTAGTATAACACTATTTTCCGTAATGTTTAAATGATTTGAATCTTAATCTTCTCGTTTGGTTTTCCAACCCAAAAATCCAACAAGACCTGCCAAAGCTAGACCAAAGATACCAAGTTCAGCTGTAGTCGTTTGAGCTTCACCAGTATTTGGTAGCATTGGTTGCCCATCATTTTTCCTAGTTTCAGCCATGGAATCACCCATTCTCATCTCTGAAGCTTGGGCTTCCTTCGTCATATCCTTCATTTTGTTCATTGAATCTGACGTAGAAGAAGGCATTGCCATCTGATCTTCTTGAGGAGTTTTGGACATCATTTCTGAACCATGAAGTCGAATCGTTACTTGACGAGTAGCAACCAGATTGGTCAAATCAGGTTTGCCATCTTTAGAGCCATAGACTTTAATAGTAGCTAGATATGTATAGGTTCCGTTAGCTCGAAGTTGCTCAAGTAAGGCCTGACCATCTTTACCAACCGTATTACCATTCAAATCTACTTCGTAGAAATATTGGCCTTTAGCCAAGCCTTCAAGTGCCAATAAAGCAGGATTTTTATCCATTCCATTGTCTGACCATGGAGCCTTGTCAGAGGCTTTTAACAAGAGGCGAGTCAACATCCCATCTCCACCAAAAGCTTCGTATGGAATAACTTGGTTGACACCGGCCAAGAATGGCCCAGGAACATTAGCCTTGTCAAGGTAGCTAGCCGGAACATCAATCATGTCTTTGACATTGTTAACAACAGACTCTTTAACCTGAGTTGGTGTGGTTGAAGCGTTCAAATTAACAGTCAAATCTTTAGTCGCTACGAGATTAGTTAAGTCAGGCTTGCCGTCTTTCGCACCGTACACTTTAATAGTAGCTTTATAACTTTGAGTGCCGTTTTGTTTTAAGAGGTCAAGCAACTCTTTGTCTGATTTACCTTGAGTACCTGCCAAATCTACTTCGTAGAAGTAAAGGCCTTTGCCCAATTTTTCTACTGGTGGGAGAGCAGGATTTTTATCCATTCCATTGTCTGACCATGGAGCCTTGTCAGAGGCTTTTAAGATAAGGCGAGTCAACATTCCATCTCCACCAAAAGCTTCATATGGGATGACTTGGTTTACGCCGGCCAAGAATGGTCCAGGAACATTAGCCTTGTCAAGGTAGCTAGCCGGAACGTCAATCATGTCTTTGACATTGTTAACAACAGACTCTTTAACCTGAGTTGGTGTAGTTGAAACGTTCAAATTAACAGTCAAATCTTTAGTCGCTACGAGATTTGTTAAGTCAGCTTTGCCATCTTTAGCACCGTACACTTTAATAGTAGCTTTATAACTTTGAGTGCCGTTTTGTTTCAAGAGGTCAAGCAACTCTTTATCTGATTTACCTTGAGTACCTGCCAAATCTACTTCATAGAAGTAAAGGCCTTTGCCCAATTTCTCTACTGGTGGGAGAGCAGGATTTTTAGCTGAACCGTTGTCTGACCATGGGGCCTTGTCAGAGGCTTTCAAGATAAGGCGAGTTAACATACCGTCACCAGCGAAGAATTCATATGGAATGACTTGGTTTACGCCGGCCAAGAATGGTCCAGGAACATTAGCCTTGTCCAAGTAAGTGGCTGGAACATCTACTGTGTCTTTGGTGTTATCAGCCACACCTTTTTGCACTTCAGCTGGAGTGGTCAAACCATTCAAATTAACATCCAAATCCTTAGTCGCTACGAGATTTGTTAAGTCAGGTTTGCCATCTTTAGCACCGTACACTTTAATAGTAGCTTTATAGCTTTGAGTACCATTTTGTTTCAAGAGGTCAAGCAACTCTTTATCTGATTTACCTTGAGTACCTGCCAAATCTACTTCATAGAAGTAAAGGCCTTTGCCCAATTTCTCTACTGGTGGGAGAGCAGGATTTTTAGCTGAACCGTTGTCTGACCATGGGGCTTTGTCTGAGGCTTTCAAGATAAGGCGAGTCAACATACCGTCACCAGCGAAGAATTCATATGGAATGACTTGGTTTACGCCGGCCAAGAATGGTCCAGGAACATTAGCCTTGTCCAAGTAAGTAGCTGGGACATCTACTGTATCTTTGGTGTTATCAGCCACACCTTTTTGGACTTCAGCTGGAGTGGTTAAGCCATTCAAATTGACATCCAAATCTTTTGTCGCTACGAGGTTGCTCAAATCCGCCTTGCCGTCCTTCGCACCGTACACTTTGATAGTAGCTTTATAGCTTTGAGTACCGTTTTGTTTCAAGAGATCAAGTAGCTCTTTATCAGATTTGCCTTGAGTACCTGCCAAGTCCACTTCGTAGAAGTAGAGGCCTTTGCCCAATTTTTCTACTGGTGGGATAGCGGGATTTTTAGCTGAACCGTTATCTGACCATGGAGCCTTGTCGGATGCTTTCAAGATAAGGCGAGTTAACATACCGTCACCAGCGAAAAATTCGTATGGAATGACTTGATTGACACCAGCTGTGAATGGGCCAGGGAAGTTAGCCTTGTCCAAGTAAGTAGCTGGGACATCTACTGTATCTTTGGTATTGTCAGCCACACCTTTTTGCACTTCAGCTGGAGTAGTTGCTGGTTGAGCTTCACTGGCTTCGCGGTCTTGTACAGAAACTGTAGACGCAAGACTTTCCACAGGTTTAACTGCATCTTCTGTTGGTTTCTTAGAGTCAGGTTGTGCTTGCACTTCTTCTTTTGGTCTTTGCTACTGGCTCTTTAGCAGTTTCGTCCGCTTTTTCTGAAGAACTTGTAGTATCCAAACTTGCTTTAGGTGTTGGAATAGACTGTTCTGAAGGAAGAGCTACATCGACTGCTTTTTTTAGAGCCTCTGCTGGTAAATCGCTCTTTTCACTCACCGGAGCGTCGTTTGGCACGACTTGGGCAGGGGTCGGATTGACGACATCTGCACGTGCAGAACTTGGTTGACCAACTAGGACAAAGAAACCACTAGCTACAACAACTGAAGCAACACCGACACTGAGACGGCGAATAGACCAACGAGTATATCTCTGATTTGGATTGAATTTCATAGGATTCTCCTTAAAGTTTTCTTTTTTTGATGACTCTAGTATAATCTCCTAAAATTAAAAAGGATTAAGAAAAAAAGTTAAAATTTTTTTCTTAAATCCTTCTTATAAAATACTTATATTGACTCAATAGTCACTAGAAAAAAGAATAGTCATTTCTCTTCTACTCATTGAGGCGCGCTAGATTATCCAAATATTGGTTATTGATTACTGCCATCATGTAGCCATCAGCTTTCAATAGATCATTCGGTCCAAATTGAACATCCAAGGGAGCATTTTCGTAGTCACGAAAACCAAGGATATTGAGATTGTATTGTCCTCGAAGGTCTAGTTGACTTAGGCTTTTGCCTGCCCACGATTGTGGAATTTTCATCTCAACAATAGAGACATTCTTGTCCAACTGAAAAACATCTACGCTATTATTAAACAGAATAGTCTGCGCTAACGAGCGACCCATCTCATACTCTGGGGAAATAACTGAATCCGCGCCAATTTTTTCAAGAACTTTTTTTGCTGTATGGCTTTTAACCTTAGCAATAACTGTTGGTACTCCCAGACTCTTGCAATGCATGACTGCAAGGACACTCGACTCTAAATTTTCACCTGTTGCAACGACTACTGTATCACAAGTATCAATTCCTGCTGAAAGCAAAAGCTCTTCATCGGTGATATCTCCAACAACTCCACGCGCCAAGACTGGTTCAAATTGATTAATTCGCTCCTCATGGTCATCAATAGCGATAATATTTATATCATGCTGAGCGAGAGTTGTAAGCACACTACTCCCAAAAATACCCAAACCTAAAATTCCAATTGTCCGATCCGACATAGTTTATCCTTTCTTATCCTATCGTAATATCTGCTTTCATATAGTGAATTGTATCTTTCTTATCTGGTTGGTACTCAGCCAAGCTGACTAACAGTGTGAGTGGCCCGATCCGGCCTATAAACATCAGTAGCATAACGATGCTAAGAGCTAATTTGCCTAACTCTGGTGTCAGATTAGCAGTTACTCCAACAGTAGCAAGTGCTGAAATTGTTTCAAACATCAGGTAGATGAATTTCGGATTCCCTTCTGCTGTTATTCCTAATAGGATTAAACCCGATAAAAAAAGTTATCAAGAAGATGATGAAGACACTGAAAGATTTTTGGACTGTCCGAGGTTCTATCGTTCTCCGAGCTACATTAGCATGGGGTAAGCCTAATAGTTCACTTCGTGCGAAGACCAACAAGACAAAAAAGGTTGTGATTTTTAGTCCTCCTGCTGTCCCGCCAGGTGCCCCACCGAGAAACATTTGTAAAATATAAATCAGCAACGTAACAGGTCGGGCCTGGGTGTAATCAATCGAAGCAAAACCTGCTGTCCTCATGCTGACTGTTTGGAAAAAGCTGACGAGTAATTTATCAGGTACAGTGAGATTGCCAATAGTCCCTGGATTGTTCCACTCAATCAAGAGGGTTGAAACTGTTCCAGTAACTAAAATACCTGCTGTCAAGAAGAGAACCAACTTGGTATGGAAGCGAAGCCGACGTTTTTTCTTGCTCAACTGCGTGGCCAGGTCAAACCAAACCATGAACCCTAGACCACCTGTGATGATCAAAGCAGCAAGCACTAGATTAATCAAAGGATCAGTTTGAAAAGCTACTAAACTTGTACTTCCAAAATTATCAAAACCAGCATTACAGAAAGCTGAAATAGCTACGAAGATAGAGGTAAAAATTCCTCGGCCCCAACCAAATTCCGGAACAAAACGAAAACTTAACAGGAAGGCTCCGAGTCCTTCAACGATAAAAGTCGTCAAGAAAATCGAACGTATGAAAACCATTAAAGAATGAGTTTCTCCATAACTAAAGCTCTCCAGAATTGTTTCACGGCTACGAAGACTTAGCTTTTGCTTACTTTGAATATAAAAGATCCCTATAAAGGTCATGAGACCCAAACCACCAATCTGGATCAAAAACATACAAATTAACTGACCCCAGATGTTATATGTAGTAGCTACTGGTTGAGTAAAGAGTCCTGTCACACAGACCATGGATACTGCTGTAAAGAGATGGTCGAAATAGGTCGCTTGGGAGCTTGTTGCTTGCACAAATGGCAGACTCAAAAGGAGAGAGCCTGCGAGAATAACCAAAGCAAAACTTAAAAAAATTCGACGAGCAGGTGATAAACGCCCCAAGGTCGTGTTTATTTTTTCCGAAAATGATTTGAATAACATAGTTACATTGTACCATAAAACAGTAAAAGCAGTCACATATGACTAACGATTTCAAGACAGAGTTCTAAGGCCTTGTCAAAAGCTTCTGAACCCCAATCGCGGCTATCATAATTTTCTAAATCCGCTAGAGAGTCGGCTGTAAACAGAAGTTGTCCCCAAACGACTCCTCGAAGCTGGGCAACTGCTGCAAGAGCAGCACACTCCATCTCCACAACAGAGCAGCCTTCTTCCTTGCGATAGGCAACCTTTTCAGCTGTCTCTCGATAAAAACCGTCTGTCGACCAAGTCATAACCTCTTCATAAGGAATGCATAGTTGTTCCAAGACCTGCTCGATAGCAGAGATAGCCTCAATCTGCATCTCCATATAACGAGAAGGTGGCGCATAATGGTAACTAGCCCCTTCATCTCGCAGAGCGCGAACAGGGACGAGAAAGGCATTTTCCTCTATATCGGCTAGGACGCCACAGGTTCCAGTGGAAATGATTTTCTCCACACCGTAGCTAATCAACCAATCCATAAACTGGGCCGCAGGGGCAGAACCTACAGGAGCTTGGGCTAGACACACTTTTTCACGTTTGTAGTCCATGACATAAACCGGGTAGGTCTTAGTGGCAGAAACAAACTCCCCAACGCACTCCGCCCCTACTTCCTGAGCAAAGCGGTCAATCTCCTCTTCCAAAAATGCATAGATGCACTTCTTTGGCAACTGTAAATCTAATCCTTCGTGATTGGGCATGATGACTGCCTGAGGATTATCGTCAAACTCTAAAATAGGAATAGCATGTTTTTGAATCATAGAATACCTCCTCTAAATTTTTACTATTATAACAAAAGCCAAACGAAAGTCAAGACGGGAGGCTAAGTCAAATCAGAAAAACCTACCTTAAGTAGTAAACAACCATTAAATGCTTTTTCCTCTACTAACAAAATTGCTAAAACTTAGGAATTAGTTTATAATAGATTGAATTTAAAAAAGGAGAAATCTTATGAAATTCTATTCATACGACTATGTTCTAAGCCAAATCAGTCAACAGGATTGGGTCATGATTATTGTGTCGACGCTCTTAGTGATTGTGACTGGATTCTTTGCATTTAAGGCTTTCAAAGATAAAAGAGGGAGTAAGTTCCGTGAATTATCGCTCATTTCTATTTTGACCTTAATTGCTTTTGTATTGATTAGCATTACGAATCTTCAAAACAACCAATCCAATGATAATCAATTTCGTAGTTCCTTGCACTTCATCGAAATTGTATCAAAAGAGTTAGGTGTTGATAAGAAAAATGTTTATGTCAACACATCAGCAGTGACTGATGGGGCGATTATTAAAGTAGGTGACAATTTTTATCGTGCCATTAGTGGGACTGACCAAGATAGCTATTTATTAGAAAAGATGGAACTCTATAAATCAGATGTGGAACTCGTGGAGGTTGAAAAATGATAATCTTTTTTGCTACAATTGCAATTAAATTAGCCTTGGGGCTACTTTCTCTTGTTTTTGTTATTAACGTAACAGGTAAAGGAAATTTAGCACCAAGTTCTGCAGTAGATCAAATCCAGAACTTTGTTCTCGGGGGTATTATCGGTGGGGTTATCTACAATAGTTCTATCACCATCATCCAATACATTGTTATCCTCATTATTTGGACTATTCTCATTTTACTCCTCAAATGGTTGAATACCAATGTTTCCTTCATTAAACATCTGATTGACGGAAAACCTACGATTATCATTAAAAATGGTAAATTAGACCCTGAAGCCTGCCGCTCAAAAGGCCTGGCAGCTGCAGATGTTGCTCTTAAATTGCGCGCTCAAGGGATTTTCCAATTGAAGGATGTCAAGAGAGCTGTGATTGAGCAAAACGGACAGCTGATTGTCGTAAAAATGGGTGACGAGAATCCTAAGTACCCAGTGATTACCGATGGTGTTGTCCAAGTTGAAATCTTAGAAACCATTGGCAAATCTGAGGAATGGCTAACAGAAAAATTAAAAGAAGAAGGTTTCGAAGACGTTTCTAATATCTTTATCGCTGAATATGATAAAGGTCAATTGAATATTGTAACCTATTAAAAAAATAAACTGATGCTTTTTCGTATCAGTTTTTTTGCTTTTAGTATAAAAAGGGTATATACTTAAATTAGTATCTAATGTAATTTAGATAATACAAAAAAATTAACGGAGGTATCCCCCATGTCAATCGAAGAAAAAAATTCAACCAAGCTAAAGGTTCTGTTAAAGAAGGTTTTGGTAAACTAACTGGCGATACAAAAAAACTCAAGCAGAAGGAGCTGCAGAAAAAAAGTAGCTTCAAAAAGCTAAAAGAAGTTGCTGAAGATGCTAAAGAAGCTGTCGAAGGTGCAGTATCTGGCGTAAAAAACATCTTTAAAAAAGACGGAGAATAATTCTTTCTCGTCCTAATAACATAAGAAAATCTCCCTTCTCTTTCGAGAAAGGAGATTTTCTTTTATGGTTGTCCGCCAGGGCCACCATTCCCTTGAGGTCCACCTCCACCAGGCATCGAATTGACAATCTCAGTTTGTTTTTCACCATTGAAATAGATGTCTCCGCCTGTGTAGGTCGCTGTTCCATCAAAGTCAAAACCAGTTTGACCAGTCATTTTGATGGTTCCTCCCGTAACAGTAATGTTACCATTTGAGTCAATTGGATCCGTGTCCCCTTGACCAACTTCAACCGTCAAATTCCCACCATTCATAGTAAAGAAGATTTCACTTTGTTGAGCGTTTTTGTTGGCCGGATTGACACCATCATCTGTTGAGTATATGGTGATGTCTCCACCGTTGATAGTGATTGACTTACCTTCAATCCCTTCTGTAGAATTCTTAACGTTATAGGTACCACTATCAATCACCAAATCACCTGATGCGTGGATACCATCATCTCCAGCAGTAACAGTGATGGTATTGTCAGAGAGATACATGGTTCCTACAGATGTGTCCTCATCATTGTCGACCTTAACTCCGTCTTCCTTGGCATCGATAGTCATAGTTGTGCCGGTAATGTTGAGTTCGTCATTGACATTAAAGGCATCTCCAACTGCTGTGATGTTGTAAGTTCCGCCTGTGATGTGAAGTGTATCGTTTGCTTTAATACCATTGTTTCTTACCATCTACATTGAGAGTTCCTTTACCGTTGATGGTCAAGTCCACTTTAGAGAAGAGGGCTGCATCAGCTTTTTCATCACTATTAGAAGCAGAATCTGAGAGGCTATTGGTTGTTCCATCTGCTAGAGTTAGGTAAACATGACCAGCTGATGTTGCAGAAATAGATGCATTTGTATTGGTCATGGTCACACCCTTTAGAACAATATGTACATCATCAGTCTTTTCGGCTTCGATCTTAATTTGAATTCCATCAGATTGACCAGAGATCAAATAGGTACCTGACTTAGAGATTGTAACAGTCGAACCTGATACGGCAACTCCGTCACCTGATACCTTCGCTGTTGATCCTGACAAGGTTACAGTTGCTGCTGTCTTTTCATCATAGGAGGTGTCGTAGTCCTTGTCTGTGAAATAGTTAGTTCTCTTAGCATCTGTAGTGGATGTAGTAGTTGTTGCAGCATTGCTAGCTGTTGTATTTGAAGTTGACTGGGTACAAGCTGTCACTAGTGCTAGAGTTGCTATACTCGTTAATAGGAATGTCCATTTTTTTGCTTTCATACTCATTTCCTCGTCTTTCATTTACATGATCCTAGTCTACGGGTCTTTCCTAAAAGAAGCCTAAATTTTTTCTGAAAGTTTTCTTAACCCCATTCGAACTTCATTAATACTCATTGCTTATGGTAAAAAAAGAACAGCATCTTGCTGTTCTTTTAATTTTCTTCTTTGACTGGAATTTCTTTGATAACTCGTGCTGGGTTGCCTGCCAGAACTACATTGTCACCAAAAGATTTAGTAATAACAGCTCCTGCTCCTGCAACAACATTATCACCTAGTGTAACGCCTGGAAGAACAATAACGCCACCTCCTGCCCAGAAGTTTTTACCAATCGTGATTGGTTTCCCAAATTCTAAACCTGAATTTCGTTCATCTGGATCCAAAGGATGAAGAGGTGTTAGAAACTGACAATTGGGGCCAATCATGGCATTGTCACCAATGGTAATTGGACAAACATCCAACATGGTTAAATTCCAATTAGAATAAAAATTTTCTCCCAAATGAATATTGACACCATAATCCACCACCAAACGAGTATTGACATAGAGATTTTCACCAGTTGAGGCAAACCATCCTTTGATGATTTCCAAACCTTTTACTGGATCGACTTCTTCATTAAATGAGGCTTGCTTTTGTCGTGCTATTTGTGCTAGAGCACGAAGTTCTGGATCGAACGGGTGATAAGGTTCTCCCGCAATCATTTTTTTGATATTCACTTTTCATGGTTTGATTTCCTTGTATGCTTTACAAGATTGTAGCATAGTTCTATCCTTAAGACAAGCAACAAAGAGATTAAAAAAACTAGTACATCCTTGGATGCACTAGTTTTTAATTAGAAAGGTGACTTTCTCACTACTTTACAGAGTTGATTAGTCTTCTTTCTTTTTACGAGCGATAAGTCCAAATCCACTCAAGACACCTAGTAAGCCGAGAGCAGCAAGGCTAGCATGATCTTCAGTACCAGTATTTGGTAATTGAGGAGCATTCTTAACTGTTTTCTCGACCACAGGAGCTGGTTTAGCAGGAGTTTCTGGAGTTTCTGGTTTCTCAGGATCTGGAGTTGGCTCTGGATTTGGAGTCTTCACTTTTTCGTAGACATGCTCTATGTCTCCGTTTGGAAGTTTCTTAGTCTCTACGAAGCGGTAGCCTGGAATATCTTTCTTAGGTTGTTCTCCGTCTTCTGTTGGATATCCTGGAATTTCATTTCCGTCTTTATCCTTGTGACTTGTCTTCACTTTTTCGTAGACATGTTCTGTGTCGCCGTTTGGAAGTTTCTTAGTCTCTACGAAGCGGTAGCCTGGAATATCTTTCTTAGGTTGTTCTCCGTCTTCTGTTGGATATCCTGGAATTTCATTTCCGTCTTTATCCTTGTGACTTGTCTTCACTTTTTCGTAGACATGTTCTGTGTCGCCGTTTGGAAGTTTCTTAGTCTCTACGAAGCGGTAGCCTGGAATATCTTTCTTAGGTTGTTCTCCGTCTTCTGTTGGATAGCCTGGAATCTCATTTCCGTCTTTATCCTTGTGACTTGTCTTCACTTTTTTTCGTAGACATGTTCTGTGTCGCCGTTTGGAAGTTTCTTAGTCTCTACGAAGCGGTAGCCTGGAATATCTTTCTTAGGTTGTTCTCCGTCTTCTGTTGGATAGCCTGGAATTTCATTTCCGTCTTTATCCTTGTGACTTGTCTTCACTTTTTTTCGTAGACATGTTCTGTGTCGCCGTTTGGAAGTTTCTTAGTCTCTACGAAGCGGTAGCCTGGAATATCTTTCTTAGGTTGTTCGCCGTCTTCTGTTGGATATCCTGGAATCTCATTTCCGTCTTTATCCTTGTGACTTGTCTTCACTTTTTTTCGTAGACATGTTCTGTGTCGCCGTTTGGAAGTTTCTTAGTCTCTACGAAGCGGTAGCCTGGAATATCTTTCTTAGGTTGTTCTCCGTCTTCTGTTGGATATCCTGGAATTTCATTTCCGTCTTTATCCTTGTGACTTGTCTTCACTTTTTCGTAGACATGTTCTGTGTCGCCGTTTGGAAGTTTCTTAGTCTCTACGAAGCGGTAGCCTGGAATATCTTTCTTAGGTTGTTCACCGTCTTCTGTTGGATATCCTGGAATCTCATTTCCGTCTTTATCCTTGTGACTTGTCTTCACTTTTTCGTAGACATGTTCTGTGTCGCCGTTTGGAAGTTTCTTAGTCTCTACGAAGCGGTAGCCTGGAATATCTTTCTTAGGTTGTTCACCGTCTTCTGTTGGATAACCTGGGATAGGATTTCCATCTTTGTCTACAAATGTAGTCACTGGTGTTACAGTTGGTGTGTATGTTGCAGAAGCTTTTGTTCCGTTCATATCTTCACGAACAACTGTTACAGATGGAGCTGTTCCTGTAAATTCAGGTTCTGGTTTGAAGGTTACTGTTCCGTCTGGGGCTACTGTGTAAGTACCAACTCCTGGAATAGTCTTAGTTGTTGAACCATCTTCGAAGGTTGCTGGAACATCATCATTCATTGGAACACGGCTATCGCCTTCCTTGAATGTTGGTTTACCAGATTGTTCTTTACCTTTTGGTCCAATAGATGTAGCTGGTTCTGCTGTTGGTGTTACCGGAGTTACAGTTGGTGTGTACTTAGCTGTAACTGGTGTACCATTCTTGTCAACACGTTTAACAGTCACGCCTGTTCCTGTGCCTGTGAATGATTTTTCTGGTACAAATGTAACTGTTCCATCTGGAACTACTGTGTAAGTTCCTTCACCTGGAATTACCTTAGTTGTTGAACCATCTTCAAAGGTTGCTGGAACATCATCATCCATCGGTACATCTGGGTTACCTGGGGTGAATGTTGGTTTGCCTGTTTGTGTCTTACCTTGGATATCTGTTGATGTTGCTGGTTCCGCTGTTGGTGTTACTGGGGTTACAGTTGGTGTGTACTTAGCTGTAACTGGAGTACCGTTCTTGTCAACACGTTTAACAGTCACGCCTGTTCCTGTTCCTGTGAATGATTTTTCTGGTACGAATGTAACTGTTCCGTCCGGAGCTACTGTATAAGTTCCTTCGCCTGGAATAGTCTTCGTAGTTGATCCATCTTCAAATGTTGCTGGAACATCGTCATCCATTGGTACACTTGGGTCACCTTCTGTAAACTTAGGTTTACCTGTTTGTGTCTTACCTTGGATATCTGTTGATGTAACATCTTCACCTGTTGGAACTACTGGAGTAATCTTAGGTGTGTAAGTTGTTTCTACAGCAGTACCGTTAGCATCTTTAGCTTGAACCTTAACTGGAACAACATCACCTGAGTATGACTTGTCAGTTGGTGTGAATGTTACAACACCTGTTTCCTTATCAACTGTGAAGGTACCGATAACTTTTCCTTCTGGTGATTTAGCAACTACTGATGGAGCTGGTTGACCATTTTCATCAAGAAGAGTAATGGTATCCTTGTCGATTGGTGCAACTGGATCACCTTCTGTAAATGTAACAGTTCCAGTTTGAACCACACCTTGAGGTGCTACTGATTCAGCTGGAGTAGCTGTTGGTGTTACAGGCGATACAGTTGGTGTGTACTTAGCTGTTACTGGTGTACCGTTCTTATCTACACGTTTAACAGTTACGCCTGTTCCTGTGCCTGTGAATGATTTTTCTGGTACGAATGTTACAGTTCCGTCTGGTGCTACTGTGTATGTTCCTTCACCTGGAATTACCTTAGTTGTTGAACCATCTTCAAATGTTGCTGGAACATCATCATCCATTGGCACATTTGGATCACCTTCTGTGAAGGTTGGTTTGCCTGTTTGTGTCTTACCTTGGATATCTGTTGATGTTGCTGGTTCTGCTGTTGGTGTTACTGGGGTTACAGTTGGTGTGTACTTAGCTGTAACTGGTGTACCATTCTTATCAACACGTTTGACAGTCACGCCTGTTCCTGTGCCTGTGAATGATTTTTCTGGTACGAATGTAACTGTTCCGTCCGGAGCTACTGTATAAGTTCCTTCGCCTGGAATTGTCTTCGTAGTTGATCCATCTTCAAAGGTTGCAGGTGTATCATCATCCATTGGCACATTTGGATCACCTTCTGTAAACTTAGGTTTACCTGTTTGTGTCTTACCTTGAATATCTGTTGAAGTAACATCTTCACCTGTTGGAACTACTGGAGTAATCTTAGGTGTGTAAGTTGTTTCTACAGCAGTACCGTTAGCATCTTTGGCTTGAACCTTAACTGGAACAACATCACCTGAGTAAGATTTATCAGTTGGTGTAAATGTTACAACACCTGTTTCTTTATCAACTGTGAAAGTACCGATTTCTTTACCTTCTGGTGATTTAGCAACTACTGATGTAGCTGGTTGACCATTTTCGTCAAGAAGAGTAATCGTATCCTTGTCGATTGGTGCTACTGGGTCACCTTCTGTGAATGTAACAGTACCAGTTTGAACCACACCTTGAGGTGCTACTGATTCAGCTGGTGTTGCTGTTGGTGTTACTGGTGTTACTGTTGGTGTGTACTTAGCTGTTACTGGTGTGCCGTTCTTATCTACACGTTTAACAGTCACGCCTGTTCCTGTTCCTGTAAATGATTTTTCTGGTACGAATGTTACAGTTCCGTCTGGAGCTACTGTGTATGTTCCTTCACCTGGAATTACCTTAGTTGTTGAGCCATCTTCAAAGGTTGCAGGTGTATCATCATCCATTGGGACGTTTGAGTTCCCTGGTGTGAAGGTTGGTTTACCAGATTGTGTTTGACCTTGTTTGTCAGTTGAAGTAGCATCTTCAGCTGTTGGTGTTACAGGCGTTACAGTTGGTGTGTATGTCGCGGAAGCTTTTGTTCCGTTCATATCTTCGCGAACAACTGTTACAGATGGAGCTGTACCAACAAATGATTTTTCTGGTACAAATGTAACCGTTCCGTCCGGAGCTACTGTGTATGTACCAACACCTTCAACTGTCTTAGTTGTTGAACCATCATCAAATGTTGCTGGAACAGCTTCATTGATTTCAACTGTCTTCTCAACACCGTCAACAGTCACAGTTCCACCCTTGAATTCAGGTTTACCTTTTTGAGTTGCACCTTGGATGTCTGTTGTTTCTGCTGGAGTAGCTGTTGGTGTTACTGGTGTTACAGTTGGTGTGTACTTAGCTGTTACTGGTGTACCGTTCTTATCTACACGTTTAACAGTTACTCCTGTTCCTGTGCCTGTGAATGATTTTTCTGGTACGAATGTTACAGTTCCGTCTGGTGCTACTGTGTATGTTCCTTCACCTGGAATTACCTTAGTTGTTGAGCCATCTTCGAAGGTTGCTGGAACATCTTCGTTGATTGGAACAGTTTTTTCTACTCCATCAACAGTAACAGTTCCACCCTTGAATTCAGGCTTACCTTTTTGAGTTGCCCTTGGATGTCTGTTGTTTCTGCTGGTGTTGCTGTTGGTGTTACTGGAACAATCTCAGGTGTGTAAGTTGTATCAACTTTAATACCATTTGAGCTTTCAGCTTGAACCTTAACTGGAGTTACTTTACCTGTGTATGACTTGTCAGTCGGTGTGAATGTTACAGTACCAGTTGCTGGGTCGATTGTGAATGTACCGATTGGTGTTGTTCCATCTTCAGCGTAAGCTGTTGTAGTTGTAACTTCGTTACCATCTTTATCCAAAAGTGTGTAGCTGTTATCTTTGATAGTGATAGCTTTTTCTTCACCGTTTACAGTAACAGTTGAACCTGCAAAGGTTGGTGTCCCTGTTTGAGTTGCACCTTGAATATCTTTAGATGTAGCTGGTTTAGCTGTTGGAGCTGCTGATTTTACAGTTGGTGTGTAACTTGCATCTGAAGTGATAGTTGAAGTCTTACCGTCTGCATTGGTAATTGTTGCAGTCGCTTGGACTTTCACGCCAGTTGCAGTTCCGACAAAGTCTTTTTCAGGTGTGAAGGTTACTGCGCCTGTAGTAGGATCGATTGTATATGTTCCTTCGCCTGCTACTGTCACAGTTGTTTCATCGGTTGGTTGACCTGTTGCAGGGTCAATCAATTTCTTACTTGTAATTTGAGCAGTTTCATCGTCACTCAATGCAAATGTAGGAGTCTCAGTTTGAGGAACATTTTGAATGTCTTCAGAAACTTTATTTGTTGGAGTAAGAGTAACTGGATTTACAGTTGGTGTGTAAGTCGCAGATGCTTTGGTTCCGTTCTTATCTTCACGAACAACAGTTACGGCTGGTGCAGTACCAGTAAAGCTTGGTTCTGGAACAAAGGTTACGGTTCCGTCTGCAGCTACTGTATAAGTACCAACACCTTCTACTGTCTTCGTTGTTGAACCATCGTCAAATGTCGCTGGAATATCATCGTTCATTGGCACACGGCTATCGCCTTCAGTAAATACAGGTTTACCAGTTTGTGTAGCACCTTGGATATCTGTAGTTTCAACTGGTGTTGCAGTTGGTGTTACTGGTGTAACAGTTGGTGTGTAGGTTGCTGAAGCTTTTGTTCCGTTCTTATCTTCGCGGACAACTGTTACAGCTGGTGCAGTTCCGACGAATGATTTTTCTGGGACAAATGTTACTGTTCCGTCTGCTGCTACTGTGTATGTACCAACACCTTCTACTGTCTTAGTTGTTGAACCATCGTCAAATGTTGCTGGAACAGCTTCGTTGATTGGAACAGTTTTTTCTACTCCATCAACCGTTACAGTTCCACCCTTGAATTCAGGCTTACCTTTTTGAGTTGCGCCTTGGATGTCTGTTGTTTCTGCTGGTGTCGCAGTTGGTGTTACTGGAACAATCTCAGGTGTGTAAGTTGTATCCACCTTGATTCCGTTTGAGCTTTCAGCTTGAACCTTAACAGGAGTTACTTTACCTGTGTAAGACTTATCAGTTGGTGTGAAGGTTACAACACCTGTTGCTTTATCAACTGTGAATGTACCGATTGGTGTTGTTCCATCTTCAGCATAAGCTGGTGTCGTTGAAACTTCGTTACCATCTTTATCTAGCAATGTGTAGCTATTATCTTTAATGGTAATAGCTTTATCTTCACCATTTACTTGAACAGTTGTTCCTGCAAAGGTTGGTGTACCGGTTTGAGTCGCACCTTGGATATCTTTTGAAGTTGCAGGGCTTGCAGTTGGAACTGCTGGCACAACCGTTGGTGTGTAGGTCGCATCTGAAGTAATGGTTGCAGTCTTACCATTAGCATTGGTAATCGTCGCAGTTGCTTGGACTGTAACACCAGTTGCAGTTCCAACGAAGTCTTTTTCAGGTGTGAAGGTTACTGCGCCTGTAGTAGGATTGATTGTATATGTGCCTTCACCTGCTACTGTTACAGAGGTTGCATCAGTCGGTTGACCTGTTGCCGGATCTACCAATTTCTTGCTAGTGATTTCAGCAGTCTTGTCACTACTCAAATCAAAGGTTGGTGTTTGTGTTTGAGGAACGTTTTGAACATCCTCAGAAACCTTATTTGTAGGAGTCACTGTGATTGGAGTTACAGTTGGAGTGTACTTAGCGGTTGCCGTCTTAAGATATTCATCACGGATAGTACCATCTTTATCTCTTCCGACAGGTGCAGTCAATGACACAGTAACACCTTTTGCAGTACCAGTAAATCCTGGTTCTGGAACAAAGGTAACTTCTCCTGTAGCATCATTGATTGAGTATGTTCCTTCTCCCGCTACTGTTACAGAGGTTGCGTTGGTTACTTGACCAGTCGCTGGATCCACCAATTTGGCAGGATACTCTAAGCTTGGAGTAACAGAGATCTTTTCACCATTAGCATTTGTAAGAGTTGTGTTAAAGGTTGGAGTACCTGTTTGAGTCGCACCTTGTACATCAGTTGAAGTCTTATCAACCCCTTCAATATCACTTGGTGTAACAGTCGGAATGTAAAGACCATCCATGGTATTCAAGACTGTATCAACGTTAGCTTCAACAGATGGGAATTTAGTTGACCAACCAGTATCGTAACCATTACTATCTGTACGACGGATAGAGATTCCATCAGCTGTGCCTAGGAAGTGATCTTCTGGGATGAATTCCACATCTACATCTTTACCATTACCAGTAACTTTGTATTTTCCTTGGCCTGGTACGACATAGTAGCCTTCAGCATCCAAAGTAGCCTTGTTACCATTAGAATCAACAATGTATGGTTCAACTGTTTCATCAATTTTTGCTGACTCAGTTAGACTATAGCCTTGTAGACCTCGAGCAGTAAAAGCTACAGTTGCTGTTTGTTTAGCACCTTGAGGACCGGTTGTTTCTTTGAATTCCCCTTTTGGTGGGTGGGTAATTTGAGTCTTGAAGTCTTCTACTTCCCCTGAGAAGGCCATACCTGTTGGGCTTTCGATTTCTTTAGCATTCTTAGCGATACGAACACGAACCCCTAATTCATTGACACTAGGATCAATATAGGTTTTACTCTTTGTAAATCTTAACGTAGCCGTTCCATCTTGAGTAATGGTTGTTAAATCAGACCGTTCATCTTCATCGAAGGTTCCGTTTTGGTTGAAATCTATCCAACCATAGATGTTAGCTTTTGCTGCTCCATCCGTATGAGCTTCCACTGAAATGGTGTAATTACCTGGACGTGTCCGGTCCATCTTGATCATCTCATTGGTTTTCCCTTTAAGATCATTTGGAAGCAATTGGTCGATACCTTCATCAGCCGTTGTCGCTTTATCGTCACCAGTCCAATCAAGGGTATTGTTTTCATCCATATCAGGACTCAAGTGGCCGAGATAAGGTTGGTTTACTTTCTTACCGGTAATCCCATCAACCGTTGCGATAGAATGAATAGCCTTGCCGTATGATTCAGGAGCATCTCCTTCATCAAGTGGGAAGAAACCAAGCATAGCTGCTTGTTTACCTGATGAAGCAATATATAAGCCAACTTCAGAAGCCCCACGCGTCATAACGAGTGGTACTGTAACATTACTTGCAGATATGTTAGGTCCAAAGACACCTGTACCGAGACCACCTGTTGTCAAATCAGGACTACCAAAGTACTTCCATGCAACTGCTTTTTTATCAGGTCCTACTTGTTTTGCATCCTTAAGTATTCCTAAGTTAGTCGAAGTGATTCTTTTACCATTTACATTAACCCAGCCACCTCTTTTATAGTTTCCTGTTTCAAATAAATCTTCTGTATCTTGAACTACATAAGGTTGACTATCACTAGCTTTCTTCCATTCCCCAATATGTTTCCAGCCTTCACCATTAGTAGTAAAGAGGACCAACTCACCCGGGTTTGCAGACTCACCATCTGCCATGACAATAGCAGGTTTGACCACTTTCCCGCGGAAGGTCGCAGAAATTTCAAACTGAACACCGATATTACCACCATCAAACTCTGAACTTATAGTTGTTTGTTTAGTTGTACCAGTATCAATACCTTCTCTTCTAATTTCTGTCCAGCGGTTTTGAGCATCCGCTATAACTTTAGCTTCTTCCCCATCTTTAAACGCTTTGTTAGTAGCAGGAGTTGTGGTTGTTCCTATGTATCCGTTCTTAGCATTTGGATCATAGGTTGCTTTTTCTGCTTCTGTTGCTCCTCGCTCTTCAAGACGTTTTTTATAGAGTTCAGTTGCTTGGAATGGTTTCAAAGACTTAACCTTGATGGTTACTACATAACCAGGCATGATTTCCTTAGTATAGGTAGCACCAACTTGGAGTGCAAGTTTGCCATCTGAAGTTGTCGTTGTACCTGTCCAGTTAGTCTTATCCCCAAAGTCCAACCATGAGATTTGACTCGCCAAATCCGCTGCTTTTATATCTGTTGTAAATCCTGGTTTTTCAACCTTAGGAGTTGAAGTTGCGTCTTCGACGTCTGCACCAATTCCAGTAGTTGTCGCTGTATCAGCACGGAAGGCAGTATTCTTATCAATCTCTTTGCCATTACGAGGGTCGTTTTTACCTGTATTCGCAATTGAGTTTGTGCCTTCAGCTGGTTTTGTATTTTCTGCAGGTTTTCCAGTTGTTGCTTCTGTCTTATCAGTAGTAACTACTTTTTCTTCAGCTTCAACTTTTTCTTTATTTTTTAGTTTAGCATTGACAGTTGTTACAAGTGATTGATAAGCTGCATCTAGTTCAGCTTGACTTGTAGCAGAAGTAAGTGCATTTTGAGCGTTTGCAAGGCTAGTTTTAAGAACTTCTACGCTCTCATCCGTCTTGTTGCTGTACTTACCATTTGCCAAGTTCGCTTCAATCTCAGCAACATAGGGTCGCCAATGTTTCCGTCTTAAGCTTAGGTTTTACCTCAGTTGAAACTGCAGGAGCCGCTTCTGCTTGGTAAGTTACTTCTTTAGCAGTTTCTTTTTTAGCTGTTACTGCTTCAGTCGCAACAGGAGTTTCAGCCTTATCAACTTCTGTTTTAACTGCAACACCATCAGCTTGTTTTTCTTCAGTCACTTCATCGGCACCGACACCTGTGGCAGTTCCGAGCATTACTAACGTTCCTAATAGGACCGAGCAAACTCCTACATGAAGTTTACGGATCGAGAATCGACTGATACGATCATTAAAGAGATCATTTTTTTCACGATATTACCTCCCATACCCTTTCGGGAATATATGAATTGTTATATTATATACTTAATTAGAAACAAATCTCTATACAAGTAACGTCTTATTCTATCATTTATTAATGCAAATTCAAAAAAATCACGCTCAAAAAAATTGAAAATAAGACTAAACGTTATTTTTTTTCAAATCATAATCATTTTTTAGGAAAATATACATTATATTTTTCATGACCTATACACACCAAAAGAGGGAAATTTCCCTCTTTTAGATGATTCGATTATTCACTTGTTTCAACAGTCTCGACTTGGGCATCCACTTGCTCTTCTTGTGAATCTGCAAGGAGGGATTCTTCGTTGACTGCTTGTGGCTCAAGGTTACGGTAGCGAGCCATACCAGTACCAGCTGGGATGATCTTACCGATAATAACATTTTCCTTGAGACCAAGGAGATGGTCTTTCTTACCACGGATAGCTGCGTCTGTAAGGACACGAGTTGTTTCCTGGAAGGAAGCAGCTGACAAGAAACTATTTGTTTCAAGTGAGGCTTTGGTGATTCCCATAAGGACTGGGCGACCAGTCGCTGGAACACCACCTGCGATAAGAACATCTTTGTTGGCATCTGTAAAGTCGTTGATGTCCATGAGGGTACCCATGAGAAGGTCTGTGTCACCTGGATCCATGACACGAACTTTACGGATCATTTGACGAACCATTACCTCGATGTGTTTGTCACCGATTTCTACCCCTTGGCTACGGTAAACTTTGTACTTCACCTAGAAGGTATGTTTCAACCGACAAGACATCACGTACAGCAAGGAGACGTTTTGGTTGGATAGAACCTTCTGTTAGAGCTGCACCACGAGATACTTGATCACCAACTTCTACACGCATACGTGCTGTAAATGGTACCACGTATTCGCCTTCTCCAGTTTCACCCTTAATGAAGACTTTCTTAGTACGAGTTGAAGCATCTTCTTCGATGGCTGTAACTTCCCCTTTTACTTCTGTGATGACCGCTTCCCCTTTAGGATTGCGGGCTTCAAAGATTTCTTGGACACGAGGAAGACCCTGAGTGATATCGGTATTTGAGGCAACCCCACCCGTGTGGAAGGTACGCATTGTAAGCTGTGTACCAGGTTCCCCGATAGATTGGGCAGCGATTGTACCAACTGCTTCACCAACTTCAACCGCATCACCAGTTGCCAAGTTGATACCGTAACAGTGACGGCAGACACCATGACGAGTGTTACATGTAAATACTGAGCGGATAGTTACTTCTTCAACACCAGCATTAACAATTTCACGAGCCTTGTCTTCTGTGATCAATTCATTTGGACCAATGATAACTGCACCAGTTTCTGGGTGTTTAACAGTTTTCTTAGTATAACGACCATTGAGGCGCTCTTCTAGAGACTCAATCATCTCTTTACCTTCAGTAATAGAACGGATCAAGAGACCACGGTCAGTTCCACAGTCGTCCTCACGGATGATAACGTCTTGGGCAACGTCAACCAAACGACGAGTCAAGTAACCTGAGTCGGCTGTCTTGAGGGCCGTATCGGTCATACCCTTACGAGCACCGTGAGTTGAGAAGAACATTTCGAGTACTGACAAACCTTCACGGAAGTTTGAAAGGATTGGCAATTCCATGATACGTCCATTCGGAGCAGCCATCAGACCACGCATACCGGCAAGCTGTGAGAAGTTTGAAATGTTACCACGGGCTCCAGAGTCCATCATCATAACGATTGGGTTCTTAGGATCTTGGTTGGCAACCAAACGTTTTTCCAATTTTTTTCACGGGCAAGCACGCCATTCAGCTGTAACAGCATTGTAGCGCTCGTCATCTGTGATCATACCACGACGGAATTGTTTTGTGATTTGTTCTACACGTTTGTGTGATTCTTCGATGATTTCAGCCTTGTCTTCAACGACTGGAATATCGGCAATACCCACTGTCAAACCTGCAAGAGTTGAATGGTGGTAGCCGAGGTTCTTCATACGGTCAAGTAGGGCAGAAGTTTCTGTCGTACGGAAACGTTTGAAGATTTCAGCGATGATATTTCAAGGTTTTTCTTCTTGAATGGTGGGTTGAGTTCAAGTCCATCGATAGCTTCCTTGATATTTCCACCTAATGGCAAGAAGTACTTATCTGGAACACCTTCTGTCAAGTTCGCATTTGTTGGCTCTTGCAAGTAAGGTAGACCTTCTGGCATGATATCGTTGAAGAGGATTTTACCAACAGTTGTAAGCAAGATTTTGTGTTTTTGCTCTTCTGTCCATGGTTTGTTGAGGCTAACTGTTGCGATACCAACACGTGAGTGAAGGTGAACATAACCATTGCGGTAAGCCATGACAGCTTCGTCACGGTCTTTGAAGACCATTCCTTCACCTTCACGACCAGCTTCTTCCATGGTCAAGTAGTAGTTACCCAAAACCATGTCCTGAGATGGAGTAACAACTGGTTTACCATCTTTAGGGTTCAAGATGTGCTCAGCAGCAAGCATCAAGATACGCGCTTCTGCTTGGGCTTCTTCTGAAAGCGGTACGTGGATGGCCATTTGGTCACCGTCAAAGTCGGCATTGTAGGCTTCACAGACAAGTGGGTGCAAGCGAAGGGCTTTACCATCAATCAAGACTGGCTCGAAGGCTTGGATACCCAAACGGTGAAGGGTAGGTGCGCGGTTCAAAGCACTGGGTGTTCTTTGATTACTTCTTCGAGGATATCCCAGATACGCTCATCTCCACGTTCTACCAAGCGTTTAGCTGCTTTCACGTTTTGCACGATGTCACGAGCTACGATTTCACGCATCACGAATGGTTTAAAGAGCTCGATTGCCATTTCACGTGGCACACCACATTGGTACATCTTAAGAGTTGGACCAACGGCGATAACAGAACGTCCTGAGAAGTCAACACGTTTACCGAGCAAGTTTTGACGGAAGCGTCCTTGTTTACCTTTGAGCATGTGGCTCAATGATTTAAGTGGACGACTACCTGGTCCTGTAATCGGACGCCCACGACGACCATTGTCAATCAAAGCGTCAACCGCTTCTTGAAGCATACGCTTCTCATTTTGAACGATGATACCTGGTGCGTTCAACTCAAGCAAACGAGCCAAACGGTTGTTACGGTTGATAACACGGCGGTAGAGGTCGTTCAAGTCAGATGAGGCAAAACGACCACCATCCAACTGCAACATTGGACGAAGATCTGGTGGAATAACTGGAAGGATGTTAAGAATCATCCATTCAGGCTTGTTCCCAGACTTGTGAAAAGCATCCAAAACATCCAAACGACGGATAGCTTTGACACGTTTTTGTCCAGTTGCTGTTTTCAACTCTTCTTTGAGTTCAGCAATTTCTTTTTCAAGATCTACTTGTTTCAAGAGGTCTTGGATTGCTTCGGCACCCATTTTGGCAACGAATGAACCATGACCAAATTCACGCAAGCGTTCACGGTATTCACGCTCTGTCATGATAGATTTGTGCTCAAGTGGTGTATCCTTAGGATCAATCACCACATAAGCTGCAAAGTAGATAACTTCCTCGAGGGCACGAGGACTCATGTCAAGGGTCAAGCCCATACGGCTTGGAATTCCCTTGAAATACCAGATATGAGATACAGGAGCTTTCAACTCGATGTGTCCCATACGTTCACGACGAACTTTTGTACGCGTTACTTCAACACCACAACGGTCACAAACAATCCCTCTGTAACGAATGCGTTTGTATTTACCACAAGCACACTCCCAGTCTTTGTAGGACCAAAGATCACTTCGTCAAAGAGTCCTTCACGTTCTGGTTTCAACGTACGGTAATTGATTGTTTCAGGTTTTTTGACTTCTCCATAAGACCATGAACGGACTTTGCTTGGAGAAGCTAGTGTGATTTGCATACTTTTAAAACGATTTACATCAACCACTATTTCTTCCCTTTCTATTTTAAGTGAACTGCTTATTCTTGTTCAGCAGCTTCTTCTGTTGCTTCCGCTTTTGCATTTTCTTCAGCTTCAAAGGCTGCCTTAGCCTCTTGGGCTGCTCTTTCGCGGGCTTTTTCAAGGTCATCTACGTGGATGACATCTTCGTCCATTCCTTCATCAAGGTCACGAAGTTCCACTTCTTGATCATCTTCGTCAAGGACACGCATGTCAAGACCAAGAGATTGCAATTCTTTTACAAGAACTCGGAATGATTCTGGAACACCTGGTTTTGGAATTGGTTTTCCTTTAGTAATAGCTTCATAAGCTTTCAAACGTCCGTTGATATCGTCAGACTTGTAAGTCAAGATTTCTTGAAGGACATTTGACGCACCATAGGCTTCAAGCGCCCAAACCTCCATCTCACCGAAACGTTGTCCACCAAACTGAGCTTTACCTCCGAGTGGTTGTTGTGTAACGGTTGAGTATGGTCCGACTGAACGAGCGTGCAATTTATCATCAACCATGTGGTGAAGTTTGATCATGTACATGACACCGACAGAGACACGGTTGTCAAATGGCTCACCAGTACGCCCGTCGTATAGGATCGTCTTGGCATCGCTATCCATACCTGCTTCTTTAACAGTGTCCCAAAGGTCTTCAGAGCTTGCTCCGTCAAAGACTGGTGTTGCGATGTGGATACCAAGAGTACGGGCTGCCATACCAAGGTGAAGTTCCATAACCTGACCGATATTCATACGTGATGGTACCCCAAGAGGGTTCAACATGATATCAACTGGAGTTCCATCTGGAAGATAAGGCATATCTTCTACAGGAACGATACGAGAAACAACCCCTTTGTTCCCGTGACGTCCGGCCATCTTATCTCCGACCTTGATCTTACGTTTTTGAGCGATGTAGACGCGAACTAACATATTAACGCCAGATTGCAATTCATCACCGTTTGCACGTGTAAAGATTTTAACGTCACGAACGACACCATCGGCACCGTGTGGTACACGAAGGGAAGTATCACGAACTTCACGAGATTTGTCACCGAAGATAGCGTGCAAGAGACGTTCTTCAGCAGAAAGGTCTTTTTCACCCTTAGGTGTGACTTTACCTACAAGGATATCCCCTTCTTTAACCTCAGCACCAATACGGATGATACCCATTTCGTCAAGGTCTTTAAGGGCATCTTCACCAACGTTTGGAATTTCACGAGTGATTTCTTCAGGTCCAAGCTTCGTATCGCGCGTTTCTGATTCGTATTCTTCGAGGTGAACAGATGTGTAAACATCGTCTTTGACCAAGCGTTCGCTCATGATAACGGCATCCTCGAAGTTGTAACCTTCCCATGTCATGTAGGCAACGATTGGGTTTTGTCCAAGCGCCATTTCACCTTTTTCCATAGAAGGTCCATCAGCGATAAAGTCGCCTTTTTCAACGACATCGCCAACTTTTACAAGGGTACGTTGGTTATAAGCAGTACCTGAGTTTGAACGACGGAATTTTTGGATGTGGTAAACATCAAGGGAACCATCTTCACGGCGAACTTCTACCTTGTCCGCATCCGCATAGGTAACCTTACCACCATGTTGTGCAATAACCGCAGCTCCTGAGTCATGGGCTGCTTTGGTATTCCATACCAGTACCAACGAAAGGCGCTTTAGGATCAATCAACGGAACAGCCTGACGTTGCATGTTGGCTCCCATGAGGGCACGGTTGGAGTCATCGTTTTCCAAGAAAGGAATACATGCTGTCGCAACGGCGACTACCTGTTTTGGAGAAACATCCATATAATCAACACTTGATGCTGGATATTCTTGGTTAACCCCTTGGTGACGTCCCATAACAACTTTTTCAGCAAAAGTTCCATCAGCGTTCAATTTAGAGTTAGCCTGAGCAACTGTATATTCATCTTCTTCATCAGCAGTCAACCAAACGATTTCGTTAGTTACTTTACCAGTTGTACGGTCAACCTTGCGGTATGGAGTTTGAATGAAGCCATACTTGTTAAGGTGTCCATATGAAGATAAGTTGTTGATCAAACCGATGTTTGGTCCTTCAGGTGTTTCGATTGGACACATACGTCCATAGTGAGTGTAGTGAACGTCACGCACTTCATATCCAGCGCGGTCACGTGTCAAACCACCAGGTCCTAAGGCAGACAAACGACGTTTGTGTGACAACTCAGAAAGTGGGTTGTGTTGGTCCATGAACTGTGACAATTGTGAAGAACCAAAGAATTCTTTGACCGCAGCTGTTACAGGGCGGATATTGATGATTTGTTGCGGCGTCAAGACTTCATTGTCCTGAACTGACATACGCTCACGAACGTTACGTTCCATGCGAGAAAGTCCAAGACGTACTTGGTTGGCAAGCAATTCACCAACAGCACGGATACGACGGTTTCCAAGGTGGTCAATATCATCAACACGACCAATTCCTTCAGCCAAGTTGAGGAAGTAACTCATCTCAGCAAGGATATCTGCTGGAGTGATGGTACGAACCTTGTCATCTGGATTTGCATTACCGATGATTGTTACAACACGATCTGGATCAGTTGGTGCTACAACCTTGAATTTCTGAAGTACTACTGGTTCTGTCAAAACAGCTGAGTCATTTGGGGTGTAGACAATCTTGTTCAAATCACCATCCAAGTGACTTTCGATACTTTCGATGACATCGCGAGTCATGACAGTCCCTTTTTCTACCAAGATTTCACCAGTTTCAGGATCTACCAATGGTTCTGCAATCGTAAGGTTGAGCAAACGTGTCTTGATATTAAGTTTCTTGTTAATCTTGTAACGTCCAACTGCAGCCAAGTCGTAACGACGAGGGTCGAAGAAACGAGCTACAAGCAAGGTACGTGAACTCTCAGCAGTTTTTGGCTCACCTGGACGAAGACGCTCATAAATTTCTTTCAAAGCTTCGTCTGTACGAGAGTCCATTGGGTTTTTATGGATATCTTTTTCAATAGTGTTGCGAACCAACTCGCTGTCACCAAAGATATCAAAAATCTCGTCATCACCTGAGAAACCAAGTGCACGAACCAAGGTCGTAAATGGAATTTTACGCGTACGGTCGATACGAGTGTAGGCGATGTCTTTTGAGTCGCTTTCCAGTTCCAACCAAGCACCACGGTTAGGGATAACAGTTGAACCGTAGCCCACTTTACCGTTCTTGTCTACCTTGTCATTAAAGTAAACACCTGGAGAACGCACCAACTGTGATACGATAATACGCTCACCACCATTGATGATGAAGGTACCCATCTCAGTCATGATTGGGAAATCACCAAAGAAGACTTCTTGAGTTTTGATTTCTCCAGTTTCTTTGTTAATCAAGCGGAAAGTTACAAAGATTGGTGCTGAATAACTTGCATCATGGATACGAGCTTCTTCAAGCGTGTATTTAGGTTCTTTGATTTCGTAGCCAACAAATTCCAACTCCATTGTTTCTGTGAAGTTTGAAATTGGCAATACATCTTCAAACACTTCCTTCAGACCATGGTCTAGGAAATCTTTGAATGAATCTGTTTGAATCTCAATCAAATTTGGTAAGTCAAGAACTTCTTTGATTCTTGAAAAACTACGACGGGTACGATGTTTCCCGTATTGAACGTCATGTCCTGCCAAGATGATTCTCCTTTGTAAATAAAGTTCCAAGCTTAGTCGCCTAAGCTAATAATTATCGTTTAATGGTTCCAAAACCCCTATCAACTTATCCTCTTTGGGTAATTTTCAGAATCTTTAAATCTCTGTTACAGATGCAAAAAATCCCGAAAAAAAGCACAAAAAGAGCAGTTAAATCCGACTTTTTTCAGGAGATTTAACTGCTGTGAGCCTTGTCCGGACAATATTTCAGACAAAACCTACGACAAATGATTACTCATATTATACCCGATTTTCTCTAATTTTTCAAGTCCTTTGAAGGATTTTTTTCTTACTTTTAGTATAGTTGTAGGTCGTTTTTCTGAAAAGGTAGTTTTCTAAGAAAAATAGTTGTTGTTAAGTAAATAGGACAGGTTCTATTAATGAACCTACCGACCAACTAAAACTTTCTCTCTTTAGATTGTGAGTTGGCATCTTGTATACTAAAAAAATGAATAAAACAATTTAATAAAAAAAGAGATAACACTAATCAATGCAACTTGCTTGACAAAAAGCTTTACTTAGTGGTTTAATATACCCCATAAGGGTATATTTGGAGGTGCCTATGTTTCACTTATTTACAAAAAAATTGATAGTATTTCTACTAGCGAATTAGAAGCTAAACTAAAGGAACCTATTCAGCTACTGGACGTTCGAACGCCTACAGAATTCCGTAGAGGCCATATCAAAAACGCAAAAAATGTCCCCCTAACTGAAATCGGTTCTTATAAGCCCACGACAAAAGAAACACTCTATGTCATTTGTCATTCTGGTGTGCGTAGTAAGATGGCTGCGAAGAAGCTAAAGAAAAAAGGCTATGATGTCATCAATGTCCGAGGTGGTATGAGCGCTTGGACAGGTAAGGTCATCTAAAAGTTTAAAGGAGAAAACCAATGAAAATTATCATTGTCGGAGGAGTTGCAGGCGGTATGTCAGCAAGAACCCGTCTCAGACGTCTCATGGAGGACGCTGAGATCATTATTTTTGAGAAAGGGCCCTTTGTTTCCTTTGCCAACTGTGGCCTTCCTTACTATGTTTCAGGAGAAGTTGCAAACCGTGATAGTTTATTGGTCCAAACTCCTGAAAGTCTCAAAGCACGCTTTAATCTGGATGTTCGTCCTTTCCATGAGGTCATCAGCATTTCACCAGCAGAGCACACTGTGACCGTACGCCATGATGGACAGGAATTCACAGAAAGCTACGACAAGTTGATCCTCTCCCCAGGAGCTAAACCATTTGTTCCTACCATTGAAGGCTTGGCAGAAGCTAAGAATGCCTACACACTCCGCAATGTTCCCGATCTTGACGAGATTATGGCCGCCTTTGAACAATCATCCAAAAAGAAGCTGTCGTTATCGGTGCAGGCTTTATCGGGCTTGAAATGGCTGAAAACCTGGCAAAACGTAGCTTGCATGTCACCATCGTTGAAAAAAAGCTCCTCATGTCTTGCCACCATTAGATCACGAAATGGCAGCCTTTTGTCCAAGCAGAATTACTGGCAAACGGTGTCCGTGTTATCACTTCCCAGTCTGCGACTCGATTTGATGACCAAGGAAAAATCATCGTTCTCGAAAACGGTCAAAAATCACTTCTGACCTCACCATCCTTTCTGTCGGTGTTGAACCTGAAAACAGACTGGCCAAAGCTGCGGGGATTGAGCTGGGACTTCGAGGTGGTATCCTCGTCAACGAAAAACTACGAAACCAGTCAAAAAGATATTTTTGCAGTTGGGGATGCCATCGTCGTCAAGCAAGAGATTACAGGTCAAGATGCTCTCATCTCTCTCGCTTCTCCTGCCAATCGTCAGGGCCGCCAAGTGGCGGACGTCATCGCAGGACTCGGTCGTACAAACAAGGGCAGTATCGGCACTGCTATCGTTCGTGCCTTTGATATGACAGCCGCTTCGACTGGTCTCAGCGAGCGTATCCTTAGCATGAATCAATTTCCTTACAAGGCACTTCATGTCAGCGGTAAAGACCACGCCGGTTATTATCCTGGCGCTACTGAGATGACCTTGAAGCTCCTCTTCGACCCAACCACTGGAAAAATCTATGGTGCCCAAGGAGTTGGGAAGAAAGGTGTTGACAAGAGAATTGATATCCTAGCAACTGCTATCAAGGGAAATCTCACCATCTTTGACTTGCCAGAGTTAGAGTTCACCTATGCACCACCATTTGGTTCTGCCAAAGATCCAGTAAATATGCTGGGATACGCAGCCTTGAACCTTATCGAAGGTCTCAGCGACAACGTTCAATGGTACCAGCTAGAAGATGAAATAGCTACTGGCAAGAAATTCCTGGATGTACGGACCAGTAGCGAATACCAAAGTGGTCGACTCAAAGTCGATACCATTCATATTCCCCTAAACGAACTACGGGAACGCTTGGATGAACTAGACAAAAATCAAACTACATCGTCAGCTGCCACAGTGGTTTACGTAGCTATATCGCAGAGCGTATCCTCAAGCAAGCAGGATTTACCGTCCAAAACCTTGACGGCGCTTATTCACTATACAAAATGGCTAACCCAGAAGGAGTAGAATATGGTAACTAATATCAACATGGCTGACTTTTATGAAAAATATCAAAATGAAAATCTAGATCTTATCGATGTCCGTGAAGTACATGAATTCCAAGCAGGACATGCACCAGGTGCCAAAAATCTTCCGTTAAGTACCTTGGAGCAAGGCTACAAAGAACTCAAACCTAACCATGAATACCATGTCATCTGTCAAGGTGGAGTGCGTTCTGCCTCTGCCTGTCAATTTCTCAGCGCCCAAGGCCTCACCGTTACCAATGTAGAAGGTGGTATGAATGCCTGGCCCGGTGATGTAGAATAAATCAAATACAAAAAGAGCAGTTGGTTTACTCTAAAGAAAACTAACTGCTCTTTTACTATTCTATCAACTTTTCAAGAAAGCCTTTATTCCGTTACTTCCGTTTAATCAAGTATTTAACTGCCTTTTCCAATCTTTCCTTCTGCGCTTGAGGGTCGCCTAAAGGTTCATTAATACAAGCTGTTAAATTCTCGGTTATCATCAACTCAATAATACGATCAACGCTTGAACGAACTGCTGTTAATTGGGTGATGATATCGACACAATCCCGCTCTTCCTCCATCATTTTTGGATGCCCCGCAATTGACCTTCTGAGCGTTTGAGGCGTGTAATGTACTTTGATTTTGTCATCTATTTATCCTTAAATGATTTTTTTACATTATATCTCTAATAAAGCCCTTTGTCAAAAGTATCACTTATCTTAAAGATAAAACCTCCTAGTTCTCCACTCTGACTCTCGTAACAATACCATCTTTATCTGTAACAGAGAATTCCGACGAAGAAATCCATCTAAGTTGCTCTTGCCAATCCTGTGCTTGCGTAAACAAATTGACCAAAAACTCGTTATTCTCAACTTCAACCACATAGTAGGCTAGCCCCACCATTCCATGCTTACGTCGAACTAAGTTTTTGCCACCCCATTCATTGACAGCCAGATGATGGTGATAAGCCCCTGATGCTATCCAACTGGCATGTGGAATCGTGAATTTATCCTCAAGACAAAGAGACTCTTGGTAGAACACACTCGCTTCTTGGCTATTCTAAACAGATAGGTGAAAATGGCCTATGCGAGTGCCTTCTGCTATCACAAAAGGATCAAGTTCTTTGCCTAGTTCATAGATATCTTGCGCAGACAGCTCTTCTGTGACCCCAATAATTCGACCATCCTCACGAATATCCCACTCGTTCACAGGCTGTCTCTGTATAGTTCAATGCCATTGCCCTCTAAATCTTCTAGATAGACAGCTTCACTATAGCCATGATCAGTTCCGCCAACTAGTGGAACCTTTAGGTCTAACAAGCGTTTAAAAAGATTTGCCAGATTTTCTCAACTTGGCAAAAAGAGAGCCATATGATAAAGTCCATAACTCTGCTTAGGATTGCTAGTGTCATCTGTCTTAATTAGCCGAACTAGTGGTTTCCCACCGACACCTAAAAGAACTTCTTTTTCGTTTGACGTTTTATTTCTTTGTTAAGAGACTCAATGAGGTTTGTCGAATAAATGCTATGCCAAATCTGGTAGGGAAACTGAAAAAAAGTCAAAAGATTATCCGTATTCTCCAGACTTTCCATTACTTTCCTATACTTTGGTTTCCATTCGGAGATAAAGTCCTCTAAAGCTTGTACTGCCATTTCTAAATTTTTAGCATGATAAATCGTTTTAAATTGCTCCAGAATAACCGCTCAATCAGATCGTTTCACCTTACTAGCTAGATTTCGACTAATATGAATGAAGCAACATTGTTGCTTAGCTAATGGGTAAGCCTGACTGATCATCTGCTCAAACCCCTTGAAGCCATCGGTCACTACAAGAGAAACCTGTTGGATACCTTGGTTTTGAAGCTTGTCTAACAGGGTGGACAAAGAAGAATTGTTTTCATTTGGGGCAATCTCATATCCCAGAACGACCTTCTGTCCTTCTGGTGTAATGCCAAGTGCGATATGAATACATTCTTTACTAACAGTTCCACGTCTTAATAGAAGATAGGTTCCGTCGAGGGATAAAACAGAGTAATTGGTTTCTAAGCTTCGCTCATGAAAAGCAGCGAGCTTCTCCTGAGTTGCTTTTGAGATATTAGAAATTGTGGCAGGACTATAGTGATGACCATACATTCGCTCGATGATATTACTAATTTCTCGAGTCGTTACACCGGTTTGATAGAATTTGATAACCATCTCTTCCAAGTGGTCGTCTCGACGTCCATAAGAGGGGATCAAAGCTGGACTAAAGTTCCCTTTACGATATCTTGGAACGGGGTTAACTGAACAGTCCTATATTTGGTTTCAAATTTCTGTGAATAGATTCCGTTACGACTATTACCAGAATTATAGCCTACTTTTTCGTAAGGTTCATCCCCTAAAAAGGCTGACAATTCTGCTTGAAGCAGACCATTCATAGCTGTTTCAAGAGAAGTAAGGAAAAAAATTCATCAATATCTTTCTTTTTGGGCTAGGAAGTTATGTAGTTCTTTAGTAAACTGAGTCATAGGAATAAATCTAGTAATGTTTCGCAACTCTACTATAACGGATTTATTCCTTTTTGTATTTACACAACTTTTTTACACTACCAGAAGTTATTAAAAAAATTGAATTATCTTTTTAAAGAAAATTCAATTTTTATGATAAAAATATTAGACGGAGGTTTTTTTATAATATGAAACAATTTTTGGATCAAACTATTAGAGAATCGAAACGATTACTTTCGTTGTATCTTAGGCGCTTATCTATTTATGGTATTAGTTGGATTACTAACTTCAACTCCACATGATACATTTCTTGCCTTAGCTCCAGTTTCAGTTTTAACATTAGGGAGCTTTTTTGTCGCTGGGTCTGTTCTAGTACTCTTTGCTCAAAAAATACCTTTTTTAAGTATTTCCGAAGTCAATATTTTGTTATTAAATATCGTTCTATTGGTCTCCATTTATAAAAGCATGTCCTTTTTCTTATCCCTAGGTCTGCTATTACTGGCATTAGTATTGTATATAGGCAGCTTTTTAAGAAAAGAAAAACTTTCTTTTTCATATCTGCTCGTCATTTTATTCACAACACCTCATCTCTTGACATTGGCCAGTTCAAACTTCCAAGATACTGCACTTGAGTTTCATGCTTTCAATTTGGCAGACACTCGATTTAACATTATTATTTGGCCTGTAATCTTTGCTGGTTTGCTTTCAGGAACCACCCTTCTTTTAATCAACAACTCCCCTCTTAAGCAATACTTAGAGCGCTACAAAAAATTACTAACCTATGGTGTATTTTCTATCGTTGTTCTCTATGTTGTCTATCTCTCGGTTGTTTTTATCTATAAAGTAAAAACCTTTGATGGTTCTACCTTTGATATCGGGCTATTCTCACAGATGTTTCATCGAATGAGCACTGACTTGACAGCTATCACAACACTCGAACGTGATCGAGTATTATCTCACTTTGCAGTTCACATCTCACCCATTTTCTATCTGATGTTACCTTTCTACAAGCTTTTCCCGCATGTTGAAACTTTAGAAGTGCTGCAAATTTGGGTTGTGTTCTCTGCAGTTATTCCTTTAAAATTGCTTCTCTCCAAATTGAATCTATCGAAATTGGCAAATATTTTGACAATTCTTTGGTTCGTACTTTTACCTGTATTAACTACTGCAGGAGGTTATCATCTGCATGAAAATTGTTTCTTGGTTCCTTTGATATTTTGGGTATTCTATTTCATAGTAAATGAGAAGAAGTGGGGTATTCTCATATCCACTATCCTACTACTTTTGGTCAAAGAAGATGCCTTTATCTATGTCTTCAGCATAGGAATATTCTTCTTAACCCAGAAACGATTCAATCTTACCAACAAAACTAAGAAATGGCTAGTCATTACTGAATTCCTTTTGCCACTTTTATACTTTACCCTAGCGATGTATCTCCTAAGCGCATTTGGAGAAGGAGGAATGGTCTCTCGATTCGATGCGTTCTTACTAAAAGATGAAAATGGCGTTTTAACTGTATTTAAAAATCTAATTCTTCATCCAAGTTTTGCTATTAGTCATTTGTTTATGGCCAAAAAACTAGGCTATTTATTCCTGATGTTAGCTCCTATGTGTTTTCTACCGCTATTGCAACGCAACTGGTCAACTTATTTTTTAGCTATACCTTTAGTAGTTATTAATTTATTACCAGATTGGCCTTATCAATACGATATTGGCTTCCAATATAGTTATGGTAGTGGAGCCTTACTCTTCATAATGGCCTTGCTTGCTTTAGAAGATTTAAAAGAACACAAACTCATGAAAGAAAAAATGGTGATTTCAGTCATTTTTGTGGGTATTATTTTTTCTGGTACTTTTCTTCATCGTCTCACTCATAATTGGTCTTCTAACATTGCCTATTACCAACAAAACAAGGACAAATACGATGCAATTAGATATGGCCTAGAAATTCTACCAGAAGATGCCTCAATCGTTGCAGAAGGAGGCTATACACCTGCACTTAGAAAACATCAGGCCCTATACGATATCTTCTATCACAACCAGCGAAAAGCTGACCCATCAATTGATTATGTCGTAATTCCACGAGAACAAAAAGGGAAAAACGATGTCTATGATCCTTTAATTACCAGTTATGAAACACTAGGGTATAAAGAAAGTAAGTACGCAACAAAAGAACTTTTCATTCTCGAAAAACCTGAATAAAAAAAGAGCAGTTCAAACTACTTTTAAAGCAGATTGAACCGCTCTTTTCTAATTTCTTACTCTAATTCGAGTCATAATACCATCATTATCAGTTATCCTAAACTCTGCAGAAGAAATCCACTGAGTTATCGCCTTGTCAGTTTGAGATTGAGCAAATACTTTTAATAATTCCTCTTTATTCTCAACTTCAACCACATAGTAGGATAGCCCCACCATTCCATGCTCACGTCGAGCTAAGTTTTTGCCACCCCATTCATTAACTGCTAGATGATGATGGTAATCTCCCGATGCAATCCAACTGGCATGTGGAATCGTGAATTTATCCTCAAGACCAAGAGACTCTTGGTAGAAAGAGCTCGCTTCTAGACTATTTTTAACAGATAGATGAACATGGCCCATACGAGTCCCACTTGCGATTGCAAAAGGCTCTATTTCTTGTCCCAGTTCATAGATATCTTGAGCAGAGAGTTCTTCTGTCACACCGATAATTCGTCCATCCTCACGAATATCCCAGACTGTCACAGGTTTATCTCTGTAGAGTTCAATCCCGTTACTCTCTAAGTCTTCCAAATAGATAGCCTCACTATAACCATGGTCCGCTCCACCCACTAGCGGTATCTTTAAATCGAGCAAGTGTTTAAAAATATTAGCTAAATCTTCACGACTCGGCAAAAGAAGGGCCATATGATAAAGACCATAACTTTGCTTAGGATTGCTGGTATCTTCTGTTTTGATCAGTTTTACTAGCGGTTTTCCTCCAGCACCTAGAAGAACTTCTTTTTCCGATTGATTCAAAATCTCCAAACCAAGTAATTGGTGATAAAAAGCAGTCTGATTCTCTATATCTCTAACATTTAAAGCAACCTCTGCCAAATGAATGCGACTATTATATTGGTAAACCATAGAAAACCTCTCTTTGTTGTAACTATTTTTATTACATCAATTATACATCCTTATCAGCCAATGTCAATCTAGATGCTTAGAGATGATAAAACAAGAAAAATCCTCCCCATGTAGGAAGGATTGTTTGGATTTAATGAGCCAACATTTCTTGGGCGATTTCTAGACCAGATAAATTCTCTGGATAGTAGGTTGGCCAATTGTCCATCTCTTCAAAGAGGGCTTCTTGGCTAGTGCCTCCAAAGAAGATATGGAAATGCTCTGCCTTGACTGGAGCAATATTATGGTCGCTAAACTGAACATACTTAAATTGTCCAGCGTCCGCATCTGTCGCTTCAAAGAGATAACGAACTCCTCGATTCCCTTTCTTATAGGTCAAGATTTTCTTGCCGACATACTTGTAAGTATATTTCTTACTTTGGCCACCTTGGATGAATTCCATAGTATTATCCGTGATGTTAATCTTGGATACATCGGTTTGATAGCCTTTTTGATAGTAGGCCTTGTATTCATCCTTGGTCATCTTACCAGTCAATTTAGCCTTGTAATCAAAGACTTGGTCAAGAGTACCATTTTCAAGGAAAGGATAAACAGACTGCCAGTTGCCAGCATAGTCACTCAAGCTACGATCCTTGACATCTGCATCCTCAAAATAACCATTTTGAACGGTTTTAGTTTCCTCTGCTTTTTCTGGTTCAATTTCTGCCCCTGCCTGGTCAGTTGTTTGCTTGAGGGCCTTGAGATTTTTCTCCATGACAGAGATATAGTTTTCTCCAGCCTTCATGTCCGCTTCGGTCAAGCTTTCCAGAGGATTCAGAACATCTAACTTCACTCCTGTTTCTTTTGAGAGGGTATTGGCTAGGGCTTGAGAAGCATTTCTTCAAAGTAGATATAAGAGATCTTGTTTTTCTTGATGTACTCGGTCAATTCTGCTAAACGGCTTGCTGAAGGCTCCGCATCTGGTGACAGACCTGAGATAGAGACTTGATTGAGTCCATAGTCCAAGGCTAGATAACGAAAGGCCGCGTGTTGAGTCACAAAACTCTTTTGTTTTGCACTAGAAAGTCCTTCAGTATAAGCCTTATCCAAGGCTTGCAGTTTTTCGATATAGGCTGCTGCATTTTGGTCAAAAGTCGCCTTCTTATCTGGATAGTCAGCTGAAAGACTATCACGGATGTGTTCTACAAGCTTAATCGCACGCGCAGGAGACAACCATACATGAGGATCATACTCGTGATGATGACCTTCTTCACCGTGATTATGGTCTTCCTCTTCTTCACTTCCTGGAAGAAGCAACATATCTCCAGTAGCCTTGATTGTTTTTACTTTTTTCGCATCTAGAGATTCTAACAGCTTGGGAACCCATGTTTCCATGTTTTCATTCTCATAAACAAAGGCATCAGCATCTTGGATTTTAGCGACTGCCTTAGGTGATGGTTCATAGTCATGTGGCTCTGTTCCAGCCCCGATTAAGAGTTCGACATTGGCTGTGTCTCCTGCTACTTGCTTGGTAAATTCGTAGACAGGGTAGAAAGTTGTGACGATATTTAATTTTCCGTCTGCTTGTTTTTGATTGGAACAAGCAACTAAGAATAAGGTCACAAGACTTGCCAAAAGTAGGCTTAGTTTTTTCATGTACTTCTCCTATTTGATAAAACGTTTGAATAAGCTGACTAACAAGAAGACAACTACAAAGATAAGAGTGATACTTGCACTTGGTGGTGTCTCTGCATAGTAGGAAATATAGAGCCCCGCAACCATGCCTAGAAAACCAATGGCGCTGGCAAGAATCATCACAGAACTAAAGTTTTTACCTAGACGCAAAGCGATACTAGCTGGCAAGACCATGATAGTTGATACTAAAGTGCACCCGCAGCTGGAATCATGAGGGCAATAGCCACACCCGTTACCATGTTAAAGAGAATTGACATAGTACGCACTGGAAGACCATCTACAAAAGCTGTATCCTCGTCAAAAGTTAGAATATACATGGGTCTTAAAAAGAGGAAGGTCAGGATTAAAACAACCGCTGCAATAACAAAGAGACCAATGACCTGCTCTTGACTAATGGTCACGATAGAACCAAAAAGGTACTGATCCAGGCTCATAGAACTAGAGCTCTTCCCCTTACTCATCACAATAAGTGAAACTGCAAGTCCTGTAGACATGAGAATGGCTGTCCCAATCTCCATAAAGCTTTTATAAACCGTACGTAGATATTCAAGGAAGACCGCCGCAATCAAGACAATCACAATGGTTGAAATGGTCGGAGAAATTCCTAAAACCAAGCCAAAGGCAACCCCTGAAAGCGAGACGTGACTCAGAGTATCACTCATGAGACTTTGACGACGCAAGATAAGGAATGTCCCCAGAACTGGTGAAAAGAGACTCATGGCAATAACAGCCAAAAAGGCCCGCTGCATAAAATCATAAGACAATAGATTAAGCATGGTCCACCTCCTGGTCATTTTCATGGACATTGAAACAACGCCATGGCGAATCTTGGTCACGGACCAGGTGAATATTACGATCTGCGTAGTCCTTAACTTCTTCAGGATCGTGAGTAATCATCAAAACAGCCTTGCCATGATGGTGGGCGCTGTGATGCATGAGTTCATAAAACTCATCCTTGGTTCCTGCATCCATCCCTGTCGTAGGCTCATCCAAGATAAAGATATCAGGATCCGAAGCAAACATACGTGCAATAACCGCTCTTTGTTTTTGCCCACCAGAGAGGGAACCAATGCGTTTATCCCTATGTTCCCACATGCCGACAGAGTTTAAACTCGCCTTAATATGTTCCTCATCATGGGCATTCAAACGACGGAACCAACCTTTTCTTGGATAGCGGCCTGATTTGACAAATTCATAAACAGTACTTGGAAAACCCGCATTAAAACTTGCAATCTGTTGAGGAAGGTAGGCAATTCTAAGTTTTTTCCCATGAATATTTGTCTTTGAAATAGTAACTTTGCCAAATCTTGGTTGCAAAATACCCAGACTAGCCTTGATTAGCGTTGTCTTGGCTGCTCCATTTTCTCCAGTAAGGGTGACAAATTCCCCACTATCAACACTGTAATTGATATGCTCAAGCACAGGTTCCTTGTCATAATAGAAGGACAAATCCTCTACTGTGATGTATCTCATTACTTGATTTCTCCTACTAAAGCAGTTAAAAACCGCTGGATAATTTGTTGCTCCTCAGCTGAGAATTGACTTGCAACTTCTTCATAAGTCGAAAGAGTGTGCTCATGATGATGGTGATGTTCCTCAGCAATTGGTCGAGCCAGATCTGTCAATTGATAAAAAAATGACACGAGCATCCTTGGGATCCTTAGAAGTTTCAAGCATACCCTCTTTAATCAAAGATTTGATAGCCTTGGTAACAGCCGCTTGACTGACATTGAGACGACGTGCCAACTCAGAATTGGTCAATGATTCCTCTGACAAGAGCATGAGAATATGCTCCTGGGTATTTGTCAAAGCAACTTCACTCGTGCAATGACCAATCAAAATTTCGTGCTGGTTTTCAGCTTTTAAAATAATCTCATTTAAAAATTGATCAATTTCTGTCGCTAATTGTCTCATATATTACTCCTTCCCTAGTTATCTTTTTCAAAAAAACATAGATCATCATAGATTCTTTACTGGTTAATTATATCATAAACCAAAAAGAATCAAGAAAAAAGATGAAAACATCTAATATGTTTTCATCTTATAAATATTATTTCTCTTGTTTACGGCTAGTCCATAGTGCAGTTATCCCTAGGATCATTCCAAGTGCTGTCATGAAAATAGACTGCTCGCTACCTGTATTTGGGAGTAATTTTTCTGATACTACTGTCTTGTTATCAAACTTATCTGCAACCTTATAATCAACTTTTACAGTAGAAGGTTGAGTCGGTTTTGTTGCTTGGTCTTCTACTGGTTTAGCTGGATCTTGCTCTTTACCTTCTTCAGGAAGTTTAAATGTTTTTGAGTCCACAGAAATCGTGCGTGAATTTGGATTTACCTTTTCATACTGAGTCAAATCAGCTGTTTTAAGATAGTCTTCAAAGGCAGCATCCATTGAAGGCCCTTCTTCTCTGGCTCCACCAAGCATGGTATAACCATCACCACCTGCTGCAAGGAAGTCATTGGTTGCTAGGTAATAGACTTTTTCCAAATCTAGTTTTTCATAAAGACCAGTCGCACGATTCTTAATCTGAACAGCTAAAATACGTTTCCCAGAAGGTAGATTTGTATCATAGTATACTTTGACGCCAGAGACTTGTAAAAATCCACCGCTTGGTTCTAGCAACGGTTGACCATTTTCATCCAAGACGGTTTTTCCTGCCTTATCAACCTGCAAGATAGAACCAAGTGATTTTTCAAACATGTCAAGGACTTGTTGGCCTGTCACCTGGATTTGTGTGATGGTATTTCCGAACGGTAAAACTGCAATGACATTTCCTTTTGTGATTGGTTTACCTTTGGCAATAGTTTCACGCAATCCTCCACCATTTGTCACAGCGATATCTGTTGGATGACTAAATCCTGTTTGACCATACTGGTAGAGAGAATCTGCTACAACATTTCCAAGGTTTGTTTCGCGGACACGGACATTTTCACGGTCACCGTTTAGTTCAACAGGACTGTTTGAAACAACTTCTACAGCATTTTCAGCGTCATACTTTTCTTTGATTTCTTTGACCATGGCAGCAATCTTTGGATTGGCTTCTAGTTTCTTAGCATCTGCAGCAGGTATCTGGCTTGGATTTCCTAATAATTGTCGAGATTTATAAGTGATTCTTCCGACATTATGGAGATAGCTTCCAGTCTGGTTGTATGTCACATTGTCCCCATAGGTAGTAGATTCTACCGTATGGGAGTGACCATCAATAACAGTGACACGCTTACCTTTCAAAAGAGGATTTTTTGAAAGTGCTTCTGCAAGAGTAGAACCACGCCATTCTACTGGTGTTGTTGTATCAACTCCCAAATGAGCAAGGACAACATAGTGTTTGTAGTCTTTACCCTCTGCCAAGGCTTTGGCTTGAATCTCTTCGATAACCTTGTTAACCTCTGCAATCGGTTCTGTAAAGGTTACGCCTTTAACATTTTTAGGGTGGGTCTTAGTAGCTGTCTCAGGTGTTGTCACACCGATGACGACAAACTCATCACCTGCAACATCCTTTTTCTTATCAACAATTGTTGCCGCTTCAAATAAACGAGCTCCATTAACATAAGTATTTGAGCTAAGCAGAGGGAAGTTCAAAATTTCTTTGTATTTTTTAACTTCATCAAGTCCAAAGTCAAACTCATGATTTCCTACAGCCATAGCATCATAGCCCATTTCGTTTAAGATTTTGGCACGTGCTTCACCCTTTGTAGAGTTTGAAATTGGCAGACCTTGGAAGGCATCGCCTGCATCTACTACTAGAGTCGTTTGATCGCTCTTTTCTCGCTCCTTCTCAATAACCGTTGCGAGTTTGGCATCTCCAATGACTCCCTTTTCCTCTACAATACGACCATGGACATCATTGGTGTGTAAGATAACAGTGTCCTTTTCTTCGCTTTTTAGGAGATTCAGCAGGTGCTTCCTTTGCTTCCGCCGATTCAGCACTTGTGGGAATTGCTGCCTCTGTTGTTGGAGCTGCAGGAGTTTCTGAAGTTGCAGGGTTTGCTACAACTGCAGGGCTTTCTGCAGGGGCAGTTGCTTCTTCAGCATAGACTTGTCCAGCTAAGAAGGCTGGAGCTAACAGGGCTGTCGACAAGACAGGCAACAAAAAACGTTTATTCATATTGAAAAACCCTTTTCTCTTTTTCTTCTCCTATTATACGATATTTATTATCAATTTAAAACTTTTTAACCTATTTGAATATAAACTTTCTGATATTTTACAAAAAAAGTCTGAACAAAAAGTCCAAACTCTTTTACTATCTATTGAAAATCTTTAATGTTCCCATCGTAATTTGCCCAATCCTGGCTAAAGAATCGGTCATTCATTTGGTAATTAGGAGCTGTTGTTGGATTGCTCAAAAAAGGATTTACAACCTTATCAAACGCCAACCAACCTAACCAACCGATATGAATCGTATCCTTGACAAAATAAGGTTCATCACCGTTTTTTGAAAAATCAGCAATATTGGTGAAACCTTGACTCTCCAATTGGTATCGAATTTTTTCGACAGTGTGTTGATACATTTCTTCACTCAAGCCTGTATAATCCATCCATTTCTTATTGACAGGTTGAAACACGAAGAGCACATTGACCTTAGATTTGGCAAATTGATCAAGCACTAACTGCAAATCATTGTATTCCCTTGACTGGAGGAAGTTGTAATTTTTTTGATACCCTTCCCACTTTTTCAAATCCTTCTTTAGTTGAGTATTGTAGAAATGATTCTCCATTCCCAAATCATTATTGGTCGTATTTGCTTCTGCGTCCTTACGTGCAATATTTTCCAATTCTTCATAAGAAAATTGATCTGGGAGGCTACTCAAATATTTTTCAATATGATCTCTATACTCTAATCGACCTCGAATGGAGAATTGGCCAAAAAGAGCAGCTTGTTTTTCGTTGAACTCGGCAGAGAGATTTACCATCGTTTGATCAAAGTCTGACAACTGTTCATTCTTAGCCAGTTTCTCAACAATCCCTTTCATCGGGACTCTTGGATTTTAGCTTTTCAAAGAGTCTATTAGCAGCATACTGAGAGGCAACATCCCCAGATTGATTCTCCAAAAAGGCAGTTAGCTGATCGTTATTAAAGTAAGTTTGGAAAATAGTCGGATCATGATCCTCTTTTGTAAACCACTGTGGAGAGATTACAAATACAGCTTGTTTATTTTTCAAGTTCAGATGTGATTTGTTGCATCCCAAAATACTGGCTAAGAGACGCTGCTCCTGCCTGCCCCATAAAATAAGGACGGTAGGAGCGATTATACTTTTCAGCCAACACACCTGGATGCACACTATCAAAACGGATCCATTCACTTGACCCAAAGAAAGGGATAAAACGCATATCAGGGTCTGTGAGAGCTCTCACTTTTTGGCTTCTCTCCTTGAAGCTTTCTGCACTTATTGAGGCCGCAGAGTATTTTTCCTCCATAAGATTGTGACTTTTGCTACTAGGATAGAAAAAAAGGATGAGTAGTAGAACCAATACACCCGCTACAAGGAGTGGTCCAAAAATCAACCACAGGCGTTTAAGCATTCTTTAACTCCGTAATCCCTGCTACGATTTTATTGGCTGTATTCCAATCATCACGACCAAATTCTGTAACCGGACACGGATATCAAAGCGATTTTCAATTTCTACAATCAATTCAACTGTTCCCATGCTGTCCAAGACACCTGCATCAAAAAGATCTTCATCCATCATGCCAGAAACATCTTCCATAAATAATTCATCAATAATTTCAATAACTTCTGATTTGATATCCATTTTTAAATTTCCTTCTATTTTTTAATTCCATTTATTTTTTAAACCATAAATCATTCAAAAATCCAGAGAAGATTAAGAATGAAATCATCACGACATGGAAGGTTATCACCATGCCAAGCAACTGAACCCAGCGATTCTCAGGCAAGGGAGCTTGCCCTGCTTTTTTCCGTTCTTTATTAAGCCTTTTTTTCTTTCGAACCCAGGCATCATTCATGACTAAGCCTAGTCCCATGAAAGAGTCCGTAAGCGATATAAAACCAAGTTATCCCATGCCAGAATCCCATAAGGAGCATGTTCAGGATATAGGCAATACTTGAAGTCACATTTCGATTCTTAAACAATTTCTTTCTGGTCATCAACATAACCATACGCATAAAGACAAAGTCACGGAACCAGAATGATAAACTCATGTGCCAACGATTCCAAAACTCCTTCAAATCTCTTGACAAAAAAGGGTTTGTTAAAGTTGATTGGACTACGAATTCCCATCAGATTTGAAATAGCTATAGCAAACAGAGAATAACCCGCAAAATCAAAGAAAAGCTCCAAACCAAATGTATACATGACTGCCACTACATAATAGTTAAAGACACCACCTGTCTGTAAAGCTAGATTCTTTAGAGGTGGTAATAAAATCTCGCCTAAAATATGAGCTAGGATAAATTTATACAGAAACCCCAACATGATATATCGAACTGACTCAGCAAGCATATCCATCAACTCATCACGTTCTGGAATCGTCTTATAATTTTCATTAAAACGTTTGAAACGATCAATGGGACCACTTGAAAATGTCGGCATAAAGAGAAGAAAACGCAAATACTCCCACATTTTCAAATCCTTAATGACTCCATCTCTCAGTTCGATGATGATTCCCACCGAACGAAAAGTCAAATAGGAAATACCAATAAATCCTAATAAAGACTGTGTGCCATTAATAGCGGGTTGCACCTTGACAAAGATGATGGGAAGCAATGATAATAAACTTACTAGGTAGAAAATCCATTTGCCATCTCGGACTTTTCGATACTGCTTGTAAAACAGAACCAGTCCCATTTGCCAAATTAGATAGATTCCCAAGGCAGCTAATTGATTTGTCTTGCCTCCCGTCAACATAGTGACTATAAAGAACAAACTAACCAATATTTCATACCAGCCAAAACGTTTTTTGAAAAAAAGACCGATAAAGATTGGCAAAATAGCAGTAATCACATACAAAAAGTACTGCGGATTCCCATAAGGCTCAATATGAGGAAGCTGTTTAAGAAGCTCCATCATCTATTGTTTACCTCATTGATTAAGCCTTTAATGTCAATCTTGCCATTCGGAGTTAGTGGCAATTCCTTTCTGTAAAGGAACTTAGACGGCATCATGTAAGACATCATAATATCTTCCAAGTCTTCCTTGATCGCTTTGGTAATATCAATCTCGCGTTCAAATTGTTCTTTGACACCATCTTTTAAGATAACATAGGCCAAGAGATTTTGGACCTTGTGATCTTTGTTGTAGCGCGGTACTGCAACAGCCGAGTCAATGTACTGAGATTTGTTCAAGTTTTGAGAAACATCTTCTAGCTCAATACGATAACCATTAAACTTAATCTGGAAGTCCATCCGTCCACCGTAGAGAAGAAGACCTTCATCTGTCATGGTTCCGACATCTCCCTGTATGGTAGGCTGGAAGACCTTCAAATTCGAAGAAGGCTTCTGCTGTTTTCTCTGGATTATTCATATAACCTTTTGAAACAGCTGGTCCAGACACGATGATTTCCCCTTGCTCTCCATTTGGCAATTTATTGCCTGCCTCATCAATGATGAAGGTTGGAGAATCTTCTTTGGTATAACCAATTGGCAGACGTTTCAAAGTCGCTAACATCTCATCTGTAATAGCAACTGCCGACAAAGCAACGGTTGCTTCTGTTGGCCCGTAGGCATTGATGATGCGCGCATTTGGGAAAACGCTCGCGCAATTTCTGAGCGGTTTTAACGGTCAACTCTTCCCCATCAAAGTAGAAATGGGTGATCCCTGGCATCTTTTCAGCATTGAAATCTTCAGATAACATGGCCATATCTGCGAAAGATGGTGTTGAAGTCCAGATAGCAATCGGAAGAGAAAAGATAGTTGCAAAGAGTTGTTTGAAGTCTTGAGTAATGGCTGATGGAAGGGCAAAAAGCGTTCCTCCAAGAGCTAAGGTCGGTGCCCAATACATGACAGACAAGTCAAAGGAATAGGGCGGTTGCGCCAACATTTGCGGACGCTCTGGCGTTGCAAATTCCTTGTCCGTGATCATCCAGTTGGTGAAGCTGAGCAAGTTATCATGCGAAATCTGCACTCCTTTTGGCTTTCCGGTTGTCCCCGAAGTAAAGATGATGTAGTAGTTATCATCCCCCTTGACCGGATGTTGCAAGTCGTACGCATTCTGAGTTGCATAAGCTTCACGCACTTGCTTCAAGGACATGATTGGAGCAGCTGGGTTTTCCAATGGAAATTCATTGATGGCAATAATCAAACTTGGCTCTGCTACTTCAAGAATGGCAGACACGCGCTCCAAGGCAGAATGGCTATCAATTGGGATATAAGCATGGCCAGATTTGGTCAAGGCCACAAAGGTTGCCAACATTTCATATTCTTGACCCACCAAAAGACTACTACAGGTGACTTTTTTTCAGGAAGTCCCTAGTTTGATCAATGACTGCAGCTAAGCTATCTGAATCTGCCTTTCAAATTGACCATAGGTATGCTCTTCTCCAAGGACATTATAGACCGGAAAAATTAGGGCTGATTTTCTGAGCAAAAGTACTCAATGGTTTTCAATCATATCGACTAATTGGTTTATTTAGACACGTTCATTTCTCCTTAAAACTAAAAATTCATTGTAAATAAAGCTTCCCTGACTTTGCCCTAGATAACTAAAGAAATAAAGTAAACCCCAGCAAAACAATAAAAATACAGGACAGTTTGCCCTAAAAAAACATAGTATGATTTCTTTTTATTCATGATTGATTTCTTTTCCGTAAATTTTTCATCAATTTTCTGCAAAACATACAATTACTATTTTTATCTCGTTCCCATTTTTACCACTTTATTCTCTTTTATTTTCAACTGTTTACCATTTTTTTAGAAGTTGATTTTAGCTTATTTTTAAGACAAGGCTAAAAGTCTTGAATAAAAAAACATCATCCCTTTGAAAATCTATCTAGCATGCTAATACCCAAATTTTAAATCATACAATTTGAAAAGGACTAGCAAACACACGGCTCCCCCTTTGGGCATTTTTTTATGCTAAAATAGTAGCTATGGATAAAAATTATTAAAACAATATCAGAAAGTGGATCTTTTCGTGCTTTTGTTCTAGATAGCACTGAAACTGTCCGCACTGCTCAAGAAAAACATCAAACCCAAGCTAGCTCAACTGTAGCACTTGGTCGGACTCTTATCGCCAGCCAGATTCTCGCAGCCAATGAAAAAGGAAATACCAAGCTAACCGTCAAGATTCTTGGAACGAGTTCCCTCGGTGCCATTATCACAGTTGCAGATACCAAGGGTAACGTCAAAGGCTACGTTCAAAACCCTGGAGTTGACATTAAAAAGACTGCAACAGGTGAAGTCCTCGTTGGACCTTTTGTCGGAAACGGTCAATTTCTAGTGATTACAGACTATGGCACTGGAAATCCCTATAATTCCATGACGCCTCTTATCTCTGGAGAAATCGGTGAAGACCTAGCTTTCTATCTTACAGAAAGTCAACAAACGCCTTCAGCAGTTGGACTTAATGTCCTTTTAGATGAAGATGACAAGGTCAAGGTTGCTGGCGGCTTCTTGCTACAAGTATTGCCAAATGCCAAAGAGGAAGAAATCGCCCGTTTTGAAAAACGTATCCAAGAGATGCCTGCCATTTCAACACTTCTAGAAAGCGACGACCATATCGAAGCACTTCTCAAGGCTATCTACGGCGACGAACCATACAAACGTCTGTCTGAAGAAGAAATTCGTTTCCAATGTGACTGCAGCAAAGAACGCTTTATGAATGCTCTTGCTAGCCTTCCAAGCTCAGACTTACAGGAAATGAAAGACGAAGATCACGGGGCAGAAATTACTTGTCAATTCTGCCAAACTACTTACAACTTTGATGAAAACGACTTGGAGGAACTCATTCGTGACAAATCTTAATACACCTTTTATGATTGGTAATGTTGAGATTCCCAATCGTACCGTTTTAGCACCCATGGCGGGGGTAACTAACTCTGCCTTTCGTACCATTGCCAAAGAGCTGGGAGCTGGGCTCGTTGTGATGGAAATGGTCTCTGACAAAGGAATCCAATACAATAACGAAAAAACTCTTCACATGCTTCATATCGATGAAGGGGAGAACCCTGTTTCTATCCAACTTTTTGGTAGTGATGAAGACAGCCTCGCACGCGCAGCAGAATTCATCCAAGAAAACACCAAGACCGATATCGTCGATATCAACATGGGCTGCCCAGTTAACAAAATCGTGAAAAACGAAGCTGGTGCCATGTGGCTCAAGGACCCAGACAAGATCTACTCTATCATCAATAAGGTCCAATCAGTCCTTGATATTCCTCTCACTGTCAAAATGCGTACAGGCTGGTCTGACCCATCCCTGGCAGTTGAGAATGCTCTAGCTGCTGAGGCTGCAGGTGTTTCTGCCCTCGCTATGCATGGTCGTACCCGTGAGCAAATGTATACTGGTCACGCTGACCTTGAGACCCTTCACAAGGTTGCACAAGCTTTGACTAAGATTCCATTTATTGCTAATGGTGACATCCGGACGGTTCAAGACGCCAAACAACGCATCGAAGAAGTCGGTGCTGATGCGGTCATGATCGGCCGAGCTGCTATGGGAATCCTTATCTCTTCAATCAAATCAATCACTACTTTGAAACAGGAGAAATCCTACCTGATTTAACCTTCGAAGACAAGATGAAAATCGCTTACGAGCACTTGAAACGCTTGATTGACCTCAAGGGAGAGAATATTGCTGTCCGTGAATTCCGTGGACTAGCTCCTCACTACCTCCGTGGAACATCTGGAGCCGCTAAACTCCGTGGCGCTATTTCACAAGCAAGTACTCTGGCAGAGATTGAAGCACTATTGCAGTTAGATAAAGCATAATCTTCTATCTCACAAAAAAGGCAAAGCTCAAAAAGAGCCTTGCCTTTTTATATATTTTCATCTTGCAAATCTAGTTGCTTCACTCTAGCTATATAGTAGGACATGATCAAAAACAGATTGAAGCTGACAATCCAAATAGACCATTCATGGAAAAAATGCATCGATACAGCTAAACTAATTGCCCCCACTACGAAACTCCCTACAACAATCCCATAGTTAAAGGCTTGACGACGATATTCTTGGATATTTCCTTCTCCCCTAGTTATGCGATACAAAGCGGTCAACATCTTTCGGTAATTTCCAGAGGTCATAAAAATGACATAGGGATGATCTTCAATCAAACTACCCGTAAATGTTAGCATCATCATTCCTGTTCCAAAAGCAATAAAAGGAACTTCTAGTAAAGGAAATCGAGAAAAGAAAGGCAGAAGAAGAGTTCCAATAAATAAGGGAAGTAGCATCTTAACTCGCCAATAGGCTGTTTTACGATATTCTTTCATGTGTAAGGCAAACAGAAACCCTAGGGAAAAGAAAATAATGGAACAGAATCGCAACATGGTATTGATGACATGTGAGTCGTGCCAATCTGATATCAGTAGGAGAATGTTCCCTGTCTGTGTCGCCACCAAACTATGGTACTGAATGTGACAGAACACATCCAAAGAACCACCTATAAAGCCAAGAAACACTCCCATGAGTCGTGTATTTTGAGGTAAAATTAATTTATCCGCCATTGCTTTATCACTCATTCCCTTTCGATGCATTTATTATACCACTTCTCTTTGAGAAATTAAGTGAAAAACAGTCGAACCACTCTTTTATAAATCTAAGTCTAGACTATATTTGAGGCAGCTTTTTATGGTTGAATCAAGACAACACTAGAAACTGTACCATCTGCACCCTGTTGTAATTTGGATGACTTTTCCACCACCTACTTCAGCATTGTATTTCCCATCATCAAGAGTATAAGAATAGCTTTGGATAGAATAGTTTTCTTTCTTACCATCAGCAGATTTCTACTGTAAACTGGCCACTTGATGAAACAGTGATGGTTTCGCCATTTAGCCCCCTTCCACTTTCCAGCTGCAGCTGAAAAAAATCTCTATCCACCATAGTCAAGACGCCTTTGTAACGTTTGTTGTGTTCTGCCTGCTTGATCTTGTAAAGTTTGCGATCAGTTGTTGGGATCATAAGTTGACTGATTTGCTGATTGATTGCTTGTGTTCCTTGCTGATTTGGATGGGGGCTTGAGAAGGGCGTCTGCTTAGCAGAAGATTCTTGGGATTCTGCTTTTGTTTCTGGCGCTGTTGTTGCTTGCGATTGAGTTTGTAGTAGACGTTGACTGATCAGAAGAGGACTTTAGCTTTTTTTCTGAAGTAGTGGTGCTTGTTGACGTTTGAGATTTACTATCTTTGTTAGAAGAGCTTGCCTTTGAACTTGATGTCGTTTGTGTTGTCTTTATTAGCATTGTCATTTTTAGCTTCTTCTTTTTTATTGCCACATGCTCCCTAAAGAGCAAATGTTGAAGCCAATACGGCAACTGCTAGTAAATCGAATGGAATGTTTTTGTTTTCATATTTTGTCTCCTATGTAATCTTTTTTGAAATGTTATGAAATACTTCTGTAATATTATTGTAATATTTGTTTGTTTGATTTTGTCAACTATTTATATATGTTTTTGGTTTTTATTTATACTTGTTCCTTTTTAATCCTCCTATCTCTACTATTCGTAAAGAATTTAAAAAAAAGAAGATTCTTTCTACTGAAATGCTATATTTTTAAAAGTGTAATCGCTTGCATTTTTTTCTTGAAGGGACTATAATAAAAATTGAAATAGGATATTGGAGGTGTAGACTTATGTCAAGCAAATATTACAAATATCTTCCTTGGATAATTTTAGGTGCTTTCTGCTCTTATCAGTCTGCAAGTCGCTATGCCCAGACTACATTTGATTTATTTTATTTAACCACAATCTTCATGATTGTCTATATGTCTCTACTATACTTACACGAACATTATTTGAAAATACAAATACAAAGATTTATTCATTCGTTTTATGAGTAATCCTAAAAAAAGATAAACATCCCTTAAACATAAAAATAACAACAAAAAGAGGCCGGAAAATTTTTCCGACCTCACTTTTTATTTTAATCGATAAATAGTGATAACTTCCTTCTGAGGAATCCGTTTAAAGCCAACTTCCTCTATGCTATGACCATATTTCTCTAAGAAACTATCACTTGTACAGGATTTCTCTGGGCATAGAGTCTCAATGAGAGCTAGGCCGTCATCCACTGTGAACTCATCCTCTAGTAGATAAAGGAAACGAGGGTCATAGTCGATAGCTTTTTGAATCTTCTTGATGGATGTTTGAATAATGGATAAGTGGTCAAATGCAAAGTCCTTCTCTTCCAGTTCTTTTCCATCCAAATAACACTTACCTGTGTGAAAATCAACATCTACAAGAACGACTTCTTTTGCATCGTCTCCAGCCTTAGCCAGGTCAAACGCTCGACTCGGTAGGTAAACCAAGTGGGCAATGGTAACTGTCCAACCTCTGGGATCACGGCCAGGAGTAGATACTGTCACTAGCTGCTCAATCTTTTCCAGTGGAAGCTCAAGATTGATTTCTTCTTTTACCTCACGCTGGCAAGCATGGGCAGCATCTTCCCCTTTATCCATAAATCCCGCCAACTAGCGCTAAACCATTTTGAAAAGGATGTGCCTTCCGACGAATCAGAAAGAGTTTCATTTTTCCCTTCTACAAAGCAATAGGCTACCATATCCACAGTCACGCTTGGTTTTTCGTACTGAGGGAGTGCTTGCTTGTGGTACCAGTCTAAGAATTCAGCTTGACTAGCATGAACTTCAAAGTACTCTTTTTCTGTCATCCCGGTTGGAATAGTTTGATTCATCATCTTCTACTTCCTTTCTGCATTGATGGCAATGAAGAGGTCTTTTCTACTAACTATAGATATCCTAGTTCTTGTTTTTATGCAATATCAAATTTCAATTGACCTGCTTTGACACCAATCTTAAGTGTCTTACCTTCTTTCAGTTCACCTGTAAGAAGGAGCTCTGCTAGTTTGTCTTCTACTTCTGTTTGCAGAGTTCTGCGCAGTGGGCGAGCTCCCATCTCTGGATCATATCCCTTCTGAGCTAAAAGCTTCAGGGCAGATGCTTGGAGTTTCAAGTCAATTCCTTTTTCTGCCAGGCTTGCAATCAATGGTTTGACCATAATCTTAACTACTTCCTGCATGTCTTGACTTGATAGGCTATGGAAGACAACTTTTTCATCAATACGGTTGATAAACTCTGGACGATAAGCTTTTTTCAGCTCTTCAAACATACGTTTTTCCATATTTTCCTGGTCAAAACGAATATCCTTAGCTCCAAAACCGACTGTCTTGTCATCACGAAGAGCTGTCGCACCAAGGTTTGACGTCATGATAATAATGGTATTTGAGAAATCAACCTTGCGACCCTTACTGTCCGTCAAGACACCATCATCCAAGACCTGCAAGAGCACATTAAAGATGTCTGGGTGAGCCTTTTCTACCTCATCAAAAAGCAAGACTGAATATGGTTTGTTGCGAACCTTCTCGGTCAACTCTCCGCCCTCTTCATAGCCTACATAACCTGGAGGAGCTCCGTTGAGACGGCTGGCTGCAAATTTCTCCATGTACTCACTCATGTCAAAGCGGATAAGGGCAGATTCGTCATCAAAGAGGACTTCTGCCAAAGCTTTAGCCAATTCAGTTTTACCAACACCAGTTGGTCCTAGGAACATAAAGGATCCAATTGGACGTTTGTTATTGCGAATACCCGATTGGTTTCGGCGAATGGCACGACTAATACTAGACACAGCTTGTTCCTGTCCGATAACACGTTTATGCAGTTCAGCTTCAAGGTTGAGATACTTCTTGGCATCCGTTTGTGTCAATTTTTGAACTGGAATACCTGACAAGCGACTCAAGGTTGTCAAAATATCAGATTCTTTTACGACATCTTTATAAACAGGTGCTTTCCTGCTCTTTTGAAATGAGCTGCGCTGCTTGCTTCCATTTGCCATCCATCAAGGCCTTGTCAGCTGCTGTTAAGCTTGACTCATCTTTTTTAGCATGTTTTCGATTTATTTTGAACTGTTGCTGCTGCTTCATCCAAAAGGTCAATCGCTGAGTCTGGCAAGTGACGGCTTGTCAAATAGCGATGCGCCATTTTAACAGCTGTTTCGACAGCATCGTCTGTAATTTGGACATGGTGGTGCTTCTCATAAGTTGCTTTTAATCCTTGTAAGATAGCCATACTATCAGCCACGCTCGGCTCCTCAATCATCACTTTAGCAAAGCGACGAGAAAGGGCTGCGTCTTTTTCGATATGTTTTTGGTATTCTTCCTGAGTGGTTGCTCCAACGGTTCTCAGAGTTCCACGTGCCAAGGCAGGTTTCAGGATATTGGCCGCATCCAAGGTCGAGTCAATCCCGCTTCCTGATCCCATAATGGTATGAAGCTCATCGATAAAGAGGATAACCTTACCATCTTCCTCGATATCTTTGATGATATTGTTCATACGTTCTTCAAAAGTCTCCACGGAAACGGGTTCCCTGCAACAACATTCATCAAATCAAGTTCTAAGACACGCATCTTAGCCATTTCAGCTGGGACATCTCCATTAGCAATTCGCTGTGCAAGGCCAAGTGCCAGTGCTGTTTTACCAACACCTGCATCTCCAACTAGAACTGGATTATTTTTGGTCTTACGACTCAAGATTTGAATCATACGAGAGATTTCTTGGTCACGCCCAATAACTGGTTCCAACTTGCCTGAACGAGCTTGCTCTGTGAGGTCATGAGTGTAATCTTCCAAACCACCACTTGGAGTTTGAGGCATACCCATCATATTTGCCATAGAATTTTGCTTATCTGCTACTGAGCTGTGGCGCTGACGTAGAGCCTTCAAATCTTCCTTTGTCCAACCAGCACGCGCTTCAAGGCTACGACGAAGTCCAGCAATCTTGACTTGGTCTTTCTGGTCTTCATAAGAAAAACCTGCTTTTTCCAAAATGCGAGTAGCTAAAGCATTACCGTCATGCAAGATTGCGTAGAGAAGGTGCTCAGTCCCCAATGCTTTTGGCATGTACAACCGAAGCAACATGTTCCGCCTCCAACATCAAGACGTTCAAACGATAGGAAAAAGGGAGTTCCTTGTAATCTTCCTTGTGGTTATAGTTGGCTTCTGTTAATTCTACAGCAACTTCCTCTAAACGATCAATCTCATACGGGAATTCATTCAAAGTTGCTCCAGCAACACTGTAGCTATGATTGGCCATAGCAATCAGCAAATGCCAAGACTCTAGGTAGTCTGCTTTAAAGCGACTCGCTACCAGAAAGGCACTGTCTATACATTCTCTTAATGCTTTTTGAATATTTCATGTAAATTTTTATTTTTCCTTTTCTATCTACTTCATGCAACAACTGACGAAGCATATTGGCACGAATATAATTAGCTTCCTCACCTAGAATTCGGTCTGTCCCCATAGCTAATAATAGACTCATCTCTTGACGGGTCAACAAGTCTTGTTCGACTAAGAGTCTTAAGACGTCTTCAAAAATGACTTGGTTAACCTCATCACCCACTGAATACAACAAATCGCGGAGCATATCATGATGGTTAGAGAATTCAATTCGACCAATGCGAATATAACCCCCACCACCACGTTTACTCTCAACTAGATATCCTCTACTCTCTGTAAAACGAGTTTTAATCACATAATTAATCTGGCTAGGTACGACTTGAAAGGTATCCGCTAGCTGGCTACGTTGCAATTCGACGATACCAGATTGTTCTAAAATCGCCTTGATATAGGCTTCAATATGGTCTGATGTATTTTTAAATTTCATAGCTTGCTACCTCCTTTTTAAACTTTGACTATCTTTGACTATACTATCATTTAAGACTCTATAAGTCAAACTTTTAGGGCTTAATCCTTGAAAATACTGAGTTTATTTAAAAATACTTAGGCATTAAATCGCCTTAGTTTTTCTTGAAAGTTCCTAAAAAAATCCTCAAAAAGAGCCCTAAAAAGGGCGTATTTTGACGAGTTCAGCAAGTAAGAAATTAGCTCAATTAGATAGCCTTTTTATTTTAATAGTACTGTACTTCTAAACCATCCATAATTGCTATTAATGTTGTCTCATCAACTTCTAGAGAAATTAGCTCATCAAATGACGTTGCCTGATATTCCTTTTCCCCAATCACTACTATAATGTCATTAACAGATTTTGGGAAAACCCAACATTGTTGACCATTATAATCAAAAGAAACTTCCCAACCGTTACTATATAATTCCATTAAGTCGTCTATTATGGCCATATACATCCTTTTTCATATTGTTTTCTACCAAATAAGGCAGGCAAAGGCACTCCGATTGCCCTTAGTACTACGAAATTACTTTAATTGAGATAATATCACTTTCAGGGAGAGAGAGCTCTGAATGTTCATTAGACCTTGGATTAGCAATGAGAATCGTAATTTCATCCTGTTCATCATTGTCCATTTCATCAACAAAATCTATGACAAGCCCCTTGATAATTTTACCATTATTAGTGACTACCTGAACTCTTGATCGGAGATAAGTCCATAGCCTTTTACTCATTTTCTACATCCTTTCTAGCCTAATTGCTAGTTTTACTTGAGCCATTTATGTAAGAATTCTAATCTCCTTAATACTATCTACTATCAAACTAGCAGCAAACTCTTCGTCTTCCCCAAATTTAGCTGTCAGCTCAAGAAAAAAATCATAGTAATCAACAACATAGCCATATACTCCTCTTTTTAGCATATCTAATATTTGTTGACTGTATTTCATCGCCTGCTCCTACTGATAAAAGAAATATTATATACTCAAGCAAATAAAGGCTTCGGCTGCGGGGGGTGCTCTCTATTTTTTATGCTTATTATCTTCAGCTAATTCTTGTAAAAGATGCCTCTTTGAGTTATAATTTGGATAAGAAAGAAGTGTGGTTTTCCCGCCCAAAAAGCTTTATGGCTGTGGGAAAGTCATGCTTCTTTTCTTTTTAAAATTTAAAAACGTAACTGGATTTCTCTAGGTGCTTATTCATATTCAATTATTTCACCGATATAATTCTCATCAGAATCACTTTCAAAAGCGATCATATACTTAGAATCAAAGGAAGGAACAGTTTCGTATTCAGAACCTTTTAGCCTTACTTTCCGACAGATAATAGTTCCATTAAGTCCCTTATCTAATTCTGGATCTAAGTACAGAATTAAATAGTTCCCAAGTCTATTTTGACCGACAACTCTATTAATTTTCATGGTATACCTTCCTTTTTTTATTATATCATATCTAAAAAGACTCTATCATTCATTAGTAATATTAACTAGATTAAAGTATAATGATACTATAACTCTTGCAGAAGCTAAGAAAGCCTATCTCAGGAAAGTTTAGAAAGATAAGAGAATTCAATTTAAAAGCATTTAGTTCTAGCCAATTAATATTTTTTTGGTTTCACTATTTTTAAAACGATAATTAGGAGTAGATAATTATGAATAAGACTGGTAGAGAAAACTTAGTAATGATTAATGATGAAGAATATGTACATTGTCCAGTTTGCGGAACTTTAACTGCTGTTTATGATATTTGTGAACATTGCAATTGGCAAAACACAGGGAGACCAATATTGATGGAGGTCCCAATAAGATGACACTAGCAAAAGCTAAGGAAGCTTACCTTAAGGGGATTCCAATAATATAACAAACTATAGTACTACAAAATCAGGAACATAAAAATGGAACTTAGAAAGTTTAACAATAAAGTTGTAACGATTACAGACGTTGATAACCAGACCTTTGAGGGAATTTGTCTTTTTGAAGATAAGGATACTTTTGATGAAGAGTATGATGCTTTATCTGTTAAAACAGGTTTACGATGGATGAAATTGTTTGAAAATGAAATTTTAAATGTTGAAATTGCTGATAAAATCGACCAGTCAAAAAGCCCTTAGATTTGTTTCTAAGGGCTGATTTATTTGCAAGGATAGGCAGGACTGTCGAGGCTCCTGTATTTCTCGACCCACTAGCTAAATGGCGCGTTGGTGACAGATTCTCAACCTCTATCCTTCGTATCTTAATTATATCACAGTATCCATCAAAAATGAACTATGAGGGAGGTGACTGAACATCAATAACAGTAAATATGTATCTATACATATTTACTGTTATATCTAATTTTTAGTCACAGCTCTCAAGCATTACAAACATACAATAAGCAAATATAAACATATAGTTTATGACTTTCTATCTGAGAAAAAAATCTCTCCAAAACGGATTTTTCGCTATCAAAAATTCTAACTTCTTCTTCAGTCATATTGTGAGGATAATCACGAAAAAAAGGTTATAAATTTTTTTCTTATCAAAGCTGAACAGAAATTCTCCTATAACACCTATTCTATAAATCCACCAAACTTTTTGACTCTTCACTATCTTTGTAAAAAAATAACTGTACCCTTCAAGATTAGATTCCGAAAAAAATGGGTTCATCTATTTCATCGGATGAGTCTGTTTTATTATAGTCATTTAGTTCATTATTTAACATGTTTTTAATCCCTTTTTTGTTATTTCTTAAAATTACCACCATGTGAAAGATTTCTCGCTTGGTAATTCTCCACTATCCCACATCCGCTTCACTGCTCCACGAGCCTTGTTTGCATAATAGGGTGCTCCAAGTTCTTTATCATAATTTGACTCGATAGCAACTGTAACTTCACCAGTTTGCTCATCAATCTCAATCAAACCTGGGTCACGGTTTTCCGGAATATACCAATATCCTAAAATACTAGAATTAAAAATTTTAATTAGTTTAAGCATTGCTTTTTTCCTATATTCTAAAGTCGCTCAAGTCATTTAGTACCATACAACTTGCCCTGATTCTTTCAAGCTACCGTCTTCATTTTTTAGATTTATAATACATTTTGACACATAATCAAAACCATATTTTGAGGGATCATTTCGCTTTAGCTCACGGGTAGAAGGATTAAATTCAAAAATCTCCCTTCTGCTCTCATCACCTTCAGGAAAAATCTCGTAACGATAAAAACCATTCACAACTTCAATCAAATTAAATTTTACCATTATTTTTCTCTGTCCAATATAAATTATATTTTTTTATTTGACTATCATTTAAGACTCTATAAGTCAAACTTTTTAGGGCTTAATCCTTGAAAATACTGAGTTTTTAAAAATCGCTACCGATAGCAAACTATGCCTTATTCCGTTTTTCTATTCTACATTTATGTTATAATAACAAAGTTACACCTAGCTTTCAAATCCTTTGAAAGTATGTTATTTATGATCAAATCTAAGAAATATTTCGTAAAGTCTAGAAAAATAAAACTTCGGTATTATTAATGGTATACCGAAGTTTTTTGTAGCGTGAATTTTTCACAGTTTTTTCTACTATAGTCCATATTCTATCATCGAGAGAAAAAATCTCTCCAGAAAGGATTCTCGATATCAAAAATTTTAACCTCTTCTTCAGTCATGTTGTGAGGATAGTCGAGAAAAATGTTATAAATTTTTTTCTTATCAAAGCTGAACAGAATCTCTCCTATAACATCTATTTTATCAATCCACCAAACTTTTGAATCTTCACTATCTTTGTAAAAATCACTGTACCCTTCAAGATTAGACTCCGAAGTAATGAGTTCATCTATTTCATCGGATGAGTCTTGTTTGTTGTAGTCATGTAGTTCATTATTTAACATCATTCATGCTCTTTCTATCATCTATTGCAATAATGTGTCCATATTTTTTATTTTAAGATATTTGTAGAAAAACTTCATCCCATATATCTACTAAACTTTTACCATCAAAAACTTTAGCTTCCATAGCTTCATCAATTGTATCAAACTTCTGACCTTCATAATCATAACCAGCTACACAAATGCTAGATAAGAAACAAGCACCTCGGCCATTAACATTAAATTCAAGATCTGTGTCTAAATGTTTTTTAATTTCATCTTTTTCATCATAACACCATAGGTCAATTTTATCACTTTTTATCTATCAGAATTCCCATTTATAGATAAAAAAGAGCTGGCAAAGTAGCAACCTCACCAACTCCCTATTTTTCTAATTATCTAAGCCTAATTCTGCCAAGATTTGACGTTTGTAAGCAATCTTTTGGACTTCCTTGTCCTCGTCTTCAGACCAATCTAGTTTAATTTCTGAAACAATCTGCCCCGGGCGATTTTTCAAGATATAAATCCGATCACTAAGGTTAAGGGCTTCCTCTATACTATGCGTAATAATGAGTGTCGTCAGGCCTAGCTGTTTATGAATATCAAGATACCAGGTATGAAGCTCCATCTTAGTCATCTCATCCAAGGCACTAAAGGCCTCATCTAAAAGAAAGAGCTTGTGCCCAAAAAGGTAAGTGCGGAGTAAGGCCACACGCTGGCGCATCCCTCCACTAAGCTCATGAGGATACTTATCCCTGACGGCTGTCAATTGAAAAGTAGCAAGGATTTCGTCTGCACGGGCAATGGCTTCCGCCTTATCCACCTTTTGAATCAAGAGGGGCAGGATGATATTGCCTAGAACAGTCTTATGTTCCAAAAGTAAATCCTTTTGTAGCATATAGCTCACGCGCCCCTTGGGATTTTCCTCTCCATCAAGAATGATTCTACCAGACTGGACTTCTAAAATCCCAGCAATCAGGTTAAAGAGGGTGGTCTTTCCAACACCACTGGGGCCTAGGATAGAGACCACTTCACCTGAAGTCACTTGCAGGTTAATATCCTCTAAAATCTTTTCATTGTCGTAGGCATAGCTTACGTGTTCTAGTCTAATTTCTGTCATTATTTTACAAATTCGTTGGTAAATCCTTTATCAGTCAAGTCTTCCTTGAGGATTCCATTTTCCTTATCCCATTTGTAGAAGGCATTCCAACGGTCAGCATCAAATTGTCCCCATTTTTCCTTGTCGCTTGCGTATTCTTTTGACAAGTATTTCTGAGATTCGATGACAAAGTCACGTTTATCCTTAAGTTCAGGTGCATTTTTGATGAGGATATCTGCAGCTTCTTCTGGGTGCTCCATGGCATATTGGTAGCCTTTTTTGATGGCTTGGATGACTTTGCGAGCTTCTTCTTTATTGTCTTTCAGATAATCGTTGTTAGCGATGATAACTGGTGAGTAGTAGTCAAACTCTTTTACATAGTCTTTCAAATACATAAAGTTTGCATCCACACCTTGAGATTTGGCTAGAATTCCATCCCAACCATAATAAATCCAAGCAGAGTCAAAAACGCCATTGGCAATCGGTGTGATTGAGTTTGAGTCGTTGTTTGGTACTTTTTCGACCTTCTCAAAGTCTCCACCTTGAGATTCTACCAAGGTTTTCAACATAGCAAGCTCAGTCGGATCATTCCAGGTTCCGTATTTCTTACCAACTAAGTCTTTTGGACTGCTAACATTGTCAGACTTACGAGAGATGATTCCTGATGTATTGTGTTCAACTATAGCGGCAACGGCAGTAATACCTGCCCCCTTTTCCAATTTCTTAGCCATGTAGTCTTGGAAGTAGATAGCAAACGGTGCCTTACCATTGATAACTAAATCAGATGAACTTTCTTCTGGCGGCAATTTCAAATCAACATCCACTCCAGCTTCCTTGAAATAGCCTTTTTCTTTGGCTACATAAAGCCCTGTATGGTTGGTATTTGGTGTCCAGTCTAGGATAAAGTCAATTTTTTTAAGTTCTGCTTCTTTGTTATCCTTAGAAGCAGTTCCTTGGCCACAAGCCACCAGCACGATAGCTACAAAAGCTGTTACAATCGTTAAAAACACTTTCCATGTTTTCTTCATTTTTATTTCCTCTTTTCTTTTTCTCAAACGTTATTGTTCTATGAACGTTTCCATTTAATCACATATTTTTCACTGATATCGACCAGCTTCATACCCAGAAGGCTGATAAGCGATACCAGAATAATAATGGCAAACATGGTATCATACTGAAACAGTTTCTTGGACTGAATCATGTAGACACCAAGTCCTTCAAAGCCTCCCAACCACTCAGATACCACTGTTGTGATAAAGGCGTAAGAGACACTGACCCTCAATCCTGCATAAAAGTAGGGCAGGCTGACAGGGATTTTAAAATGCCACAGGATTTGCCAAGGATTTGCTCGCATCAAACTAAACAAGGTCAGCATGTCCTTGTCACAATGCCTAAATCCATCCAGAATACTGACGATAATCGGGAAGGTTGTCGTCAAGATAATCAAGACAATCTTGGGCAAGATTCCATAACCTAACCATAAAACCAGGATAGGGGCTATGGCAATGGTCGGTATGGTCTGGACAACCACCATCATTGGGTAAATCAAGTCATTTAACCAGCCCAGACTATCCATAAGGACGGCCATGATACAGGCTATCAAGACACCTAACACCAAACCTAGTAGAGCTACTCTCAAGGTTGCCCAGCTATGGTACCAGAGAAATTCTCTGTCACGAACAAAAGACTGAAGGATTTCAAGTGGTGTCGGCAAGATAAACTTTGGTAAGAGTTTTAACAAACCCGCTACCTGCCAAAGAGATAAGACACCCAAAAATCCTAGCAGACTAATATGTCGTCTCATTATATTTTTCAAGTTTCTCATCGATGCTTAAAATCTCTCCTACATTTATTTTCACATTGGCAAAAACATTGTCTGCCCCTTGACCTGCCACTTCTAACGCTTCTTTGAGAATGCGCATGAGTTGATCAAAGTCTCCCTCTAAGACCGTTTCAAAGGGTGTCACTACCATAGTCACTCCTTGAGCTTGCAGATAAGCAATGACTTGATCAATAACAGCTATGCGGTCAATCCCTTGTGATAAGGGCAGGACTTGTAAAGCAATGCTTGCTTTCATTAAAACCTCCTTCTAAGTTACAGTTTTTCTTTGAAAAAAAGAAAAACCTCTTTCATATATGAAAAAGGTGCAAAATTAGGCCAAGTATCGTTCCCTACGCTGGCATTACCCAGATCAGGTGCGGTCGAAGTTTAACACTTCCTCTCAGACTGTACACAGACTCCCATATATTATATGGACATATGATAACGAAAAATAAATAAGATGTCAAGGAAACTGCTTACAGAAAAAGAGACGGTAAACCGTCTCTTTCAATTAAAGCATAGGTGCAAATAACTGTGTTACTTCTTTAATCATCATTTGATACCATGTAGGATTTATGGTATCCGAAAAGATTTCTTGAGATTGTTCAAAAATTTCTTCAAAATCTTTGCGAATATCCGCGATTGACTCTGTTTTGTAGAGTAGTACTGCATTTTCATAGTGATGAACCAAGCTACGATAATCCAAGTTAATCGTACCTACAGCCGCGAATCGATCATCAACAATCATTTGCTTACTATGGATAAAACCAGGTGTGTATTCAAAAATACGAACACCCGCAGATAAAAGATCTGGATAAGCTCCCCGTGTTACAAGTTGAATGAGTTTCTTATCTGGTATGTGGGGTGTGACTATTCTCACATCTACGCCTCGCATGGCCGCATTTTTTATATCCTCTGTCAAATCATAATCAATAATGAGATAAGGCGTTGTGATATAGACAAAATCTTCCGCTTGATTAATCAAGTTTTGATAGACAATTTTACCCACCTTCATCTGGTAAATCGGTTTCGGTCCGCTACCATATGGGATACAAAGTCCACTACCGGATCGTGTCTGATTTTCCAAATGATACTGATCAAAGTCACTGATTTCTCCACGGTTGATGTACCAGTTCATGAGAAATAGTCTTGTGAAGGCTTGAGTCGCCGGACCATCGATACGAATTCCACTATCCTTCCAGTGCCCAAAACGTTCAATCTGATTGATATATTCGTCTGCAAGATTAATTCCACCAGTATAGGAAATCTGTCCATCAATGACTAATATTTTTCGGTGGTCACGGTTATTATAGGCCACTGTCATACGAGGAATCACCTTATTAAACTTATGGGCTTCGATCCCTTTAGACCGCAAATAAACAGTATAATCCCCTGGCAAGGTCACCATACAACCAATATCGTCGTAGAGCATCTTGACCTCGACTCCCTGAGCTGCCTTTTCTTCCAGAATCTCAAGCATGCTATCCCACATTAATCCCTCTTCGACAATATAGTATTCAAGAAAAATAAACTTTTTAGCTCTCTTTAGATCCTCCAGCATCTGCTGCCACATTTCTTCTCCATTTGCGAAAAATTGTGAATCCGTATGCTCATAGACTTCCGCATTGCTATCCATATGTAGCAAAGCATTGATAATTCCATAAGCTGATTTATCTGTTTCTTGTAACTGCAGATGGAGTTGGCGCCCATTATTCTCATGAGATGCAATAGAATTCAATTCCTGGAGTTGTTTCAGTTCTTTTTTTGATAGTCTTCTCTCACCGAACATGAGATAAAGGAGTGGACCAAACACCGGCATAAAGGTCACAATCAACCAAGTCACTTTGCTTTCCGGCGTCATCGAACGATTAACAATCGCTATAACGGTTGCTACGCTGATCAAAAAAATACAAGAGTCACCCAAATAATCGGTGCAATCTGGCTCATGTAAAGAATAATTCCGAAAACAAGAACTAATTCTATTAGAATAATCGCAATACTAAAGCCATACTTGGACATCAATAATCGAAAATTTTCTGATTCCCATATCTCCCTCTCAATTTCTAAGTCTACTCCCTAATTCAACGTCTGAAAACGCTTGTTACCTTCTAGTATACTTAGTTTCATAAAACTTATCAAGCTTTTTTTCTGTATAGGCCGATAGTTCTACGTTTAAAATTAATTTAAAAAGCAGGCCACTTATAGGTGCCTGCTCTTATTTTACAATTTCAAAGCCAACATATTGACCGTCATACCAGCTGCAGTTCCCATCAAGAAGATGGTATCTCCTTCCTTCACATAGCCATGATCTAGTGCATAGGCCAATCCAAAAAGGTACCGCAACGGAAACCATATTTCCCATACTCACTGACAATATTGAGATACTTGTCTTTGCTAACTCCTAATTTATCCATGACAAGTGGTAATGCTCGACTAGCTTGGTGTGGAATAATATAGTCTACAGCATCTTTAGAAATACCAGATTTCTCTTGGAATTCTTGGAACATTTCTGGAATGACACGAGCAGAAAGTAAGAGAATTTTCTTCCCTTTCATATCAAACATGAAATTGGTCTTCGTTTCTTCAGAGTACTCTTTTGGTTGATAAGAAGTCAGACCTCCACGGATTTCAGTATCGTGAGCTCCCTCTGACCAAGTACGTTGAAGGCTTGCTATCACTCCCTTATCCTTGTCACTTGCTTGGAAAATAAAGGCTGCCGCCCCATCACCAAAGAGTTCATAACTTTCTTTTTGCTTTGGATTGAGCCCCAAGCTACCGACTTCACTGGAAACAATCAAAACACGACGGTATTCTCCAGCTTCAATCAAATATGACATCGTCGATAGAGCTGAAATAAAACTTGTACAAGTCGTATTGATATCCATAGCTGGGATAGAAAATCCTTTTGCCACGCGCTCATGAATCAAAGCAGCTGTACACGGAATAGGTTGAACACCAACCGCACTAGCTGATACAAGGCAATCAATGTCTTTAATACTTAAGTTTGCATTTTCAAGCGCAGCTTGGATAGCTGCTTCTGCCAAATCTAGCTGTGTTTCTTCATTTTCTAGGACACGATAACGCGTTTGGTCTTTAAATTGCACTGTGTTTTTTGGGAGGCAAACTCCATAGCCTGTAATTTCTACATGTCTTTTTGCTTCTGTCATAATCTTTTGTCCTTTCATAAACGTTGGATACGCTTGAGTTTACGACTTGTATCCCAATGATAATCTGAAAATCGAATTTCAGGTGCTTTAAACTCTTTTTGTTGAGCCAGGAGTTGGAACTGCTCTGTAATTGCTGTTTCCAATTGCTCATCCCTTCGACTCAAACAAACCTCCACTAACTCCTCAGAATGTTGTTTGACTTGGTAATCTCCGACATTCTTCACAAAGAGAATGCAACGCCTGATAAAGTCAGGATAAATCGTTACCTGCCCTCCATCTTTCCCATCAAAAAAGAAGATGTCGTCAGAACGCCCTTCAACCTTGTCAATCCTTGTATAATGAGATCCACATGGACAAGGTTCAGGATTTTCAACTAAGATATCGTTGAGCTGATAGCGATAAACAGGCTGACTGCTCCGCTTAAAATCAGTAATAACTGGATAAAAACGTCGGTCGTCCAAGTAGTGCTTTTCCACAAAGATAATGTCTTCATTGAGATGCAGATTCCCAGCTGAGCACGTACAAGCTAGAAAACCTTCTGTTGCTTGATAGACCTGGTCAATAACTGGTAGTGCAAAAGCCACAGAAATCCGTTCTCTATCACTATCTTCCAAGATTTCAGCCACCGAAACGATTTTTTGTGGCTGAATCTTTAGCCCTCCCGCTTTTAGACGCTTACTCAATTCAATCAACATCGAAGCAGGCGCCACCACGATGGTCGGTTGATAATTGTTGAGGCGCTCGATATGCTCATCTGTATTCTTGAAAATATCAAAGTATTCTAAACGAATGAGCGCCGTATTGATGGTCTGATACAGCTCATTATCTGCTCTCAGGAAAAAAGCTATACGATGTCCAAAAAGGTGACCTTTGGGCAACATCTTGGCTAGAATTGCCGACGCCCACATACTGCGCTCTTTTTCAGTTGTGATAAAGAGTCCCCGGTGTCCAGATGTTCCAGAAGACAACCCAACTGCTATTTCACCTTTGAGTTCTGTAAAATTACGGGTCTTCTCACTTTCGATAGCCAAAGCCAAGGCCTCATCTCGATCCACTCCTTGAGTATTAAGTTCGTTGAAATGCGTCATCATAAAAGCTTTATCCATATGGTCAAAGTCGTGAGGCACACCATTTTTGAAATAAGGTGACTCACGTTTGAGAAAGTCCATATAGGCAGCCAACTGCTTTTTCTGATAGTTTTCTAAGGCTTCTCGAGACTTAAAATTATGTAGCCAACGAGTTTGGAAAAAAGTTTTAAGAAAGGTTATTTTTTTCATACAAAATCCGCTCAATCCTTTCTACAGGGTCATGGCTAACGAGCACTTCTATTCCATCCTTTAAAACCTCTTCCAAGAGCTCTGTTCCTTTGATATATTCAGCCTTACTATCTTGCACCAAAGAAGGAATCAGATGCATCTGTTTCGTATAGGGTAAAAGGTCAATTCCCCAGCAAAGGTCTGCTGCAATAAAGAGATGATAATCTGGAATAAAGAGACAGGCTTGACCCTTAGCATGCCCATCAATAGAAGCTACCAGGATACTTCCGTCTCCAAAAAGATCATTGGTGGAACGATAATTGAAGTTGGAGTTTTGCTGATTTGCCTTGATGACTGTCAATCTTTCCTCGAAGTCACTCGGCAAAAATTCTTTAAAAATTAAATCTTTTAGTTTGGGTTTCTTGTAAACATCATACACTTCCTGGGTTAGGATAAAGTTTGCATTCGGAAAGAAGCTAGCCCCTCCCAAATGATCTGGATGTAGATGAGACAACAAGACATAGTTGATTTCTTCTGGTTTGATTCCTTTAGCTTTCAGCAAGTGCGGAATCTGATCCTGTTCTGTCATTTGAACGGGCGTCCCCAAACGGTAAAAAGCATAACGAAGTTTTGTCTTAATATCGTAGTGATAGCCAGTATCATAGAGCAAATATCCTTTATCCCTATGTTTGATCAAAAAGACGCCTGCTGGGAAAGTCATCTTTCTATTCTTGACACCTTTAAAGAGCAAACCGGCATAACTCGTACAATATCCCGCTGGGAAATACTCAATGCTTTCGATAATCTTGGACATATTGTTCAATCCCTTCTGAAATACTAATTTTCGGACGATACCCCAATTCCCTCTCAGCCTTGCTAATATCCAGCGTTTGACTATAGCGAAGTAAGTAATAGGTATATCGAGTTAGAGGTGGCTCCCCTTTAAGGTTCAAGGTCTTGTATATAAATTCTAAACTACTTGCAATTCCTGATATGAGAGATGCTGGAATTTTTCTATATTTGATTGGATAACCCAGACCTGTTAAACTTTCCTCTAGCAAATCTCTAAAAGCCCTCGGTTCACCATTAGTAATATTATAAACCTCACCTTTGGCTTCTGGAGCTTCTAAGGCTAACCGTATTGCCAGAGCAACATTTTCCACACAAGTCATATCCATGAGCTGACGCCCATCCCCAATCAAAGGAATGCCAATTTTTTGACTTAGATTAATCACTCGTGGCAAAATGCTGGTATCTCCAATTCCAAACAGCCCCCGAGGCCTCAAGATAATACTAGGAACATCTGGATAATCCTTAAAGAGTCTCTCCGAAGCCAATTTGCTACGGATATAATTATTGAGATTATTTTCCTCCGGAGCATCACTTTCTTTGATAGCCAACTGATCCTTAGGAGCAGCATAGACGCTTGGTGAGGATACATAGACTAAACGTTGAATATCTGTTTGACGACATGCCTCTAGAACATATTTGGTTCCTAAAACATTAGCCTGATAAAAATCTTCCCAAGGTCCCCAAACTGTTGACAGAGCTCCCGCATGAACAACCAGATCCATCCCCTTGCAAGCCTCTAGCACATCATCAGCTTTGGTCAAATCACCCTGAAAAAAACTAATCGAAGAATTCTCTAAAGAGCGACCAACCTTACTGTTTCTACCAAAAGCTCGAACCTGATAACCATGTTCAACTAATTCTTCTACTACATATTTACCCAAGAAACCAGTGGCTCCTGTAACTAATACTTTTTTCATCATTCTTTCTCCTTATCTGCTAACAGACGATGGATTTCGCTTTCCAAAATTTCTGTTGGATGATAGGATTGTGCAGCCTGGCGTAAAATTTCTAATTCTGACCAATCTTCTTTAGCAATTAATTTCTCAAAGGCTAAGCCAATCGCTCTCGTATCCTCTTTATTAGCAGTCAGTGCAACACCCGCTTCCACACCACGAACGGCATAATCAAATTGGTCATAATCATGAGGCAAGATCAAAGCTGGTTTACCATAAATGATACATTGATAAAAAATCCCAGCCCCACCATGATGAATCACATAATCCATCTGAGGAATGTATTCTTTGTAAGGAAGATAAGAAACAACGGACAGATTCTCCATGAGATTTTCACATTGGAAGGGCTCTCCACCTACACCACGAGTTACAAAAAAGTGACAATCAGGATGAGATTTTGCAAGTTGCGTAGCTTGATAAATAAGATTTTCTTTGGCCCAAGCTAGTTGTGTCCCACAAGTCACCAAAACTTTCTTTCGGTCCATAAAAGGAGACAAATCTAAAGGATAATCCTCTCCTACCTCAACCGAAGCTCCAGAGGGTCCTACCCACTTGTAGTGTTCTGGGAATCCCTTTTTTAACTCTACTTCTTTCATCCCTATACCAAGGATTGAATATGGAGAATAAATAGTCTCTTGGTCCAGCTGATTATAGAGTCTAAAATTATATCTCTTTAAACGATCACGAAACGAAAAAGATACAATCCGTTTTACTAACCGAGTTCCCTTTCTACCTAAAAATTGTACTGCAGAATCCCAGGCATTCTTGGGACTCCCCATCCCACCAATTAGACAGGGCGGGCCGTCAGTCGTTTCTAAAACAAATTGTGTAGCCATGGTAGTAATCCAAGGAATACCAAGCTGATTTGCCACGAGCCCACCTGACAAAGTTATAAAATCAGCAATAACAATATCTGGACGATTCTTTTGCCACTCATCCAATAATTGATCTGAAACTACGTTAATTAAATCAATACTAGCAGAAAGTTGATGATAGGCCGATAAAATTCCTAATTGCTCAGAGTTATTTGCTGCACTTTCAAACTCCTCAATGTGATCTTCAAGTATGGGAACTACTTGAAAACCAGATGCTTCGCAAACAGCTTTCTTTTGAGGACCTGTAAACAAACGTATCTCATATTGAGGATTGTCTAAAAGAGGGAGCAATAAATTCATAGTTGGATACAAATGTCCGCTTAAAGGAACAATCACAACATCAATTTTGATTCTTTTCATATGACTAGGATACCAAAAATAAAAAAAAAGAACTATCAATTAGATAATCCTTTGAACAATTATAAGTATTTGAAAAGAAAACAACACAAAACCTTTAAGAAAATGTAATGAAATTTACAGGTAAATAATAAATTTGAAATTGTTACATTTAAATTCAACAAATAAAAAAAAAGGCAATCGCCTCAAATCAAGTATTGACCAATCGGGAAGACAGGATTCGAACCTGCGACACCTTGGTCCCAAACCAAGTACTCTACCAAGCTGAGCTACTTCCCGAATTAAATTGTAATGCACCCTAGAGGAGTCGAACCTCTAACCGCCTGATTCGTAGTCAGGTACTCTATCCAGTTGAGCTAAGGGTGCTCATTTTTATGCCGAGGACCGGAATCGAACCGGTACGATCGTTACCAATCGCAGGATTTTAAGTCCTGTGCGTCTGCCAGTTCCGCCACCCCGGCCTCTCTAAGCGAACGACGGGATTCGAACCCGCGACCCCCACCTTGGCAAGGTGGTGTTCTACCACTGAACTACGTTCGCATCGACTCTGGTTTATATTAAAAAAAATGCCGGCTACATGACTTGAACACGCGACCCTCTGATTACAAATCAGATGCTCTACCAACTGAGCTAAGCCGGCTAATTTCTATTATGCGGGTTAAGGGACTTGAACCCCCACGCCGTTAAGCGCCAGATCCTAAATCTGGTGCGTCTGCCAATTCCGCCAAACCCGCAAATATGACCCGTACTGGGCTCGAACCAGTGACCCATTGATTAAAAGTCAATTGCTCTACCAACTGAGCTAACGAGTCAAATAACTTTCGTTATTACGGTCCCGACGGGAATCGAACCCGCGATCTTCGCCGTGACAGGGCGACGTGATAACCGCTACACTACGGGACCTATGGGAGTTAACGGGATCGAACCGCTGACCCTCTGCTTGTAAGGCAGATGCTCTCCCAGCTGAGCTAAACTCCCTAGAGCTAAGCGACTTCCATATCTCACAGGGGGCAACCCCCAACTACTTCCGGCGTTCTAGGGCTTAACTTCTGTGTTCGGCATGGGTACAGGTGTATCTCCTAGGCTATCGTCACTTAACTCTGAGTAATACCTACTCAAAATTGAATATCTATCAAATTCCAAGAAAACCTTACGCTTTCATATTCTCAGTTACTTTGGATAAGTCCTCGAGCTATTAGTATTAGTCCGCTACATGTGTCGCCACACTTCCACTTCTAACCTATCTACCTGATCATCTCTCAGGGCTCTTACTGATATAAAATCATGGGAAATCTCATCTTGAGGTGGGTTTCACACTTAGATGCTTTCAGCGTTTATCCCTTCCCTACATAGCTACCCAGCGATGCCTTTGGCAAGACAACTGGTACACCAGCGGTAAGTCCACTCTGGTCCTCTCGTACTAGGAGCAGATCCTCTCAAATTTCCTACGCCCGCGACGGATAGGGACCGAACTGTCTCACGACGTTCTGAACCCAGCTCGCGTGCCGCTTTAATGGGCGAACAGCCCAACCCTTGGGACCGACTACAGCCCCAGGATGCGACGAGCCGACATCGAGGTGCCAAACCTCCCCGTCGATGTGAACTCTTGGGGGAGATAAGCCTGTTATCCCCAGGGTAGCTTTTTTTATCCGTTGAGCGATGGCCCTTCCATACGGAACCACCGGATCACTAAGCCCGACTTTTCGTCCCTGCTCGAGTTGTAGCTCTCGCAGTCAAGCTCCCTTATACCTTTACACTCTGCGAATGATTTCCAACCATTCTGAGGGAACCTTTGGGCGCCTCCGTTACCTTTTAGGAGGCGACCGCCCCAGTCAAACTGCCCGTCAGACACTGTCTCCGATAGGGATCACCTATCCGGGTTAGAGTGGCCATAACACAAGGGTAGTATCCCAACAACGTCTCCCTTCGAAACTGGCGTCCCGATCTCATAGACTCCTACCTATCCTGTACATGTGGTACAGACACTCAATATCAAACTGCAGTAAAGCTCCATGGGGTCTTTCCGTCCTGTCGCGGGTAACCTGCATCTTCACAGGTACTAAAATTTCACCGAGTCTCTCGTTGAGACAGTGCCCAAATCATTACGCCTTTCGTGCGGGTCGGAACTTACCCGACAAGGAATTTCGCTACCTTAGGACCGTTATAGTTACGGCCGCCGTTTACTGGGGCTTCAATTCATACCTTCGAGTTACCTCTAAGCACTCCTCTTAACCTTCCAGCACCGGGCAGGCGTCACCCCCTATACATCATCTTACGATTTAGCAGAGAGCTGTGTTTTTTTGATAAACAGTTGCTTGGGCCTATTCACTGCGGCTGACGTAAAGTCAGCACCCCTTCTCCCGAAGTTACGGGGTCATTTTTGCCGAGTTCCTTAACGAGAGTTCTCTCGCTCACCTGAGGCTACTCGCCTCGACTACCTGTGTCGGTTTGCGGTACGGGTAGAGTATGTTTAACGCTAGAAGCTTTTCTTGGCAGTGTGACGTCACTAACTTCGCTACTAAACTTCGCTCCCCATCACAGCTCAATGTTATAGAACTAAGCATTTGACTCAGTTCACACCTCACTGCTTAGACAGACACTTCCAATCGTCTGCTTTTAGTTAGCCTACTGCGTCCCTCCATCACTACATACTCTAGTACAGGAATATCAACCTGTTGTCCATCGGATACACCTTTCGGTCTCTCCTTAGGTCCCGACTAACCCAGGGCGGACGAGCCTTCCCCTGGAAACCTTAGTCTTACGGTGGACAGGATTCTCACCTGTCTTTCGCTACTCATACCGGCATTCTCACTTCTATGCGTTCCAGCGCTCCTCACGGTACACCTTCGCCACACATAGAACGCTCTCCTACCATACCTATAAAGGTATCCACAGCTTCGGTAAATTGTTTTTAGCCCCGGTACATTTTTCGGCGCAGGGTCACTCGACTAGTGAGCTATTACGCACTCTTTGAATGAATAGCTGCTTCTAAGCTAACATCCTAGTTGTCTGTGCAACCCCACATCCTTTTTCCACTTAACAATTATTTTTGGGACCTTAGCTGGTGGTCTGGGCTGTTTCCCTTTCGACTACGGATCTTAGCACTCGCAGTCTGACTGCCGACCATAATTCATTGGCATTCGGAGTTTATCTGAGATTGGTAATCCGGGATGGACCCCTCACCCAAACAGTGCTCTACCTCCAAGAATCTTTATGTCGACGCTAGCCCTAAAGCTATTTCGGAGAGAACCAGCTATCTCCAAGTTCGTTTGGAATTTCTCCGCTACCCACAAGTCATCCAAGCACTTTTCAACGTGCCCTGGTTCGGTCCTCCAGTGCGTCTTACCGCACCTTCAACCTGCTCATGGGTAGGTCACATGGTTTCGGGTCTACGACATGATACTAAAGCGCCCTATTCAGACTCGGTTTCCCTACGGCTCCGTCTCTTCAACTTAACCTCGCATCATATCGTAACTCGCCGGTTCATTCTACAAAAGGCACGCTCTCACCCATTAACGGGCTCGAACTTGTTGTAGGCACACGGTTTCAGGTTCTATTTCACTCCCTCCCGGGGTGCTTTTTCACCTTTCCCTCACGGTACTGGTTCACTATCGGTCACTAGGGAGTATTTAGGGTTGGGAGATGGTCCTCCCAGATTCCGACGGGATTTCACGTGTCCCGCCGTACTCAGGATACTGCTAGGTACAAAGACTATTTTGAATACGAGGCTCTCACTCTCTTTGGCTGATCTTCCCATATCATTCTTCTATAATCTTTGAGTCCACATTGCAGTCCTACAACCCCGAAGAGTAAACTCTTCGGTTTGCCCTCTGCCGTTTCGCTCGCCGCTACTAAGGCAATCGCTTTTGCTTTCTCTTCCTGCAGCTACTTAGATGTTTCAGTTCACTGCGTCTTCCTCCTCATATCCTTAACAGATATGGGTAACAGGTAGTACCTGTTGGGTTCCCCCATTCGGAAATCCCTGGATCATCGCTTACTTACAGCTACCCAAGGCATATCGTCGTTTGTCACGTCCTTCTTCGGCTCCTAGTGCCAAGGCATCCACCGTGCGCCCTTATTAACTTAACCTTATTTTTTTGACCTTTCAGTCATAAACTCTTATTAATACTACAGCGTTTTCGGTTTATTTTCTTGTTACTATTTGATATAGATATTCAATTTTCAATGTGCATTACTTGGTGATCTCTCACCAATGGAGCCTAGCGGGATCGAACCGCTGACCTCCTGCGTGCAAAGCAGGCGCTCTCCCAGCTGAGCTAAGGCCCCACAAGACCTCTCAAGACTAAACAAGACCAATGTGCATTCCTTATCCTTAGAAAGGAGGTGATCCAGCCGCACCTTCCGATACGGCTACCTTGTTACGACTTCACCCCAATCATCTATCCCACCTTAGGCGGCTGGCTCCAAATGGTTACCTCACCGACTTCGGGTGTTACAAACTCTCGTGGTGTGACGGGCGGTGTGTACAAGGCCCGGGAACGTATTCACCGCGGCGTGCTGATCCGCGATTACTAGCGATTCCGACTTCATGTAGGCGAGTTGCAGCCTACAATCCGAACTGAGACTGGCTTTAAGAGATTAGCTTGCCGTCACCGACTTGCGACTCGTTGTACCAGCCATTGTAGCACGTGTGTAGCCCAGGTCATAAGGGGCATGATGATTTGACGTCATCCCCACCTTCCTCCGGTTTATTACCGGCAGTCTCGCTAGAGTGCCCAACTGAATGATGGCAACTAACAATAGGGGTTGCGCTCGTTGCGGGACTTAACCCAACATCTCACGACACGAGCTGACGACAACCATGCACCACCTGTCACCTCTGTCCCGAAGGAAAACTCTATCTCTAGAGCGGTCAGAGGGATGTCAAGACCTGGTAAGGTTCTTCGCGTTGCTTCGAATTAAACCACATGCTCCACCGCTTGTGCGGGCCCCCGTCAATTCCTTTGAGTTTCAACCTTGCGGTCGTACTCCCCAGGCGGAGTGCTTAATGCGTTAGCTACGGCACTAAACCCCGGAAAGGGTCTAACACCCTAGCACTCATCGTTTACGGCGTGGACTACCAGGGTATCTAATCCTGTTTGCTCCCCACGCTTTCGAGCCTCAGCGTCAGTTACAAGCCAGAGAGCCGCTTTCGCCACCGGTGTTCCTCCATATATCTACGCATTTCACCGCTACACATGGAATTCCACTCTCCCTCTTGCACTCAAGTTAAACAGTTTCCAAAGCGTACTATGGTTAAGCCACAGCCTTTAACTTCAGACTTATCTAACCGCCTGCGCTCGCTTTACGCCCAATAAATCCGGATAACGCTCGGGACCTACGTATTACCGCGGCTGCTGGCACGTAGTTAGCCGTCCCTTTCTGGTAAGATACCGTCACAGTGTGAACTTTCCACTCTCACACTCGTTCTTCTCTTACAACAGAGCTTTACGATCCGAAAAACCTTCTTCACTCACGCGGCGTTGCTCGGTCAGACTTCCGTCCATTGCCGAAGATTCCCTACTGCTGCCTCCCGTAGGAGTCTGGGCCGTGTCTCAGTCCCAGTGTGGCCGATCACCCTCTCAGGTCGGCTATGTATCGTCGCCTTGGTGAGCCGTTACCCCACCAACTAGCTAATACAACGCAGGTCCATCTGGTAGTGGAGCAATTGCACCCTTTTTAAACAGCTATCATGCAATAACTGCTGTCATGCGGTATTAGCTATCGTTTCCAATAGTTATCCCCCGCTACCAGGCAGGTTACCCTACGCGTTACTCACCCGTTCGCAACTCATCCGCTCGGTGCAAGCACTAGCTTCAGCGTTCTACTTGCATGTATTAGGCACGCCGCCAGCGTTCATCCTGAGCCAGGATCAAACTCTCATTAAAAAGTTTGAGTTCTCACTCATTTCTGTCACTGACAGATTTATTGTTTTTTTCATTGTTCAGTACTATAACCTTCAGTTATAGTGCCCTGCACATTGGTTCGTCTTGTTCAGTTTTCAAAGGTCTTTGTCGCGCTTGCGACAACTATATTAGTATATCACAGTCAGTTTTCTCTGTCAACAGGTTTTTTTAACTTTTTTTATATCCTATTCCCATCAACCGCGATACACCCATAGTCCGTACGGGATTCGAACCCGTGTTACCGCCGTGAAAAGGCGGTGTCTTAACCCCTTGACCAACGGACCTTGAGTTTTTCAACTCTTTCTATTATACCTACTTTTTAGCGCTTGTCAACTGGTTTTTGCTATTTTTTATTATTTTGGTCCAAAATCTTTTAAGACAAGTTGCAACTCTTTAAGCATAGCTTTTCTGCCTTTAAATCGTTCATCTGCCATCAATCGTTCGAAATATTCCAACTTCTCCTTTCCTAAACCAGCTCGATATTTCTTAAGCATTTCTTGTAGAGCGTACGACTCATCCAAGACAAGTCCTCCCTCCCTTAATCTGTGGCTAATTTCACCCACTTCTTCATATGCTTGACGATCTAATTTTCTTTTATAACTCTCTTGTTTTCGCACAGCATCTAAAATCCGATTGCGAAATTTTGTTTTAAAGTAAATATAGAATTGTTTATTTTTTTTCTCCTTGAATTCTGGGTGGTTCTCCATTAATTCATGAAGACAAATCATTCCTTCTTGGTCCCAATCTTCTTTTTCCCATAAATGAAGATAGTACTCCTTTCGGCACTTGTGTACGATAGCTCTTACTTCTTGGTAATTTTTTTCTAACATGATTACCCTCCTTTTCTGCATTTAGTATAGCAGAGTCAACCTTCATAAATGCCTTTATGATTTATTCTGATTATATACTTGTCTAAATTGACACTTTGGAGACCAATATATCTCTCTTAGATTATTTAAAGTCATTTCAGGATAAAAAAATGACAAGAAATTATTCTTGTCATTTAAGAATTATTGGAACAAATCTACTATTGTATCCCATATTGTTTTTGCTTTTTCTTTAATCTTAGCATCTGAAATTGCTCGTTCTGCTTCATCGATAAGATTCTGAGCTCGTCCTCTAATATCGGTTATAGTATCACTTGATTGCGTTCCACCACTGTCAGTAACATGATTTTGAGCATTTTTAGGTGCTATACCGTTTAGTTCATAAGCATTCTTAACTGTAAAAGTACTTCCCGGCGTATAAGGAAGGATTGTTTCAGCCATGCTTCTAAAAATATGAGCTGCGCCATTTGAAGTCGAGCCTGATAGATAATGATTTTCGTCCGTAGTCGGGAAACCAAGCCAGTGACTGATTACCACATCAGGTGTATAGCCAATAACCCACTGGTCACTTGTATATACTGGGTTAAATGCCGCTTCAGTTGTACCAGTTTTTCCAGCTAAAACATAGCCATTAGGTGAAGAACTTATTCCTGTACCATTTGTAAAGGTTCCAAGCATCATACTTGTCATTTTATCAGCTACCGATTTGTCAACCACTCGTTTTTGAGTGTTTTTGTGAGTAGCAATGACTTCTCCACTTGCATTTTCAATTCGTGTAATAAAATGTGCTTCAGGCATTAAACCTTCATTTGCAAATGCTGCATAAGCTTGCGCCATTTGTAGTGGGTTAGTTTCCACGCCACCACCTAGAGCTACACCTAACACGCGATCCACATTCGTTAAATCAAGTCCAAATTTTTCACCTGATTCAAAAGCCTTATCGATGCCAAGTTGTTTAACTGTTGCTACTGCAGGGAGGTTTAAAGATTCGGCTAAAGCTTGATACATTGGAATTTCTGGTGACGTTTTGATTCCAGCGTAGTTATCGACCTTGTAGTCTCCATATTCCATGGTATGATTATCCAACTCTTTATTTAAAGCCCAACCCGCTTCGACTGCTGGTGTATAAACTACTAATGGTTTAATCGTTGACCCTGGACTTCTTTTTGATTGAGTTGCATAGTTGAAATTTCGAAAACCAACTTTATCATCTCCGGCAACGCGACCAACAATCCCTCGAACTCCACCCGTTTTTGGTTCCAAAGCGACACTACCTGACTCTGCATGTGTCCCATCTTCAGCCGTTGGAAAGAGAGATGTATTTTGATAGATTACCTGCATATTTGCTTGGTAATTTTGATCTAGCTCCGTATAAATTCGATAACCGTTATTAACGATTTCTTCCTCTGTTAGGTTATACTTTTCAATAGCTTCATTAACAACTGCATCAAAATAAGAAGGATAACGGTAGTCTGATATTTTTCCTTCATAAACATCCTGAAGCCGAGATGCCATGTCAACACCTGCAGCTTCCGCTTCTTTATTTTTATCAATATAGCCAGCAGCTACCATATTTTGTAGAACAGTATCTCTGCGATTAGTAGAGTCTTCAATGGAATTCAAAGGGTTGTATAACTCTGGCCCTTTAAGCATTCCTGCTAAGGTTGCAGCTTCATCAAGTGTCAATTGAGAGGCTGAAACTCCGAAGTACTTTTTACTTGCATCCTCAACACCCCAAACTCCATTACCGAAGTAGGCATTGTTCAAGTACATGGTTAGAATTTCTTTTTTACTGTATTTTTTGGTTAATTCTAAAGCAAGGAAGAATTCTTTAGCCTTTCTCTGCACAGTTTGGTCTTGTGAAAGATAAGCATTTTTCGCCAACTGTTGGGTAATTGTAGAACCACCGCCCGAACGACCAGCTGTTAGGATAGCCAGGAAAAAGCGCCCATAGTTAATTCCACTATTTTTATAGAAACTTCTATCTTCTGTCGCAATAACAGCATTCTGCAAATCTTCACTAATATCAGAAAGTTCGACATAGGTCCCTTTTTGTCCTGACAGGGCTCCCGCTTCTTTCTCTTCTCGGTCAAAAATCAGAGTTCGAGTTTTTAAAGCATTTTGCAAATCTGTAACATTTGTCGATTTTGCTAGGGCAAACAGATAAACTCCAACAAACAAGCTAGTACTGAGTCCCAAAATCAGAAAGATTTTTGTCAGATGATAGCGACGCCAGAATTTTCGGATAGAACCAACTGACCCAGATTTCTTCCGTCCTGATCTTGAACGTCGTAAATTACTAGACCCGTTACCTTCATGTTCAACTTCATTAGTCTCTGTTTCTTCAATTTCAGATTCTTCTTTCTTAAATAAGGAAAGAAATTTTTCAAATAATGTATCTAATTTCATGCGTTTATTTTATCATCTTCCCTATAGGAAGACAAGAATTTAGCTAGTCCCCTGTCCAAATAGACTAATTTTTGTTACAATATCTGTATGAAATTTACCTTTACTATACCTGATTCTTTGCCTGAAATGACAGTCAAACTTTTTCTGGAAGAGCAACTGTTAATCCCTCGAAAAATACGACATTTTTTGAGAGTTAAGAAACATATCCTTATCAACAAAAAAGAAGTTCATTGGCACCAAACTATCAAAGCAGGAGATGAATGTCAATTGATTTTCGACGAGGAAGATTATCCTGCAAAAGAAATTACTTCGGGAGACGCCAAACTTGTAAATGAAGTCTATCAAGATCAACATTTAATTATCGTCAATAAACCTGAGGGTATGAAGACACATGGAAATCAGCCAGATGAGATAGCTCTTCTCAATCATGTCAGCGCCTATGTCGGTCAAACCTGCTATGTTGTTCATAGACTAGATATGGAAACAAGTGGTCTCGTACTGTTTGCGAAATCCATTTATATTGCCTATCCTCAATCGATTATTAGAGAAAAAAGAGATTTCGCGAGAATACTGTGCCTTAGTGGAAGGAAAAACAGAAGCCAAAGAACTTATCTTTCGAGATAAAATCGGCCGCAATCGCCATGATCGTAGAAAAAGAGTTGTGGATCAAAAAAATGGTCAATATGCCGAAACTCAAGTAACTCGGTTGAAACAGTTTCAAAACAAAACCAGTCTCGTTCGGTGCAGATTGAAAACAGGACGTACTCATCAAATTCGAGTGCATCTATCTCACCACGGGCATCCAATCCTTGGAGACCCTCTCTACAATCCACATTCAAAAACTAAGAGACTGATGCTACACGCATTCAAACTATCCTTTGTCCACCCTCTAACTTTAAACAAGTTAAGTTTTACTGCGCTATCAGATACATTTGAAAGAGAATTAAAACAAAATGGATGATAAAACCATCCATTTTTATTATAAGCAAAAAAGCAAGGCCAGTTGACCTTGCTTTAATTGACTCAGGAATTATTTAGCGATTTTAGCGAAGTATTCAAGAGTACGTACAAGTTGTGCAGTGTAAGACATTTCGTTGTCGTACCATGATACAACTTTAACCAATTGTTTACCGTCAACGTCAAGAACTTTAGTTTGAGTTGCGTCAAACAATGAACCGTATGACATACCTACGATATCTGAAGATACGATTGGATCTTCTGTGTAACCGTATGATTCGTTTGAAGCTGCTTTCATAGCTGCGTTCACTTCATCAACAGTAACGTTCTTTTCAAGAACAGCTACCAATTCAGTAACTGATCCAGTTGGAGTTGGAACGCGTTGTGCAGATCCGTCAAGTTTACCGTTCAATTCTGGGATTACAAGACCGATAGCTTTAGCAGCACCAGTTGAGTTAGGAACGATGTTTGCAGCACCAGCGCGAGCACGACGAAGGTCACCACCACGGTGTGGTCCGTCAAGGATCATTTGGTCACCAGTGTAAGCGTGGATAGTAGTCATCAATCCTTCTACAACACCGAAGTTATCTTGAAGAGCTTTAGCCATTGGAGCCAAGCAGTTTGTAGTACATGAAGCACCTGAAATAACTGTTTCAGTTCCATCAAGAACATCGTGGTTAGTGTTAAATACAACTGTTTTAACGTCGTTTCCACCAGGAGCAGTGATAACAACTTTCTTAGCTCCGCCTGGGTGCAAGTGTTTTTCAGCTGCATCTTTCTTAGCGAAGAATCCAGTTGCTTCAAGAACGATTTCTACACCATCGTTAGCCCAGTCGATTTGTTCTGGGTCACGTTCTGCAGAAACGCGGATGAATTTACCGTTAACTTCGAATCCACCTTCTTTAACTTCCACAGTTCCGTCGAAACGACCTTGAGTTGTGTCATATTTCAACAAGTGTGCAAGCATAACTGGATCTGTAAGGTCGTTGATGCGAGTAACTTCAACACCTTCTACGTTTTGGATACGACGGAAAGCAAGACGACCGATACGACCGAAACCGTTAATACCAACTTTAACTACCATTAGTGATTTCCTCCTTATGAAAATCATGAAAATTTTATTGTGAAAAGAGTAACTTGAATCACTACAAATCACCTTTCAACAAACCTATTATATAACTATTTTAGTTTTATTGCAAGCGCTGACGTTGATTTTCACTTCAGTTTTCTACTTTGCAAAGACTCAAATTTATATAAGTTAATTGAGCCAAAAGCCTTTCAACATAGATATTGACAGTTAGTTACAAGCCTTTTCTTTCTAAACTTTTTAACCTCATCTATTTTTGTTACAAAGACTCAAATTTATATACAGTTAATTGAGTTCAAAAAGCCTTTCTTTCTAAACTTTTAACACTCAGTTATAGCTCAGCTTTCTTTCTAAACTGTTTAACCTCAGTTTTTCTAAACTTTTAACCTCATCTATTTTGAAAAACTATAAAAAAGAGACAGGATTACTCCTGCCTCTGACTGATAATCAATTATTTAAGACGTCCTGGTCTTTCTTTGTAACCATAGTAAGCATCTTCGATGATTTCTTGCATATGATCAACCATTGGAAGACGTGGGTTTGCAGGTGAACATTGATCTTCATAAGCAAGGAAGGCCAATTCACGTGAATGTTCTTTCCATTCTTTCTCGTCAATACCTTGTGCTTTGAAGTTCATTTGGATACCTACGCGCTCACCGAGTTCGTAAACAGCTTTAGCATAAGATGCAACCCCTTCTTCTGGTGTAGAAGCTGGAAGGCCAAGCATACGAGCGATATCTTGATACTTCTCATCTGCACGGTAGTAGTTGTACTTAGGCCATGTAGCTGTCTTAGCTGGGCGTGTACCGTTGTAACGGATAACGTATGGAAGCAAGATTGCATTTGTACGTCCGTGAACTGTGTGGAATTGTGCACCAATCTTGTGAGCCATTGAGTGAGAAATACCTAGAAAGGCATTCGCAAAGGCCATACCAGCAATAGTTGAAGCGTTATGCATTTTCTCACGTGAGTGGAAGTCTGCATTCTTCACTGAGCTTTCCAAGTTTTCGAATACAAGTTTGATAGCTTGAAGAGCAAGACCATCAGTGTAGTCGCTAGCCATTTGTGATACGTAAGCTTCAGTTGCGTGAGTCAATACGTCCATACCAGTGTCAGCAGCAACAAATCCAGGAACTGTCAATACCAAAGCAGGGTCTACGATTGCCACAGTTGGTGTCAATGAGTAGTCAGCAATTGGGTATTTACGGTTGTTTGCTTTATCAGAGATAACGGCAAATGGAGTTACTTCAGATCCTGTACCAGATGTAGTTGGGATAGCGATGAATTTAGTTTTCTTACCAAGCAATGGGAATTTGAAGGCACGTTTACGGATATCCATGAATTTTTGTACAAGGTCACGGAAGTCCACTTCTGGTTGTTCGTAGAAGAGCCACATTACTTTAGCAGCATCCATTGGTGATCCACCACCAAGAGCGATGATTGTATCTGGTTTGAAGGAACGCATGATTTCTGTACCACGTTCAACAGTTGTGATATCTGGATCTGGCTCTACATCTGCAAAGATTTGGTAAACAACCTTATTGCGACGAAGGTCAAGTTGTTCGATGATACGATCAAGGAAACCAAGTTCTACCATAGCGTGGTCTGTAACGATCATGACACGCTCAACGTCACGACATTTTTGAAGGTATTGAATTGAATCACGTTCAAAGTATGTTTTTGAAGGAAGTTTCATCCATTGCATGTTATTTCTCCGTCTTCCGACTTTTTTGATATTCAAGAGGTTAATGGCGCTAACGTTATCCCCAACTGAGTTACGTCCGTAAGAACCACATCCGAGTGTCAATGATGGCAAGAAGGCATTATAAACGTCTCCGATACCACCGAAAGTAGAAGGTGAGTTACAGATAACACGAATAGCTTTAACAGCTTTACCAAATTCTTTAGTCAATTCTTCATCAGCGGTATGGATAGCAGCTGAGTGTCCGAGACCGTTAAATTCAACCATTTGACGAGCTTTATTAATTCCGTCTTCACGGTTTTCAGATTTCAAAACTGCGATAACTGGTGACAATTTTTCACGAGTCAATGGCTCGTTTTCACCAACTTCTTTACATTCTGCAGCAAGAATGTTTGTTCCTTCTGGAACAGTAAATCCTGCTTGTTCTGCAATCCAAGTTGCTGGTTTACCAACGATGTCAGCGTTCAATTTTGCACCAGCACAGTTTTTACTGTTAGCTTTTACACCAAAGCAGAACTCTTCAAGAAGAGCTTTTTCTTTTTTGTTTACAAAGTAAGTGTGATAAGATTTGAACTCTGCTACAAATTCATCGTAAATTTCTTTGTCAATGATAACCGCTTGTTCAGATGCACAGACCATACCATTGTCAAATGATTTAGACATTACGATATCGTGAGCAGCTTGGCGGATGTTAGCTGATTTTTCAACATAAGCTGGAACGTTACCCGCACCAACCCCAAGAGCTGGTTTACCACATGAGTATGCAGCTTTAACCATGGCATTACCACCTGTTGCAAGGATTGTTGCAACACCTTCGTGGTTCATCAATGCGCTAGTTGCTTCCATAGATGGTTCAGTAATCCACTGTACACAGTTTTCAGGAGCTCCTGCTTTAATCGCTGCGTCACGTACGATTTGAGCTGCGTGAGCTGATGATTCTTGAGCTGATGGGTGGAATGCAAAGACAATAGGATTACGAGTCTTCAATGAAATCAACGCTTTAAAGATTGCTGTTGAAGTAGGGTTTGTTGTTGGAGTGATACCACAAACAACACCAACCGGTTCAGCAATAAGAGTCAATCCTGTTACATCATCTTCTTCGATAACACCAACTGTTTTAGTGTGGCGCATGTTGTTTACTACGTGCTCACAAGCAAATAGGTTTTTAGTTGCTTTATCTTCAAATACTCCACGTCCTGTTTCTTCAAAGGCATGTAAAGCCAATTCTCCGTGAGCATCAAGTGCTGCAACTGAAGCTTTTGCTACGATATAATCGACTTGATCTTGGTCAAGTTTACGCATTTCTTCAAGGGCAACTAAAGCTTTTTGCACCAAACCATCGACATGCTTTTCAGCAGCGAGTTTCTTTTCCTCTGGTGTTACAGTTTTTTTATCAGCCATATTTTCCTCCATAGCTTTCAAGGATTGTAAGTCCTTTGTTAATTTTTTCACAAGATTATTATAACTCTTTTTTTAAAATTTGTAAACAGTTTCATAGACATTTCACAAACTTTTTTAGTTGTTTGTGAAAACAATTTCAAATATATTCACACATGCGCTTTTTCACTCAAAGTTTGTGAATTATTCCGTAAAAGTTTTATTTTTCACAAACTTAGTTGTAAAACAGTCTTGTAAGCCATTTTTATTTCCATGTAAGCGCTTTCTAGTTGTGCAGTGTAATACCTCCTCATAGAGGAGGTTATTGTGCTTGTTGGAAGAGCCCTTGTTTAAAGTCGCCTTCATAGACAACTTCTTGCTCTGTAGTCAGTTTTCCTTTTCCTTCAGCTTGGCCGTTAACAAAGTCACCTTCATAAACCCAACCATCCTTAGCTTGGTAGGTTCCTTTTCCATTAAATGCGCCATTTTTAAACTCACCGGTGTAGGTATCGCCATTTGAGAAGGTCATTATTCCTTGGCCATTCATCTTTCCACGGACGATGCTCCCATCATATACAATTGAATCACCATCCAGTTTTAAGACTCCTTGTTTTGGCATATTCCCTACAAATACAAGAATGGCACAAAGGACTATAACTACTACTGTCGCAATTTCTAAACGAGGACGTGTTATATAGACACTGTATTTATCATAAAGTTTTTTTAAATTATCCATTTTTTGCCTCATTTTCTAAACGCGCTAGCCAAGCTTGGCAACCAGCTAAAACTCGATTAAAAGTTTCATCAAAATCACCTGTATACCATGGATCTGGAACACTTTCAGAAACGAACGCTTCTATCTTATGCTGTTGTTCTTGAGGACACATCTGAGTCAAGTCAAGAAGATTGGACTCATCCATCCCGATGATATAGTCAAAACATTCAAAATCATCCTTAGAGATTTGTTGGGATGTTTTTGATGAATCATAAGGAATACCATGAGTTTTAAAGATTTTCTGAGTCCCTTTGTGAATTGGATTGCCGTGTTCCCAAGAAGAAGTTGCTCGACTTTCAATCTCATAATCATCGGTTAAAGATTTCATAACAAATTCTGCCATAGGACTACGGCAAATATTACCAAGACATACAAAAACAACTTTCTTCATTATTGTTCCTCATCTTCATAGAAAAAGGGGTATAAGATCCACCCCGTTTTATTCTTCAATCGCACTTTCACCGTCGATGACTGTACCTTCAGGTGTAACAGCTTCTTTGACTGGCAAAACTGTTCTAATTGCACCTAACTCGAAAGTCAAGTATACTCCGTCTACATCAAGTACAATCGTTTTGTTTTCAGTGTCAACTTCATCAACTGTACCGTAGAGACCACCGATAGTAATGACTTCATAGCCTTTTTGAAGTTTGTTGAGGCTCTCCATACGTTTTTCAGCTTGTTTCTTTTGAGAACGTTGCATGAAGAACATCAAGCCGAACATCAAAACAAGCATAATCAAGAATGTTAAATTCCCACCCATTATTTTTTACTCCTTTGTAATTCAGATAAAACTACTATAACAAATTTCACTTGTTTTTACAAGATTGCACCCTGGTTTTGGAACAATAAAAAAACCAGAGCAATGCTCTGGTTTTTCTTACTTCAAGTTGTTTACAATTTCAACTAAGTTTTCAACTGTAAATCCATATTCTGCTAAAACTTTTGAAGCTGGAGCAGACGCACCAAAGGTATCAATACCGAGAACCGCTCCATCAAGACCGACGTATTTATACCAGTTTTGAGTTGCTCCCATTTCGACAGCTACACGGCGACGAACTGCATTTGGTAAGATTTCTTCTTTGTATGCTGCGTCTTGTGCATCAAATACATCTGTAGATGGCATGCTGACTACGCGAACTTTTCCACCTTGACTTGCCAATTCTTTAGCAGCCGCAACAGCCAGATTCACTTCTGAACCTGTTGCAATCAAAATAGTGTCAAAATCTGCTGCATTTTCATATACCACGTAAGCACCTTTAGCAACCTTCTCAAAGTCTGTTCCTTCCTCAACAGTCAAGTTTTGACGAGTCAAGACAAGGGCAGTTGGTGTTTTCTCACTCTTCACCGCAAGATACCAAGCAGCTTGAGTCTCACGCGCATCTGCTGGACGGAAAACATTGAGGTTTGGAATTGCACGAAGTCCTGCCAAGTGTTCAATCGGCTCATGAGTTGGTCCATCTTCTCCAACAGCGATTGAATCGTGGGTAAAGACATAGGTTACAGGAAGGCCTTGCAAGGCTGACAAACGAACTGCTGCTTTCAAATAGTCTGAGAAGACGAAGAATGTTCCGCCATAAACACGAAGTCCACCGTGAAGAACCATTCCATTTAAGACTGTACCCATAGCAAATTCACGAACACCAAATTGGATATTACGATTCAAGCGATTTGCATCATCTTGGAGTCCATCTGTTTTGATATAAGTCATATTTGAATGTGCAAGGTCTGCTGATCCACCAAGGAAAGTTGGCAATTTAGCTGCCACTACATTCAAGGCATCCTGGCTTGAGTTACGAGTCGCTTGAGAGAAACCATTTTCTAAAGCTGGGAAGTCTTCTGGAATCAATTCAACTGGATCGCGTCCTTCGATGATGGCTTCCACTTCTGCAGCCAATTCTGGGTGAGCTTCTTTATAGTCTGCAACTAGTTTTGTCCATGCTTCATATGCTGATGCACCACGGTCCGCAACATTTTGTTTGAAATCAGCATAAACTTCTGCTGGAATTTCAAATGGTTCGTAGTTCCAACCAAGTGCTTGGCGAGTTGCTGCAGTTTCATCCGCTCCAAGAGGAGCGCCGTGTACAGCATTAGTCCCTTGTTTGTTTGGAGAACCATAACCAATAACTGTTTTCACTTCGATTAAAGATGGTTTTCCTGAAGCCTTAGCTTCTTCAATAGCAGCATGAATCGCTTCTAAGTCTGTCCCATCTTCTACCAATGCTGTATGCCAACCGTAGGCATTGTAACGGTCACGAACACTTTCTGTGAAGGAATCTTTTGTCTCACCATCCAAGTTGATATCATTTGAGTCATAAAGAACAACCAACTTGTCAAGTTTTTGCAAACCTGCATAAGAAGCAGCTTCACTTGAGACACCTTCCATCAAGTCACCATCTCCACAGATAACGTAAGTATAATGGTCAAAGATGTTATAACCTTCACGGTTGTACTTAGCTGCAAGGAAACGTTCTGCTTGTGCAAAACCTGTCGCAGTCGCAATCCCTTGTCCTAGAGGACCTGTTGTTGCATCAACCCCTGCTGTATGACCAAATTCTGGGTGACCTGGTGTTTTAGAACCCCATTGACGGAAGCTCTTCACTTCATCCATGCTCACATCTTCAAATCCAGAGAGATGAAGAAGGGCGTAGAGGAGCATTGAACCATGACCTGCTGAAAGAATGAAACGGTCGCGGTTAATCCAGTTTGGTTGAGCTGGATTGATACGAAGTTCTTTAGTGAATAGGCTGTATGCCATCGGTGCAGCTCCCATAACCACCCCTGGGTGACCTGAGTTTGCTTTATTGATAGCGTCAATACCTAGAAAACGAATCGCATTAACAGATAGATTTGACATAGAATTTCCTTTCTCTTTGAGGTGATAAGTATATCACTCATCCTATTTTTACTATTATATGAAAAAAATACCTAGAATAGCAATAAAAACAATTTACTATAAAAATGACTCAATGCCGATTAGATTAATTTCTAGTTGCTTGATAGTAAAGGTAATAATTTTTTTCAAAAAGCTTTTGATCCAGTTTCATCTAATACTTGTCTCAGAGTTTCTTCATCAGTTACTGGAACATCTACCTTTTACTAAAACCTTTACGAATCTCCTGATGGGATAACTGTTGTCTCAAAAGTTTGTCTATTTCTCCTCAGTAGCCTGCACTCTATAACTCTCTCCATTTGTCTGAGACCCAGATAATAGATTCCCGTCAACCACTGGAACATCTATACCTTTAGCCTGTTTTGATAAGGTAGCTTCACCCTTCTTTCTCTCTATAAAGCTAACTTCCAAAGAAATACCCCAATTATTCTGATTTCCATACAAACGAAGGGCCAACATAGGTTCTGTTATTTGTCCCTCTCGCTGTAAATAAGCCCAAAAATGGGGGCGTAATCTCTGTGCTTGGTTCATCCATTGACTAGTTTGGTGTAACTGCCAATCAGAGTGTTTAGCTTGAAAGCGCTTAGCTATGTGAGTAAATGACTTTCGCGCCTCTTGCCCTTTTCTACGCAAATACAAGCATTTTTCTCAGCTTATCGATCCTCAGCCTTGTCAGGGTTTTCTGATACTGTTCTCCTTGATAAGCAAGGTAGTCCTCTATTTCTTTCATTTGCTTCCTTCTTTAGTGAGAAAAAAATCAGGAAAAACCTGATCTTTTATTTATCTTATTCTGTATCAACTACAACGTAACGGTTTGGTTCATCACCTTCCGAGTAACTCGTTACACCTTCCATTCGTGAGATGATGCGATGAATAATTTTACGCTCGCTACTTGACATTGGATCTGTCATCTGACTACGTCCTTCTTCCAAGACACGTATAGCCAATTTTTGCGCATAGCTCTGCAACACTTCTGCACGATGTTCCACATAGTCATTCACATTAATAGTGATGTAGAAAGTTTTTGAATAACGGTTATAAAGGTAGTTTTGTGCCAAAAGTTGAAGAGATTTCAAAACTTTACCATGATAACCAATAATACGACCTGGCTCATTTGTATCAATTTGCATATTGATAGAGCGACGGTTAGAGGTACTAGAAATAGTTCCCTCAACATCCATATCATCTATGATTGCTTGAACATAGTCCGTCACTTCTTCAACAACCTTTTCAGTGTCATAAGTTGGTTCGACTTTCAAACCAAGGTTTTCTAAATCATCTACTTTTCTGTTTCTCGTTCTGTTCACTCACTTTACTCTTTGAGGTTCTTCTGGTTGTAGATCTTTTTAGAAACAGCAATATGCCCTGTCTCCTCTAAAATCGTACTAGCTTCTTTTATCGTTTTTTAGAATTTCAGCCTTAACCTCATCAGAGATTTCCTTGACCTTCTTCCTCAATTTTTCTTGATTGCCTGCAACTACATGCCCTAAAGTCAACTGTTGCCTCACTGACAGTCTTTAACTGGGTTCGTTCTTGATCATTAACTTTCCTTTTGGAACGCCTTCACTAGCTTGCTGATTTGCTTTTACAACAGTAGTCTCACTAATTGCTTCTATATCAACTTGAGCTGGTTTCTTTCCGAAAAGCCCAAAAAATCCTTTTTTCTCTTTCGAAACAACCTTGATATGAGCTTTCATTCTCGGAATATTTAATTCATTCAATCCTTTTTGGATTGCTTCTTCAACAGTTGAACCTGTAAATAATACCATTATCAGATTTCTCCTTACTTTTTCTTTTTCTGTGCTTTCTTCAGAGCTTTTCTTTTCTTAGCTTCTAGATCTCTTTTAGCCTTCACATCCGCTTCACGCTCTTCAATGATTTTGAAGGGATTGTTCAGTAGGTAAGTTTGCAATACTTGATAAGCGTTTGAAACCGTCCAATAAAGAGCAACACCGCTTGGTGCAGACATTGCAAAAAAGAAGATGATGACAGGCATTCCATACATCATCGCTGTCATTGCACCATTTTTTTCAGACAAGGCTTTGTTTGAAAGCCAGCTACTGAAGAAAGTGAATAAGGCAGCTAAAATTGGTAATACCAAAGTAGTGTCAGCTCCACCTAGATTGAAATCCACAAAAGAAAATGGCCAGTCTTCAAAATTCTACCCTACTGATAAGCTTGGAACAAAGGGCCAATAGAATTGGCATTTGAATCAAAAGCGGCCAAAACGATGCAGATTGCTTAATTCCTAATTCTTTAAATAGTTTGCGTGTTTCCTGATCTAGTTTAGTGCGACTTTCCATATCGCGACCTGGATAACGTTCGCGCAATTCTTTTATACGAGGCTGCGCTTCTTGCATTTTTCTGGATGCCACCATTTGCGTTTGAAAGACCGGTAATAAGAATTGTTCTGAATCAAGACTGTAAATAAATAATAATCCCCTAAACCAATACTTACATTAAAGGACAAAAAAACGAATGGTTTCAGCAAAAAAATAAACAAAGTTTACTCCAAAAAAATCTGACGAATCAGCTGAAACTCTCACTAGTCTGCACTAGCAGTGCAGCGCTCATTACCAAATAAAGGACAAACCTAGCATACTAGTCAATTGTAATTTCTTCTTCACTCCTATTTCCTTCCTGGTATATCTTTGCTAATCTCAAAACATGAAGTAGGTTTTTTTCGATTTCTGCATATTCTAGAGTTTCAACGCCTTTTCGAGCAATGACAACAAAGTCTACATTATCAACTATCTGGTGACTGTTTTTAATCAAAACATGTCGAATTCTTCTCTTGATTTGATTTCTTGTTACAGCATTTCCTAACCTCTTGCTAACTGATAAGCCTACTCGAAAATGTTGTTGCTGGTTTTCTAATCGATAAATAACAAATTTTCGATTAGCTACACTTTTCCCCTCTTTAAATATGGCGTCGAAATCTTTCTCTTTTTTTACACGAAAGCTTTTTCTCAAAAATCATACTCCATCTAATAAAACTACTACTATTATACCATAAAATTTCAAAAAGCCAATCATGGCAAGGTTTTAGGCTAGTTTGACTTAGAAAAAAGTAGCCATTTTTAAAAAAATTGGTTAGAATCAATGATATTTTAGTAGTTTTTTGAGAATACAAAACAAAAGTCACTCTTACGAGCGACTTTTTGTAGGAGATTATTATGAAAAAGTTTAGGATTTCTATTAAATAAAGTTAGGAGGTCTTTATTTAATGATTAGAGTATACATACTTATCCTTAAATTGAACTTAAATCATTTTATTTTTTATTAATTTTTAAAACTATGAATTGGAGCTGGAATCTGTCCTCCACGAGCAATGAAATCAGCCGAAGAAGCTCCATTGACTTTCATAACTGGGGCAGTCCCCAATAAGCCACCAAATTCAATCATGTCGCCTTCTTTACCCTTTGGAATGATACGGACAGCTGTGGTTTTCATATTAATGACACCAATTGCTGCCTCATCCGCAATCATAGCCGCAATCGTTTCAACGGGGGTATCCGCAGGAATGGCAATCATATCTAACCCGACTGAACAGATAGCGGTCATTGCTTCTAATTTTTCTAGATTGAGAGAACCATTTTGTACAGCTGCAATCATACCTTCGTCCTCAGAAACTGGAATGAAGGCACCTGATAAGCCACCAACTTGGTTACAAGCCATAACCCCACCTTTTTTAACCTGATCATTCAAAAGTGCTAGAGCTGCAGTCGTCCCATGAGTTCCAACTGTTTCCAATCCCATCTCCTCAAGAACGCGAGCCACGGAATCTCCAACTGCTGGAGTTGGAGCTAAGCTCAAATCGACGATTCCAAAATCAACTCCAAGTCGCTCACTAGCCATTTGTCCAACTAGTTGACCGATACGGGTAATCTTGAAAGCTGTCTTTTTAACAGTTTCAGCAACTACATCAAAACTTTCCCCACGAACCTTTTCCAAGGCACGTTTAACAACACCCGGACCAGAAACACCAACATTAATAATAACATCAGCTTCACCAACACCATGGAAGGCACCCGCCATAAAAGGATTATCTTCGACTGCATTGGCAAAAATGACTAGTTTAGCAGCTCCCATTTCTGAAAGTTCAGCTGTTTCCTTGATAATTCGTCCCATATCAGCTACAGCAGTCATGTTAATTCCTGACTTGGTTGAACCGATATTGACAGAGGAGCAGACCTTATCCGTTTCAGCCAAAGCACGAGGGATAGAATTTATGAGAATTTCATCACCTTTTTGGTAACCTTTTTGTACCAAGGCAGAAAATCCCCCAATAAAGTCTACCCCAATTTTTTTTGCAGCCTTATCCAATGCTTTAGCCAACACTACATAATCTGTCGCATCTGTTGCTGCTCCAATCAAGGAAATAGGAGTTACCGATACGCGTTTGTTAACAATTGGAATCCCAAGTTCCGCAGCAATTTCATCACCAACAGCAACTAAGTTTGCTGCCTTACTAGTTATCTTATCATAAATTTTATCTGCAGCCTTATTAATATCTGGATCTATACAATCAAGAAGAGAAATACCCATGGTAATTGTTCTGATATCAAAATTCTGCTCCTCAATCATTGCAATTGTTTCAGTAACTTGTCTAATATCCATACATGCCTCCTAGATATTATACATAGCATCAAAAATAGCTGCACTTTGAATATTTATTTTAACATTCAAAGTCTGTCCAAAAGCCTCAAATTCGCTTCTAAGATGAGTAAAATCTTGTTTTTCATCACTAGATACCACAGCCATCATTGTGAAGAACTCGTCCAAGACAGTTTGTGAGATATCATCAATATTTAACCCTAATTCAGCAATTTTAGTCGCAACACCTGCAACAATTCCGCCCTTATCTTTTCCAACTACAGTTATAATAGCTTTCATATAGACCCTCCATTTTTAAACTATAGAAAATTTAGTTTTGTGTTTTTCTTTTTTTCTCAGTATAGCACATTTACAACAAAAAAACTAAAAAACGCCTGCTTACGAAATTGTTCTTAAAAGAAAAACAATTTCGTAAACAAGCGTCTACCCGATCATCTTATGATGAGTGTTCCCGCTAGGACAAAAGTCCTAGCGGTAGACCAGAGCTAGACTAAGAGCACAGGGGCTCCATCATCATAACACTCAACAAAATTGATGATTTTATACTAATTCGATGATCGCCATTGGCGCTGCATCACCACGACGTGGTTCAGTTTTAAGGATACGAGTGTATCCACCGTTACGGTCTGCGTAACGAGGTGCGATTTCTGAGAACAATTTTTGAAGAGCTGTAGTAGAAGTGTACTTGTCAGTTGCTTCATCATAGTTTTCAGATGCGATTTCATTACGTACGAAAGCAGCAGCTTGACGACGTGCATGCAAATCACCACGTTTACCTAGAGTAATCATTTTTTCAACAGTTTTACGGATTTCTTTAGCACGAGCTTCAGTTGTCACGATTGATTCGTTGATCAAAAGGTCAGTTGTCAAATCGCGAAGCATTGCTTTACGTTGTGAGCTAGTGCGTCCTAGTTTACGGTAAGCCATGTATTCCTCCTTTATTTATCTTTTAATCCAAGACCCAAATCAATGAGTTTGAGTTTCACTTCTTCCAAACTCTTGCGTCCAAGATTTCTTACTTTCATCATCTCTGCTTCAGATTTTTCTGTCAAATCATGCACAGTATTGATACCAGCACGTTTCAAACAGTTATATGAGCGTACAGATAAGTCAAGTTCCTCAATCGTACGTTCCAAAATACGGTCGTCCGATTCAGTATCAGCTTCTTTCATCACTTCTGCAGATTTAGCAATCTCTGTAAGATTTGTAAACAAATCAAGATGTTCTGTCAAAATGCGTGCTGAAAGCCCTAAAGCATCTTCTGGAATAATAGTTCCATTTGTCAAGATTTCAAGGGTTAATTTGTCGAAACCATCATTGCTTCCTACACGAGCAGGTTCTACTTGATAGTTAACTTTTGTAACTGGTGTATAAATAGAATCTACAGCAAGCGTTCCAACTGGTGCATTATCTTTCTTATTTTCATCTGCAGGTACATATCCACGACCACTATTTACAGTCATAGTCGCTTTAAATGAAGCACCTTCTCCGATTGTGAAAAGATAATGACCTGGATTTACGATTTCGATATCACTATCAGTCAAAATGTCTCCAGCTGTAACTTCAGCAGGCCCTTCGACATCAAGTTCAATAGTCTTTTCGTCTTTTACATATGATTTAACTGCAATCCCTTTAATGTTCAAAATGATTTGCATCACGTCTTCGCGAACACCAAGAATTGTATCAAACTCATGTAATACTCCATCGATATCGATAGATGTAACAGCTGCTCCTGGAAGAGAAGCAAGAAGTACACGACGAAGAGAGTTACCAAGTGTTGTACCGTATCCACGTTCTAGTGGTTCGATTACAAACTTGCCATAATCTTTATTTTCATCAATTTTTGTTATATTTGGTTTTTCAAACTCGATCATTTAGTTACTCCCTCTTAAACGAAAAGCAGTGTAAAGGTAATGATTATACACGGCGACGTTTTGGAGGACGAGCACCATTGTGTGGCACTGGAGTCACATCACGAATTGCTGTTACTTCAAGACCAGCGGCAGCAAGAGCACGAATAGCTGACTCACGACCAGAACCTGGACCTTTTACAGTAACTTCAACTGATTTAAGACCGTGTTCTTGTGCAGATTTAGCAGCAGCTTCTGAAGCCATTTGAGCAGCAAATGGTGTAGATTTACGAGAACCTTTGAAACCAAGAGCACCAGCTGATGACCAAGCGATTGCATTACCATGCACATCAGTAATCATAACAATAGTGTTATTAAATGTAGCGTGAATATGAGCAATACCAGATTCGATATTCTTTTTCACACGACGTTTACGTGTTGGTTTAGCCAAGACTTTTACCTCCTATATTATTTTTTCTTACCAGCAATCGCAACAGCTTTACCTTTACGAGTGCGAGCATTGTTTTTAGTGTTTTGTCCACGGACAGGAAGTCCACGACGGTGACGGATACCACGGTATGAACCGATTTCCATCAAACGTTTGATGTTCAAGTTTACTTCACGACGAAGGTCACCTTCAACTTTAATTGCATCAACTTCACGACGGATAGCATCTTCTTGATCTGATGTAAGGTCGCGAACACGAATATCTTCTGAAATTCCAGCAGCTGCTAAGATTTTCTTAGATGTTGCAAGTCCGATACCATAGACATAAGTCAATGAGATAACTACACGTTTGTCATTTGGAATGTCAACTCCAGCAATACGAGCCATGTTTTCTCCTTTCTATCTTATCCTTGACGTTGTTTGTGTTTTGGATTTGCTGGGCAAATTACCATAACACGGCCATTACGACGAATTACTTTACAGTATTCGCAAATTGGTTTGACCGATGGTCTTACTTTCATTTCTTATCCCTCCAAGTTTCGATTATTTAAAGCGGTAAGTGATACGTCCACGTGTCAAGTCATATGGACTCATTTCAACAGTAACACGATCTCCCGCTAAAATACGAATATAGTTTTTACGAATTTTACCAGAAACTGTTGCTAAAATCTGATGTCCATTTTCAAGTTCAACCGTAAACATTGCATTCGGCATTGTATCGACTACTTTGCCTTCAACTTCAATCACATCGTCTTTTGCCACGCAAAAGTACCTCCCTAAATTTCGATTTGATGCCTCTAGACACAGAGACAACAATTATAAGTCAGACTAACTCAGTATAACATTTGTCATGACATTTTGCAAGTCTGAAAAACGCTTTTATTTCAAATTTGTCAATACCTTTTCGATATCTTTAAAGACATCATCGATATCTTGGTTACCTTCGATATCATGTACTAAACCTTTAGCACGATAGTGAGCAATGATTGGTTCACCTTGAGCAATATTAACATCCAAACGACGTTTTACTGTCTCAGGTTTATCATCTTCACGTTGGTAGTAATCTTCCTCTTTATAATCAACCGGCGGATTGAATACTTTATGGAAAGTCTCTCCAGTTTGACGATGAATGATGCGTCCGCTCAAACGCTCTAAAAGACTGTCTGGATTTACTTCGATGTTGATAACACCTTCAAGCTCAATACCAAGTTCAGCCAATGTTTTATCTAAAGCATGCGCTTGTTCAATAGTACGTGGGTACCCATCCAACAAGAAGCCAGTTTCTTTAATATCATCTTGAGAAAGACGTTCTTTAACAATTCCGTTTGTAACTTCATCTGGAACCAACTCGCCTTTGTCAATATATGATTTAGCTAGCACACCCATTTCAGTTTGGTTAGCCATTGCTGCACGGAACATATCACCTGTCGAGATGTGGGCAACGTGAAATTGTTCAACGATTTTCGCCGCTTGTGTCCCCTTACCTGCACCAGGTAAACCCATAATCAAAAGATTCATGATTCATACTCCTTTTTTATTTTTAAATAGAAGCAAAAATTCATTTCAACTCCTATTTAAAAACAAAATAGAAGAGAGGAGATAAAAATCTGACAATGTCTTTGATTTTTACACTCCACTCTCTGAGCAATAGTGAATTTTATTTTCTATTACAATTATTCTGTTGTATCTAAGAAACCAACATACTTACGTTTCAATAGATATCCTTCCAATTGTTTAATTCCTTCAATACCTGTAGAGATAATGATTAGCAAACTTGTTCCCCCAAAAGCAACAACTTCTGAAAGACCAAATAAATCTTTAGCTACGATAGGTAAGATAGAAATAACACCTAGGAAGAGAGATCCGACAGTAGCGAGACGACGAAGAAGTTTTGACATGTACTCCTCTGTCCCCTTACCTGGACGGACACCATGGATATAAGCTCCACTCTTTTGTAAATTTTCTGCTGCTTTCTCTGGATTGATCTGTACAAATGTATAGAAGAATGTAAAGAGAATAATCAACAGAGCATACAATGCAACACCTGTTGGGGTTGAAGTAGATACCAACTCTTGAGCGGTTTTTACCCATTCCCAATTAAGGCCAGACGCACTTACGAATTGTAAAATTGCTGCCGGTGCTGCTGTAATAGAGCTGGCAAAGATAACAGGGATAACCCCAGCAGGGTTAATCTTCAAAGGAAGATAGGAACTTGATGGTGCACCTTGAGCTACCTTTGTATACTGAATTGGGATCTTGTATTTAGCTTGTTCAACGTAAGTTGTAAAGTAAACAATCAACAAAACAGCAACGATTAAGATGGCAACGAAAATAAGAGACGATGTCAAACGACTGCTTGGTACATTGACAAAGTAATCCACATAGATGCCTTTAATCATATCAGGAATTGAAGCAACAATCCCTGCAAAGATAATCATTGAAACACCATTTCCGTATCCCTTATCTGTGATTTGCTCTCCTAGCCAGGTCACAATCATACTTCCTGCGGTTAAGATTCCACCAATTACAAGGAAAACTTGTGGTGTAAGTGGTACAGTCAAAAGTTTAGCTCCAGACAGAGCATTAAAACCAGCAGTAATTCCGATTGATTGAACAAATGCGAGCACAAGTGCAATGTATCGAGTTGCTTGGTTTAACTTTCTACGACCAACTTCCCCCTGTTTCCCCCACTCTACAAATTTTGGTAATAAATCCATTTGCAAGAGTTGAACGACGATTGAGGCTGTGATGTAAGGGCTAACTCCTAGTGCAAAAACCGAGAAGTTTTTCATGGCATTTCCTGACACCAAGCTCAACATATTCAAAAAGGATAGTCCACTCAAAGCGTTCAAGCTATTTGCATTTACCCACGGCACAGTAATGCTTGTACCAATACGGAATACAAATACGATAAAAATTGTAAATAGAATTTTTGATCGAACTTGTTTAACTTTGAATGCTTCTCTCAATAATTTAAAAAACATAGGTCACCTCACTTAGATGACTTCAACAGAACCACCTTTAGCAGTGATAGCTTCTTCAGCTGATTTAGAGAATTTAGCTGCTTTAACAGTCAATTTCTTAGTCAACTCACCGTTACCAAGAATTTTGATACCTGATTTTTCAGATTTAACAATTCCTGATTCTACAAGTACCACTGGAGTTACTTCAGCACCGTCATCAAAGGCGTTCAATTGATCAAGGTTTACAATAGCGTATTCTTTAGCGTTGATATTTGTAAATCCACGTTTTGGAAGACGACGGAATAATGGAGTTTGTCCACCTTCAAAACCAAGACGTACACCGCCACCGCTACGAGCTTTTTGACCTTTTTGACCGCGACCTGATGTTTTACCGTTACCTGATGAAGTACCACGTCCAACACGGTTGCGTGACTTACGAGAACCTTCTGCAGGTTTCAATTCATGAAGTTTCATTTATTTTTCTCCTCTTTTGTAAAATGCTAGCGCCGATAAAGGAGAAAAGGTTGTCTCCCTTATCAACTCGCCTATACTGTGTCATCTAAGATGACTATATCTAGTTTTAGGGGATGGTCATATGCACATCCCCTAAACAATCATTAGTTTACTTCTTCAACTGTTACCAAGTGAGATACTGCAGTGATCATACCACGGATAGCAGGGTTATCTTCTTTAATAACAGAGCTGTTCAATTTGCCAAGTCCAAGTGCTACAACAGTTTTACGTTGTGATGGAATGCGTCCGATTGGAGACTTAGTCAAAGTAATTTAATTTGAGCCATTTTATCCCCTTTCTTATGCCAAATCAGAAACTGAAATACCACGAAGGGCAGCAACTTCTTCAGCGCGTTTCAATTGTTTCAAACCTTCAACAGTTGCGCGAACAATGTTGATTGGAGTGTTAGAGCCAAGTGATTTAGATGTAATATCTGCCACACCTGCCAATTCCACAACGGCACGAACTGCACCACCTGCGGCAACTCCAGAACCTTCTACAGCAGGTTTCAACAATACTTTAGCTCCACCAAATTCTGAAAGAACTTCATGTGGAATAGTTGTTCCGACCATAGGAACTTCGATTAAGTTTTTCTTAGCATCTTCTACTGCTTTGCGGATTGCTTCTGGAACTTCTTGAGCTTTACCAGTACCAAATCCTACACGACCGTTGCGGTCACCAACTACTACAAGAGCTGCGAAACGAAGACGACGTCCACCTTTAACAACTTTTGTAACACGGTTAACAGCAACTACGCGTTCTTCAAGTTCTACTGCATTGTCTTTAAATGCCATTTTCTAGTGTCCTCCTATTAGAATTTCAATCCGTTTTCACGAGCTGCATCAGCCAAAGCTTTCACACGTCCGTGATATAGATATCCACCGCGGTCGAACACCACTTCTGAAATACCTTTAGCACTTGCACGTTCTGCAACGAGTTTACCGACAGCAACGGCTTGTTCAGTTTTAGTTCCTTTTGAAACTTCTTTGTCAAGAGTTGAAGCACTTGCGAGCGTTACACCCGCTACGTCATCAATCACTTGAGCGTAGATGCCTGTATTAGAACGGAATACGTTCAAACGTGGGCGATCAGCAGTTCCAGAGAGTTTTCCGCGTACACGACGGTGGCGTTTTTGGCGGAGTTTGTTTTTATCTGGTTTAGAAATCACAGTTTTCACCTCTTTAATTTTAAATCATGTGCTATGCACAAAGTTGGTAATGAGGTTGGTGGTTGACAATCAACCACTCAACATTATTTACCAGTTTTACCTTCTTTAAGACGAACATATTCGCCAACGTAACGGATACCTTTACCTTTATAAGGTTCTGGTGAACGAAGGCTACGTACGTAAGCAGCTGTTTGACCAACTACTTCTTTGAAATTCCGCTAACAACGATTGTTGTTGGGTTTGGAAGTTCAAAAGTAATTCCTTCTGGAGCTTCAACTTCGTCTGGGTGAGATTTACCTACAGCCAAAACAAGTTTTGATCCTTGAAGTTGTGCACGGTAACCAACCCCACGCATTTCAAGTTCTTTCTTGAATCCTTCTGAAACACCAATAACCATGTTGTTCAAAAGGGCACGAGTAGTTCCGTGGATAGTTTTCATTTCTTTTGAATCGTTTGGACGGTGAAGAGTTACTTCAGTACCTTCCACACGAATTTCAATATCTTTTGAGAACTCACGAGTAAGTTCCCCTTTAGGTCCTTTTACAGTTACAACGTTGTCATTGTTAGTGAGTTCAACACCAGCAGGCAACACGATAACTTTATTACCAATACGTGACATGTTTTTATTCTCCTGTTAAATTGTCAGGCCTTGTTGGCCAGTTTTCACGGGGTTAAATCGATTTCTCGATTTGAAGGAACATTTAGGTTTCAATTTCAAAGTGAATATAGGCATCGTCTCGCAGGCATAACTTTGGGTTAGACAAGAGACGATAACGACGAGTCACAAAGAAATTGGGAGCTAAATATTACCAAACGTAAGCGATAACTTCTCCACCAACATTCTTTTGGCGTGCTTCTTTATCAGTAAGCAAACCTTCAGAAGTTGAAAGGATAGCAATTCCAAGACCGTTAAGTACTTTTGGAAGATCTTCACGTTTTTTGTAAACACGAAGTCCTGGTTTAGAAACGCGTTTCAAGTTAGTGATAACTCGTTCACCGTTAGTTCCGTATTTCAAGAATACACGGATGATACCTTGTTTGTCATCTTCGATGATTTCTACGTTCTTAACAAAACCTTCGCGTTTAAGGATTTCAGCAATCCCTTTTTTGATGTTTGATGCAGGTACTTCAAGTACTTCGTGTTTTGCTTGGTTAGCGTTACGAATACGAGTTAGGAAGTCTGCGATTGGGTCAGTCATAACCATTTTATTTTTCTCCTCTTACTAGTAGTTTGCAAGTTGCACTTGCTAGTTAATGATTGAGCTAGGCTCAGATAGTTCTGATATATGCAAACGAGAATATACTCATTTGAACACGAGCTACAACCTGGGCAAAAAAGATAGATTTGTCTTAGAGCAGCGCTCCTGCACCAAATCTCCTATTTTTGCTATGGTTGTTACGCTCTTTGTATCATGATATTACCAAGATGCTTTTGTTACACCAGGGATTTGACCTTTATATGCCAATTCACGGAAGCAAACACGGCAAAGTTTAAACTTGCGGTAAACTGAGTGTGGACGTCCACAACGTTCACAGCGAGTGTATGCTTGAGTAGAGAACTTCGCTGGGCGTTTGTTCTTAGCAATCATAGATTTTTTAGCCATTAGTTATACCTCCTATATTATTTTGCAAAAGGCATTCCAAGGCCTGTAAGCAATGCACGTGACTCTTCGTCTGTGTTAGCAGTAGTTACGATAACGATGTCAAGACCACGAGTTTGTCAACGTCATCAAAGTTGATTTCTGGGAAGATCAATTGCTCTTTCACACCAAGTGTGTAGTTCCCGCGTCCGTCAAATGATTTTGTTGGAACACCGTGGAAGTCACGTACACGTGGAAGTGATACTGAAACCAATTTATCCAAGAATTCGTACATACGTTCACCACGAAGGGTAACTTTTGCACCGATCGCAACACCTTCACGAAGACGGAAGCCGGCGATAGATTTTTTAGCTTTAGTGATAAGTGGTTTTTGACCTGAGATAAGTGCTAATTCTTCAGCAGCTTTTTCAAGGCTTTTAGCGTTTGATACAGCTTCACCAACACCCATGTTCAAAACGATCTTATCCACTTTAGGAACAGCCATCACTGATGAGTAGTTAAATTGTTCTGTCAAAGCAGGAACTACTTCATTAAGATATTTTTCTTTTAAACGATTTGCCATTATACTTCTCCTTTCCTTCGTGATTAATCAAGCACTTCGCCTGATTTTTTGTTGTAGCGAACTTTTTTACCGTCTACAAATTTGTAACCAACACGACCAGCTACACCATTTTTGTCCAAAACTTGAACGTTTGATACGTGGATAGCTGCTTCCTTCTCGATGATACCACCTTGAGGAAGTTCGTTTGTTGGACGTTGGTGTTTCTTAACGATGTTAACACCTTCAACGATAACTTTGTTTACTTTTGGAAGGGCAGTAAGGACAACAGCTTCTGTTCCCTTATCTTTACCAGCGATTACGCGAACTTTGTCGCCTTTTTTTACAAACATTTTTTTCTCCTTTTATTCTTACGCCCAATGGGCACCCTGGCTAGGCCAGGGGACTGTGTTTGTTTTTTTATTGATTAAAGTACTTCTGGAGCAAGTGACACGATCTTCATGAAGCCACCTTCACGCAATTCACGTGCAACTGGGCCAAAGATACGTGTTCCGCGAGGAGTTTTGTCGTCACGGATGATAACTGCTGCGTTTTCGTCAAATTTGATGTATGAACCATCAGCACGACGAGCACCTGATTTAGTACGAACGATAACTGCTTTAACAACGTCACCTTTTTTAACCGCACCACCAGGAGTAGCTTGTTTTACAGATGCCACAATAACATCACCGATGTTCGCAAATTTACGTTTAGAACCACCAAGAACTTTGATAGTCAAGATTTCGCGTGCACCGCTGTTGTCTGCGACTTTCAAACGAGTTTCTGTTTGAATCATTTCAGTTTTCTCCTTTCAGGCTTGATTAGATGATAACCGCTTCTTCAATAACTTCTACAAGACGGAAACGTTTTGTAGCTGAAAGCGGGCGAGTTTCCATGATACGTACGATATCGCCTTCTTTGGCAACATTGTTTTCATCATGTGCTTTGTATTTTTTAGAGTAGTTAATACGTTTACCATAGACTGGGTGGTTACGTTTTGTTTCAACTACAACTGTGATTGTCTTGTCCATTTTGTCAGATACAACACGTCCAACAAGAACTTTACGATTATTGCGTTCCATTGAAATTTCTCCTTCCCTAGTCTATTATTTCGCTTCAGATTGAACTGTTTTGATACGAGCGATTTGTTTTTTAACTTCTTTCAAGCGAGCTGTTTGTTCTAATTGACCAGTAGCAGCTTGGAAACGAAGTTCAAACAATTCTTTTTTCAATTCGTTTTCGCGCTTCGCGAGTTCTTCTTGAGAAAGACCACGAAGTTCTTTAACAAATTCTTTTACTTCATTAAGTTTCATGCCTTCTCCTTATTCTGCTTCACGTTTTACGAATTTACATTTAACTGGCAATTTGTGGCTTGCAAGACGTAGCGCTTCGCGAGCGATCTCTTCAGATACACCAGCAACTTCAAACATAACTTTACCACGTTTAACTGGTGCTACCCAACCTTCAGGTGCCCCTTTACCAGATCCCATACGAACCCCGATAGCTTTAGCTGTGTATGATTTGTGTGGGAAGATTTTTAATCCAAACTTTACCACCACGTTTCATGTAACGAGTCATGGCGATACGAGCAGCTTCGATTTGGCGGTTAGTGATCCAGTGGCTAGTTGTAGCTTGAAGACCGTATTCACCGAATGCTACTTCTTTTCCACCTTTAGCTTCACCGCGCATTTTACCACGGAATTCACGACGGTGTTTAACACGTTTAGGTACTAACATTGGTTATTTACCTCCTTTAGTGTTTTTACGAGCTGGAAGAACTTCACCACGGTAGATCCATACTTTAACACCAAGTTTACCGTATGTAGTATCTGCTTCTTCCCAAGCGTAATCGATATCTGCGCGAAGTGTGTGAAGTGGAACTGTACCTTCAGAGTATCCTTCTGCACGGGCGATATCTGCACCGTTCAAACGACCTGATACTTGAGTTTTAATTCCTTTAGCTCCAGCACGCATAGCACGTTGGATTGCTTGTTTTTGTGCACGACGGAAAGCAACACGTTGCTCCAATTGACGAGCAATTCCTTCACCAACAAGGTGAGCATCCAAATCAGGTTGTTTGATTTCGATGATGTTGATGTGTACTTGTTTTCCAGTCAATTTGTTAAGTTTTGCACGGAGTGCATCAACGTTAGCACCACCTTTACCGATAACCATACCTGGTTTAGCAGTGTGAAGCGAAACGTTAACTTTGTTTACTGCGCGTTCGATTTCAATAGTTGAAACTGCTGCGTCAGCAAGTTCTTTTTGAACGAATTTACGGATTGCAAGATCTTCATGAAGGTAATCCGCGTATTCTTTTTCAGCATACCATTTGGCATCCCAATCACGGATGATGCCGACACGCATACCAATTGGATGTACTTTTTGACCCACGATTTTACCTCCTTATTTTTCTGCAACAGCTACAGTGATGTGAGCTGTACGTTTGTTGATTGGTGAAGCTGAACCTTTCGCACGTGGACGGAAACGTTTCATAGTTGGTCCTTCGTTTGCGAATGCTTCAGATACTACCAAGTTAGCTTTATCCAAACCAAAGTTGTTTTCAGCGTTAGCTACAGCTGAGTTCAAAACTTTCAAGATGATTTCAGCAGCTTTGTTTGGAGTGAATGTCAAAATTGCGATTGCATCGGCTACGCTTTTACCACGGATGTTGTCAAGAACAAGACGTGATTTACGAGGCGAAACACGTACTGTGCGAGCCATTGCTTTAGCTGAAGTAATTTCTGCCATTTATGTTCTCCTTATTTTCTACGTGTCTTCTTGTCGTCTGCGGCGTGACCTTTGTAAGTACGAGTTGGTGCGAATTCACCAAGTTTGTGACCTACCATGTCTTCTTGGATGTAAACAGGTACGTGTTTACGTCCATCATAAACTGCGATTGTGTAACCAATGAAACTTGGGAAGATCGTTGAACGACGTGACCAAGTTTTGATAACTTTTTTCTTTTCGTCGTTAGCTTGAGCTTCAACTTTTTTCATCAAATGCTCATCGACGAAAGGTCCTTTTTTAAGACTGCGTCCCATTTTAATATTTTCTCCTTTAAATATAGTACCACAGCGGCTTGCGCTCACGAGGAGCGCTACCGAGCTGGCGGATTATCTAGCACTTAAGCGACTAGTTTAAAATTATTTCTCGTTGCGACGACGAACGATAAGTTTGTCAGATTTCGCTTTCTTGTTACGAGTTTTAAGACCAAGAGCAGGTTTGCCCCATGGAGTTGATGGTGCTTTACGACCAACTGGTGCTTTACCTTCACCACCACCGTGTGGGTGATCGTTAGGGTTCATTACAGAACCACGAACTGTTGGGCGGATACCTTTCCAACGGCTACGTCCTGCTTTACCAAGGTTTACAAGTCCATGTTGTTCGTTTCCGACAACACCAACTGTTGCACGACAAGTTCCAAGAATCATACGAACTTCACCTGATTGAAGGCGAACAAGAACATATTTACCTTCTTGACCCAATACTTGAGCTGATGCTCCAGCAGCACGTACCAATTCTCCGCCACGACCTGGTTTCAATTCGATGTTGTGGATCAAAGTACCAACTGGGATGTTAGCAAGTGGAAGAGCGTTTCCGACTTTGATATCTGCTTCAGGACCTGAAACGATACGTTGACCAACTTCAAGACCTTTTGGAGCGATGATGTAAGCTTTCACACCGTCAGTGTAGTGTACAAGAGCGATGTTTGCAGAACGGTTTGGATCGTACTCGATAGTTTTAACAACTGCTTCAACGTTGTCTTTGTTACGTTTGAAGTCAACCAAACGGTAGAAACGTTTGTGTCCACCACCTTGGTGACGAACAGTGATACGACCGTTGTTGTTACGACCAGCCTTGTTCTTCAAAGCAACAAGCAACGTTTTTTCTGGTGTGCTTGTTGTGATTTCAGCGAAATCCAAAGAAGTCATATTACGGCGACCGTTTGTTGTTGGTTTATAAACACGAATTCCCACGATATTTCCTCCTTAGATTATTCAGCTTCAGCAGCAAACAACTCGATTGCTTTTGAATCAGCTGTAAGAGTGATGATAGCTTTTTTAGTTTTGTTAGTAAAACCAGTGTAACGTCCAACACGTTTAGCTTTAGGTTTTACGTTGATTGTGTTAACATTTGCAACTTTAACACCTTCAAAAGCAGCTTCAACAGCTTGCTTGATCAAAAGTTTGTGTGCGCGAGTGTCAACTTCAAATACATATTTCCCTGCTTCAAGTTGAGCCATTGAGCTTTCAGTGATAACAGGTTTTTTGATAACATCATACAAATTCATTATGCAAGAACCTCCTCGATTTTAGAGATAGCTGCTTGAGTAACAAGAAGTTTGTCACTATTTGCGATGTCAAGAACACTTGCAGTTGTAGCAGTCGCAACTTTCACGTTTGGAAGGTTACGAGCTGAAAGAGCTGCGAATTCGTTTCCTTCTTCAAGAATAACAAGGACTTTAGAATCGATGCTCAAAGCTGCAAGAACTTTGCAAATTCAGCAGTTTTTGGAGCTGTAAATTCAAGAGAATCAACGGCTACAAATTTGTTTTCAGCAACTTTTTCTGAGTAAACAGATTTAAGTGCAAGGCGACGAACTTTTTGAGGAAGTTTGTACGCATAGCTACGTGGAGTTGGTCCGAAGACGATTCCACCACCACGCCATTGTGGAGAGCGGATAGAACCTTGACGAGCACGTCCAGTTCCTTTTTGACGCCATGGTTTGCGTCCGCCACCTGAAACAGCTGAGCGGTTTTTAACTGCGTGAGTTCCTTGACGAAGGCTTGCGCGTTGGCTGATGATCACATCAAACACAACAGATTGGTTTGGTTCGATACCAAAGATTGCATCGTTAAGAACAACTTCGCCCGCTTGTTTACCAGTTTGGTCGAATAATGTTACATTTGCCATTTTGACTGTGTTCCCCTTTCCTTATTATTTACCAGCTTTAACTGCTGACTTGATAGTGATAAGAGATTTCTTAGCACCTGGTACGTTACCTTTGATAAGGATAACGTTCTTTTCTGGAACAACTTGTACAACTTCAAGGTTTTGAATTGTTACGCGGTCGCCACCCATACGTCCTGCAAGGTTTTTACCTTTGAATACACGGTTAGGTGCAACAGGTCCCATAGAACCTGGACGACGGTGGTAACGAGAACCGTGAGCCATAGGTCCACGTGATTGTCCGTGGCGTTTGATAACACCTTGGAAACCTTTACCTTTAGATGTACCAGTTACATCAACAATGTCTCCAGCTGCGAAAGTTTCAACTGTGATTTCAGCACCAACTTCCAAGCCTTCAACGTTTTTTTGAATTCACGAATGAAGCGCTTAGGAGCCGTGTTAGCTTTTTGCTACATGTCCTTTAGCAGGTTTGTTGCTCAATACTTCGCGTTTGTCATCGAAACCAACTTGGATAGCGTTGTAACCATCTGTTTCAACAGTTTTAACTTGAAGAACAACGTTTGGAGTTGCTTCGATAACTGTTACAGGGATCAATTCGCCAGCTTCAGTGAAGATTTGAGTCATTCCCACTTTTTTCCCTAAGATTCCTTTTGTCATGAGAAAATAGTTCCTTTTCTATATTTTTTATTCAAAAAGTTTTTAACGAGCGTTTTTTATGCTCAAGGTATCAAGCTTTAAATTAAAGTTTGATTTCTACGTTTACACCACTTGGAAGATCCAATTTCATCAAAGCGTCAACTGTTTTTTGAGTTGGGTTGATGATGTCGATCAAACGTTTGTGTGTACGCATTTCGAATTGTTCGCGAGAATCTTTATATTTGTGAGTCGCACGAATGATTGTGTAGAGGCTACGCTCAGTTGGAAGTGGGATTGGACCCGCAACTTGTGCACCTGTACGAGTAGCTGATTCTACGATTTTTGCAGCCGCTGTGTCAAGCGTACGGTGTTCGTAAGCTTTCAAACGGATACGGATTTTTTTGTTTGCCATCTTTTTCTCCTTTTCGTCTATTTAAGATAATAGGCTAGCTCCACAAGAAAACCGACGCGCGTTGCGTGGCAATGCAACCGAGCGTGTCGCAACCTCTTGCATCAAAGCTAAGGCTGTAATTTACAGCACCATAATAGAATAACACAAAGCCCCTGCGATTGCAAGGGATTTGACAGGATTTTTTAAATTTTTTAGATGAAACTGTTTTCGTACATTTCTGAAACAAAAAAGACAATCTATTCTCAATTTATATATATCTTTTCCTATTTAAATAGTTCTTTAATAGTCATTTTCTATTTTAAACTGATTTTGAGATTGGTTAATTAACACATCCGCCTCTTTTTCTGTTTCTTGATAATAACGGCGATATTGTCCGCGTCTGATTTGATGAGTCTCACGAACAAACGAGGCTTTGCTTTTCCTCACAGTCGTATCTCGAGCTAGACGTCTCTTTAATTCGGTCTCCTCATCTGTGTAGAAACAAATGGTTTTGTCAAAAAGTTCCTTGGGTAAAAAACCAACAGACATCCCTTCGACAATCAAAATCGTTTTTTCTCCAGATAAAATCTCACTAGCCTTCCAGGGTTCCTCAATTGTTAAGATGTCCATACCCGCTTGCAGAGCAAGAATATCTCTTTGTAAACTTGCCAGCTCATGCGCTACCGGTAAACATGCTGTCACTTTTTGGTCTGGTGTCTCTTTAGGTACCACTAAATGTCGTCCCGAAGTAATGTAGGGATCTGTCTCTAGTAAATTTACCTTTTGGGAATCAAGTTCTTGGTACAATTCTTGAGCAAAAGTTGATTTTCCTGAAGCTCCATGGCCGTAGATACCCAGCGTTTTTTACTTTTCCAGTTTCTATCTCTGAGACTAGTTGTTCTATTAAGTCTTTTTTCTTCATTCTCTCTTCACCTGTTCATAGCTTTCTTTTCCATCGTTAAGCTTGTCCCAAATGACTACCTTTCCACTTTGAAGAGACTTTTGTACATCGATGATTCGTTGATTGGAAGAGCCGCGAAACTGGAGCATGAGATTGCGCTTGTTTTTGTCATAGCGACCATCGACTAGGATATCAATCAGCGATAAAAGCTCCAATTTGTCAGGCGTTTCCAACATTATTTCTTCCCAAGTGTAGCCCGTCCAAGACCAGATATCTTTTTCTGGTAACTCTTTTTGAATGCGTTTAACGAGAGGCAAAAGAATTCCAGTATTCAGGAATGGCTCTCCACCGAGTAGGGTCAAACCTTGAACATAAGGCTGGGCAAGATCTGCCATAATCTGTTCTTCCAACTCTGGTGTATAAGGAATCCCGGCATTAAATGACCAGGTCGCTACATTGTAGCAACCTTCACAGTGAAACATACATCCTGCTACATAAAGCGAATTGCGCACCCCTTCGCCATCCACAAAGTTAAAAGCCTTATAATCAATAATACGTCCCTGACTAAGCTCCTCACTCTTCCACTCGCCTGGTTTTGGTGTATTCCATGTCATACTTTCTACTCCAACTCTATCCAATAGCGCTCCGTTCCATTTCGAACATCCTCTAACTTCCCACCATTAGCTAAGATAACAGCTCGGCTGGCAGGATTTTCCGTACTACAAGTCACCAAAGCACGATGAATGTTTTTCTCCTTAGCTACTTGAAGACCTTGATGGAGAGCTTCTTTAGCATAACCTTTTCCCCTTTCAGAAGGGCGGATGGAATAGCCAATATGACCAGCATAATTTAGCAATCCCTCATTTAGTCTCAACCGTAAATTTAAAAAACCTAAAGCATGATCTGATTCATCAAACAATACGAACTGAATTGATGGAACGCGATTTTCAGGCAAGTTTATTCCCATTTCTTTATTAAGGTTAGTTTCTAGCCAATTCTCATAATCAAAGTTCTCAGCATCCCAAAATCCACCATCGTGGGCTGATTGAGTCTGTTCAAACTCTGCCATCATCTCTAAAACTGTTTCTTTGTCTGTAAATGTTGGTCTGCGTAATATCATCTTTACCTCCAACTAAGAGAAAAGCGAGAGCGGACTCTCACTTTTTCTTGTTCTTATTTAAAAATTGTTCTCTAAGAATGGCTACTCGATCTTTTTTATTGACTCCACCCTTTGAATGCTTTTCGTGGAATCGTTGAACCAAGGCCTTACCCTTATCATCTAATTGATATTTTCCCATGCTATCTCTTTCTAATTTGTTACTTCATGCCCTGCTGTTTTAATAGTAGAACCGTTCATGTGTTTAACACGCGCAGCAATTTCCTTATGACGTCCATTCACCATCGGACGCGCTTGCGGATTTCCCAAGATAGCCACAAGTCCGTTTAACAACATCGACTGTTTTAGGATCACTATTGCCACAGTTAGGACAGGCAAAACCTCTCTCGGTTGGATTAAAGTCTCCTTCAAAATCGCACTTGTAGCAACGATCAATCGGAGTATTAGTCCCTAGATAACCTACACGATCATAAGCATAATCCCAAACAGCTTCCAAGGCCTTTGGATTTTGTTGAAGAACTGGGTACTCACAGTAGTGGATAAATCCACCTGATGCACCCGCTTCTGGATAAACCTTCTCGAAGTCCAATTTTTCAAAAGGAGTTGGATTTTTTCGGACATCATAATGGAAGGAATTTGTGTAGTACTCTTTATCTGTGATGTCTGGAATAGAACCAAATTTCTCTGTATCCAGGCGACAGAAGCGGTCTGTTAAACTTTCAGATGGAGTTGAGTAGATTGAGAAGTGATAGCCATATTGGTCTGACCATTCTTCTACTCGATGTTTCATGTCTCTAATGATATCAAGGGTGAATTCTTTGGCTTCTGGATTATTTTCCCAATTGTTGCCAAAGAATACTGTTGCCACTTCATAGAGCCCGATATATCCAAGCGAAACAGTAGCACGGCGATTCTTAAAGAGTTGGTCAACACTTTCTTCTTTTCCTAGGCGATGACCGAAAGCACCGTATTGATAGAGGATAGGCGCATTAGCTGGCGTCGCCTCCTTGGTTCGCTCTACACGATAGACCAGTGCATCTTCTGCAATATTCATACGCTCATTGAAGATTTCCCAGAACTTATTTATGTCGCCTTCAGATTCAAGGGCAATCCGAGGAAGATTGACCGTTACCACACCTAGGTTCATACGACCTGAATTGACTTCAACTCCATTTTCATCCTTCCAACCTTGGAGGAAAGAACGACATCCCATCGGAACTTTGAAAGAACCTGTCAACTCGACAATCTTATCGTAAGACAAGACATCTGGATACATACGCTTAGTTGCACACTCAAGAGCCAACTGCTTAATATCGTAGTTAGGCGAACCTTCCTCCAAGTTAAGTCCTCTTTTAAGTGTGAAGATGAGCTTAGGGAAGATTGCTGTACGATGTTCTGAACCCAGCCCCTTGATTCGAATATTCAGGATTGCCTTTTGAATTTCGCGTTCAAAACGACTAGTGCCTAAACCGAAACCAAGAGAAGTAAATGGCGTTTGCCCGTTTGAGGTAAAGAGGGTGTTAATCTCGTACTCTAAAGATTGCATGGCATCATAGATGTCTTTTTGAGTTTTCTTCCAGGCGTATTCTTCGTGCTTGTCAGGTAGGACCCATTCCTCTGCATCTTTAAGGTGTTTTTGATAATTTTTCTCTGCATAAGGAGCCAAAACTTCATCTATACGGTCTGCCGAACAGCCCCCATACTGGCTAGATGCGACGTTTGCGATGATTTGTGAAATTTGCGCCGTCGCAGTTTGGATAGATTTCGGACTTTCTACCTCAGCATTCCCAATCTTAAAACCATTTTCTAACATACCCTTAAAATCAATCAAACAACAGTTGGTCATAGGAGTGTAGGGGCTGTAGTCCAAATCGTGATAGTGGATATCCCCTTTTTGGTGGGCATTTGCCACATGCTTAGGAAGCATTTGAAGTCCGATGGATTTTCCAACAATCCCTGCCGTCAAATCACGCTGGGTGTTAAAGACATCACTGTCTTTATTGGCATTTTCATTGACAACTGCCTGATCTTTGTTGAGAAGTTTATGAATGCTAAAGTTGATGTCTGTCGCTTTTGAGCGCTCAAAATCCCTTTGTGTTCGATAGGTAATATACTCCTCGGCCAAGGCATATTCTTTAGCTTCCAACAACTCGTGTTCTACGATGTTTTGAATTTCATAGATTTTTACACCTTGTGGGAAACGGCTATGAATCTCGTCAACGATACGTTCAACGAGGGTACTAAGTCGCTTTTCGACCAAAGGAGTTACATCCATAATCTTTTCCGCAGCCTTATGAAGCGCTTTGTCAATCTTATCTACATCAAAAATAACACGTCTACCGTCACGCTTTTCAACGAATAAAGTTGGATCAGGGACAGTCTTCTCTTCCAATACAATCATATCCATACCCTTTTCTTAAATATAATATTGATTCTAAAAAGTATTATATCACTAAAAAAATAAAAATCAATATCTTGTGTCAAAAAATAATTTTTTTTTAAAATAACACAAGATATTGATAATTTTTATTTTAATTTATAGAGTTTGAAATCTTTGAATTCACTTTGAACCGCTTGATAATTTTCAGCTAAAAGCTGCTCTACTTCTGTCCATAGAGTTGTCTTTGTATTTACAACAATCATCTTTGGTTGATTATCTCGTAGATCATTTACAAGCTTAGTACGATTTGCATCAAGCCCTGTATGTAATCTAGGCGATAGCAACTGACTAGCTGACAAGCGTTCGCTAGCTTTATAGCTACTTGTCAGATTATCCCAAACATAGATACGATCTGTAGCTTGAGTTTCCCCTTTGACCTTAGATTCAATGCTTGTACGTTCTTGATATTGTTCCGCATGGAGCAAATATCGTGATACTACAGGTGCTAAAAATAGGTAAGCCAGAGCTACAATTGGCAGATAGGCATTTCCCTTTAGAAAAGCTCCCCATACCGAAGTTTCTTCTCTGCGTCTTCTACGACGGCTGGCTCCCTCTAATTCCCACGTGCGAATTCGAGTTAACAATAGAATAGACAAGAAGGGAAGGAGCTCAACCATACGACTACCATTGATAAGATCTGTAGAAAAAATTTCTAAAACTAATACCAAAGTGACAGCTATTGCAGCAGAGATTGATAAGACTGATTGCTTCAAAGGTTTCGATTTGAAGAGTCCTGTCAATGCCAATGTCAATACTCCGAGACCTATCGACAACAATCCATAGAAGAGGATATTGTCGAATAATCCTGGGTTAGACGTAAAGTTTAAACTATCTAATGGATAGAGAATTTGACTAATGGCATTTCCGAAGCTACCTTTATAAGCTGTGTAATATCCGATTGAATAAAAGAAGATTGAAAAACCAAGGCCCGCTGCAAAGAATTGATAGAGGCCATGAGTCAAGTTGTTGCGTCCAACATTAAAAGCTGTTACAGCAAAAAATAAGACAAATGCATATAAAGTTGTCACCAAGGGTGCAAAGAAAAATGCTAGAGCTAGGCTAATCCCAATACGGATGAAACCTCTGTCATGACTTGGTTCTACCAAATAAGCTGTTACTAAACTCAAGGCATAGAACAAGAATGGGAGGGCAAGAATAGTTGCATATCCCCCACCAAAACTAAGAGCACTAGCCAGGATATAAAAGACCGTCAACACTTGTTGCGATTGCTTATTTTGTTCCATCAGATTGTAAGCCGAACGGAAAAGAAAGAATCCGGCACCTACTAAGGCTAACCAATTAAAGACGGCAAATAAAATACTGCCCTTGGTTAAATATTGTAAAAAGTAATAGAGGAGACCACTAGTACCAAAATAATCTGAATAGATATCCCCACTCTGATGCATAGCCCATCCATTATAGAAATCCTGAGCCTGCTCTGGACTTAGCAGTCCTAATAAATAGGGTAGAATCACAGACACAAGTACTACTAAGGTACTCAAAATTAGGATATTAAAAAATGGTAAGTGGGCAGGTTGACGAGTTTCAACCTCAAGTTGCTCCTCATTCTCTACTGGAGCATCCTGACTCCCCATCCAAGTTGGAGTTGGTTCGTCTTCTAATCTGCCATATACGTTCATTTATTCTCTCCTATATTTTAATTTGTTCTAGTATATCAAAAAGTCTAGTTCTTGTCAGCCTGCGGCAGACGCTTACACAACTTTTCAGACAAGGAGACAAAACGTTCAATCTCATAAAAACGATGATAAGAAGCTTTTTTATAGTGGTCTAAAAAAGTTTTTTCCTCTACTGTCAGCATAATCATTCCTCCTTTTCTCTTCATTCGGAAAAAGAAGAAAAATCTAAAAAACTGAATTCCCCAAAAGAGAATTCAGTCTTTTATCTTTAGTCAGCTTTCTTTTCTAAGTTTTTTGAAATGCTTCGATTTTTACCTTCCAGGTACACCATCAGAATAGAAATATCTGCTGGGTTTACACCAGAGATACGGCTGGCTTGACCGATGGTTTCTGGATTAATGAGCTTGAACTTCTGACGAGCTTCAGTCGCGATAGAGTCAATATCATCCCAGTCAATATTGGCTGGAATTCGTTTCTTCCATGCGTTTCATCTTGGCAACCTGATCCATGGCTTTTGAGATATAGCCTTCGTACTTGATTTCGGTTTCAATCAATTCGATAATCTTGTCATCTAACTCTTCAGCAGCAGGTCCGATGAAGGCCACCACATCTTGGTAAGAAACTTCAGGACGACGAAGGAATTCCTTGGCAGTCACCGCATCTGTCAATGACTTGAAGCCCATTGCTTCAACCTTAGCATTTGTTTCCTTGACTGGCTTGAGTTTGATGCTGTCTAAACGCTTCATTTCATTTTCAAATCGATTTTTCTTGATTTCAAAACGAGCCCAACGTTCATCGTCAACAAGCCCAATCTCGCGCCCCATCTCAGTCAAACGCATATCAGCATTGTCATGACGGAGAATGAGGCGGTATTCAGCACGACTGGTCAAGAGACGGTAGGGTTCAATGGTACCCTTTGTTACCAAGTCGTCAATCATCACTCCGATATAACCGTCGCTTCGTTTCAGAATCAACTCAGGCTTACCTTGGATTTTCAGAGCCGCATTGATACCAGCGATAATCCCTTGGCCAGCAGCTTCTTCGTAACCTGACGTTCCATTGGTCTGACCAGCTGTGAAAAGTCCTGAGATTTTCTTGGTTTCCAGAGTCGCACGCAATTGATGAGGCAAGACCATGTCGTACTCGATAGCATAACCAGTTCGCATCATCTCTGCATTTTCCAAACCTTTGATGGAATGTACCAAGTCACGTTGCACATCCTCAGGAAGGCTGGTTGAAAGCCCTTGAACATATACTTCTTCTGTATTGCGACCTTCTGGCTCAAGAAAGAGTTGGTGACGTTCCTTGTCCGCAAAGCGAACAATCTTATCCTCAATCGACGGACAATAGCGAGGTCCCACTCCCTTGACCACACCTGTAAACATAGGCGCACGGTGGAGGTTGTTTTGGATAATCTCATGACTAGTACCGTTGGTGTAGGTCAACCAACATGGCACTTGGTCCTTGACATAATCTTCGTCACGTGAAGTATAAGAGAAGTGATTAGGTGTCTCATCTCCTGGCTGAATCTCTGTCACATCGTAGTTGATAGAAGAAGCCTTGACACGTGGAGGTGTTCCTGTCTTGAAACGACCGATTTCAAGCCCAAGTTCCTTGAGATTGTCAGCTAGGTTAATCGAAGCAAGGCTATGATTTGGTCCTGATGAGTACTTGAGATCTCCGATGATGATTTCCCCACGGAGGGCAGTCCCTGTTGTCACAATAACTGCCTTGGCAGCATACTCTTGATGAGTTGCCGTACGCACACCGACAACCTTGCCATCTTCCACCAAAATCTCATCAATCATAGTTTGACGTAGGGTTAGATTTTCTTGGTTTTCAACTGTCTTGCGCATTTCCTTAGAGTAAAGCTCCTTGTCAGCCTGCGCACGAAGGGCACGAACAGCTGGGCCTTTCCCAGTGTTAAGCATCTTCATCTGGATATAAGTCTTGTCAATGGTCTTGGCCATTTCCCCACCGAGAGCGTCGACTTCACGCACGACAATTCCCTTGGCAGAACCACCGATAGAGGGATTACATGGCATGAAAGCCAGCATTTCAATGTTGATGGTCGCAAGCAAAACCTTACAGCCCATACGGCTGGCAGCCAAGGAAGCCTCGACCCCAGCGTGTCCCGCACCAATTACAATAATATCGTATTCTTCCGTAAAATTATAAGTCATTTCTTAACCTTTCAAAAATTTCTCGCAAATAGGGAACTAACTTCTCCTCCTCTAGAGCTTGATCCATGGTAACCCATTTAAAGTGTGTATGTTCTTCAGGATCTAATCTGATAATTGGCTTCTCCTCAACCCACTCTGCTTTATAAACTAAGCGAGTAAAGACCGTATCCTTAGAGGTATCCAGTTGACTATCTTCGTGAAGAAGTTTGAGCGAACTGCTATCTAGCCTAATTCCCGCTTCTTCAATGCATTCTCTAAGAGCTCCATCTCGCGGAAGTTCACCCTTTTCAACCCCGCCACCAGGAATATCCCAGTAAGTCGGATAAACGTTGGGTTGTCCTCTTTTAATTTCCGAACGCTGAATGAGCAAATAATCACCACCACTATGAACAAGTACATGGGCAATAAGCTTAACCATCATTTTCTCTCCTATTCGTTAAGATGGATGTGTCGTAATTGTCCATCCCAATTTGGCAGGGCTGTTTTCAAAAAGGCTGGAACTAGCTGGGTATTCTGGAGCTTATCCAAGTCAATCCACTCGCAGGGCTGAGATTTCTCATCTTCCTGCATGGTCAATGGGGCGTCCTCCAGTAGATCAACCAGATAATGAAATTCGATGTTGTGATAGGAAACACCGTCCTGTTCAAAACGATTTTCAACCACGAAAGCTAGCTGCCTAGCCTCAGCTTTGACACCCAGTTCTTCGATCACTTCACGGACTACCGCGTCTTCCGTGCTTTCATTGACTTGAATCGCACCGCCAATAGTGTAATACTTGTCCTTGTCTTTAGTAACTAGAAGTTTGCGATTTTGGAGAATCAACGCTGTCGCCCGAACACCAAAAACCGTATTTCCCACCTTTGTCCGAAAGTCTTGTTGAGTCATTTTTGTCCTTTCCCTTAAACGACACAAAAACAGTCAAAACTCGTAAGAAGTGCAGGACAAAAAGCCTGCAACATCCATGAGCTTTGACCATCATTTCTATTGCTTTTATTATTGTAGCAAATTGAGAACATTTGTCAATCTAAATGTACTATGATTGGCGAATTGCTTCAAAAGCTCCTTGGTCAATCTCAACTGGGTCAGAGAAAGCATCCAGAACAATCCCTCTCACAGGAAAACTCTCTATCCCTTCCGCTGCAAACAAACAGTCCGTAAGAGATAATTGCAACCAAGAAAAGCGGTCGTAATAGTCTTTGGGGATGTCTTGAGTTTCTGAGAAGCAAGGATAAAAGTAGTCATCTCCCTTTTGCAGAATATCCGGTTTTAGGCGAGCACCTTCTTGTCCGTCACTCTCATCCATCAGAGAAGGATTGAAGGGAACCCAGACTTTAGCCTGCTTCAATTCTTTGAACAAGACCTCTATCGACTCTGTCGTTTCTCCCTTAAATACTGTTTTTTGTAGTCAGAGAGAGTCATTGATTTCTCTTTTTTAGCCGTTTTCTTCTTAAAAAACTGAAACATATTCAATCCTCTTAGAACATCTTTAAATGTACTGACAAACCTTGCCATCACGGTAGGCATTGTCAATCAAACCACCACCGAGACACTCTTCACCATCGTAAAAGACAACTGCCTGCCCTGGTGTAATCGCACGTTGTGGTTCCGCAAAGATGACCTCTGCCTTGTCTCCTTTGACATGTACAGTCACCTTCGAGTCTGGCTGACGGTAGCGGAATTTAGCCGTACATTCTAGCGTAAACTCCTCTGGCATGTCACGAGTAAAGTGAACTTGACTAGCCTCTAAGCTAGTTGACATGAGCGCTTCATGATAGAAACCTTGTCCTACATAGAGGATATTTTGGCTCAAATCTTTTCCGACAACGAACCAAGGAGCATTGTCGCCGCCGTGTTGACCACCGATACCGAGTCCCCCACGCTGACCAATTGTATAGTACATAAGGCCCGCATGCTCGCCCATATCGCGACCATCCACAGTCATCATGCGACCAGGTTGAGCTGGTAGATAATTGCTGAGAAATTCTTTAAAGTTCTTTTCTCCGATAAAGCAAATTCCTGTTGAATCTTTCTTCTTGGCAGTCGCAAGTCCAGCTTCTTCAGCTATTTTTCGGACTTCAGGTTTTTCCAAATGCCCCAAAGGAAACATGGTTTTTTGGAGTTGTTCTTGCGACAGTTGACTGAGGAAATAGGTCTGGTCTTTGCCATCGTCCACGCCACGAAGCATGTGAACGATGCCATCCTCATCACGCGCCACTCGAGCATAGTGACCAGTCGCCACATAGTCAGCCCCCAAGGTCATGGCATAGTCCAAGAAAGCCTTAAACTTGATTTCCTTGTTACACATAACATCTGGATTTGGCGTGCGTCCTGCACGGTATTCCGCTAGGAAATACTCAAAAACGCGGTCCCAATACTCTTTTTCAAAGTTGACAGAGTAGTAAGGAATGCCAAGTTGGTCTGCCACTGCAGCCACATCCTTATAATCTTCGGTCGCCGTACAGACGCCGTTTTCATCTGTGTCATCCCAGTTCTTCATGAAGATACCGATCACATCGTAGCCCTGATCCTTGAGCAAGAGAGCCGTCACCGACGAATCAACACCACCACTCATCCCCACGACAACACGTGTTTTAGAGTTATCACTCATGGTAGTTCTCCCATCTATTCGTTTATTCACGATTGAAGGTCGTGTTTGCTATCACGATTGAAGGTCGTTTGAGCAGTTTTCATTATAACATGCTTAGATAGAGAAGACAAGAAAGAGGCTGACAAATCTAGCAATCTCTTCTGTAAATACATAAAATTAAGAACACAAAAAAGTAATTCATACCTAAACTTCTATTCTCTTTAAAAACTTATTTTTAAAATCAACTAAAAATGATATACTGTAATAAGGAGGAATGCGCACATGATTCCTTACATATACCTTTATCCACGTGCGTAGAACTATTGTGAACAACTACAAAGATATTCTAAAATCAAAAAATACTATTTTTATTATTACACTTATTGCAGGTATTGGACTTTTAACAGCCTTAGTCCTCCATCAAGAACATGTTCAAGCAGAGAGAGGGAAACGTTGCTCTCATCAAACAACAAAAAAATCAACAAGATGTTGAATATGTAAAAAAGGCTATTAAAGACTTCAACATCGATTCTGAAAGCATAATAGATGATTGGAAAAAGATTCAGGAATTGAAACCAACCACTGATGCTGGTAAAAAGACACTAACAGACTTTCTCACTTCTACTGCCGATAAAGTCACAAAGCATTATACTGAAAAAGCTTTAAAATTATATATAAAGGATTCTGATAGTCAGTTTCAAGATAAACAAACACTCGAAACAACCATTACTTCCTTGCAAAAAATAATAGACATCATTAAAAACATTAATTCTGCCATCGACCAAGCTGTTCTTGAAGAAAAGATAAAACCAATTCAAGAACTGATCTCTAAATTCCAAAAACAAGTTGAATTCTTGACAAAAAAAGAAGAACAAAAATCTAACCAAACAGAAACAACTAGTAGCGTTCAGAGGACTGAAGTCTACTATTCGGATGATAGCAGCTACACTCCAACCTATACTGAATCATATGGAAGTATAAATAATTCTCAAGCACCTGCAGCTGAGCAATATTCGTCTGATAGCGCTGGCAGTGAAGGAAATCATAGTGTTGATACACAAGGTCAACCTTCTAATTCTTCCGGTTCTCAAGCAGAGTCTAATAACCACAGTGATTAGACTGAAGTTCACGAAACAAACCGTTCATCTTACTAATTCGAGTGAAAAATTCCGTAAACATCATTAGTATTAATGAATCTGCCATCACTAATCTTTAAAAAGTATCTCTCATTAAATAAAAATAAAAAAAGAGCCTTTCAAGACTCTTTTTTTATTTCTTAGTACCAACCGTTGTTAAGCCAGAAGTTCTTAGCAGCTGTCCATGAACCGTAACGTCCTGAAACGTAAGCATCTGCTACACGTTCTTGGTTTTCTGCTGAATAGTCACCGTTCAAGTATGAATCTGTCAATTGGTAACGTCCGATGTAGCGTCCGTTTGTAGCTGTGTAGCTACCACCTGATTCTTTTTGAGCAATCCATTCTTTCGCTTCTGCTTCAGATCCGCTTACAGTCGCAGCTGGTGTTGTGCTCTCTTCTGCTACTGGTGCTGGTGTTGCAGTTGCTGGAGCAGAAGTTTCTTCTACAACTGGAGTTTCTTCTGCAGTCGCTGGGGCTGGTGTTGAAACCGGAGCTTCAGTATTTGCAGATGGTGCAGGAGTTGTCGTTGCAGGAGTCGCCGCTACAACTGGAGCTTCTCCTTCAATAACTAAAACTTGGTCAACATAGATGAGGTCAACGTTTTTAATGTTGTTCAATTTAGCCAATTTATCAACTGTTGTGTTGTAAGTTTCAGCAATTTCTGAGAGAGTATCTCCAGCTTTGACTGTGTAAGTTTTTGATTCTTGTGCAAAAGTTAATGATGGTGCTAGGAAAGCAAGTACTACTGCTAATCCCGCAAATTTAGTTTTAATGTTTGATTTCATTTAAAAAAGTTTCTCCTTCTTTCTTATACTACCATGATACCCTTCTATTGTTACTATTTGTTAACGATTTTGTGTAGAAATGTTACAGAACTGTGATTTATTTACTTAAAAACAGCTTTTTTTGTTACAAAAGCCTTGTTATTAAAGGGTTTTTGGTGTTTTTAGAGATTTTGGAACGGAAATAAGCACTTACATCTAAACTTTGCTATAATAGAAGTAAGAATCTTTTTAAGGGGAAACAGATGCAATCACTTCGTTTTCAATCTGTCTTTGATATTATCGGACCAGTTATGATTGGACCATCTAGTAGTCACACGGCAGGAGCTGTTCGAATTGGGAAAATTGTTTCATCAATTTTTGATGATACACCAACTGAGGTCGAGTTCCAGCTTTTTAATTCTTTTGCAAAAACCTATCGTGGACACGGGACAGACCTTGCCCTAGTCGCTGGGATTTTGGGCATGGATACAGATGATCCAGAAATTCCAAATAGTTTAGAAATTGCTCATAAGCGTGGCATTAAAATCGTATGGACCATCCAAAAAGATAGTAATGCTCCCCACCCAAACACCACAAAAATCACTGTGAAGAACGATCGTAAGACTATCAGTGTAACAGGAATCTCAATCGGTGGTGGTAACATCCAGGTGACAGAACTAAATGGCTTTGCCGTATCTCTCAACATGAACACCCCTACCATTATCATCGTTCATCAGGATGTCCCTGGTATGATTGCTCATGTGACAGAGGCCTTATCGCGCTTTGATATTAACATCGCTCAAATGAATGTAACTCGAGAAAAAGCTGGTGAAAAAGCCATCATGATTATCGAAGTTGATAGTCGTAACTGTGAAGAATCTATCGAAGAAATTCGTAAAATTCCTCATTTGCACAATGTCAACTTCTTTCAATAGGAGAAAATATGTTTTACTCTATCAAAGAATTAGTCGAACAAGCCGAACTTGATTTTCAAGGAAATGTTGCTGAACTCATGATTACGACTGAGTTTGAGCTAACCGGTCGTGAACGCGAAGAAGTTCTCCTACTCATGGAACGTAATCTTGAAGTCATGAAAGCTTCTGTTGAACTTGGCCTTAGTGAAAGAAATCTCGTAGCGGTTTGACAGGTGGTGATGCTGCCAAGCTTGACCACTACATCAAAAAAGGAAAGACGCTGTCTGACTTCACTGTCTTGTCTGCGGCCCGTAACGCTATCGCCGTTAATGAACACAATGCCAAGATGGGATTGGTCTGTGCAACTCCTACTGCTGGTAGTGCCGGTTGTCTTCCCGCTGTCCTCACAGCTGCTATTCAAAAGTTGGGTCTAACTCATGAACAACAACTAGATTTCTTATTTGCTGCGGGTGCTTTTGGTCTTGTCATTGCGAACAATGCTTCTATCTCAGGTGCCGAAGGTGGCTGTCAAGCCGAAGTTGGTTCAGCTTCAGCCATGAGCGCTGCTGCCCTAACCCTAGCTGCTGGCGGAACGCCTTATCAAGCGAGCCAGGCCATCGCCTTCGTTATCAAAAATATGCTTGGTCTTATCTGCGATCCCGTTGCAGGTTTGGTTGAAGTTCCATGCGTTAAGCGTAACGCCATGGGAGCAAGCTTCGCCTTTATCGCAGCCGATATGGCCTTAGCTGGTATCGAATCAAAAATCCCAGTTGATGAAGTCATTGATGCCATGTACCAAGTGGGCTCTAGTCTTCCAACCGCCTTTCGTGAAACTGCCGAGGGAGGCCTTGCTGCCACACCGACAGGTCGTCGCCTTCAAAAAGAAATCTTTGGTGAATAATTTCATCATTATGAGGAGAATCAATGTCATCTCTATCAGCCATCTTTTTCGATCTAGATGGAACCCTTGTAGATAGTTCAATCGGTATTCACAATGGGTTCACCTATACTTTCGAACAACTGGGAGTCTATAGTCCAGATGCAAAAACCATCCGTAGCTTTATGGGACCACCATTAGAAACAAGTTTCGCTAGTTGCCTCCCAGCAGATCAAGTTGAAACAGCTATCCAGCTTTATCGTTCCTACTATAAGGAAAAGGGAGTTTACGAAGCCCAGCTCTTTCCACAAATCAAAAGCCTGCTAACTGAACTAGCTCAACAATATCCTCTCTATATCACAACAACCAAAAACACTCCAACAGCAGTCCATATGACAAGCAACTTTGAAATCAATCATTTCTTTGACGGTATCTATGGTTCAAGCCCTCAAGCACTTCACAAGGCGGATGTCATCCGTCAAGCTTTGGCAACTCATAACTTGGAGCCAGAAAAAGTGGTTATTGTTGGAGATACCAAGTTTGATATGATTGGCGCCCAAGAAACTGGTATTAAAAAACTAGCGGTGACTTGGGGATTCGGCGATGAAACGGAGCTCATGACCTATCATCCTGACTGGATTGCTCACCACCCAACAGACATTTTACAGCATCTACAATTAAAACGTTAAACAAAAGACTCCCAGCCTAAAAGTTAGGTTTGGGAGCTTTTTGTCTGATCATAATGAGGAGAATGACATTCCCCATATTCGTCCAATTATTCAAAAGGGGAAACTTCTTCGCTTTCAACTTCTTTAGGCCTATTGGTTGTTACTATTTCTACTTCCTTACTTGGCATAGCTAGCAGAACTAATAGAGCAAAACGTCCGACCATTGGAACAAAGTGAAGGAAGATAAAGGCCCAGTGGAATCCAGCATCACGCAAACGGCGAACCGACAAAGCTAGTGTTGGCACTAAGATTGCTAGGTAGAAAACTGCATAAATAATAACAACTAAGCCAAACACCATAAAAGTCGCTTCGCTCACTGAATCGTCTATCGAATCCATCACGGCACTAAGAAATACAGTGTAGAAATAGATAATCCAGAAAGGAATAGAAAGGATAAAGTTTCCTAGCCAAACCCACCAGTAATCTGGTCGCGTTGATCGTCCAGTGAACTCTGCATAATTCTTAAAAAAATTCTTATACGCGTTAATCATGAGATACTCCCGACTTTTATTTTCATCAATATAACTAACTATTCAGTTATAGAACACTCCCAAATCTATTTTTAGATATGGGAGTGTTAGATATTTGCTTAACAATATAAAGAAAACTCTAAAACAGTTTCACTTGCAAAACCTAAACTTCTTAGTTTTTGTCTGATTCTTCTAATGGTGAAACTTCTACAACTTCTTCAGTTTCATTGATGGTCACTACTTCTACTTGTTTCGTTGGCATAGCTAACAAAACTAAAAAAGCAAGAGGTCCAACCATGGGAATAAAAATGATAAAGATTAGAGCCCAGTGGAAACCAGCATCACGTAGTCGACGAACTGTCAATGCAAGTCCAGGTAAGAAAAGTGCTATACCGAAGATCATATAGATAATAGCAATTCCACCCAAGGCCATAAGAGCCGCCTCATTTCTTGGATTTGCGAGTGCCTTAAAATATACTGAGTAAAAAGGGACAAGGAGGATCATGTTTCCTAGCCAAACCCACCAATAGTCGGAACGTGTTGAACGACCTGCAAAATCTACATAGCCTTTAAAGAAATTTATAAGCGTTAATCATAAGTTACTCCCTAATTTTTTATTTACTATAGTTTACCATATCTGTTCAATAATAACAAGTTTGTTCAAAAAACTCTGAAAGTCTCTCGAAATCTAGAAAAAAGATACTATCCGCTCTTTCTCATAAACAGAAGTTGCAGATAATATCTCATCTTTTTTTATTCAGCATGTGTTGTTTCATTAGCAAAAGCTATGATTGCTCTCTTCAATTCAGAACCCTGCATAGTACGGAACTCTTCAATCTTCTGATTGATCATTTCAAGAGGCATCACATTTACTTTACCAACAAAAATCTTGTCCATAACTTGGTTTTCAACTAACTCCGTAGATACAAGTAACTCTTCATATAGTTTTTCACCTGGACGAATACCTACTTCTACGATTGGGATCTCATTTTCAGTATGCCCACTGAGTAGAACCATTTTCTTAGCCAAATCGTAAATACGTACAGGTTTACCCATATCAAGGATAAAGACTTCCCCATCCTTGGCATAAGCTCCCGCATGAATCACCAAACGACTAGCTTCTGGAATGGTCATAAAGTAACGAGTCATTCGGAAGTCTGTCACCGTAACAGGTCCGCCTTCAGCAATCTGACGTTCAAAGACAGGAATCACACTACCACGACTACCGAGAACATTTCCAAAACGAACCGCACAGTAGGTTGATTGGCTACGTTGGTTAAAGCCAGTCACAATTAACTCAGCTACACGTTTAGTTGCTCCCATTACGTTTGGTGGATTAACGGCCTTATCTGTCGAAATCATAACCATTTTTGGTACTCTAGCAGCGTCAACTGCTCTAGCAACATTATAGGTTCCAAGGATATTATTCTTGAAGGCTTCTTTTGGATTGCGCTCCATCATTGGAACATGTTTATGGGCTGCAGCATGGTAAACAATAGCTGGTTCGTACTGTTCAAAAACTTGAAGCAGACGCTCGTAATCTTGAATATCGGCAATGACAGGAACAAAGTCAATCTCTTGGTGCTTACGAATCAATTCATGGTAAATCAGGTAAATAGAATTTTCCCCATGTCCTAACAAAATGACACGTTCAGGATTGAAACGACTAACCTGACGACAAATTTCTGATCCAATCGAACCTCCGGCACCAGTCACCAAGATTGTTTTACCAGTAATTTCAGAACCCAGACGTGATTCGTCTAGTCGAATCTCTTTACGTCCCAAAAGGTCTGTAATGTCAATTTTCTGGAAACCACCAATTGGAGGCTGAATACCTTGCACGACTGACTCGATCATAGGCATCTTATAGCATTTCAAGCCGATATGGTTACACATTTGCAGGATGCGTTCATATTCAGATGGATCTAATGATGGAATCGCAACGATCACTTTTTCAACTCTAAAGCGCTTAGCCAATTCTGGCAGGTCATCATAAGAACCCAATACTGGGATTTTCCCTAGCTTTTGGCCTTTTTTCTTTTCGTCACTATCCAGAATCCCGACCAATTCGAGGTCACTAGTAGGATGCTGGTAGCTATTCATAAAAAGCGCCCCACCATCACCAGCACCAATCAAGAAGGTACGGCGATGTTCTCCTTCTCCATTACCCTTTTTACGTCTTGAGTAAATCAACTGCCAAGTGATACGAGGAAGTAGAATCAAGAAAGTTGTTAATAGGATAAAGAGTACGATAAAGCGGACAGAAAAGAGGGGTAAGAAAGCGTAGCAAATAATATAAGACAAGATACTACTGATAGTCACTCCGAAGAAAATCTTCATGAAATCTGTAATTTTGCTATATCGGCTGATACTAGCGTTAAGTCCCCAGAAACTAATCATAATCTGATAGAAAAGGAAAGTTAAAGCAGTGTAAATCACATAATCTGCTGGTGTTGGATTAATCAATCCATAAAATAAGATGTAAGAAACAATGATTGAGGAAATCATACTGGCAATATCAAAAAATCCCCAAAAAATTTGTTTCTGTTGCTTATTTAATACTTCAACCAGATCAATTACATAATCTGTCATTTTTTTATTCATGTGAATGGTATCCTCCTACACAAAATCACATTTTCTAGAAATTATAATCTTTCTTTAAAATCCTAGCAGTTAATTCTTACTTATTTTTTCTTAGGAGTTTTAAAAAGATAAACTGTCGTACAAATCCTGGACAGAGAGCAACAACAACTTGGATTAAAACACTTTTCAGGTATTCGCCATAAGAAATCTGCCCACGTTCATACATTCTTTTACGTGCTTGGCGATAAAGTTTGAGATAACGAAGACCTCCTCGACGTTCAAACATCCCTGCTCCCACGCGCACCTTACAAAGGATTTGATCCACATTCCCAGTTCGAGCTCCGGCACTAATCATATTGAGCCAGAGGAGATCATCTTCCATATAAAGTCCATCTTCGTAGTTACCCGCCTTGAGCACCATATCTTTTTTGAACATAACTGTCATGTGATTAAAGGCACTTCTCATACGTTGGTAAACAATGATATCCTCATGCTTAATCGGTACACGACGGTAAGATACAATTTCATCAGGCTGGTCGATAAATTCAGCGATATGACCACCTAGCAGGTCCAAATTTTCTGTTCCCATTAACTCGAACTGTTGTTCGAAACGATCTTCAACAGCAATATCATCCGTATCCATACGGGCAATGACATCATATTGGCACTGTGTAACACCATACTTAAGTGCCAACCCTAGACCACGATTTGCTCAAGCGGACAGCGTTTGATTGGAATGCTTGACTGTGCTTCCAATTCCTCCAACACTTGATATAGTTCAGGTGTCAGTGGGCCATCTTCAACGATGACCACTTCGCTTGGTTGGAGTGTTTGATGTAAGATACTCTCCACAGCCTCTTTCAAAAAGGCTGGATTCTCTTTGATGTAGACCGACATCAAGACACTAAATTTCCGATTTTCAGACACAGCTTTTCTCCAATGTATAGATTTTCTTTCACTATTTTATCACAAATTTCCTGACTTTCCTATTTTTATTTGAATACAAGAAAAAAACTAGTAAATCTATCAAACTTTTTTCAATGATTTTTCGCAGCTAAAAGACGGATTCCCTCACGCCATCTTGACATCTATAGGAAAAAGCCTTAAAATAAGCTGTTATCAAAATCAGCTTATTGAGGTTCACATGAAAAAACGATCACTCTTTTTTATTCTAGGAATTATCTTAATTGGAGCGGTCTTAAGAGCTCCTTTCACGGCTTTGCCAACTGTTTTGGGAGATATTGCCCAAGGTTTTGGCGTGGAAGTTAGTTCACTTGGTGTTTTGACCAGTCTTCCTCTCTTGATGTTTGCCCTCTTCTCCTCTTTTGCGACTCGTTTAGCTCAAAAAATTGGACTCGAGCACCTTTTCACCTATAGTCTTATCGTATTGACCATCGGTTCAGTGATTCGTATCTTTAATCTTCCTCTACTCTATCTAGGGACTTTACTTATCGGAGCAAGTATTGCGATTTTTAACGTGCTCCTTCCTAGCGCCATTCAGGCCAATCACCCACAAAAGATTGGCTTTCTGACAACCATCTATGTGACCTCTATGGGGATTACAACGGCTCTTGCTTCCTATCTCTCTGTACCGATTACTCAAGCAAGCTCTTGGAAAGGCTTGATTCTCTGTTTATCCTTGGTCTGCCTACTAACTTTAGTTGTCTGGTTCCCCAATCATCGTCACAATCATTTTCTAAAAGGAAGTGAGAAAAAACAAAAGAAAAAGAATATCTCAAAAAACAAGGAAGTTTGGGCTATTATTGTATTCGGTGGACTTCAGTCCTTACTCTTCTATACCAGTATGACCTGGTTACCTACCATGGCAATCAGTGCTGGCTTATCTCACACAGATGCCGGTCTTTTAGCTTCTATCTTTTCTCTGACTAGTATCCCCTTCTCGATGACTATTCCAAGTTTAACGACTCGTTTGTCCAATCGTCACCGTCAAATCATGCTGACAGTCATCTCTATCGCTGGATTGCTTGGAATTGCCATGCTCTTATACCCGAGCAAGAGTTTCCTCTACTGGTTAGTAGCGCATCTCTTGATTGGTACTGCCTGTAGCGCTCTTTTCCCTTATCTCATGGTTTGCTTCTCCGTCAAAACTAGCTCCCCTGAAAAGACAGCCCAATTGTCTGGGCTTGCCCAGACCGGAGGCTACATTTTGGCAGCTGTCGGTCCAACTCTCTTTGGTTACAGCTTTGACATGTTCCATTCCTGGATCCCAGCTGTATTGCCTCTTCTAGTTATTGATATCATCATGACAATCTCCCTCTTTATGGTAGATCGAGCAGATAAAATCCTCTAGAAAGTTTTTAGAAGTTACCACAAATAAACACACTTTGAAAGCCAGACTGAGTCTGGTTTTTTTGATGATTAGTGATATAGAATCGTCATAGATATGCTAGTAGAATAACCTCGTTTTTGATATAATAAAATATATAGAAACTAATTGTAAAAATATATATTAGTTTAACTACCAATATTTACTGTTAAAAGCGAGGGGTATAGTATGGATGATCAGAAAAACTATTTTGAACAGGCTATAGAAACGTTAGACAAATTCGTTGATTTATCAGCTAAGGAAACAGATAAAGATACTTGTGAAGCTCTAGCTGAAAAGGCAAGAATTATTTATGAGCAATATCCAGAAACTGAAGAGATTGCTTTGCAGTATGCCAGAATTTTGCTCATTTTATCTACCAAGCAGACTGTGTTGAAGGAACTGGAGACTACTGCTAAAAAATTAGAGAATTTGCAACAACAATTCCCTGAATCGAATGATATAGCAGAAGCATTAGCTGGGACTTTGCTCCTTTTATCATTCGAGCAGACTGTATTGAAGGAACTAGAGACTACTGCTGAAAAATTAGAGAATTTGCAGCAAAAATTCCCTAAATCGAATGATATAGCTTTGCACTATGCTAGGTTTTTGTTCATTTTATCAAGCAAGCAGTCTGTATTAAAAGAACTCGAAGCTACTGTCGAGAAATTACAAGAATTGCAGCAAAAATTTCCTGAATCGCATGATATAGCTTTGCAGTATGCTAAGATTTTAGTTAATTTATCAATCGAGCAGACTGTGTTGAAGGAACTCGAAGCTACTGTTGAGAAATTACAGGAATTACAGCAAAAATTCCCTGAATCGCATGATTTAGCTTTGCACTATGCTAAGATTTTAGCTAATTTATCAATCGAGCAGACTGTGTTGAAGGAACGGGAGGCTACTGTTGAGAAATTACAAGAATTGCAGCAACAATTCCTTGAATTGCATGATTTAGCTTTGCACTATGCTAGGTTTTTGTTCATTTTATCAAGCAAACAGACTGTGTTGAATAAACTTGAGATTGTTGCTGAAAAATTAGAGAATTTGCAACAAAAATTACCGGAATCACCTGATATAGCTTTGCCATATGCCCTGGTTTTATTTAATTTATCAAATAAGCAGACTAAGTTAAAGGAACTAGAGACTACTGCTGAAAAATTAGAGAATTTGCAACAAAAATTCCCTGAATCACATGATATAGCAGAAGCATTTGCTAGGATTTTGTTCAACTTATCAATTAAGCAGACTGTGTTGAAGGAACTAGAGACTACTGCTGAAAAATTAGAGAAACTGCAGCAAAAATTCCCTGAATCGCATGACATAGCAGAGGCATTTGCTAAGACTTTGCTCCTTTTATCAATCAAGCAGACTGTGTTGAAGGAACTAGAGACTACTGCTGAAAAATTAGAGAAATTGCAACATAAATTCTCTGAATCACCTGATATAGCAGAAGCATTTGCTAGGACTTTGCTCTTATTATCATTTGAGCAGACTGTATTGAATGAACTGGAGGCTACTGCTGATAAATTACAGGAATTGCAACAACAATTCCTTGAATCGCCTGATATAGCATTGCAGTATGCTAGGATTTTGTTCGTTTTATTAATCAAGCAGACCGAGTTGAAGGAAATTGAGTCTACTGTCGAGATATTAGAAAAGTTGCAGCAAAAATTTCCAAAATCCGAAGAAATTGCTTTTATATATAGTATATTATTAGCAAACTTATTTAATCATCAAACGGAGTTAGATGAACGTCTTCAAACCACAAAAATAATTAAAAAACTCTATGAACAGTTTTCCAATTTTATGTTACAAAATTTTGATGACCTATTTTTTCGTGATGATAATGTTTGTTACAGAAAGGAGTATAAGCTATTCAACTTTATTTTAAAAGAAGGTCTTTTAAAGAATACTAAATATGCTATTTTACAAAAATGGACAGATCGTTATAAAGAAGACTCGAGTGAACTAAAGAACTTGCTATCAATTTATCAACTTGTTCAAAAAATTAAGTATCAATTGGGACTAAAAGACAAAGATAAAAATCAGGTTCTTAAATTTGGCCATTACACCAAGGGGAGCACTCTCCAAATTATGTTAGATCAAGAGGAGAATGAAAAGAAGAAAAGTATTTTTTCAGTATCTGGGAAAACTCGCTTGTATAATGCTAATTATATGAATGATCCTGAAGAAGGAATCGTCATAGAAAAGATATTGGGATTAGATAGACGAGATATCTTGGAACCAAGCTCTTGGTTTTTAATGAGTTTTACAAACAAAACGGATGATTTGGCCATGTGGTCCCAGTATGGTGATGATGCCAAAGGCGTTTGTCTGGTACTTCGTGAAGATGATTTTTCTAGATTTACTTCCTTCAATGAGGTTTCTTGGCGTAAAGAGGTCATTCCCTTAGTAGAGACAATGAATACGATAGAATCTACTCTATCGTACGATTTAAAAGGCTCACCAAATGAATTAAATAATATTAAACCAACTATAGCTATTAAAGATGAAGAAAAAAGGTCTAAATCTGAAAAAAAAGAGAATGTACCAAAAGGGAATCGCGATTATCTTTACCGAATTGCCTATGTTAAAAATATAGGTGAAGATATAGAACTAGAACAAACTGAACTATTTGAGAAGTCGGAAATAGAAGAATTAGAAAAATTGTTGAATAGTTTAAAAGAAAAACTAGATAGTGGTTCAAAAGTCAAGAAGGAGAATTATCAAGATGCCATCTCTGAATGTATCGAAGAAATTCGCTACTTATTTAAATCTGTCGATTACAAATATGAAAACGAACTTCGTATCTTACGCTATGCTAATCTAGACCCTAGCAATAAGGAAATCAAAATTGACAAAACTTCTGGAGTAGGTAAACTTTATGTAGAACGAAAAAATTCAATTCAAATCGGTGAAGTCATTTTCGGTCCCAAGTTTCCAAATCCTGAGTACGTGACTCCCCTATTAAAACTCTTAGATAAGAAAATTAAGTATAAGAAATCTATGATAAAATTTAGATAGGTACACTCCTATTCTCTATTCTAAATAACACTCATAAAATCTAAGAGAATTTACCTAAAATCCAAATAATTTGAAAGCCAGACTGAGTCTGGTTTTTTGTATCTTCACAACATTTTAAAAAGTATAGATTTACCAAGCATACTGCTGTTCCTACGCGCGAAAATGGTATAATAAAGCTAGGAAAACTCCGGTTACAATTTATTAGGAGTAGCACTATTTGGGTACATAAAAGGTTATTACTTTGGGAATTGATAGTTGAAGCGATGCTAAAGTAGAAATTATAAACGTCTGCATTTATGATTGTTTTAACACCATTAAGAAATTTTGATTGGATAAAAAATCTCGATTAACCAAGGACCATCGAATCATATAAGGAGAAATTTTTATGCTAGCAAAAGTAGGGAACATCTATTGCGTTTACAATACCCATCTAAAAAAATACATAGCTTGCCAGATAACCAAGATCGAAGAGGGAGAGAAAAATCCTCAGGCTGTCCTACTGTCATTAGACTGGTCAGGAGAACAACCTCTTACAGAAGAAGAACTATCTTTCTTAAAGCCACTGTACATTGATTTTATGTACTGGGATAGAGGCTTGCATCTGTGTAATGTTGATATTCATGTACCGTCAAATTATATTTTTATTGGGAATACAACACCATTAACAACCGAAAGCACAAACACATATGCTATGTTTTGGGGGAATGGTTATGATGTTTATAGGCAACTGAAATGGCAAGAAATATCAAAAGAAAAAAGAGATTTATTTAAGAAAGCAGATAAAAGCAAGGAAAAGGTTTCATTTGCAGGAAATGAGTATCGTATTTCTAAACACAATATCAATGACGAGTGGACACCTTTTGAAGACGCATTAGAATTAAAGGTCTTCCCTTGTTTATCTAAGTTAGAATTAACTAAATGGCACAAAAATTTATATGAGTATTTGCAGTCAACTCCTTTTATTACTGAACTAGTTCTTGAAAATCATGGACAAACAAAACTGGATTTTTCTAAGACATCCATACATCGACTTTCCATTGATTTGACAGGTGTAGAGGAACTTAGATTGAATGATGATTTGGAGGAACTATTCTTATTAGGAGACATGAGCGACAATTGTCAGATACTTGTAAAAGACCATGGAGCCAGCTTACGATTACAACTTGATCGTTCTCTGCCTAAGGTGCTGGGATTAAAGGATTTGGGAGCCATCCATTGTTCTAACATCCTTGAAATAGACTTTGCACAAATCTTGAATAACTATCCAAATCTTAGGGAATTAAGATTGTGGGGGAAACCTGGTCATATTCTCAATTTCCATAAATTATCAGAGTTAAAAGAGTTAATCAATTTTTCAACCGTTGATTTGTTTGGCTTTACTGCAGAGGATATCCCAAAACCAGAAGATTTACCTCACTTAAGCATGTTTTGGATGAGTAGCTTACCAGAAGATGCCGCTAAAGTAGCCAAAAAATATTATAAAAAACTGCAGGACAAGGGACTGAATCTTTGGATAACAAAACCGAGGAAAGCTGAATGGCTAGCCCAAAACCTAGATAATCCATTTCGCTCATGGGATGGACAAGAAAATATTTCAACCGCAAATGCAAAAAAAGCAGCCTCTCTATATAGAAAGACTAGAGCAAGCCTTATAAAGCTTCTAGAAAACCCCAATGAGAACACTATGACAAACGTAGAAGTTCTCATAAGAGAATATACTCAAGGTTTCAATAAAATGGACAAACGTAACTGTTTTATTGAAACAATCGAGAGAGAGGATATCTATAGTGCCCTAGTTGAGATCTTAGATTTACTACCTGAAGATTTAGGAATGGACAAAGAAAAATTTATAGAAATCTTTGATGAGCTAAAGGATTTTTAAATGAGAAGCCTTTCTAGTTCATTCCTGAAACGGAGATTATCATGACTAACTTTATACAGACTATCACAGTAGAAAATCGGCAGGTCGACAAAGAAAATTACTTTACAATTGGCTACTCTCCTGAGATAGAAAAATCTTTACTGTGTGTTTATATTTCTTGGATTGCTGGTTACGAACGCTATTACGAGTTAGATGACGGAGATTTGGCTCTCTTTGAAAGGAAACGAGAAGAATTTCTCAAAAATATGAAAAAGAAATCAAGGCTTATCGGACTGAAAGATTGATTGGTTCTGGGGCTCTGAGGGATTACAATTTCAGATCTTTGCCTGAGAATATCCTAGAAGACTTGGATAGCTATCCTCCATTTAACGGATATGTCTATCAAAACGGCATCCTCTGTGCCAAAATCAAGATTGAAGACAAGTATTTTTATCTTCCGCCCATTTATGATGAGGATTGCAGATAAGCATTGCCTCAAAGTAATGCAAAACAGCCTCCAATCTTCTAGTTCTTACTAGAAGATTTTTTATATATAAAAATTTTACACATATTGCTTGACAAGGCTTACATTTAGATGTATGATGTATGTGTAGAATAATTATATATAAAATTTTTACATACTAAAAAAGGAGGTGCCCCATGTATTTTCCAACATCATCGGCCTTGATTGAATTTCTCATCTTGGCCATCCTAGAACAAGGGGATTCCTATGGTTATGAGATTAGCCAAACCATTAAACTCATTGCCAAAATCAAGGAATCTACCCTCTACCCCATCTTGAAAAAACTGGATACCAACCGCTATCTGACTACATACTCTCTCGCGAATACCAAGGTCGGATGCGCAAATACTACTCCTTGACAGAAATCGGAGAGGAGCAACTCTTTGTCCTTCGAGAAGAATGGACACTCTACACTGACACTATCAACGGCATCATAGAAGGGAGCATTCGCCATGACAAGAACTGAATATTTGAATCAGCTTGAAGCCTATCTGATGAAGCTACCTCAATCTGATCGTATCGAAGCCATGGACTACTTCAAAGAACTCTTTGATGATGCTGGGCCAGAAGGTGAGGAGGAGCTTATCGCTAGCCTGGGAAGTCCAAAGAAGCTGCCCATGATGTCCTGACTACACTTCTTGATAAGAAAATCAACGAAGAAAATTCCAGCAAGAACGACCGTTATATTTTACGCATCGCTCTACTAGCCCTTCTTGTAGCTCCTATCGGAATTCCGGTCGGAATTGGTCTTCTCATGGCAATCATCGGGATTTTTATCGCTGCGGTTAGTGTACTTTTAGCCTTCTTTGCTGTATCAGCAGCTGGAATGGTCCTCGGAGCTGTTCTCCTATTTGAAAGCTTCTACATTCTGGCTGAATCGACATCTGCTTTTGTACTGATTTTTGGTGGAGGTTTACTAGCTATCGGAGCTTCATCCCTAGTCTTGCTAGCAACTTCCTATGTGACCCGTTTCTTTGGATTACTAGTCCTTCGACTTATCCAATGGATTCTTAATAGAGGAAAGAGAGGTGAAAGACATGCGTAAATGGACAAAAGGATTTCTTATCTTTGGTGTTGTTACTAGTATCATTGGTTTTTCCATGATAATCATCGGTATCCAAACAGATGGTGTCAGAAGCCTCCTTGCAATGTCTCAAAATCCAGTATTTGAAAGTCGAATGGAAGAACTCGTTTTTGATCAAGATATTGAAAATCTAAACATCTCACTAACAGAACATTCGCTCGTCATTACGGAGTCAAACGATGATAAGATTCACCTTCAGTATCATCCAACCATCTCTGAAAAAGAAAATCTTCAACACTCTATCAAAGAGAAAAGTCTTGAAATAACTGACACCAAGTCAACTACACGTCGCTCTATAGGTTCTAGTATCGAGGGTATTCTCTTTATCGCAAGCGGAATTTCTAGCCGCAATGATGAAGTTGTTCTCTCATTACCAAGAGGAAAAGACTTAAAAAATCTAACTGCCCAGGTAAACCATCGTATCCTTTCAATTGCTAATGCAAAACTCAGCAATGCCAAGATTCTGTCAAATGGATATCTCCTTCGTATCACTGATAGCGAGATTAAAAATAGCCAAATAACCACAGTTGGAATTGTCAATGTATTTGAAACTAGTCTAACAGATAGCCGCGTCCAAGCAGATCATGAACATATCAAGGCAGACGATATCCAAGTGCATGGTCGAGTGGAATTCGAGGCAAGAAAAGATATCTCACTCGAGTTATCTCAGAAGGAACTTGATCGAATCAATCTTGAATTTTCTGCTGAACATGGTGATATCTATCGTTGGCATCGAGACAGACGTGACATACCTACGGGAGGTAGTAAAGGTGAAGCATTAGCGAACCCTTACAAAACAGAAAAAAAAGATACGCAAGATCTCCTCGTCGCAAAATCTAATCAAAGTATCTATTTCCCATAATAAGATCGCTTGCTTTCTTATAGAAATCATGAATAAAGACAACTAGTAGTTACTACTCAAAAATTAATCAAAAAAGGGAGGTCTATTATGACTCAAGAATGGTTTGAAAGTGCTGATTTCGAAAAAACAGCCAACAATGATAAAAAAGATAGCCCATCCGACTCAGTTCTCCTTGAAGAAGATTCAGAGACAAGAGACGAGGCGCCAGTAGTTGAGGAAAATCCTCAAGCCAATCCAGAAGATAAGGAAACTAGTGAGGAAACTGTAGAGACTGAAGAGCTCGTTGAAAAATCAGAAAAGATAGACGAGTCAGAAGAACCTGTTAAAGAAGCTTCTCAGAAAAGTCAATCTTTGGAAAGCCCGTTTTTACCAGATTCTGTATCTGCCAAAACAGCACTATTCACAGTATTCAAAGAAGAACTGGCTGATCTTTGGTTTTGGCTACAAGGTGCCCTTAAAGAACCGACAACAAGCATTGATACAGATAAAAAACATAGTTATAATGCCTTTACCCTGCTGACTATCTTTTCTGCTCTTAGTTTCTTCTGTGCGATTTATCATATCAAGCATAACTACTACGGCCATATGGCGGCTATCAACTCTCATGTCAGCGAGCAGTTCCCTTCACTGAATCTCTTTTCTATCTTCTCCATCTTGGTAGCGACAAGTTTATTCTTCTTTTCTATCCTTATGGGTGGATTTGTAGTTAAACGTTTTGTCAATCAGGACAATGACTGGACGCTGGAAAAAGCCTTGCAAGAGTACAGCAGACTCTTCGCCCTTCCTCTCCTGCTCACAGGTATTGCCAGTTTCTTTGCCTTCTTTAATAGTCTACGCTTTGCGGCTCTTCTCTGCCTCATTAGCATTGGTCTGGTACTTCTTGCCAACCTCTATATCATCTCCAGACCAAGTAAAGATAGCCAAACTGATCCCTTCTATCGCCTTCTCTTGGCATTTCTAGTTAACGGTGGTATCCTATTTCTCTTCTTCCTAGCAGAAATGACTCTAGTTTTTGAATATCTACGAATCCTAGCTTTTATGTAAGATAAAGGCAGCGAGAAAGAAAGATATTAGCTTTAGAAGATCATTACTATAAAATTTTAGAAACTAAAAAGCGAACAAGACAGAATTCTGATAATCAGAAAACTAATCTTGTTCGCTTTTTAACTTATATTTGGACTTTTACTCCAAATTTCTTTTTTATCTATTTACTAAGGCTTCAAAATCCTCTCCTGAAACAGGACCTACTTCTACTTGGTTAGCATCTAAGTCCTGATAAAGTTCTTTTGGCAAAGCTCCTAAAAAGGCTTGGTAATCCAGTCTAGCTACTGCTTCATAATCTTCTGGTTTTGAGCCATCCCCAGAGATTTTTACCAAATCAATCTCCCAAACAAGTTCCTTGCCTACCAATTGCTCAACGTAAGGCACAGGAACAACAGGACCTTTTGGCAAAATAGTCTTAACCCCCTGAGCCAAGTGATAGATGCCGTGGATCTTACCCTCACCATCTGGATAAAATTTCGCACTTGCAGGGTAGGCATCTGACTCTTGAACCTTTTTGACTAATGCTTCAAAACGTGCCACTCCATCTTCTTCCAAAAAGCTTTCTAAGTCCTTCTTATCAAAGTAAATAGTTGAAAGAATTCCTTGGCAGAAGGCCAAATGAGCATCCTTATCAGCTAGATAGTTTTTAATAGTTTCTTGGAAATAGTTTTCCAAATCAAAGTCTGACAATCCTTCAACTGCTTCACCAACCTTGCTAGACAAGGCTTGTAAGAGAGCTTCTACAATCTCCCAGTCAGCTCTTGTAATCAAATCAGGAATGATTACTTGATAGCCTTTTTGAGAATCTACATAACGAACTTTAAAGAGAAATTGAGACTTGCCTACGATTCCACACTCGATATACTCAAGGCGATTGAGGGGTTGACGGAGATAGACTGCATCATAACTATGTGACTCTAAGCCATCTACTAGGGCCAAGACTGACTTAGCTGTAAGAATCTCCTGTTGTCCTAAAATACTTTGTTTATTTGGAATAAAAAATGTTTTCACTATAAATAGTCTCCTTTGAAATCGTTTACATATAGTATACACCATTTTCCTGAAAGATGCAGAAACAAATTTAAGATTTTTTGGTCAAAAGCATAGAAAAACAGCCCGTCAGGACTGTCCTACTTTTATACAACTTCAGAATGATCCAAGTTCTCACCAATCGCTGCTAAACGCTCGATGACTTGATCTTGTGTCAATTCATGCTCTAAAACATAGCGATTGCGTGGGTGGACACGGCACTCGTGCGAACAACCACGGAGATATTTATCTTCGTTGTCTTCTGATGCCAAGATACGACGGTTACAGAATGGATTTCCACAGTTGATATAACGTTCACATGGTGTTCCATCAAACCAATCTTTTCCGACGATTGTTGGGTTGACATGGTTGACATCGACTGCAATACGCTCATCAAAGACGTACATTTTCCCATCCCAAAGTTCACCTTGAACTTCTGGGTCTTTTCCGTAAGTGGCGATTCCTCCATGCAATTGGCCAACATCTTTGTAGCCTTCACGAACCATCCAACCAGAGAATTTCTCACAACGGACTCCACCAGTACAGTAGACGACAACACGCTTGTCCATAAATTTTTCCTTGTTATCACGAACCCATTGTGGCAACTCGCGGAAATTGCGGATGTCTGGGCGGATAGCACCACGAAAATGACCTAGGTCATACTCGTAGTCGTTACGAGTATCAAGGACAACTGTATCTTCGTCTAGAAGAGCTTCTTTAAATTCTTTTGGAGACAAGTAAGCACCTGTTGTTTCAAGAGGATCGATGTCCTCGTCAAAGTTTTCATCTTCTAACCCAAGGTGGACGATTTCCTTTTTGTAGCGAACAAACATCTTCTTGAAAGCTTGCTCTTCTTCCTCATCAATCTTGAACCAGAGGTCTTCCATCCCTGGAAGGCTGTGAACGTAATCCATGTATTTTTGCGTTGTTTCGTAATCACCAGAAACGGTTCCGTTAATCCCTTCGTCAGCGACTAGGATACGACCTTTGAGGCCGATTGATTTACAGAAAGCCAAGTGGTCAGCCGCAAATTGTTCTGCGTTTTCGATAGGAACATATTTATAGTAAAGTAAAACTCGAATATCTTTTGACATTTGCTTCTCTTTTCTAAGATTAAATTATCAGAATTTTTCATTCAACTATACCAGTATACTCCCTCAAGAAAGCGAATGCAATTTATTTGACCGAAAAATGAAAACAAGACTTGAAAACAGGTCTTGTTTTAGCTGAATATTCGATGAAGAAAAGTTATCAAAAATGGCAAGGTTGCGACAATATTATTGATAACATGAACGATATAACCGGGATAGATACTCTTGGTATAGCGAGTTAGACCCGCATAAAAGATTCCAAATGTCGCAAAAACAAGAATATCTAGTACACTGGGAAAGCTTGTAAAGTGAGGAAGAGCAAATAAAATCGAAGGAAGAATCAGATCAAGCCCAAATTTCGAATCTTTAAAGAAGGCATGTTGGAGCAATCCTCTATAAATCAACTCTTCCATCAGTGGCCCTAGAAAAATAAGGTTAGGTAGAGTCCCAACTCGGCAAAATTTGTCTCACTATAACCGATCAACACGGCCCAACCTTCATAGGTAGACTGAACATGTCTAGCCGTTTGGAAATTAAACGTTATATGAAGCACAGCTACGAGAATTGTCAGCACTGTATACCACAGCCATTTTTTCTTAGGAATAACAAAAAGATATCCATGACCTGTCTTGACTAAAATACCTATCATAATGCCAATAAAGGCAAGACTGATAAGATTTCGAATCCAGAAAAAATTGCCAATTTGAGAAGAAAATTGCCAATAGCTTTGGATTATAAGTGTTAGCTGAGAAAGTCCATATACGAAAAATAAGTAGGATAAGATTGCACTAGTTTTGAAAATAAGATGGTATTTTTTCATATACTTATTACCAACGATGCTTGTAAGGCAAATGCCTAGGTTCAAAATGCAGATAATTATATGTATTTGCTCTAAAAAGAATCACTACCCCGTCTGGAAAAATCCAGACAAGGCAGTGATCGCATCTTTTAGGAATGAATACACGAAATCAATCTATCTTAAGATTTTTTGTTTTTCAAGAATTCGTCGTATTGTTTTTGCATTTCATCCAATACTTTTTGGTAAGCACCTTCAGATTTAAGTTTTTCCATCAATTCTGGAATAGCTTTTTCTGGGTCTACAGTACCAGTGTTGATAGCTGTATCGAATTGTTGCATAGTGTTAGTGATAGCTGAGATTTCAGATTTCACGTTGTCAGTGTTGAAGATGAATCCAAGCGCTGGAGATTCTTTTGCAGTTTCCAAATCTTTCTTAGATTGTGCAATTTGTTCATCTGTAACGTTTTCGTTGATGTAAAGGATCCAGTTGTTACCAGTGTTCCATCCTGACATATGAGTGTTTCCTTTGTATCCATCAAGGACTTTAACACGGTTTTCTTTACCTGCAACTTTTTCCCAGTTCTTGCCTTCTGGTCCATAAACAAGTCCGTTCAAGAGTTCTGGGTTAGTGTTCAAGAGGTTCAACACTTCCATTGCTTTTTCTTTGTTCTTAGAGTTGTTTGAGATTACAAAGTTAGCAACTTGAGTTGTTTGGTTTTTCTTGATGAAGTTAGTAAATGGTTTGATTTGGATATCTCTGTTAGCAACACGAGAAAGCAAGCTGCTACCGTAGTCAGCTGGTCCTACTGTTTCTTCGCGAACAAACCAAGTATCTTGAGTAAGGTCATATGAAGTTTCGCTTGTTGCTACGTCTTTTGGAATGTATCCTGCTTCATAGAATTTGTGAAGAGTCTTCAAGTGTTCTACGAAACGAGGAACTTCGTAACGGTTTACGATCTTAGTAGTGTCGCCTTCAAGGTCGATGACGAATGGAAGACCGTTTGCAACTGGGTAGTCAAAGTTTTCTGATGGGATAAAGTTTTTACCAACAGCGAAAGGCATTACATCTGGAGCTTTTTCTTTGATTTGTTTCAATACTGGTTCAAGTGTTTCGTATGAAGTTACACCTGAGATATCGATTCCATATTTTTCAAGAAGTGGGCCGTTGAAAGCAAAGTTTTGTGAAGATGCAACGTTGGCTGCAACTGGAACAGAATAAATTTTACCGTTTATAGTGTTACCTTTGATGTAAGCTGGGTCAAGTGCTTTGTAAAGGTCAGCTCCTTCTTTCTTGTACAATTCTGTCAAGTCAGCATAAGCACCTTTTTGAGCGTTTACGACATAGTTATCTGCAAAGGCGATATCATAGTTTTCACCTGATGAAGTGATAACTGACATTTCTTGCCGTAGTCACCCCAACCAAGGTATTGGATATCCAATTTAGCACCAACTTTTTCTCCGATGATTTTGTTTGCATTTTCTAGCAATTCATCCAAGTTATCTGGTTTGTCACCGATTTGGTACATTTTAATAACAGTCTTATCACCTGATGACGATGATGATGATTCAGCAGCTTTTTGGTTGTTTCCTTTAAGGTTACCACAAGCTGCAAGTCCAGCAGCCAAAGCTAGAAGGCTAGCTGAAGTAAAAGCATATTTTTTCCAGTTTTTCATGATAAAAACTCCTTTTTTTATTTTTAAATTTAAAACAATTTTAGTGATCTACTTTTCACAAGAAAAGTTAGATAGGGTAGAGAAAACTTGTTTCTCAGTGTCTCTTATTCTTTAACACCACCGATGGTTAAACCTTTTACAAAGTAGCGTTGGAAGAATGGATAGAGAATCGCAATCGGAACAGTCGCAACAACGACCATGGCCATACGACCTGTTTCTTTTGGTAAGGCAACAGCAAGTTGTCCTGACATACCAACTGACTTAGCAATGTAATCCATGTTGTTTTGAATTTGCATCAGCAAATATTGCAATGGATACAAGTTATCACTCTTGATGTAAAGTAGGGCATTGAACCAGTCGTTCCAGAATCCAAGTGCTGTCAAAAGTGTGATAGTCGCAATTCCTGGAAGAGAAAGTGGTAAACAGATTTGGAAGAAGATCCGAGCCTCACTAGCCCCGTCGATACGAGCTGATTCGAGGATTGCTTCTGGGATAGTCTTCTTAAAGAAGGAACGCATCAACATGATGTTGAATGGTGATAGAAGCATTGGAACAATTAAGGCCCAAATAGTATCACCAAGGTGAAGCAATTGAGTCACCACGATATAGCCTGGTACCAAACCAGCATTGAACAACATACTAAGAAGAGCAAAAACTGTAAAGAATTTGCGATACTTAAACGTTGAACGTGAGATGGCATAAGCGTAGGTTGTGGTGATGAATACGTTTGTTAATGTACCAACCACTGTCACAAAGGCTGAGATAAAGAGCGCTTGTAGAATCTTGTCCTTGAACTGAGCCAAGAACTCAAAACCATCTAAACCAAATTGTGATGGGAAGAAGCTATATCCATATTGAACGATACTCTTCTCATCTGTAATTGAGATAATGATTACAAAGATGAAAGGCAAGATACAAGAGAAGGCCAGCAAACCAGATATAATACTAAAGAAGATATCTGCTTTTTGCTGAAGGAGTGTATGCCAACATTATCAATTTTTTCTTTTTGAATTTTTTTTTGCCATATGCTCCTCCTTTCTAGAATAGTGCTGAGTTAGGATCAACACGTCTTGCAAGTAAGTTTGATAGGATTACGAGAATCAATCCGACGACTGACTGATAGAGACCGGCTGCTGATGCCATACCGATATCTGCTGTTTGGGTCAATCCGTTAAAGACATAAACGTCCAATACGTTTGTTACACTATAAAGCTGACCAGCGTTGTGAGGGATTTGGTAGAAAAGACCGAAGTCTGCGCGGAAGATGTTTCCGACTGCAAGGATGGTCAATACTGTCACAAGCGGTGTCAACTGAGGGATGGTTACGTTACGGATACGTTGCCATTTGCTAGCACCGTCCACTGTCGCTGCTTCGTAGTAAGTTGGGTCAATACCCATGATAGTTGCATAGTACATCACACTACTATATCCAAAGCCTTTCCAGATACCTAAGAAGAGAAGGAGGTACGGCCAGATGCTGATATCAGCGTAGAAGTTGATACCCTTCATTCCGAGAGCTTCTAAGGTATGGTTGATAAGCCCTTTATCGATATTTAGGAAAGCATCTGTAAAGAAACTGATGATAACCCAAGATAGGAAGTAAGGGAACAACATAGATGTTTGGTAGATTTTAACCATTTGCTTAGAGCGAAGTTCACTAAGGATAATGGCAATACCAACTGACACAACCAAACCGATAAAGATAAATCCAAGATTGTAAAGTACAGTATTTCGAGTGATGACAAAGGCATCTTTGGAACTAAACAAGAATTTAAAGTTATCTAGTCCGACCCATTTACTATTTATAATACTATGGACGAATCCTTCACCAGTCATATGGTAGTCTTTGAAGGCAACCACATTTCCAAATACTGGGATGTAGAAGAATAAAATCAACCATAGTGTCCCTGGTAGAACCATTAAGAGAAATCCAATTATCTCTTAAAGTTTTTGAAAACTTGTTCATAATTTCCTCCCTTTTAATTTTCTAAAACTTCATAATCTCACATTTTTTAATCTTGATAACGTTTACAAAAATAGTATACTCTTATTTTTAGGACAGTTTAAACTACAAATTATAGAAAAAACTCCACAAATTATTTTATGTGGAGAACTTTTTTATATAAGAATAGGTTTCACGGGAAACTTTCTTCCTGAATAAAGTTTTTCTAGGTCGTATAAATAGTCGAAGCTGTCGCAATAGTATGCCACTGATTAGCCGTTGTGGCTGCGAAGTCCTTATCTGCGTAGAAGTCAGTAAATGGCAAGATGTCTACTTCTAGTTCGTCGATACGTGAGATAGAACCAGCCAGATAGGCTTCAATACGACTTTCTGCTCGCTTGATGCGTTGCAAGAGCCCACCCATACGGATATCTACTGTATCCAAGCCAAAGACCTTGTTTTCTTTCAACCATTGCTGACTAAAGAGAGCATGGAAGTGTTCAATCTGACTTCTGAGTTTTGGTAATTCTTCCCTAGCGATTTGTTGCAAGCTCTCTTTATCATCTGCTTGATAGGCTTGACGGATACGTCGTCCCACATCAACCTTGCCACTTAAATAGCATTCAACTGAGCCTGAGTCTCAAAGAGATAGGCGTAAGCGCCCGCTTTTTCTTTGATAGCAGCAAGAGTCTCAGCTGCTTGGGCAAAGTGAGGTTTGTCCTGTTCAGGAGTCATGTGTTTGTCAAGAATTGGGCAGAGAACATCCTGATAAAAGACATAGCGGTTGGGGTTGATACCATGTATATTACCTGGTAGGTCTGGCAATAGGTTGGCAAGATCAAGTTGCATGAAGTCCTCAACGGATAGACCTGTATTGGTCTTGAAATGGGCAGATAGACGCTCTAAATCATTACGATAGCTGAGTTCCGCCCAGATTTGCAAGCTAGGCAGAATAGAGAACTGGGCTGTTTCTCCACCATTATCTGCCCAGCCAGTCACAATAACTTCCTTAATCTGATTGGCACGGCAAGCTTTATTGGCTTCAAGAGCGATTAGACGACTGAAATGATTGTGTGGTGTGAAGCCAATCCACTTCCAAGCACCACCTGCAAAGGCGATATCCTGGCTAATCTTGTGGTGATTATTAAAGTTACGGTTGTATTTTTCCTCGCTATCTTGGTAATAATCCCAGTAAACCAAGGTCACACGGTCTTTGAGACGGTCAAGGTAAACACGAGTTTCTTCTGGAATTTCCACCTCACGGTCGTACTGGCCATCTGCTGACATGAGCTTGAAGAACATATCGCTCCACATCTGGCAGTGGAAACCATACTTGTCTGCAATATCCAACACACGCTCCAAGTGTTGGCACATGAGGAGGCTACGATCAACCACACCGTTTAGGATAAGGTAACGTCCCAAACCAACCAAGTGGGCTTCGTCCATGCCGATATTGACCTTGCGTGTTTGTAGCTTAGACAAAGTGGCAAACATACCGTCAATCAGGTCATAAACCTTTTCTTCACCGATGAGGAGAATATCCTCTACATCGCGGAGTTCTTGCACTTCTTTGACGCCCCATTTGACAAAGGCTGACAAGTGGGCCAAGGTCTGGATGCATGGGACAAAGGTCATGTCAAACTGCTGGGCGTATGCTTCAATTTCCTGTAACTCTTCAGCTGAATACGCTCCACGGAAATAACCAAAGTAAGGTTGCCCCTCAATCTGATAGGTGTCTTCCATATAGAGCTCAAAGGTTGAATAACCCATGAGAGCCAAAACTTCAATCATCTGCTTGGCAGATGCAACATTTAGAACCGCATTACGGGAACAATCCGCCATGTAGGCTAAATCTTCATAAGCCGCTTGTTCTTCAATTTCTACCTTGTCCCCTTCTGCTAAGCTGTTGCTAGCACAGATAAAGCACGGTAGAGTTGATGAGGTTTACGGTAGGTCAGTTGATACTGCCCCTTATCACCCTTGATAGAGATAGAAGCTTGGTCAGATTGAGCGACTGCCACCTCTACATCTGATAGAGAAATGTGACTTTTTAATACTTCGATAGCTTGCGCTTGTTTGGAACTAAGTCCTGTAAAACTTACCATTGGTTTTCCTCCTGTAACCAGTTGACAAGGGCACCGTAGAGATTGGCATCTGCCTGATAGGTGCAAGCTTGAATGACTGGCGCAATTGTATATTCTTCATATCTTTCCACAAAGGTGTCTACTGCTTTTTGCACACCTTTGATAAAATCTGGGTTTTGACTGATAGAGCCACCTAGGCTAATGACATCTGGGTCGATTAGATACTGGATATTGAGTAATCCTTGAGCTAGATTACGATTCATACGCTCAATGGCTTCTTGGCAAAGGGCATTGCCTGCTGCAGCCTCTTGGTAAACCTTACGTCCATCCCAGTCTGACTGACCTGATTTTTCAATCACATAATGAACCATGTTTCCTGTAGAAGCTAGTTGTGACCAGTTATTGAGTTTTTCTGCTGGTTCGATAGTTGTCATGTAACCAAACTCTCCACCCAAGCCATGGCGACCACGGTGAATTTTGCCATTGATAATCATAGCACCGCCAATCCCTGTGCCAATGACAACACAGGCTGCATTTTCAATCTCAGGATGAGCTAGCAGTTCACTAAGTCCAACACAGTTGGCATCATTTTCTAGATGGACAGGGAGTTGGTGATGAGCAAGGGTCTCATACCATGAAAAACCATGGATATAAGGAATGGCACTAATCCCCTCAATCACTCCTGTTTCTTGATTGACCGCTCCTGGCACACTCATGGCAATCCCACGATAGTCCTGTTCTGACAAGCGTTGGTCCAACCAAGCTAGCAAATCTTCTAAAGTTTCTGGAGTTGGGGTGCTGGTTTTATCTAAAATCTTTCCATCAGGAGTTAGACTAGCAAACTTAATGCCAGTCCCTCCGATATCAATCGTTGCAATGGTCATGGCTTTCACCTGCAAAAGGAGCGAATCAGCAGTTGGTTCTTACTTTTTCGCTCCTCCTTTCTGTTTATGTTTACTTTTTGAAATTAAATTTCTTCTTTTTGAATGAGTTCTGTACGAATTTCCTGTGGCGCCAATAGTCCTGAATGGACTGGGTATGGGCGTTCCAGCAAGTCAAGAATGGTTTGTTGTTTTTCAGACACGCGGATATTTTCTTGACTCATGTTGTAGTAACGAAGAACGTAACCTTCTTCATTTTCAGCTACCTTAAAGGCTGTCGGACAGACTTGTGGAAAACTAAGAGCAGCATGGGTGAAAAGACTACCAGTAGCTGCAACACTTCCTTCTTGTTTTTCAACTTGAAGGGCTGTAAAAGGCACTTGGAAGGCTTTGGCACGACGGAAAGCAGAGAAGCGTTCGCCTGCTTGGTGACATTCTACTGCAAATTCAACTTCGATATCACGCAAGCACTGAGCTTCCGGCGTTGGAAAGTAACCCCAGTCACCGAGTTCGCCTGAAGCACGAAGAAGGGTTACAGCCATGGTGTCATCTCCAAGAATTTCATACTCGTGCAATCCTTTATTGGATACTGTCACTCCTTTAACATCATCATACAAGCTGACAAAGGCTTGTTGGTGTTGTGGATTTTCAGGATTTTCCCAAGAAGCTGCTGGTTTATTTGGTCTTTTCACAACTTCATAGATGCTTTCAGAATCATTGCTTGGACGAGTGTTATGAGTTTTCACCAAGAGACGGATGCGGTGATCCTTGGCTGTATTAGTAAAGCGAGTCTTGAAGCGAATCTGTGGATTGTCCACAAAGACGGTCATCTCAGTTTCAAGAGAAATAGTTGTCAACTCTTCTGAACGACCTGCATCTCGTTTCATGAACTCGATGATACCTCTTTGTTCTGCATCCAATTTTTCATCTGCACTGATTGGAATAGTCAAGTCATGTTTGAGCAATACCTTAGCATAGCGAGCATTGTTTCTAGGACATCGTATCCCTTCAATTGAGCATAGATTGGATCAGTTCCTTTTGGTTGGAAGTAAATGTACTCGTTACCAATATCTCCACGGTCCTCGAATTGGATGAAATCTTCGTAGGCTTCGTTTGTAGTCTTGTCATAGACTGTGATTCCTTCATCTACACTCACTGTTACGAATGGGGTATCAATGACTCCGTTTTGGTAAATACCATCACGGTGATCTACTTGACCTTCGACCAATTGGAAACTTGCCCAAGAAAGCGGTGCAAGGTGGATTGGAATTGTCACGCGCACTTGGCGTGCAATATAGGGTTGGCGGAATTTATCCTTAGGCAAAGTATAGCCAAAACTTGCACCCAAGTCTTCAATCTTGGCTTCAAGGACATGGCCATCTAAATCTTCAACATGGTAATCTGGCAAGGTCACGGTTGCCATCTTCTTGTAACCTTCAGTCGGATGCAATTCTTTAAAATCACAAGTCACAACATCCACTACAACACTAACTGTATCAACCTTGTCATGTAAAGCTGTGTTGACAACGGTAAAGAGGTGGTCGCTTTGCGCTTCCTGAGTTGCTATTTTATGTTTCCATTCATTGAGAAGGTTTGTTTTGACGAATTTCCCAACTTGGTTGACCTTGGCAAAGCGAGTTTCCATTTCACGGTGAACTTCGTCAATACTACATCCGCAGATACTATCGTGTGGTGCATTTTGCAAGAGCACTTTCCAAGCATAGGTCAATTGATCCTTGTGGTTATGTCCACCAGTGATGATGGTTAATGGTTCTACTACTTGCTCAAGTAAGTTACTATTTTCCTGGAAGGCTTGTTTGAGATAAACACGTGAAGAAGAGGTATTGGCAAGGGTATACCAGCCATCCGTTTCCTGACTGGTCAATTCACCTGTAACTGTTGATAGGTGTTCAGGAAGTGCACTTTCGACAGCTTGAACGTATTCATCAAAGGAGCTATGAATAAAGTCACGTCAGGGAAAAGTTCGTTCGCCACACGAATAGCTTCACTCAAGTTTCGTTGAACTGGTTGGTGGTCACAGCCGTTCATCATCAACCATTGGTTGGTCGATGCATAGTCACGAACATCTGCCAATTTTTGTTTCCAGAAAGCCAAGGCTTCGTCTTTATCTACTGGAATTTCGTTTCCGTTACTGTACCAGTTAGCAAAGAGAATACCGAGTACACGGCTACCGTCTGCACCTTGCCAGTACATTTCAGAAAATTGAGAAGTGAATTGCTCATCTTCGAGGACTTGGTTGTCAAATCCGATTGGTTTCACCCCGCGTCCAAAGGCTGCTACGTGAATACCTGATTTTTGAAGGATTTGAGGTGCTTGTCCCATATTTCCAAAGGTATCTGGGAAGTAGCCAATCTGCGTAGATTTGCCCCATTTGGCACATTCAGCTTGACCAATCAAGGTATTGCGGACATTGGCTTCACTGGAGATCAAATAATCATCCTGCAAGATATAGAAGGGACCAATCTTAAGCTTGCCCTCGTCAATATAACGTTGCACCTTGTCACGGTTTTCAGGGCGAATTTCTAAATAGTCATCAAGGACGATGGTTTGGCCATCCAAGTGGAAACTTTTGAATTCAGGGTCATTTTCAAAAAGATCAAAGAGATTGTCAAAAAGTTCCACCAATTGCATCCGGTGACTTTCAAAAGGTAGATACCACTCACGATCCCAGTGACTGTGAGAGATGATATGTACAACAACATTTTCCATGAGTAAAACCTCATTCTAACTTAAATTTAAAAATATATTTGTGATTCTTTACAAGAACCTATCGAGCTAAGGCTCATTAGCGAATATCTAGGTAATCCAAGACCAATTCGCAGAACATCATGTTGGCCCATGAGAACCATTCACGAGAGTAGAGAGTTGGATCATCTACGTGAAAGCTTTCATGCATGACACCTGTTCCGCCATCACAGGCAACTAGTTGGTCTAGCAAGTATTTTTTCTCAGCTTTATCTGTAGCTGTTAAGCCTTGGATAGATAGAGCAATCGGCCAGATATAACGATAGAAGGTATGTGAACTTCCGAGTCCACTTGCGTACTCTCCTTGGTAGAAATATGGATTTTCAGGGCTCAGGATAGTGCGACGAGTTGCTTGATACACTTCATCGTTAACATCACAGTAACCCAGATATGGAGCAGCCAACAAACTTGGTACGTTCGGATCATCCATGATGCTAGCATTTCCTAGACCGTCTACCTCAAAGGCATAGATCTTCTCGCCCTTACTATTTGTAGTGTAGGCGTAATTTTCGATTCCTTCTTGAATCTCAGCTTGGAGTCGTTTGGCATCAGCAATAATACTTTCGCCATCAGCTAGATTCAATTCTGCAAAGATTTCTTGCACATAACCCAAGACAACCACTGCAAACATATTTGACGGAATCAAATAGCTATACTGACAGCAGTCATCACTTGGACGAAAGGCTGACCAGGTCATCCCTGTCACAGCAAAGTCTGGGCCAAAGCCGTTATTGACCAAGGTATCTTCCTTACGATCGGTATCACGAACGAAGCGATACGGTGAGTTCTTGTGGTCTTGTTCAACCGTCCATAAATGAAGAATTTCCTTAGTCGCAATGACAAAGGTTTCATCAAATTGGCTAGTCTCACCAGTTTCCTTCCAAAGGAGGTAAGCCAACTGCAAGGGATAGCAAAGCGAATCCACTTCATACTTGCGCTCCCAAATCCAGCCATTGAGGTCTGTGTGATCAGTCTCGTGATGCCCCTTCCAGTTCTCCTCAATATTGAAGAGTTGGCATAAGGATCTTTTAGAATCAAGGTCATCTGTCGTTTGACCAAACCAGCAATGGTCTGACGCAAACGAGGGTCTCTTTTAGCTACATGAAGATAAGGTCTAAGCTGAGCAGTTGAGTCACGAAGCCACATAGCTGGGATATCTCCAGTCAATACAAAAGTTGAGCCGTCGTCTAAGATTTCAACTGTATTGTCTAAAGTGTCTGTATAGCAACGTTCAAAAATATCTACCCATTCAGGATGATCTTTAGCACGCTCTGCTACCTCATCCAGCCACTCTCTAACAATTTCTTTTGAATAAACCATAAACTGTTTTGCCTCTTTCAAACAAATTTTCATTTTCAGTATATAGCTTTTAGTCCAGAAAATATATACACAAATGTTAGTCATTTCTCTACAAAATTGTTATATTTGAAAGTCATTTTCTAAAAGTCCCCTTTTTCTGATATAATGTAGAAAACTACTGAAGGAACTACTATGAAACCTATACTTGAAACCATTGATACGCGTTTTGGAACAGCCAGTAAACACGCTTTTTCTCGAGGCAATACACTACCCTACACCGGAGTGCCATTCGGCATGAATTACTTTGTCCCCCAAACTAGTGACCAGGAAGGATCTTGGTTTTTTGATCCCCATCTTCCTATCTTTCAGGGTATTCGACTAACTCACCAGCCTAGCCCTTGGATTGGCGACTACTCTTGGCTCTTGCTGACACCAGTAACAGGAGAAATCAGCGGCGACTCGCTCTTCCATCGTCAGTCTTCCTATAATCTTGAGCGTGCTATTTTCAATCCTCATTACCTCAGGATTTTTTCAGAGCGTTACCAGATTGAAACTCAGTTAAGTCCTACTTGCTATGGAGCTTCTATTCAACTAAGACAAACACAAGGCAAGAACCTCTCACTCTATGTTCATGCAGCTGATGATTTAACATTAGAGCAAGTGGATCATCGTACTATCGACATTCGACAAAGCGGATTAACGGAAACAAACAAAAGTCCCCTAGCCATGTTCACTGCCCTCACATTTTCAGTAGAAATCTTATCTATCAAGCAAGAGGGACAGGACTGGCGTATTGATTTGGCTGGAGTGGAAACTCAGGTTCAACTAGCGACTTCCTTTATTTCCAAGAACAGGCCCTCTTTAATCTGCCTAGAAAAAACTTTGAAGAAACGAAATCAGAGGCTAAAGCAAGTTGGGAAAACCTTCTAGGTCGTTTTGATGTCGTGGAAACTGGCTCTGTAGACCGAACATTTTTTGATCACTGTCTTTATAGACTCTTTCTTTTCCCACAAACCTTCCATGAGGTAAATGAGCAAGGCGAGACTATTCATATAGACCTTGCTTCAGGAACGATCAAGCCTGGTCTACTCTTTACCAACAATGGCTTTTGGGATACCTTCCGTACTTCATTCCCACTCTTTGCCTTGATTATTCCAGATCGCTATCGCCAATTTCTTGAGGGCTTCCTTAATAGCTATCGAGATACTGGTTATCTCCCTAAATGGCTGGCTCCTGACGAACGAGGCATGATGCCTGGCACCTTGATTGATGGCCTTATTGCGGATAGTGCTTGTAAAGGCATGGCGCCTGAGCTTGAGGAGGAATTTCTCAAAGCCATGCTTGAAACTGCGACTAAGGCTGATCCAAAGCTATCAACGGGCGACACGGCCTGGCCCAATACCAAGAGCTAGGCTACCTATCCACAGACTTCCATGAAAGTGTCAGCCATACCCTAGACTATGCTTATAGTGATTTTTGTATCTCTACTTGCGCAGCAAAATTAGGTCAAGAAGAGCTGGCTCAAATCTATGCTCAATATTCTAAGAATTATCAAAATCTATTTGACCCTGAAACAGGCTACATGAGGGCGCGTGATGTAGATGGCAACTTCCGTCCTGACTTTTCTCCTTACAGTTGGGGCCGTGACTACGCTGAATGCTCAGCCATCCAAGCCAGTCTCGGTGTCTTAAATGACATTTCTGGACTAAGTCAACTAATGGGTGGAAAAGAGGCCTTTAGCAACTATCTTTTGAAAGCTTGTCAAAGTCTCCCACTCTTTGAAACGACGGGTTATGGATATGAAATTCATGAAATGAGCGAAATGGCAACAGCCCCATTTGGTCAACTAGCTATTTCAAACCAACCAAGCTTCCACATCCCTTATCTTTTTCGCTACAGTAATTATCCTCAATATACCAGTCTCTTAATCAAGACTCTCCGTCAAAAAGCCTTTCAAGCTGGCTGGGATTCTTATCCAGGAGATGAGGACAATGGTAGTCTATCGGCTTGGTATGTCTGGTCTGCTCTCGGACTTTACCCAACCTGCCCAGGAAAAGCATCTTACGACCTTGGGATTCCACTCTTTGATCATCTGCGTGTCTATCTGGCAGAAAAAGAACAGTGGTTGGATATTCACGCGCATCAAAATCATGAACATTTCCACTTTGTACAAGACTGTCGACTGGACGGGAAAGAGAAACAAAGCATCAGCCATCAGGAATTGCTTAATGCCAATACTCTTGACTTTACCCTCAGCTGGTTACCAAAGCATTAATAATCTAACCCCTTTGTCAGACGCAAAGGGGTTTTCTTATCCATATAAAGTTATCCACAAACTGTGAATAACCTTCAACCTTTCTTCGGAAAATATTTTCAAGATTTTCCAAAATATCTTTCCAATCCAAGTTCATAGGATGTGCAAGAGAAAAAAGTCTATAAACCTTGTCCTAACAAGGTTTATAGAAGATTGATTTGTTTCCTATTCTATAAATTTCGTCTCTCTTTTTCCCATTAAAATTATAAAGAGACAGTTGTTGTTGATACCTTGAGTTATCCACAAGTTGTGGATAACCTTTTTCTCAACCAACAAAACCTTCCTCCTATCTGTTAGCTAGGTTTTACTTTTTTATAGTAAATTTCAAATTTTGTTAGGCGCTTTCAAAAAAACATGATATACTGAAATTATCAGAAAAGGAGACATTATGAAAAAAGATCAACACCAACTTAATTGGCTGATGGTTTCTCTGATTGCTTTCAACATGGTTTGGGGGCTAGGAAACGTCGTCAACAACTATTCTCAACAGGGAATTTCAGTCGTCGTATCTTGGATTTTGATCCTCGCACTCTACTTTATCCCATACTCCCTCATCGTTGGGCAACTAGGTTCTACCTTCAAGGAAAGCGGAAGCGGTGTTAGTGACTGGGTTGAAAAAACATCAACCAAACGTCTCGCCTACTTTGCTGCTTGGACTTACTGGGTCGTGCATATCCCTTATCTGGCACAAAAACCTCAAGGGATCCTAATTCCACTTGGCTGGGCCTTGCAAGGCAACGGACAATTTCTGAAACAAATTGACTTCCACTGGATTGTTATCCTCTGCTTACTAATCTTTGGACTTTTCCTCTACCTTTCCACAAAAGGATTGGCAACTCTAAAAGTCATTGGTAGCTTGGCAGGAAGCGCTATGTTGATTATGTCTTTACTCTTTGTGCTTTTGGCTGTCGGTCTGCCTTTCATCAAGCCAGATATTCAGTTTGCGACACCACACATGGACCAACTGAGCACCTACATTCCTAACTTTGATTTTTCTTATTTTACAACGATCTCACTACTAGTCTTTGCCGTTGGTGGTTGTGAAAAAATTTCCCCATATGTCAATCAAACCCGCAACCCTGCAAAAGAATTTCCAAAAGGTATGATTGTGATGGCCATCATGGTCGGACTTTCTGCTATCCTTGGATCAGTTGCCATGGGAATGCTATTTGATGGCAATAATATCCCTGAAGACCTCATGCGTAATGGTGCCTACCAAGCCTTCCAGATGTTAGGCAATTCTTGGGGAGTTGGAAACCTCTTCGTTGTGATTTACGCTCTTACAAACATGGTTGGACAAATCGCAGCACTTGCCTTCTCTATTGATGCACCATTACAAATCCTTCTCAATAACGCTGATGAAAACTACATCCCAAGCTGGCTTCGTAAACGTACTGAAAAAGGTGTCCTCATTAACGGCTACCTCCTTACAGGCGTCCTCGTTAGTCTTATCATCATCCTTCCAATTTTTGGGATTCAAGAAATTGATGGACTTGTAAAATGGATGACCAACCTCAATTCTATCGTAATGCCGATGCGTTACCTCTGGGTATTCCTTGCCTATATGATGCTCAATCGCGCTTGGAAAACATACAAAAATGCGGAATACAAATTTGTTAACAATCCTAAGCTTGGCTTTGTTATCGGTACTTGGTGCTTCCTCTTTACAGCCTTTGCTTGTATCCTTGGTATGGTTCCAAAAATTAACTACGCTGAGAATCCAACGGCTTGGCAATTTCTCTCTTCTTACAAACATCTTGACTCCAATTATTCTGATTGGATTAGGTGTGATCCTACCAGTTCTTGCCAAAAAAGAACAAAAGAAACAAATCAAGTAAGTCTACTACTAGCTAGATAAAATCGATTTTATCTTTACTTGAAAGAATTTTCTCAGTAAAAATCCCCTTTGAACAGTAACGTTCAAGGGGATTTCTTTTTGTTTAATAGTCTATTTTTTACTTAGCTTCATACCAAGTCACGCCTTCATTCTCATCAGCAATCAATGGCACACTTAGTTGAATAGCTTCTTCCATGGTTTGTTTGACGAGTTTTTTGATAGCAGCTAATTCTGACTTAGGCACTTCAAGAACAATTTCATCGTGTACTTGTAACAGCATCTTAGTCTGATAACCACCTGCAACCAAGGCTTTATCCAGCTGAATCATAGCAATTTTGAGAATATCTGCAGCCGAACCTTGGATAGGGGAGTTGATGGCTGTCCGCTCTGCAAAACCACGAATGTTAAAGTTGCGCGAATTGATATCTGGCAACTCACGACGACGTTTGAAGAGAGTCTCTACATAACCCTTATCACGCGCCTCACGTACCACTTCATCCATGTAGTTTTTGATCCCTGGGAAGCGTTCAAAGTAGGTATCAATGTAAGCCTTAGCCTCTTTACGGCTGATGCCCAGATTATTCGATAAACCAAAGTCTGAAATCCCGTAAACCACTCCAAAGTTGACAGCCTTGGCATTGCGACGGTCATTTGGAGTTACATCCTCAGGACGTTCAATTCCAAAGACCCGCATAGCTGTTGAGGTATGGATGTCAGCTCCCTCTTGGAAGGCCTTAATTAAGTGTTCATCCTTAGAGATATGGGCCAAAACTCGTAGCTCAATCTGTGAATAGTCGGAGCTGAGAAGGACGCTATCTTCCCACTCTGGCACGAAAGCCTTACGGATAAGGCGACCTTGTTCCAACCGAACAGGGATATTTGCAAGTTTGGATCGACACTAGACAGACGACCTGTCTGAGTCAAATCTTGCACATAGCGCGTGTGAATCTTGCCATCAGCTAAAATCCAGTCCTGTAAACCAATCACATAAGTGGATTGAATCTTAGCAATCTGACGGTAGTCGAGGATTTTCTTGACGATTGGTGCAATCGGAGCTAGACGCTCCAAGACATCTACTGCTGTCGAGTAACCTGTCTTGGTTTTCTTGGTGTATTCGAGAGGGAGACCTAGCTTTTCAAAAAGCAATTCGCCAAGTTGTTTAGGCGAGTTGATATTAAATTCCTCACCAGCTAGCTCATAAATCTCTTGCGTCAGTTTTTCAATGACAAGCTCATTTTCAGCCTGCATCTCAAGCAAGGTTTCTTTTTTGACCTTGATCCCAGCGATTTCCATCTTAGCTAGAACAAGGGCCAGAGGTTGCTCCATTTCATAGAGAAGGTCTAGTTGCCCATTCTCATTTAACTTGTCAAGTAAAACAGGCTCTGTCTCAACCAATACAGCAACCTTGCGAGCCAAGTGTTCCAAGAGTTTCTCTCGCTCTGGGATAGCTTTTTTGACACCTTTACCGTAGAAGGTTTCATCATCGACCAAGTATGTTTGACCGTAGAGACTAGCAATGGTTGAAATTTCATTATTCTCGACTGTTGATAGGAGATATTTTGCTAAGCGACTGTCAAAAGCAGGACCCTGCAAATTCAAACCAAAGCGATTTAAAAGGACTTTGCTTTCTTAAAGTCGTATACTTTCAGAGGTGTTTTTTCTAGAAAATCTTTAAGAATCGGAGCCTGCAGAAGTTCTAACTTATCTGTAGCATAGAGTTTGTCTCCACAAGACCAAGCAAAGCCAACTAAATCATCTGTATGATAGTTCTCCCCAAAAAGTTCAAAGTGGAAGATGGAGTCTTCACTCAGCATATCTTGACTCACTTTATCCACTATAGTGAAATTCAAAGTCTCAGCTTGGTTAGTCTGAGAAGCATTCAAGGCCTGCTTGAGCTGCTTAAAGCCCATCTCATCGTAGAATTTCCCAAGATTTTCCACATCTGGACCGCTATAAACCAAATCATTTAGGCCGATTTCAATCGGTGCTTTCGTATCAATCGTCGCCAGTGTTTTAGACAGAAAGGCTTGCTCCTTATCATTGATGAGATTTTCCTTCATCTTCGATGCCTTCATCTCATCAATATTTTCATAAATCCCTTCAAGTGAGCCATGTTCAAGCAAGAGCTTGATACCCGTCTTTTCACCAATCTTAGTTACGCCAGGGATATTATCTGATTTATCACCCATGAGAGCCTTAAGATCGATGAACTGAGCTGGTGTGATGCCCATCTTTTCCATGAGATATTCTGGTGTAAAGGCCTCAAACTCAGCTACACCTTTCTTGGAAATTTCAACCACGGTATGTTCATCTGTCAACTGGATCAAGTCCTTGTCTCCACTGACGATAGTTACATCAAAAGATTTCTTTTCAGCCAAGCGTCCCAAGGTACCAATGATATCATCTGCTTCATACTGGGCCAACTCATAATGACGAATCCCAAGATGGTCTAGCAACTCACGAATAAAGGGAAATTGCTCCCGAAACTCATCCGGAGTCTTAGCACGACCACCCTTATAGTCTGCATACATCTCTGTACGGAAAGTCGTCTTCCCCGCATCAAAAGCAACCAAGATATGACTCGGTTGAACACGCTCCAACAGATGATTTAGCATCAGATGAAATCCATAGATTGCATTGGTATGTAGTCCATTGTCATTTTTAAAACGATCCAGTTGCTGGTAAAGCGCAAAGAATGCTCGGAAAGCAACTGAAGAACCGTCAATTAATAATAATTTTTTCTTGTCCATACACCCATTATAAAGGAAAGCCAGGAAAAATACCATTGCTAAGAGCTAGATTATAGGAGAAGGCTTATTGAGTTGATTTTTCTACTCGCGCACCGTTACTGTCGACTTGGAACCCATCGATTGTCGTATCTACTGCCAATTCTCCAGATGCGTTTACGTAATAATATTTCCCTGAAACCTGGAACCACTGACTTGCCTTCATAGCACCTGAGCTTTCAAGATAATACCAAATGCCCTTATCCTTTAACCATCCTGTCTGCATTTCTCCAGAAGATTTCAAGTAGTACCACTTAGATCCGTCTTTTAGCCATCCTGTTCTCATGGCACCACTTGTTTGGAAATAGTACCAACTTCCGTCTATTTTTTTCCAACCAAGAGCCACTTTGTCATTTTCATAGTAGTACCAGATTGTCCCCTGTTTTTCCCATCCATTCTTAGAGGTTGCCGTTTTAATTAACGGGATATAACGTCTATTCCCACTTCGTGACATATAACTAATCCATCTATAACCATCCTTTTCAAGAGTTTGATCATAATGAACACTCATTCCAGGTTCGTAGTAGTCGATGATAGTAGATGTCAATGATGGCTGATTCATAATAGCTGCTTTTTCTGTAAAGTAATGAGTTCCACTAGAAGCTAGTACAGATTGATTATTTCCTACACTAGCATTCCCCACATCTTTAAAATGAATGAATCCAGTCATGGAACTTGCTTTTACTGTCCTACGATGATACGTTTCTGTATAATCGTAATTGTACTCCTCGATTTCAATCATGTCTCCAATCACATTAGAAACCCAAGCTACGTGACCATGCGTTCCCCTCGTGCTCCAAGCAATAGCCCCAATCGCTGGTCTCTGATCCACACGATAGCCTTCTTTTTGAGCTCGATAGCCCCATTCCTTCGCATGCCCATAAGCAGCTGGTAGTTCAAATCCATTAACACTACTTAATCGAAAGGCAGCAAATGAAGTACACTGTCTAGAGTATAGACGCCATTTATCAATTTCCTGATTTCCATTTTTATAATAATAGGGATAATCATCTCCACGAGCCAGTGAACCACTATTTACCTGATTGGCATGAACAGCTCCTCCACCAAACAAAAAAGCACCCGCAAGCAATAGTGAAGCTGTGCCCACCGTCGTTTTCTTTAGAAAAGTTCCCTTTTTACTATATGTCATTCATTCTCCTTCGAATAGATAAATTTTTGAGGTTGACCTCACTTATATCATTCGAAAGAAAAAGAAAAAAGTGAGAAAACTCCCACTTTCAATCTTAATCCAAATAGTGAATCAAATTCTTTTCTGTTAAAATATCAGAATAGGTGAAAGATTCAACGTAGACGTTGGCCTGTTTGTCCCCTTCAACATCCCCAAATTCAACGATAAAGAGCGATGGATAAACTTCGATAAGTCTTCCCAAGCGATTCTTTTGGCGTTTACGACCGTTTTCTAAGGTCATTTCCACGACTTGTCCTTCATGCGCCTTGATTTCTTCTTTGATTTTTTTCATCTTGGCTACATCTGTAAATGCATCTGTCATCTTTGTTCCTCTCTCTTCGAAATACTTGAAAACTTGTTATACTCTTTTTGAAAAATCAATTCTACCGTTCCACGTGCACCGCTACGGTTCTTCTCAATAATAACTTCTACCTTGTTATTCGGAAGGCCTTCCTCTTCTTCGCCACCACGTTCATAATAGTCATCTCGATAGAGAAAGGCTACGATATCCGCATCCTGCTCGATAGAACCCGACTCACGAATATCTGATAGCACCGGTCTTTTATCTTGACGTTGCTCAACACTACGCGACAGCTGACTTAGCGCAATTACAGGCACCTTCAATTCCTTGGCTAGAATTTTCAACTGACGTGAAATCTCTGACACCTCTTGCTGACGGTTCTCACGACCAGTCCCTGTAATTAGCTGCAGGTAGTCAATCAAAATCAATCCAAGATTGCCTGTTTCCTGAGACAATTTTCTGGCGCGTGATCGAATCTCTGTAATTCGGATTCCAGGTGTATCGTCAATATAGATGCTTGCTTTAGCAAGATTCCCCTGAGCAATCGTATATTTGCGCCATTCTTCTTCAGTCAGTTGTCCTGTACGGATAGAATGAGACTCTACTAGTCCTTCAGCAGCCAACATACGGTCGACCAAACTCTCTGCCCCCATCTCGAGAGAGAAAATTGCAACGGTCTTGTCTAGCTTGGTTCCAATATTTTGAGCAATATTCAAGGCAAAAGCAGTTTTACCAACCGCAGGTCGAGCAGCAAGAATAATCAACTCCTCCTCGTGCAACCCAGTTGTCATATGATCCAAATCTTGATAACCAGTTGCAATCCCCGTAATATCCGACGTTTGTTGCGATCGAACTTCCAGGTTTCCAAAGTTAAGATTTAGAATGTCACGAATATTTCTAAAACCACTACGATTTGCATTCTCGCTGACATCTATCAAGCCTTTTTCTGCTTGAGCAATGATTTCATCTGCAGGACTAGAGGCTTCATAAGCTTGGTTTACAGACTCCGTCAACTTAGCAATCAGACGACGAAGAGTGGCTTTCTCTGCTACAATTTTTGCATAGTATTCAGCGTTTGCAGAGGTTGGTACAGAGTTGATAATCTCAACAAGGTAGGACAAACCTCCAATATTTTGCAAATCACCTTGATCATCTAAGATCGTGCGAACAGTCGTTGCATCAATGGCTTCGCCACGATCTGACAAGTCAACCATGGCCTGAAAAATCAAACGGTGAGCATACTTAAAGAAGTCTCGAGAGTCTATATATTCTCGAACAAACACGAGTTTACTCTCATCGATAAATATAGCTCCCAATACAGATTGTTCTGCCAAGATATCCTGGGGCTGAACTCGTAGTTCCTCTACTTCTGCCATCAGATTTCCCTTCCTTTTACAAAATCATTACTCAAATCTAGCTTAGCCTTCTTTTACACGAAGATTGATGACGCTAGTTACATCTTGATAAATTTACTGGAACATCAATCAAGCCAACTGCTCGAATTGGAGATTGAACTTGAATATGACGTTTATCAATTTTAATTCCAAATTGTTTTTGAAGTTCTTCCGCAATTTTCTTGCTTGTAATTGAACCGAAAGTTCGTCCGTCCGGACCAACTTTTTCAACAAACTCAACAATTGTTTCTTCTGCTTCAAGTTTCGCCTTAATTTCTTGTGCTTCTGCAAGAAGTTGGGCATGTGCTTTTTCTTCAGATTTTTGCTTACCACGCAACTCGCCAATTGCTTGAGAAGTCGCTTCTTTAGCAAGATTTTTCTTAATCAAAAAGTTTTGTGCATAACCTGTTGGAACTTCCTTGATTTCGCCTTTTTTCCCTTTACCTTTTACATCTGCTAAAAAGATTACTTTCATTCCTCTGTCTCCTTTTCACTAAGTTCATTAGAAATAATGGTTTTCAATTTATCACCTGCTTCTTGCAGACTCATATCTGTAAGTCGAGCAGCTGCCAGGTTGAAGTGGCCTCCGCCACCCAATTCTTCCATAATCCGTTGCACATTAATCTTACTACGACTTCGTGCAGAAATGGAAATATCCCCTTGGCGGTTTTTTTGCAATAACAAAGCTAGCTTCAATACCTGACATGGCCAGCATCGTATCGGCTGCTTTACTAATCACTACAGTATCATATTCCTTAGTATCCTTGGCCTGAGCGACAAGAATAGAAGGTTGTACAGCCTGTCCTTGTAAGATGAGTTCATTCACCAATCGATACTCTTCAAAGTCAGTCGCCGCAAGTTCCTGGATCACAACACTATCACTACCACGTGTTCTTAGATAGCTCGCTACGTCAAATGTTCGGCTAGTCACACGAGAGGTGAAATTCTTGGTATCTAGCATCATACCGCCCATCAGAACACTTGCTTGAATACGACTCAATCGTGATTTCTTAGAGTTTTGGAATTGGATTAATTCCGTTACAAGTTCGCTTGCACTACTTGCTCCACTCTCGATATAGGTAATCACTGCATTGTCTGGGAAATCCTGATCCCGTCTATGATGGTCAATAACAATCGTTTGCGTGAATAAATCATAAAACTCTTTTGACAAGGTCAAGGCCGTCTTAGAGTGGTCCACCATTACAAGCAAAGAACGATTAGTAACCATCTCCATAGCCTGATTTAGAGTAAGGAGTTTTGTTACCCCCTCATTCTCTAGAAATTGAATGGCTCGATGAATATCCGGAGACATTTGTTCAGCATCATAGACTACATAACTTTCATCCAGGACATTACTAGAGAACAATTGCATTCCAACCGCAGAGCCCAAAGCATCCATGTCTAAGTTTTTATGACCAACAACGAAAACATGATCAACACTCTTCAATTTCTCAGAGATTGCCGTCATCATCGCTCTAGTACGTGTTCTTGTTCGCTTAATAGAAGCTGCAGAGCCTCCACCAAAATAAATTGGATTCTTAACTTCGTCATTCTCTTTTACGACAACTTGGTCTCCACCACGAACTTCTGCAAGGTTAAGATTTGATAAAGCAACTTTACCAATGCTCTCATGGTCTCCATCACCGTATGATATACCTATACTCATAGTTAACGGCAACTCTCTCTTTTTAGCTTCTTCACGGAAGGTATCAATTACAGAAAATTTATCCTGCATCAATTGCTCCAATACCGTATAGTCGGTAAACAAGTAAAAACGATCCATGGTCACTCTGCGAGAGAACATCTTATGTTTTCCAGTAAACTCTGCGACATAATTCGCAACAAAACTATTAATATGGCTGATATCTGATTCAGATGTTTCATTCTCTAAATCATCATAGTTATCTACCGAAATGACACCGATAACAGGGCGACTCGTAACCAATTCTACTGTGGCTTCATACTCTCCAGAAACATCAAAAAAGTAGAGTACACCTGAGTTTCTATCTAGGTGTACTGCATAACGTTTTTCTCCCACATTGGCATAAATTCCAGGTGAAGATATGGATGTTTTTATAATTTCTTGAACTTGAGAATAGTCAATTTCTCCATCTTCTGTTGTCAGCATTAACTCTGCATAGGGATTGAACCACTCAATCTCACTACTTTCCATGTTTAGTTTGACAACTCCCACCGGCATCTGTTCTAAGAGTGAACTTAAACTATCTTCCGCTTGATGGTTTACGTACTGGATTTGTTCAATTTCTGTTTTCTGATAAGATCTCTTCTGAAAATAAAATAGCAAAAGAAACACTACCATCAAGAAAAATAAGCATGTTATTGTGACTAGGTTATTTTGAAGAAAAACAACCAATACAGTCATAATTATAAAGGAAATCCCAACAAATAAATATATAAAAAAGGGATTCATTTCATTTTTTTTCATTACAAACCTCTTGCGCAATATTATACCATATTTGCACTGAAAAAGCGACCTTTAAAGAAGGAATAGCGCTTGTACTCAAATGTAGCATTCCTTAAAACAAAAGGTGGTTTACACTAGTGTAAACCACCTTTTTAGTCTAATCATATTAAGTGTTATGATTCTTTTACTTCAAGAAGGCCAATGTCTCCATCTTCACGACGGTAAATTACATTTGTTGTTTCATCTTCAACATCAATGTAAATGAAGAAATCATGACCCAATAAGTCCATTTGAAGAAGGGCTTCTTCGAGGTCCATTGGTTTTAAATCAATTTGTTTTGAACGAACTACTCTTGGCTGAGTAACATCTGACTCTTCAACCAAAGCATCTGTGAATAATTGGCTAGTTGATACTTTATTTCTGTTCTTGCGTTCGATTTTTGTTTTATTTTTACGAATTTGACGTTCAATCTTATCTGTCACTAAATCAATTGATCCATACATATCTTGAGAAACATCTTCTGCACGGAGAGTAATAGATCCAAGTGGAATCGTAACTTCTACCTTAGCAGTCTTTTCACGGTATACTTTCAAGTTTACACGTGCATCTAATTCTTGATCTGCTTGGAAGTATTTTTCGATCTTTTCGAGTTTAGAAACTACATAATCACGAATTGCTTCTGTTACTTCTAGGTTTTCACCACGGATACTATATTTAATCATATAAGTACCTTCTTTCTAAACATATTTGTTTTTCTACATTTATTATAACGCTTTCATAAAATTATTGCAATCTTTTTCCTCATCTTACGAGGGAAAATGTTCGAACCTCCTCCACTCCTGCGTTCTCAAGCAATCTCTTCACACGATTAACGGTTGCTCCAGTAGTATAAATATCATCAATCAAAAGAATCTTCTTGGGAATCGTGACACCAGCTTTAATAAAAAATGGAAGTTTTGTGGCCAAACGTTCTGAACGATTTTTTGAAGAACTTGCTCTCTCGTCATTTTTTTCTAAAAAATCATGATAGGAGAGTCCTGTAGCTTCAATTAAACCCTCAACCTGGTTAAATCCTCTTTTGGAAAACCTTTCTGAACTTAAAGGTATTATAAGAAATTGAAACTCTTTGTATTTTTTTAATCTCTCCCTTAAAAGCGATGCGAAAATCTTTCTCAGAAGATAGTCTCCATCAAACTTATATCGACTAAAGTAATCCTTCATTGCTTCATTATAAGTAAAAATTGCTTCATGGTCTACGTCAATTCCCTCTTTACACCATAATTGACACTCTTGACACGAAGTTGACACTCCTATTTTGTAGCAGTTTGGGCAATGCTCTTCCCCGATCTTTTCAAAATTTAAGAAACATACTGAACAGAGTAAACTCTCCTCCTTTTTCAACAAAAGAAGACTACTGAAGGTTAGATTATTTTTTAAATGTTGTCCACAGAGTAAACAAGTCATAAGCCTGCCTCCTTGTTCATCAGTTTAATTTCTTTAATGGCATTCTTAATCGAACGATTCAATCCATCATGAAAGAAAATCAAATCTCCAGTTGGTCTATCCATGCTACGACCAACTCTCCCTCCAATTTGTATGAGACTTGATTTGTAAAGAGGCGATGGTTGGCTTCAACGACACATACATCTACACACGGAAAGGTAACTCCGCGCTCCAATATTGTTGTGCTTATCAATATGGTCAATTCCCTATCCCTAAAAGCTTGAACTTGCTCTAATCTATCTTCAGTAACTGAGGATACGAAACCAATTTTCTCATTCGGAAACTCTAGTTGCAAGATTTCCTTCAACTTCTCTCCCTTTGTAATTTCTGATGCAAATATTAGTAAGGGGTAGCCCGTTCTTCTCTGGTTTTCAACATATCTTTTTAACTTTAATGGTAGGCGAAACTTATCCAAACATTTATCCAGATCAGATAGCCAGACGGGTTTTGGAATAATTAAAGGATTCCCATGGAACCGCCTTGGTAGGCTTAGTCGTTTTAGCTCCCCTAAGCGAACCTTCCTATCCAACTCATCTGTAGAAGTAGCGGTGAGGAAAATTCTTAGTCCATCATCCTTTACACAATTCTTTACAGCTTTGTAAAGCATCTTGTTGTCAACATAAGGAAAAGCATCTACTTCATCTACTATTAGTAAATCAAAAGCGCGATAAAACTTTAATAATTGATGAGTCGTCGCAACAACCAGAGGGGTTCGAAAATATGGTTTGGACTCTCCATGTAGCAAGGCTATCTCACAAGTAAAATCATTCTGCAATCGCTTATACAATTCCAAACAAACATCTATACGGGGACTGGCTAGACAAACCGCCCCACCATCATTAATAACTTTCGCAACAACTTGATAAATCATCTCTGTCTTCCCAGCGCCAGTCACTGCATGAACTAAAGTCGGTTGCTGGCTCTCTACCGCTTGAAGTAAGCCCTCTGATACTTTCTCTTGAAATGGAGTCAATTGTCCCTGCCATTTAAGAACATCTTGTTTAGGAAATCTTCTTGAGGGAAATAATATAAGGCCTGATCACTCCTAACTCGCTTCATCAACAAACATTCTCGACAGTAATAGGCATCAATGGGCAATAACCATTCTTCTTGGATCACGCTATCACATCGTTGACAAACAAGTTTCCCCTTCTCTTTTTGCATACTTGGGAGTTTCACTGCTAACTCACGTTCTTCCATGCTTAATTCCTGTTCTGTAAACAGGCGGCCAAGATAATTCGGATTTATTTTCATACTTCTTTATTCGTAAAATCTAGAACTTTATCCTATTTTTTAGTACAATAAAAATATGGAATGTAGAACAATTAAAGAGGACGGACAAGTCCAAGAAGAAATCAAAAAATCACGCTTTATTTGCCATGTAAAGCGCGTCTATAGTGAAGAAGAAGCTCGAGCTTTCATCGCTACTATTAAGAAAGAACACTATAAAGCGACCCACAACTGTTCTGCTTTTATTATCGGTGAGCGGAATGAAATTAAACGAACTAGTGACGATGGAGAACCAAGCGGAACTGCTGGAGTACCAATGCTAGGAGTGTTAGAAAATCATAATTTAACTAATGTCTGTGTGGTTGTTACCCGTTATTTCGGTGGTATTAAGCTAGGTGCTGGGGGGCTCATTCGCGCTTATGCTGGTAGTGTCGCCTTAGCTGTTAAAGAGATTGGAATTGTAGAAGTTAAAGAACAAGCAGGGATTCAGATTCAAATGAGTTATGCTCAATATCAAGAATATGGCAATTTTCTTAAAGAACATAATCTCATGGAACTTGAAACAAATTTCACTGATCAGGTCGAAACTATCATCTTTGTTGATAAGGAAGATAAAGAAGCTATCAAAGCTTCTCTCATAGAATTTCAATGGAAAAATCACCTTAATCAATCAGAGGCTACGAGAGGTAGAGGTTCCTGTTAACTTAGGGTAAAATAAAGAATACTAGCTTATCATCTAATTTTCCTCATTTATATCTGATATAAAAAAATCCTATCGCTTCGATAGGATTTCTATATTTTACAAAAGGTAAAGTTAGCGTTATACTAGTAGCATCTTATATATAGAGGTGCTAATATGGCGATTTATAACAATATCACTGAACTTGTCGGTAGAACACCGATTGTTAAATTGAACAACATCGTGCCTGAGGGTGCAGCAGACGTTTACGTAAAACTAGAAGCATTTAACCCAGGGTCATCCGTTAAAGACCGCATTGCTCTAAGCATGATTGAAAAAGCTGAACAAGAAGGCAAACTTAAACCTGGTTCTACTATTGTAGAAGCAACAAGTGGGAACACTGGTATCGGTCTTTCATGGGTTGGTGCTGCTAGAGGCTACAAAGTTGTCATCGTTATGCCTGAGACAATGAGTGTGGAACGTCGTAAAATCATCCAAGCATATGGTGCTGAACTCGTTCTAACTCCAGGAAGTGAAGGTATGAAAGGCGCTATTGCTAAAGCTGAAGAAATCGCTGCTGAACGTGATGGTTTCCTACCTTTGCAATTTATCAACCAAGCTAACCCAGAAGTTCACGAAAGAACAACAGGAGCTGAAATTCTAGCTGATTTTGGAGCTGACGGTTTAGATGCCTTTGTTGCCGGTGTTGGTACTGGAGGAACTATTTCAGGTGTTTCTCATGCTCTTAAAGCAGCGAATTCAAACATTCAAGTTTTTGCAGTTGAGGCAGACGAATCAGCTATCTTATCAGGTGAAAAACCTGGACCTCATAAGATTCAAGGTATCTCTGCTGGATTCATCCCAGAAACACTTGACACAAAAGCTTACGATGGTATCGTTCGCGTAACATCAGACAATGCTCTTGCACTTGGTCGTGAGATCGGTGGAAAAGAAGGGTTCTTAGTAGGTATTTCTTCTGCTGCAGCTATCTATGCAGCAATTGAAGTCGCTAAAAAACTTGGAGCAGGTAAAAAAGTCCTTGCACTTGCACCAGATAACGGAGAACGTTACCTATCTACAGCACTCTATGAATTTGAAGTGTAATCTCCTAAATACACTAAATAGAAAAAGTAACATGTCAGGCATGTTACTTTTTCTTATGTTCTATTTTTAATAATTGCTAATACATCTGCGACGCTATTGAGGTTGTCGATTTCTTCATCACTAATTTCGATTCCAAATTCGTCTTCGATTGTTAAGATGAATTCCATCAAATCCACAGAGTCAGCATCCAAATCATCCTTCAAACTCAAGTTTTCGGTTACAACAAAGTCTTCCCCTTGACGTTCTTGGATAATCGTAACAACACGGTTAAAAATTTCTTTATCTGTCATATTATTCTCCTGAAAATTCACGCGCAGTTTGTGCAACTACATCTGTCTCAAGCATGGTACGAATCTGACGAAGCGTACTGTATACAGCCTTAGCGTCACTTGAACCATGAGTCTTAACAACAGGCGCCTTAACGCCAAACAAGACGGCACCACCAACATCTGAATAGTTGAGCTGTTTTTTCAAACCTCTGAGATTATCCTTGAGGAGGAATGCGCCGAGCTTAGCTCTAAGTCCGCCACCTACAATGGCATTCTTAAGTAATCCCATGATCCCCATAGCAGTACCTTCAATAGCTTTGAGAACAGCGTTTCCCGTGAAACCATCGGTTACGACTACATCTGCAACACCATCCATCAAGTCACGTGCTTCCACATTCCCGACAAAATTCAAACTCTCGTCAGCGACTAATAAGTCATAGGCTTCCTTGCGTAGTGGATCTCCCTTACTGCTTTCTGTACCGTTGTTGAGAAGGCCAATACGGGGATTTGCAATGCCACGAACATTCTTGGCATAGAAAGACCCTAGAATTGCGTATTGATGGAGGTGATGAGCTGTATTTTCGGCATTAGCTCCGAGATCCAGCATATCAAAACCCTTACCATCAATCGTTGGCAATGTTGACATAAGCCCAGGTCGGTCGATATTTTTGATACGACCAACGATGAAAAATCCTGCCGCTAACAAAGCACCTGTATTTCCTGCCGAGAGAACAGCGTCTGCTTCTCCGTCCTTAACAGCCTTAGCCGCCAAGACCATACTAGCATTTTTCTTTTTGCGGATAGCTTTTGTAGGCTCGTCGTCAGAGTCAATTTTCTCATCTGTATGGATAATGCTGACGCGGTCTGTAGCTGTTAGATATTGCTTGATTTTACTTTCGTCTCCGTAAAGTTGAATCTCAATATCTGAAAAGTCAGCAAGGGCTTGATTGACACCCTCTACAATAGCTTGTGGTGCGTAATCGCCACCCATTGCATCTACTGCGATTTTTTTCATTTGTCTTCCTCTTTTAGTAATTGTCCCCAGTCGGCTAGGGAATCAATAAATTTCTTTGATTTTAGGTGAATACCGACATATTCCTCGTAGATTTGATCTATAAACTTACGCAATTCTTGCTTGATTTCTGACTTGAGAGAAATAGTTTCTAAAGTTTCAAAATCAATGGCTTGAAATTGATTGAGCAGATAAGGAATATTCGGATTCAAATGGCATCGTTTCTCATCTTCATGGTAATGCTCGGGACAAAGACAACCCCCGTATTTGAAGGCAAAGTCAAAGGCTTGTCCCACACGGTGACAAAAAGTACACTCATTAAAGTTGAGGCTAATCCCAAAACGTGTCAAAATTTGAATTTCAAAAATATTGGTCAAAACCTGATAGTCTAAGCCCTCTTCCATCAGCTCCAGAGTCTTTTGCAAAAAAGCAAACAAGGGTGCGTCCTGCTGATTATCCTGCAAACTAGCATCTGCCAAGGCTGCAACATAGGTTGCATAGGCCATAACAAAGAGGTCGCTATTGATTTTAGGAAAAGTCTTTACCTCATGGTAATCCTCAATATAGCTGAGTCCATCTTCGTTGACCTTTAAGAGAAAACGAGCCAGCACCAAGGGTTGAATGACTGGAGCAAGTTTAGATTTGCTAGCATGTTTCACAAAAAACATCCGTTTCCCAGCTTGCTCTGTAAAGATTTTGACCAGCTTATCATCCTCACGAAAGTTACGATTGTAGAGCACCAGGCCTTGACTCGTAATAGACTGAATCATGCTTCCTTCATATACTCCTCAAGTCGTTTTATAGCTTCTTTAATCGTTTCCATGCTGGCTGCATAAGATAGGCGAACATACCCTTCTCCGTACTGACCAAAGGCAGCACCTGGGATAAAGGCAACAGCCTTCTTATGAGCAAAATCTTTTAGAAAAGCAAAAGAATCTTGATTGTAACCTGCAGGAATCTTAGCAAAAATGTAAAAAGCACCATCTGGTTTGATAATCTCAAAGCCAAGGTCAGTCATCTTCTCGATAATGTAGTCTCGACGCTGGATATACTCTTTCTTCATCGGTTCTGCATCATCTTTACCAGCTGTTAAGGCTTCTACTGCAGCATGTTGCGCCATAGTATTCGCAGCAGTTACCAAGTACTGGTGACTCTTTATGAGTTGAGCTGTGAAGTTTGCTGGTGCAAAGATAAAACCTAAACGCCACCCTGTCATGGCATGGGATTTAGAAAGACCGTTAATGATAATGGCTTGATCTCTCAGCATCGTTCCCAAAGAGACATGATTTTCTCCTGTATAGGTCAATTCTGAGTAAACCTCATCACAGACTACGAAAATCTCATACTTACGTAGAACGTCTGCCAAGGCTTCTAATTGCTCGCGACTATAAGTGATACCAGTTGGATTAGCTGGATAGTTGAGAATGACAGCCTTAAGCTTGTCACCCTGCTCCAAAATTGCCTTTTCCAGCATTTCAGGAGTCAGAACAAAACCATTTTCAGTTGTATCAATCTCGACAATCTCTGCCCCAACTAGATTGACAATCGGCTCATAGCCAGGATAGGCAGGAGCTGGTAAGAGAACCTTGTCTCCCTCTTCTAAGATAGCTGTCAAAGTAGCTGATAAAGCCTCTGTCGCACCAATAGTGACTAGGATTTCATTTTCAGGATTATAGTCTAGCTGGTATTTTTCTCTTACAAAATTACTAGCCGCCTGACGCAAGGTCAGTAAACCGCTCATCCCTGTATAGTAGGATTGGTTTTGGTCAATAGCTCGCTTAGCAGCCTCCTTGACATGATCTGGTGTTGTAAAATCCGGTTCTCCCAATGTCAGACGTAACACTCCAGGAATCTCTGAAATAGCCTGGTCAAACTGACGAATCAAGGAAACTTGAATCTTATCTAATTGTTTATTAAAGCGCTTGGTTAAGTCCATAGATACCCTCCTTGATTAAAGAACATATATCTATTATACTACAAAAGCTCCTTGACCGCAAAAATCCATTTAGTTACAGCGTGCTTCCAACTTTCTATTTTACTTTTCTGATAGACAAGCTTATAATAAGAAGTGCTTATTTTCGGAGGTTTTTATGTCATTTCTATCAAAAAATTGGGCCGGACTTCTAGTCTGTCTTATCATTTCTATCATCTCTTGGGTTTTAGGAGGCTTCTTACCTGTTGTAGGAGCGCCAGTTTTTGCTATCTTTATTGGAATGATTCTCCACCCCTTTCTCACTTCCTATAAACAACTGGATGCTGGTTTGACTTACAGCTCTAAAAAATTACTCCAGTACGCTGTCATCTTGCTTGGATTTGGACTCAATATCTCTCAAGTTTTCGCAGTTGGAAAATCTTCCCTCCCTGTCATTCTTTCTACCATTTCTATAGCTTTAATTGTAGCCTATCTCTTCCAACGCTTTTTTGATCTAGATACAAAGCTAGCTACCTTGATTGGTGTGGGTTCCTCTATCTGTGGAGGTTCTGCCATTGCTGCGACAGCTCCCGTCATCCATGCCAAGGAAAAAGAAGTCGCCCAAGCCATTTCTGTTATCTTTTTCTTCAATGTCTTAGCAGCGCTTATTTTCCCAACCCTAGGAACCTGGCTTCACCTATCAAACGAGGGCTTCTCCCTCTTTGCAGGTACTGCGGTCAATGATACTTCCTCTGTAACAGCCACTGCCAGCGCCTGGGATAGTCTTTACCACACAAACACTCTTGAGTCTGCTACTATTGTCAAATTGACCCGTACCCTAGCTATTATCCCTATCACTCTCTTCCTCTCTTACTGTCAAAGTCGTCAACAAGGCAACAACCAAGGAGTAAAACTTAAAAAAATCTTCCCTGTTTTCATTCTCTACTTTATCCTAGCTTCCCTGCTAACGACCACCCTTACTTCCTTCGGTGTCAGCAGTAGCTTCTTTGCACCTCTCAAACAACTGTCTAAATTCCTCATCATCATGGCTATGAGTGCTATTGGTCTTAAAACCAATCTCATTGCTATGATTAAGTCCAGCGGTAAATCCATTCTTCTTGGCGCCCTCTGCTGGATTGCCATTATCCTGACTAGTCTTGGTATGCAAATACTCATCGGTATTATCTAAGACAAAAGGTAGCCTAAAGGCTACCTTTTTATTGTTCAAGAATTAAACGTGTATGTTCTCTCTTGATGCAACGATTCATCACAATATCATCGCATCCTCCAGCACGTAAAATCTCCTCTGCTTCTAAGCTTTCAAGTCCTAATTGCGCCCAAAAAATCTTAGCATCCGCCTTGAGGAAATCACGCGCTACATCAGGTAGAAATTCACTGCGACGATAGACATTGACGATATCTACAGGAAAAGGAATCTCAGCTAGACTAGCATAAGCCTTCTCTCCTAAGATTTCCCCACCCGCAGCCTTGGGATTTACTGGAATGATTTTATAGCCACGAGCCTGTATTTCCTTGGTCACTCGATTGCTAGTTGTTTCCTCACGGTCAGACAAACCGACTACTGCCAGAGTTTTACTGGTTTCTAGATACTGACGGATCACCCCATCACTTGGATTGATAAATTCTTGTGTCATAGAATCCCTCCTTTTTTTCAGTATAGCATATTTTGAAAAGGCTTGCAGAAATTTGCTATGAAAATAAAAAATCCTCCCAAAATTAAACTATTTCATCTAATTTGAGGAGGATTCATAAATTTTTTATTTATAGATTATTCTCTTGTTGGTTTATACTGAAGGCTTTCTCCGTGTTGTTTGACAAAGTCACTCATCTCTGAATCAGGAATTTGTCGAAGGTAGAGATTGGCACGAATCGTATCATCTTCTTCACGACAAGTAGAAAGCACAAGATATTTATCCTTAGCTGATACCTTGACATTTGGTTTCTTAACCTCTGCAGTATCATAAATAGTAGTTAGCTGTTTCTCAAAATCCGCATCATCATCAAAAGAAGTACGGTAAAAAGCTGTTTCTTCTGGAACAATAATCATGGCAACAGCTTCATAATAATACTTTCTCTCTGGAGTTTCAATGACAACATAAGGGTGTGCATCAAAATATTCTTGGCGACTGAAATAGTTCACATCTTTAAACATACGATGATCAGGCACTTTACTACCACGGGCATGACCAAATAACCAAGTCAAGCGGTCGCTAAAGTCCTTCTTGTTATCAGCATCCATAAAGACTGCTCCCATTAAAGGTTCGTTAACGCCATCAAAGCGCTTATCTAAATAAGTCGCATTATCCGTTGTTTGAACGACAGGCTCATCTAACTGTGTACCAGGAATATATACATAACCCACAGTTTCAGAGTTTGTTGCAAGTAAACCTTTAAATTTATTAGAGAGATATTCCTTTTCTTCCTCGCTAGCAGTATAAGCTTGCTTTGGCGCTTCCTGAGTAACTGTAGTTTCAGTAGGCTTATTCTCACTTGATTCTGAGAAGCTGTTATTATATATAAACAAGGCTCCCAAAGCAACGATAACTACTGCAGCGATAGAAGCAATTATTTTAGTAATTGGTGTTTTCTTTGTTCTAGAGTGTCCACTCATTTTTTATACCTCGTTATTTACTAAAAAAATCACTGAAACAAAGTTTCAGTGATAGTATACTTCACCAAATAAATAAATTATTTAGCAGCGTGTGTTTTAGGAAGGGCTTTTTGACCTGCTTTTGCAGAAGCTCCAGCTTTTTTAGCAGCTGCATCTGCTTTTTTAGCTTGGTCTACAGCACCTGGTTTACCATCTTCTGGTTTAGTTGCTGCTTGAGCAGCTGCTGCTTGAGCAGCTGGTTGTTCTGCTTGAGCAGATAGACCATGTTCTTTCAAGTAACGAGCATTTGCTTGTTCTGGAGTTTCGTTCAAGATGTAGTAGCTGCGTTGTGCTTTGTCAGCAGTGTTGTATGTTTTTTGAGATTCTTGGATTTTAGCGTTACGAGCAGCATTACGAGCATCGTTCAATGCGCTTTCGTAAGCAGCTTTCTTTTCACCGTAAAGGTGTGATCCACCTTCAACAGCGTCGAATGCTTTTTTAGCTTCAACTACTGCTGGGTCTTGTGATGCAATAGCATCAACGTTATCTTGGTGACCACCAACATATTCGTTAGCTTTACGACCATTTTTAAACTCAGTTTGAGCGTTGTAAGCGTCGTTTACACCACCACCAGTTACTGGTTGGTCGTATGCACCTGGAGTGTTAGCTCCACCGTTGATATCTGCAAATGCTGGAGCTGCTGCAGAAAATACTGCAAGAGCTGCTACTGATGATAATAAAACTTTCTTCATTGTTTTTATCTCCTCTTTAATTTTTAAAATTTAATTTATAAGGACAACCCTTATTACATCAAATTATATCATATAAATCTAAGTTGTCAAGCTTTTTTTAAAATAAATTTATTTTTTTCTGGTAAAAAAATAAGTAAAAATTCATTCTAATTAAAAAAATCAAATAATATTCTTGTAACAATTGATACAAAAATATTTAAACTCCGAACAATGTAGAGTTTTGCGAGTGTTAGGGTTCTGTATTTCTAAGAGTATATTTTATTTCCTCAACTGTAAATTTAAATAGTCTTCTCGATACTAAACAATGGAGAAAGAGGACGTTTTTCGTGGATACGGATGATTGCATCGCCTAAAAGATGAGCGATAGAGATTTGCTCAATCTTATCAATCAAACGTTCCTCTGGTAGGTAGATAGTATCCAAAACAACCAATTTTTTAATGGCTGATTTCTGGATATTGTCCATAGCTGGCCCTGAAAGAACTGGGTGCGTACAGCTTGCGTAAACTTCAACAGCTCCTGCCTCAGCAAGGGCATCTGCTGCGTGACAAATAGTACCAGCTGTATCGATCATATCGTCAATCAAGATACAAGTCTTGCCTTCTACCTTACCAATGATGTTCATCACTTCGCTAGTGTTCATTTTGTCTACGCTACGGCGTTTATCGATAATGGCAATTGGAGTTTTCAAGAACTCTGCTAATTTACGAGCACGAGTTACCCCACCATGGTCTGGACTGACAACAACATAGTCAGAACCAACCATACCACGGCGCTCAAAGTAATCCGCAATCAAAGGAGCACCCATCAAGTGATCAACAGGAATATCAAAGAATCCTTGAATCTGTGCAGCGTGCAAATCAATCGTCAACAAACGATCCACTCCAGCCACTTCAAGCATATTTGCAACGAGTTTGCAGTGATTGGTTCACGCGCTCGAGCCTTTCTATCCTGACGCGCATAACCATAGTAAGGCATCACAACGTTGACAGATTCTGCACTAGCACGCTTCAAAGCATCAACCATAATCAAAATTTCTAGTAGATTGTCGTTTACAGGTGAGCTAGTTGATTGTAAGATAAAGACATGTTTCCCACGGATAGATTCTTCGATGTTAACTTGAATTTCTCCATCTGAAAATTGACGAACAGTCGATTTTCCCAATTCTATTCCAATCTCTTGCGCTACACGCTCTGCCAATTCTCTATTTGAAGAAAGGGCAAACAGCTTTAAATCAGAAAAAGACATGATTTCCTCCAGTATTTATGTATCACTTGTGTTTTTGCACAATATTTTCCATCTACCATTGTAGCGCTTTTTTCTTGATTTTTCAATAAAAAATAAGACAAGAGTAGACTTTTATCCCCTTGTCTTATGCTATTTTATATTAGTGATAGTAAAGCAAAAATTTATCTATTTTAGCATCCTATTTCTGCCTACGAGAAGCACTTTCACATGAAAAATTAATATACTTCGCTCATTCTTCCTGTGTCCACATCATAAACAGCTCCTGAAATAATGACATCATCCGGAATCAATGGACATTCTCGAAGTAATTTCATATCCTCGCGAACACTCTCCTCGACATCTTGGAAAGGAAGAAAGTCTTTGCCAGATACATCAACCCCCAATTCACGTTTTAAATGCTCTTGGAAGTCCTCGTTATTGAAGGTTTGGGCACCACAGTCTGTATGGTGAAGTACCACAATCTCTCTTGTTCCCATCTGTTGTTGGGAAATCACCAGTGAGCGAATCATATCATCTGTCACACGGCCACCCGCATTTCGTAAAATATGGGCATCCCCCAGAGCTAACCCCAGAGCCGGCGCAACGTGGAGACGCGAATCCATACAAGTGACGATTGCAACCTTGGTCTTGGGTTTAATGGATAAGTGCAAATCTCCATGTAGTTCTACATAGGCTTGATTGGCTTTTAAAAAATTTTCAAAATAGGACATGACAACTCACTTTCTAGTCTGCCAGATAATTTGAACACCAAATTATTTATCTCCTATCTTACCATCTTTTGCCTCGTTTGTCAGCTTTCAGACTATATATAGAAAACTAGGACAGAGACGTCCGGCTTCTAGCTTGGGTTTCTGTCCTAGTTTTATTTTTATGAACTACTTTTTGGAATATACTTGTTGAGTGCCCCTGCAAAACTCTGAAGATTGAGACTTTGTACATAAACCTCACCAGTACCTCGGAAAGTATTAACAACTCCTTCCCCTGTACCGATAGATTGCCAAAAACCATTTTCTAAGTGAATATTATAGTCTAAAGACTGACTCCAAGCCACCACATGGGCATTGTCAATCGTCACTTCTTGGTTTTGGAGTTCAATTTTCTTAATAGATCCAAAAGCATTGGCCAAAAGAGTTCCCTGACCTTTGGTTGTCATCACAAAGAGACCACCTTGCCCTCCGAACAGGGCTTTCCCAATAGACTGACGCTCCATTGTATAAGTTGCCGAACCATCAAGAGCTAGAAAGGCTCCATCATTCAAGCGATACTGCTTTTCGCCTAGTTCAAGAGCAATCACTTGACCAGGAGTATCTGGTGCTAAAGCAAGATGTCCGTTGTCAGATTCTGCAATAGCTTGAGTAATGAAGGTACTTTCACCAGAAACCATCGAACGTCCCACAGCTTTGACAAAGCGCCCCAAACCAGAACCGCTAGCATTAAGCTGGGTATTGAGGCTGACATTAGATGTGTGGTAAACCATACTCCCACGCTGGATAAAGACTGTTTCTCCTTGATTGAGCGATAACTCTACCAAAGGAAATTGCATTTGACTATCCATAGAAAATTTCATCAGAAATTCCTCCTTGTTTTAATAAAAGTTAGCAATAAAATAATTAGTAATATAAACCTGAGTACAACTATTAGGAGAACACTTTTTTCAAGACTTCTCCAATAGTCGTCACTCCAATCACCTGAATTTCTTTAGGCGGTTTAATACCTGTCAAAGAATTTCGGTACATAAATTTTTGTAAATCCAAGTTTCGCAGCTTCATTGATCCGTTGCTCGATACGATTTACGCGTCGAATCTCTCCCGTCAAACCAAGTTCTCCTACAAAACATTCTTGGGGATTGGTAGGCTTGTCCTTGTAGCTTGACGCAATAGCAACTGCTACCGCAAGGTCAATGGCAGGCTCATCCAATTTGACGCCACCTGCAGATTTGAGGTAGGCATCCTGATTTTGGAGGAGCAAACCTGCCCGTTTCTCCAAAACAGCCATAATCAAGCTAACACGATTGAAATCAAGACCAGTTGTAGTTCGCTTGGCATTCCCAAACATAGTCGGTGTCACCAGGGCCTGAACCTCCGCCAAAATCGGACGTGTCCCTTCCATAGTCACAACAATTGACGAACCAGTCGCCCCATCCAAGCGTTCTTCCAAAAACACTTCACTAGGATTAAGAACTTCAACCAATCCACCTGATTGCATCTCAAAGATTCCAATCTCATTGGTCGAGCCAAAACGGTTTTTGACCGCTCTTAAGATACGGAAGGTATGGTGGCGCTCCCCTTCAAAGTAAAGTACGGTGTCCACCATATGTTCCAACATACGTGGGCCAGCCAAGGTTCCTTCTTTTGTCACATGCCCCACGATAAAGATGGCGATGTTATTGGTCTTAGCCAACTGCATGAGTTCAGCCGTTACCTCGCGTACTTGAGAGACTGATCCCTGCACCCCTGAAATCTCAGGAGACATAATGGTCTGAATCGAGTCGATGATAAGAAAATCTGGTTGGATACGCTCCACTTCTGCCCGCACACTCTGCATATTGGTTTCTGCATAGAGATAAAACTCACTGTCGATATCACCCAAGCGCTCTGCACGGAGTTTGATCTGTTGAGCAGACTCCTCCCCACTAACATAGAGAACTGTTCCTACTTGAGATAACTGGGTTGATACTTGTAAGAGAAGGGTTGATTTTCCAATCCCTGGATCTCCACCAATGAGGACAAGACTTCCTGGCACCACACCGCCACCAAGCACTCGGTTAAATTCCTCCATCTCAGTCTTAGTTCGATTGACATTGATAGAAGTCACCTCAGCCAATTTCATAGGCTTGGTTTTCTCACCTGTCAAGGACACACGCGCATTTTTGACTTCTGCGACCTCAACTTCTTCTACAAAAGAAGACCAGGCTCCACAGTTTGGACAGCGGCCTAGATACTTGGGTGAATTATATTCACAATTTTGACACACAAATGTCGCTTTTTTCTTTGCTATAATAAACCTCTTTCTAAATCTCTATCTCACACTCAATCACTTGGCAAAAATCAATCTTCTCGTCTGGCACAAATTGACGCATGAGCATTCGATGAGTGACAACAACGACTGTCTGATAGTCTCGATACTTGCCCATAGATTCTAGAAACCGAGACCTCATTTCCTCAGCTGTCTCATATTGAATAGGACTATTAGGCGATAAGGATCCATTATTTCCTAGAAACAGAGTACGAGCTTTTTTTCAAAATTCTCTACGCCACTTTCATAGACTTGCCATTCATGCAATAATGGTTCCACTCTCAAAGGAAGTCCAATAGCACTAGCAAGATAAGAAGCCGTTTCTAAAGCTCGCGTCACTGAAGAAGCTACTAGCAAATCAGCTGATTGGAACAAGGGATTTTTGGCAAAGGTCCTGAGCCTGTTTCCTTCCCTTCTCAGATAAGGGAGCTAGATCCATTCCAAATCCGGAATAAGCATACTCCTCTAACACACGATAATCTGGCTCCCCATGACGGACAAAGATAATCTTCATCTTAATGCCCTGTCGATCCAAATCCACCAGTACGAACGCCATCTGCTTCATCCCCATCTGCGATCAAGAAAGGTGCAAAGACAGCCTGAACCACACGTTCCCCAACTTCAAGAATCACTTCTTGGTCCGTAATGTTTTTCATCTGAGCAAAGATATGGCCTTCATTTCCTGGATTGCCATAGTAGTCTCCATCAATAACCCCCACAGAGTTGATTAAAAACTAGGCCCTTTTTTTGCGAGGGTTAGAGGAACGATCATAAAGATAGAGCACTTCAGTCGGCTGCATATAGGCCTTGACACCCAGTTGGGACAAGAACAATCTCTCCTGGAGCGATAACCGTACGTTCTGCAACTTTTAGATCGTAACCAGCTGCGTGAGCTGTCTCACGCTTGGGTAACAAAGTTTCATCTGTAAAACTAGAAATTAATTCAAAACCACGAATTTTCATATTTTTCCTCTTTTTTTAAATCTTATATTCTAGGCTATTTTTATCTTATTTATTCGAAAAAAAGCACGAAAAAAAGAGCACACAATTCACATCGCTTAGGGCTGCTGGATTCCTCCCCTGACCCGCTTCACGCAGAACTGTTGCTCCACTAGTTATTATACCACATTCCTTTCTGTTTTTAAAGAGAAATTATTTTTTTCCGTCGATTTCGGAAAAAAAGTCCTGCATAATCCCTGCACACTCACTCTCTAAAATGCCTTTCTCAACAACCACACGGTGATTGAGCCGCTCATCCGTCAAAATATCATACAAACTTCCAGCAGCGCCAAATTTCTGGTTTTTAGCCCCGTAGACCACGTTTGGAATCCGTGCGAGCCCAATTGCCCCACTACACATGACACAAGGCTCGATGGTCACAAAAAGCGTACAATCAAGCAAGCGCCAACTCTCTTCGCTCAGATTAGCATTCTCTATGGCCATAATTTCCGCATGCATGACTGCCCGTTGCAACTCCTCTCGTGCATTGTGTCCTCTCCCAATGACTTTTCCGTCCTTGACAATTACACAACCAATCGGGATTTCATCATGCTCTAAAGCAATCTCTGCCTCTTTTAAGGCCTCTCTCATAAAAGCTTCTTTTTCTTCAAGCGTGTAATTCATCTCTTCTCTCTTCCTAGCTATCAATTCTATCATTATACCATGTTTCTCAACACAAAAAAAGCCACCGAATGCGGTGACTTTATAGGGAGATTATTATGAAAAAGAAAAGTTTAGGAAATTAGTTACAACAAGTTAGGAGGTCTTCTTGTAACTGTCTATAGTATATCCAACCTGTCTTAAACAAATCTTAAAAAATCTCCTATGACCAAACACTTTCTAAAATATTTGTCTGTTCACGACCAGGACCTACTGAGAATGTTGAAATACGAACCCCCACCAATTCGCTAACACGGCGAACATAGTTGCGTGCATTTTCAGGAAGATCTTCCAAAGTACGTACTCCAGTGATATCTTCAGACCAACCTGGCAATTCTTCATAGATTGGCTTGCAACGTTTTAATTGTTCAAGACTAGCAGGATAGTAATCAATACGTTGACCATCAAGATCATAAGCCACACAGATTTTAACCGTATCCAAACCACTCAAAACATCGATAGAGTTCAAAGAGAGAGATTTGTGATACCAGAAACACGACGGCTATGACGCATAACAACAGAGTCAAACCAACCTACACGACGCGGACGACCAGTGGTTGTTCCATACTCATGCCCCACTTCACGGATACGATCTCCAACTTCATCAAATAGCTCAGTTGGGAAAGGACCATCACCAACACGACTTGTGTAAGCTTTACATACACCTACAACCTTGTCAATCTTGCTTGGACCTACTCCAGAACCAATTGTCACACCACCAGCAACAGGATTTGAGGAAGTAACAAATGGATAAGTTCCTTGGTCAATATCAAGCATAACGCCTTGAGCCCCTTCAAAGAGAACACGTTTGCCATTATCAAGTGCATCATTCAAGATAACAGAAGTATCTGTTACATATTGCTTGATTTGTTGGCCATACTCATAATATTCTTCAAAAATATCATCAAATGAAATAGGTTCGCTATCATACAATTTTACAAATTGACGATTTTTCTCAGCAAGATTGCGTTCTAAACGTTCACGGAAAATCTCTTTATCCAAAAGATCTGCGATACGGATACCCACACGAGCTGCCTTGTCCATATAAGCTGGACCAATTCCTTTAATTGTAGTACCAATCTTATTATCACCCTTAGCTTCTTCTTGCAAGCGATCTAACTCGATATGATAAGGCAAAATAACGTGCGCACGATCAGAAATACGTAAATTATCTGTTGTAACCCCTTCTTCATGGAGATAAGACAATTCTTTTACAAGAGACTTTGGATTTACAACCATTCCGTTTCCAATTACAGAGATTTTTTCTGGGAAGAAAATTCCAGAAGGAATCAAGTGTAACTTAAATTTTTTTCCATCAATCACAATCGTGTGACCTGCATTGTCACCACCTTGGTAACGAGCAATCACCTCTGCATTAGCTGAAAGAAAATCAGTAATTTTTCCTTTACCTTCATCACCCCATTGGGTACCTACAACAACAACTGAAGTCATAATAAATTTTCGTCTGAGCCTAAAGGCTCGTCCTTTCTCATATACATGGCGGGACTCTCACCCACAATTATATCTTACAATTTATTATAAGAAAACCCCATTTTATCAAGAATAAACACTAGAAAAGATTAGGGTTTTCCATTAATTCTAAATTAAAATTTTTAACAATATCTAGTATTTTTCTATATTTTTTTATTGTTTGTAAAATAACGTTCGTAATAAATAAAAATTGACTACATTTAATAACAAAAAAATTTAGATTATTTCCAAGTAAATGATTAAGATAAAGACGATAAGCAGCCCTGAAAGTGACAGAAAATAAAGTCTTTCTCATCCTTTTATTCTGAAAACGAACTAAATAATAAAGTAAAGAAATTTTAAATGAAGCGTCTCCCAATCATCACTAGATTGAACTAAAAAAATGAATATTCTTTTTCAACCTGTTTTAGAAAAAAAGAAAACAATAATCATAATACTTTTTGGAGCATATAAAAAAACCTTTCTTATTGATAAAAATAAGTTTATCAGAAAGGTTAACTAAAAAGAAAAGATATCTCTGTAAAGTTAAAATTTTAAGCTAAACGAACTTAAAACAAAAAAAATAAGTAAAAACAGATCAGAAAAATGATACAAAAAAATATTAAATTTATATAAACAAAAATAAAAAAACGTTCCTTAGAACGTTTACTACTCCGCCAGTAGGACTCGAACCTACGACATCATGATTAACAGTCATGCGCTACTACCAACTGAGCTATGGCGGATAAAAGCTAAGCGACTTCCATATCTCACAGGGGGCAACCCCCAACTACTTCCGGCGTTCTAGGGCTTAACTTCTGTGTTCGGCATGGGTACAGGTGTATCTCCTAGGCTATCGTCACTTAACTCTGAGTAATACCTACTCAAAATTGAATATCTATCAAATTCCAAGAAAACCTTACGCTTTCATATTCTCAGTTACTTTGGATAAGTCCTCGAGCTATTAGTATTAGTCCGCTACATGTGTCGCCACACTTCCACTTCTAACCTATCTACCTGATCATCTCTCAGGGCTCTTACTGATATAAAATCATGGGAAATCTCATCTTGAGGTGGGTTTCACACTTAGATGCTTTCAGCGTTTATCCCTTCCCTACATAGCTACCCAGCGATGCCTTTGGCAAGACAACTGGTACACCAGCGGTAAGTCCACTCTGGTCCTCTCGTACTAGGAGCAGATCCTCTCAAATTTCCTACGCCCGCGACGGATAGGGACCGAACTGTCTCACGACGTTCTGAACCCAGCTCGCGTGCCGCTTTAATGGGCGAACAGCCCAACCCTTGGGACCGACTACAGCCCCAGGATGCGACGAGCCGACATCGAGGTGCCAAACCTCCCCGTCGATGTGAACTCTTGGGGAGATAAGCCTGTTATCCCCAGGGTAGCTTTTTATCCGTTGAGCGATGGCCCTTCCATACGGAACCACCGGATCACTAAGCCCGACTTTTCGTCCCTGCTCGAGTTGTAGCTCTCGCAGTCAAGCTCCCTTATACCTTTACACTCTGCGAATGATTTCCAACCATTCTGAGGGAACCTTTGGGCGCCTCCGTTACCTTTTTAGGAGGCGACCGCCCCAGTCAAACTGCCCGTCAGACACTGTCTCCGATAGGGATCACCTATCCGGGTTAGAGTGGCCATAACACAAGGGTAGTATCCCAACAACGTCTCCTTCGAAACTGGCGTCCCGATCTCATAGACTCCTACCTATCCTGTACATGTGGTACAGACACTCAATATCAAACTGCAGTAAAAGCTCCATGGGGTCTTTCCGTCCTGTCGCGGGTAACCTGCATCTTCACAGGTACTAAAAATTTCACCGAGTCTCTCGTTGAGACAGTGCCCAAATCATTACGCCTTTTCGTGCGGGTCGGAACTTACCCGACAAGGAATTTCGCTACCTTAGGACCGTTATAGTTACGGCCGCCGTTTACTGGGGCTTCAATTCATACCTTCGAGTTACCTCTAAGCACTCCTCTTAACCTTCCAGCACCGGGCAGGCGTCACCCCCTATACATCATCTTACGATTTAGCAGAGAGCTGTGTTTTTTTGATAAACAGTTGCTTGGGCCTATTCACTGCGGCTGACGTAAAGTCAGCACCCCTTCTCCCGAAGTTACGGGGTCATTTTTGCCGAGTTCCTTAACGAGAGTTCTCTCGCTCACCTGAGGCTACTCGCCTCGACTACCTGTGTCGGTTTGCGGTACGGGTAGAGTATGTTTAACGCTAGAAGCTTTTCTTGGCAGTGTGACGTCACTAACTTCGCTACTAAACTTCGCTCCCCATCACAGCTCAATGTTATAGAACTAAGCATTTGACTCAGTTCACACCTCACTGCTTAGACAGACACTTCCAATCGTCTGCTTTAGTTAGCCTACTGCGTCCCTCCATCACTACATACTCTAGTACAGGAATATCAACCTGTTGTCCATCGGATACACCTTTCGGTCTCTCCTTAGGTCCCGACTAACCCAGGGCGGACGAGCCTTCCCCTGGAAACCTTAGTCTTACGGTGGACAGGATTCTCACCTGTCTTTCGCTACTCATACCGGCATTCTCACTTCTATGCGTTCCAGCGCTCCTCACGGTACACCTTCGCCACACATAGAACGCTCTCCTACCATACCTATAAAAGGTATCCACAGCTTCGGTAAATTGTTTTTAGCCCCGGTACATTTTTCGGCGCAGGGTCACTCGACTAGTGAGCTATTACGCACTCTTTGAATGAATAGCTGCTTCTAAGCTAACATCCTAGTTGTCTGTGCAACCCCACATCCTTTTTCCACTTAACAATTATTTTTGGGACCTTAGCTGGTGGTCTGGGCTGTTTCCCTTTCGACTACGGATCTTAGCACTCGCAGTCTGACTGCCGACCATAATTCATTGGCATTCGGAGTTTATCTGAGATTGGTAATCCGGGATGGACCCCTCACCCAAACAGTGCTCTACCTCCAAGAATCTTTATGTCGACGCTAGCCCTAAAGCTATTTCGGAGAGAACCAGCTATCTCCAAGTTCGTTTGGAATTTCTCCGCTACCCACAAGTCATCCAAGCACTTTTTCAACGTGCCCTGGTTCGGTCCTCCAGTGCGTCTTACCGCACCTTCAACCTGCTCATGGGTAGGTCACATGGTTTCGGGTCTACGACATGATACTAAAGCGCCCTATTCAGACTCGGTTTCCCTACGGCTCCGTCTCTTCAACTTAACCTCGCATCATATCGTAACTCGCCGGTTCATTCTACAAAAGGCACGCTCTCACCCATTAACGGGCTCGAACTTGTTGTAGGCACACGGTTTCAGGTTCTATTTCACTCCCTCCCGGGGTGCTTTTTCACCTTTCCCTCACGGTACTGGTTCACTATCGGTCACTAGGGAGTATTTAGGGTTGGGAGATGGTCCTCCCAGATTCCGACAGGGATTTCACGTGTCCCGCCGTACTCAGGATACTGCTAGGTACAAAGACTATTTTTGAAAATACGAGGCTCTCACTCTCTTTGGCTGATCTTCCCATATCATTCTTCTATAATCTTTGAGTCCACATTGCAGTCCTACAACCCCGAAGAGTAAACTCTTCGGTTTGCCCCTCCTGCCGTTTCGCTCGCCGCTACTAAGGCAATCGCTTTTTGCTTTCTCTTCCTGCAGCTACTTAGATGTTTCAGTTCACTGCGTCTTCCTCCTCATATCCTTAACAGATATGGGTAACAGGTAGTACCTGTTGGGTTCCCCCATTCGAAATCCCTGGATCATCGCTTACTTACAGCTACCCAAGGCATATCGTCGTTTGTCACGTCCTTCTTCGGCTCCTAGTGCCAAGGCATCCACCGTGCGCCCTTATTAACTTAACCTTATTTTTTTGACCTTTCAGTCATAAACTCTTATTAATACTACAGCGTTTTTCGGTTTATTTTTCTTGTTACTATTTGATATAGATATTCAATTTTTCAATGTGCATTACTTGGTGATCTCTCACCAATGGAGCCTAGCGGGATCGAACCGCTGACCTCCTGCGTGCAAAGCAGGCGCTCTCCCAGCTGAGCTAAGGCCCCACAAGACCTCTCAAGACTAAACAAGACCAATGTGCATTCCTTATCCTTAGAAAGGAGGTGATCCAGCCGCACCTTCCGATACGGCTACCTTGTTACGACTTCACCCCAATCATCTATCCCACCTTAGGGCGGCTGGCTCCAAATGGTTACCTCACCGACTTCGGGTGTTACAAACTCTCGTGGTGTGACGGGCGGTGTGTACAAGGCCCGGGAACGTATTCACCGCGGCGTGCTGATCCGCGATTACTAGCGATTCCGACTTCATGTAGGCGAGTTGCAGCCTACAATCCGAACTGAGACTGGCTTTAAGAGATTAGCTTGCCGTCACCGACTTGCGACTCGTTGTACCAGCCATTGTAGCACGTGTGTAGCCCAGGTCATAAGGGGCATGATGATTTGACGTCATCCCCACCTTCCTCCGGTTTATTACCGGCAGTCTCGCTAGAGTGCCCAACTGAATGATGGCAACTAACAATAGGGGTTGCGCTCGTTGCGGGACTTAACCCAACATCTCACGACACGAGCTGACGACAACCATGCACCACCTGTCACCTCTGTCCCGAAGGAAAACTCTATCTCTAGAGCGGTCAGAGGGATGTCAAGACCTGGTAAGGTTCTTCGCGTTGCTTCGAATTAAACCACATGCTCCACCGCTTGTGCGGGCCCCCGTCAATTCCTTTGAGTTTCAACCTTGCGGTCGTACTCCCCAGGCGGAGTGCTTAATGCGTTAGCTACGGCACTAAACCCCGGAAAGGGTCTAACACCTAGCACTCATCGTTTACGGCGTGGACTACCAGGGTATCTAATCCTGTTTGCTCCCCACGCTTTCGAGCCTCAGCGTCAGTTACAAGCCAGAGAGCCGCTTTCGCCACCGGTGTTCCTCCATATATCTACGCATTTCACCGCTACACATGGAATTCCACTCTCCCCTCTTGCACTCAAGTTAAACAGTTTCCAAAGCGTACTATGGTTAAGCCACAGCCTTTAACTTCAGACTTATCTAACCGCCTGCGCTCGCTTTACGCCCAATAAATCCGGATAACGCTCGGGACCTACGTATTACCGCGGCTGCTGGCACGTAGTTAGCCGTCCCTTTCTGGTAAGATACCGTCACAGTGTGAACTTTCCACTCTCACACTCGTTCTTCTCTTACAACAGAGCTTTACGATCCGAAAACCTTCTTCACTCACGCGGCGTTGCTCGGTCAGACTTCCGTCCATTGCCGAAGATTCCCTACTGCTGCCTCCCGTAGGAGTCTGGGCCGTGTCTCAGTCCCAGTGTGGCCGATCACCCTCTCAGGTCGGCTATGTATCGTCGCCTTGGTGAGCCGTTACCCCACCAACTAGCTAATACAACGCAGGTCCATCTGGTAGTGGAGCAATTGCCCCTTTTAAACAGCTATCATGCAATAACTGTTGTCATGCGGTATTAGCTATCGTTTCCAATAGTTATCCCCCGCTACCAGGCAGGTTACCTACGCGTTACTCACCCGTTCGCAACTCATCCGCTCGGTGCAAGCACCAAGCTTCAGCGTTCTACTTGCATGTATTAGGCACGCCGCCAGCGTTCATCCTGAGCCAGGATCAAACTCTCATTAAAAGTTTGAGTTCTCACTCATTTCTGTCACTGACAGATTTATTGTTTTTTCATTGTTCAGTACTATAACCTTCAGTTATAGTGCCCTGCACATTGGTTCGTCTTGTTCAGTTTTCAAAGGTCTTTGTCGCGCTTGCGACAACTATATTAGTATATCACAGTCAGTTTTCTCTGTCAACAGGTTTTTTTAACTTTTTTTATATCCTATTCCCATCAACCGCGATACACCCATAGTCCGTACGGGATTCGAACCCGTGTTACCGCCGTGAAAAGGCGGTGTCTTAACCCCTTGACCAACGGACCCTGAGCTTTTCAACTCTTTCTATTATACCTACTTTTTAGCGCTTGTCAAGAACTTGAGATTATTTTTTTCTGATATTTTTTACTATCTTTTCATAGATTGATTTTTATAATAAGAAAGAGAGGATATAATGTTACCCTCTCTTGTATCTAGTCTACTAATATTTTAGTTTTCTTCAGCCATTTTTGATTTGACTTCATCATATGATAGAGCACGTGATTCCTCCTCTACTGATTCAGGCATTTTCCCTGTTTCATAAAGAGATTTGATTTGTGTACTATCCAATGTTTCATATTTCAATAAGGCTTCCGCAATAAGTTTGTGTGTTTCTCGATTTGATTGAATAATTTCAGCAGCTTTATTGCGTGCCTCATTCAACAATGCACGAACTTCTTCATCAATTTCATAAGCTGTACGCTCTGAAATAGATTTTTGTGGAGATTGAGCACCAAACATTGCATGATTGCCCTCATATTGAACAGGTCCAAGCTTTTCACTCATACCATACTCAGTAACCATAGCACGCGCCATCTGTGTAGCTTGTTCAAAGTCGTTTGATGCACCTGTTGTTTGTACATTAAAGATAATTTCTTCAGCAACACGTCCACCCATCAAACCAGCTAATTGTTCTTTCATATCTTCTTTGGATAGTAGCATTTGATCTTCTTTTGGAAGAGCAATCATGTAACCACCCGCACGACCACGAGGAACGATTGTCACTTTATGCACTACACGTGCGTTTGATAGGACCAAACCAACAATAGTATGTCCTGCTTCGTGGTAGGCAACCATTTCACGTTCTTTTTGTGAAACAGTTTTATCTTTCTTAGATGGTCCAGCGATAACACGATCTTCTGCCTCATCAATATCAGAAGCATCAATCACTGATTTATTGCGACGAGCTGCAACTAAAGCTGCTTCGTTCAACACATTTTCCAAATCAGCCCCAACAAAGCCTGGAGTTTGTTGCGCCACCAACTTCAAGTCTACATCTTCTGCTAACGGTTTATTTCTAGCGTGGACTTTCAGAATCGCTTCGCGTCCCTTAACATCTGGACGACCTACTAACACTTTTCTGTCAAATCGTCCTGGACGGAGAAGGGCTGGATCAAGAACATCTGAACGGTTTGTTGCCGCAATAACGATAATTCCTTCATTTCCTTCAAAACCATCCATCTCAATCAAGAGTTGGTTCAAAGTTTGTTCACGTTCATCATTACCCCCACCAAGACCGACACCACGTTGGCGACCAACGGCATCGATTTCATCGATAAAGATAATAGCTGGTGCTGCTTTTTAGCATCCTCAAAGAGAGAACGTACACGACTTGCACCGACACCGACGAACATTTCTACGAAGTCAGAACCTGAAATACTAAAGAATGGTACGCCAGCTTCTCCTGCCACTGCTTTAGCTAGCAATGTTTTACCAGTTCCCGGAGGTCCTTCTAAGAGAACACCAGCCGGGATACGGGCACCTAATTTTGTAAAGCGTTTTGGATCTTTCAAAAATTCAACAACTTCAACAAGTTCTTGTTTTTCTTCTTCTGCTCCGGCTACATCTGAAAAGCGTACTTTGATATCTTCTTTATTAGCAGCCTTAGCTTTATTGCGTCCAAAGCTCATCGGATTACGTCCGCTATTTCCTCCCATATTACCCATCATAGAAAATAGGAAAAAGAATAAAATGGCAAATGGTACTACTGAAACTAGGATATTGATCCACATACCACTTGAGCTTTCATGTTTCACTTCAATTTGTGTTTGGTGTTCCCCAGCTAATTTTTGCAAATCTGCTACAGTAGTATCCGATGGAAGAATAATACTTGTAAATTTTTCTACTTTTGTTGCAGATGGTGTGAAAAACTGAATACCTGTTTCCGGTTTTTCTGTTTTAGCAGTTTTATAGACACCAGACACTTCGATAACACTACCACTTGGTTGGTAGGTCATTTCTTTTACATTGTCATTAGTGATTTCCTGCACCAATTCTGAGTATTTAATTTGTTGACTATGCCCTGCAGCCCTTCCAGCAAAGAAGTACTGGAATCCCGTCACTAGCAAGAAAATCATCAACAAATAAAGAAATGGATTTTTTATAAAACCATTATTTTGCTTTTGCATTCAACAACTTACCCTTCTATTTTGAGTAAACTTCCTCTTTCAATACACCTACATAAGGAAGGTTACGATAATTTTCATTATAGTCTAAACCGTAGCCTACAACAAATTCATTTGGAATAGTAAAACATGTGTAGTCTGCTTCGATTTCTACAGTACGGCCTTCTGGTTTATCAAGCATTGTAACAATCTTAACAGATGCCGCTTCTCTAGCAGTAAACATATCTCTCAAACTTTTCAAAGTTTGACCAGTGTCGATAATATCTTCCACAAAAACAACATGTCTACCTTTAATATCTTGAGTTACATCTTGTTTGATATTGATAACACCGCTACTTACAGTACCTCCATGGTAACTGGAAACCATCATAAAATCCATTTCAAGATGAGTGTCGATATATTTAACTAATTCTGCCATGAAAGGAATAGATCCTTTTAGAATTCCAACTAAAATTGGATTTTTCCCTTCATAATCTTTTGTTAATTGAGCACCTAATTTCTTAGCAGCTTCTGTAATTTCATCTTGTGAAATCAAAATCTTCTTGATATCTTGTTCTAACATGATTTTACCTATCTATTTTTTCTATATAAAGTATAGTGTTCATTATATCATTTTTCATTTTTATACTCAAATCACTGAGTTCAATTCCTAAAATTGAACAAATTTGTCCGAATTGCTCAACGATAATAGCATTTCCCCGTTTTTCTGTAGGAATTTTTAAATCAATAAAAAGTCGTCTTAATTTTTTTCGATGACCATTTTTTATCAAATAATCACCTGGTTGTCGATGACGTAAAATCAATGATGTTTCACGAGAAACATTGATTTTTTGAATATTTTTACCTTCTAGAGGAATTCCAAATGAAAACAAATAACCTTCATAATGAACTTGATTTTGATAGTCTAACACACACTTACTACTTTTTTCATCAGACTTTGGTCTGATTTTACAAATTTGAAAGTGTTGATATTCTTTTACAAGTTCATAACCATTTTTTAAATGATGACGATATTGACTTCTGGTCCTTAAAATATGATGGATTTCTTGAAACTGTTCTCTTGTAATATTTAAATCTGGAAAACGACTAAGATATTGTTGTAGTAAAACTCGCTGTGTTGCTTCTGAAAACGATAGAAATTGGGTTAAATCTTCTACATCAATCGTTTGAGAAAATTCAGCCAGAGCAATCTGATAATCTGATACTTCTTTTCCAAACTCTAAAAATGCTCTCTTTACCTGAACATTTTCTTTTTCTAATTGTGGTAGATAAAGGTTGCGAACACGGTTGCGAAAATAGGAATTTTCTTTATTTGTCCTGTCTTCAAAATGCTCAATTTCAGGAAAATCTTTCTTATAAAAAGATAGTAGTGGACGAATCAACTCTCCCTTATCAAACTCTTGTTTTTCTTTAATAGCTGATAAGTGCTGTAACCTAACACCTCGAATCAATCGCATAAAAATCGTCTCAGCCTGATCATCTGCATGATGAGCTGTTACAAGAGCTGTAGATGACGTTTTCGTCATTACCTCTCAAAAAAATCCATAGCGAAATTGACGAGCATTTGCTTCTGAAAAATCTCCAGTAAAATAAGCTACATAAATTGAAACTCCAACTCGTTCTGCCAGTTTTCTTAATTCATGTTCTTCATTATCCGATTCTGGTCGTTGCTTATGATTTACATGAGCTAAAAATAATTCAATCCCAAGTTCTTCTTGATAGGTTGAAAGGAGATGAAAGAGAAACATCGAATCCAACCCACCAGACAAGGCTAGTAGAACTCTTGAATGATGTCTAAAATAACCTTTTTCTAAAAAATGATTTAAAAATTCTCGGTCTCTCATTTTAGGACCTCGTAGACATCCTTAGCAATTTTAGAAATAGTATCGTAATCAGAATTTTTGGTAAAAGATTGAAATCACGAAAGGAGAATCTGTATAGACTATTGCCACATCATGTTTAAATTCATCTGCATCCCCAATTTTTATGGGCTACCTTAGCAGAAATATTTTTTTAGCAATCCGCTGATTATCAAAATGAAGTCTGAGATAGGGACTCTAAAAACAAAACCATTTTGATTGTAAATAGATTCCATAACTTGACCAGCCATTTTAGCTGAAGCTAACTTATCATTTACATCCCATTCATTACCAGCAACCCTAGTCATCTCTTTTTTTGAAGACGTCATCTGATTTATTCGTAATATAATAACCAAGAATATTATGAGCCACATTGTCAGATTCTTTCGCTGTTTTTTTGTAATTAAATCTTTAATAGTGTATTCTTTATTATCAGCTGTTTTTAGAGAGACTTCCACTTCCTTCCGGTTTATAAGAACCAGGGAAATCATTAACTTCAGAAACATACTTTAATTTCGTGTCAAGTTGATAATCACCTTGATTGATTCTTTTCCTGAACATAATAAAGATAAGGTAATTTCATAACACTAGCAGCGTACATTTTTTTGCTCTTCGTTAATCCCAGCTTCCTTGCCTGTACTCAATTGTTTAACATAAATAGAAAAACTGTTCATTTTTGATAATTTGCAGATAGTAACTCCTGTACTTTCTGGATACGATTATCATCATTGGAAATATAATCCGTCGAAACCCAACCAGCTTGTTTGATATGTAAGAATTCACGACCTTCAGCAAAAACAGACATGTCTGCTTCAACCTCTTGATAAGGTGCCAAAGTAGATTTTAATTCTTGTTTATCATAAGGACTATTATAGACAACAAATCCTGGTTCTAGCCATACTCGCTTAGAAAAATCGTTTACGATAGAACTATCGTATAAAAGTCGTTTATCAGCCATTACAAATTGATTATTTGACAATTTAAAGACAGGCTGTCCTTGTTTATTTAATCGCCATTCTAAAACAGATAATTTTGTTTCCGCATTGACTTTTCCTGATTCTTTAATCAGGTCTTCTGTAGAATAAACTGGCGTCTCACCATAAAATTTTGGAGATTCTATAATATCTTGATAATAAAAATGATATGGAGTATGAGTTAAAGAATAAACTTCTTGTTTTGGAATGATAACTGGATTCTCAGTGCTTACTACTTGAACGCTTTTTAGGAAAATAGGAAGTAGTAATATCACTAAAAATTTACGCATTCTTTTTCCCCTCTTCTTCTTGCAGTCGTAATAGATGATTCTTTTGAGCTAACTCATCTAATTTTTCATCTGACTGACTTAAAAATTGTTCAACAATCTCTAATAAATTTTCCATTTCGCATTACCTAGGAAGTAAGTCCGGAATTGTATAAACTTCCTCCCATGTTTTTGAATAATAATATTTTGCACGGGAATATTTAGCCGCATAGGATTCATCTTTTAGCTTAGTTGCTAAACTAGCTTCTTTATCCTTTTCATCGCTCAATTCCTGATATTGTTTTTTCAAATCAGTTAGTTGTTGGCGACGTGTTAGCAATTGTTGGTAACTTTGTGCTAAATTGTAAGTTGGTAAGATGAATAACAACATAATCAAAATCAAAACCCAACCCATAAAACGATTACGTTTTTGACGTTCTTCCATCATGTATTTACGTCGTTGGTGTTCATTTTGAATAAATGAATTATTCATTTGGACTATTTTTTTATACATCGCCTTCTACCCTTGTTTCACTGATAATTTCATACATTCTAGCTGCATCTTCTTTTTTTGTGCTATCTTTCATTTCGAGCACCTTTACAAGTAACAACTTATTTCCAAAGCGAATTTCAACCTGATCATTGACTTTTAAATCTGTTGAACTCTTAGCAAGGATTCCATTTACCTTAATTCGCCCTTTATCTGCAACTTCCTTAGCCACCGTACGGCGTTTAATAATTCGTGATACTTTTAAATATTTATCTAATCTCATCTTATAATACCTCAAATTATTATTGTACCATTTTTATCCTTTTTATAGAAGAAAAAAGGTAATTCCTAATGTAACTCTTTTGAATCTTTTATCTTCGCTAATGATTCTCCAAAGGTTAAGAGTCCTTCTAAAATCTCATAGTCTTTTTTATTTCGAATATCAAAAACAACTTCGATTAAACCTTGATTTTCAGAAATATTAGCCTTCAAATTTGTCTGAGAAAGAGCCTGGAAATAATCTTGGGTTAAAAATAGTTGTTTCGATATTTTTTCAAATTGAATGACTAGTTTATTATTTCTTCTTTCAACACGATTGACAAAAACTTTATCAAGATATGCTTTGGCTAATCCAATTTCTAAAAGATAAGCAACCACATCTGGATATTCTCCAAATCGGTCTATCAACTCATCTTGTAATTCTTCATAGTTGACACGGTTGTCAATCTGACGAATTCTCTTGTAAATTTCAATTTTATGGCGCTCATCTGATATGTAATCATCTGGAAGATAGGCATCAATTTGTAGAATTAACTCAGCATTTCCTTTTTCGCGTTTCTTATTCGTTCCATTTTTATTAGCAATAGCTTCTTCCAGTAACTGAGAATACAATTCAAAACCAACCGAATCAATAAAACCGGACTGCGAACTCCCTAAAAGGTTTCCGGCCCCACGAATGGATAAATCACGCATGGCAATTTTAAAACCAGAACCCAATTCTGTAAACCCTTTGATAGCTTCCAATCTCTTCTCTGAAACTTCTGTCAATGATTTATCTGGTCGGTACATGAGATAGGCATAAGCAATTCGGTTACTACGACCCACCCGACCTCTTAATTGATACAAGGTTGACAAACCCATATGATCTGCGTTTTCAATAAACAAGGTATTCGCATTTGGAATATCTACTCCTGTTTCGATAATTGTCGTAGTTACTAAAATGTCATATTCGCCTTCAATGAAATCAAGTAGTGTATTCTCCAAACGAATTTCACTCATTTGACCATGAACAAAACCAATAGAAGCTTCAGGAATCAGTTCTTGTAATTCTGAAACCTTCTTTTCAATCGTGTCAACTTTGTTGTAAAGATAGTAAACCTGACCACCACGATCGATTTCTCTCAACACAGCATCACGAATTACACAATTATTCTGTTCAAGAACATAGGTTTGAACAGGGTATCGATTGGTTGGAGGAGTTTCAATGACAGATAAATCTCGGATACCTAGCATAGACATATGAAGAGTTCGAGGAATTGGTGTAGCTGTCAAGGTTAAGACATCAACCTTCTTTTTTAATTCCTTGAGTGCTTCCTTATGCTTGACACCAAAACGTTGTTCTTCATCGATGATAATCAATCCTAAATCTGCAAATTCAACATCTTTAGACAAAACTCTATGAGTTCCTATCAAGATGTCCACTTGTCCTTTTTTCAATTTTTTAAGTGTTTCAGTCTGTTCTTTTTTACTTCTAAAGCGACTCAAAACATCTACGTTTACAGCAAATTGCTCAAATCTTTCCTTGAAATTACTGTAATGTTGCTGCGCAAGAACAGTTGTTGGCACTAAAACGACAACCTGTTTATGATCATTGACAGCTTTAAATGCAGCTCGCATGGCAACTTCTGTCTTACCAAAACCAACATCTCCAACTAAGAGTCGATCCATTGGTTGAGGTGATTGCATATCTTTTTTGATTTCTTCTATACTTCGAAGTTGATCTTCTGTTTCAACATAGGGGAAAGCCTCATCAAAAGCAACCTGGTCTTCGTGATCTTTTGAAAATGCATATCCTTTCAGTTGGCTCCTCTCAGCATAAAGTTTAATTAAGTCATCCGCAATATCTTCAACTTGATTTTTAACTTTTTGCTTAGCCTTTTTAAAATGTCCATCATTTAGTTTATTTAACTTTGGAGCTTTTCCATCACTTGAAACATATTTAGATAAGGTTTGGATTTGTTCTACAGGAATAGAAATACGATCTCCATTTTGATATTGGATGCTCACATAATCTCGATGAATTCCTTTGATTTCAATCGTTTCGATTCCTAAATATTGACCAATACCATGAATTTGATGAACGACATAGTCTCCTTTTTGGAGCTCATTATAATCCTTTAACCGCTCAGCATTACTGATATTTTGTCTTCTATATTTACGCTTAATATTCTTCTTAAAAATTTCATATTCAGTGATAAATACAAGATTTTCATCTACAAAATGAAAGCCATGACGAAGATTTCCTTCAATAAGATTGACAGTTCCTTTACAGATTTCACTTCCATTACTATTGTCAACCTTAATTTCGTATTCGTCTAAAATTGTTGACAGTTTTTTGAGTTCATTTTTACTACTTGACTGAAGAACAATTGTATATTTTAATTTTTTATAACGTTCAATTTCTTCTTTCAAAAAAGAAAATTGATTGAAGAACTCTTGCATTGGATACTGATTAAATTGATAAATATGGTCAAACTTTAGATTACCAAGCCCCTTTTGGAAATTTGAAAAGAAACTGGCTGGTACGTATTTTTTAATCTGACTTTCTACATCAGCAAAATATTGTAAACTTGATACAGCTTTACTATTGTGTAAATCCTCTGTAAAGTAGCTAGCTGTTTCCTTATCGAAAATATCATACTGGTTCATGATTTTTTGATAATCATCAAAAATGAGAGGTACTTCTTGTAAATAATCTAACAGTGTCCATTGTTTTTTATAAAAAACAGACAAAAACTTGCGAATATCAGAATTGATACTCTGTTGCTTAGCACTACTATAGACTTCCTCTAGATATGACTTCAAAGTTGGGGAAAGTGCCTTATCAATCTCATGCTCTAAAAATTGTTGTCCACGATTGTAATCTTCAATACTTAGTAAAATATCGCTAGCGGGATATATAGAAATTTCAGAGCGACTTTTCTTTGATAACTGTGTCTCTGCATCAAATTCTCTAATACCATCTATCTCATCACCAAAAAATTCAATTCGGTAAGGAGATATTTGTGAGGTTTCAAAGATATCTAAAATATCTCCTCGAAGACTGAATTCACCTTGACTCTGAACCTGTGTAACTTTCTTATAACCAAGAGAAAGCAACTGACTTTTTAATTCATTTTGTTCACATTCTTGGCCAATTTCAAATTTCAAGATACTATTATCAAATACTTGAGGATCTGGTAAAAATAAACGGCTTGCTGCTAAGTTACAAACTAAAATTCCTTTTTGAGATTTATCTCTTAGAAAACGTAAAGCTTCGACTCTTGAAAATATCTTTTCTTGAGACGACACCAAAAATTCTACCATAGGTGAATCATCTACCAAGAATGGATAGAGCATATCAGAACCGAGGATAGAAATTAAATCATTGACCAGACGTTCAGCCTCTCCATATGTAGAGGTCATTACTAAAATCTTGTTATGATTTTTAATACTACTTGCAATTGCTAAAGACTTTGCTGAACCAGAAAGACCTAGTAATAATTGTCTTTGTTTAAGAGATAAATGCTCATTCCATGATTGTATCTGCTTATTTTCTAGAAAGAAATCGATTAATGCCATTTCCTTACCCATTATATTTCTGCATCGTTTTTTCAAAGTTTTTTTCTTGTAAATAATAATTTACAGCATCGTCAACTTTGTCAATTGATTGTAAAATACCTATATAATCCTCTTTGTCAAACTTACTCAAAACATGATGAACAACTGACATCCCTTTTTTAGGTCTTCCAATACCAATCTTTACACGATTGAAAACCTGTGTACCAATATGTTGAATAATCGACTTGATTCCATTATGACCACCAGCTGATCCTTTAGTGCGAAGACGAATTTTTCCTACTTCCATGTCAAGATCATCGTAAATAATCAGTAAATCTTTAATATCTAAACCATAGTAGGTTAATAAATCATGAACTGCTTTCCCACTTTCATTCATAAATGTTGTTGGTTTCACAAGATAAATTTTTTCCCCATTAAGAAAAAATGAGGCTAACTCAGCTTGGAATATCTTATCGTGTGTAAAAGTGACATTCTGTTTCTTCGCTAGTTGGTCAATCAGCATAAAGCCAACATTATGTTTGGTTTCAAAATATTTATCACCTGGATTTCCCAATCCAACAAGTAGTTTAGTCATTTATTTTCCTTTCAAAACCCAAAAGGGTTGGAATTTTTTTCCAACCTAATTGACACTATTAAAAATGTTGATTATACGTTAAAGCGGAATTCCATGATATCGCCATCTTGAACGACATATTCTTTTCCTTCTTCACGTAAACGTCCAGCTTCTTTTACAGCCTTTTCAGATCCGTATTTCACCAAATCGTCATAAGACATGGTCACTGCACGAATAAATCCTTTTTCAAAGTCTGAGTGGATAATTCCAGCTGCTTGAGGAGCTTTCATACCACGTTTAAAGGTCCAAGCACGAACTTCTTTTTCACCAGCTGTGAAGTAAGTTCCAAGTCCAAGTAAATGGTAAGCTGCACGCGTCAACTTATCCACACCTGATTCTGTCAAACCAATGGCTTCAAGAAACTCTTTTTTATCTTCATCATCTAACTCAGAGATTTCTTCTTCAGCACGCGCAGAAATCACAACCACCTCTGCATTTTCTGTTGCTGCGAATTCACGAATTTGCTTCACATAATCAATAGAGTCTGGGTCTCCAACAACATCCTCATCCACATTCGCTACATAAAGAACTGGTTTTGTCGTCAAGAGGAAAAGACCTTTAACAACTTTTTGTTCTTCATCTGTGAATTCAATGGTGCGAGCTGATTTACCGTCTTCAAGAACTGGTTTAATCTTTTGGAGAACGTTAAATTCTGCAACTGATTCTTTATCTTTTTGAGTACGTGCCATCTTTTCCACACGCGCATAGCGTTTATTCACAGATTCTAAGTCTGCCAAAATCAACTCTAGGTTAATGGTATCAATATCTGCAAGTGGATCGACAAAGGCATCTTCACGACCTTGCTCCCGCATGACATTTTCATCATCAAAAGCACGAACTACATGGACAATGGCATCCACTTCACGGATGTTGGCTAAGAATTTATTACCAAGACCCTCTCCTTTTGATGCACCTTTAACAATCCCTGCAATATCTGTAAATTCAAAGGTTGTTGGGACTGTCTTCTTAGGAGTAATCATTTCCGTCAATTTTTGGAGGCGTTCATCTGGAACTTCTACCATCCCGACGTTTGGATCAATCGTCGCAAATGGATAGTTTGCAGCTTCTGCTCCTGCTTTTGTAATTGCATTAAATAGGGTTGATTTACCAACGTTTGGCAAACCCACGATACCTGCTGTTAAAGCCATAGTTTCTCATTCTCCGTTCACATTTCAATCTTCAATATTATAACACAAAAAGGGAAAACTTGCTAACCCTCCAAGTGAGTGTCTCTAATCAATGATTTTGTTCATTTTTCTTTCAAAATCATAGCGACTCATCATGACCACATGATCACAATTACTACATTTTATCTTAATATCTGCCCCTACACGTGTAATCTCCCAACGATTAGCTTTTTTACCAGTTGATTTGATTGTACAAGCGTGTGGTTTTTTCATTTCAACAAAATTTCCAACTTGATACATAGCTAGTCTCCTTTTCTATTTTCGATTATATCATAAAAGAGGCGAGCTAAGCTCAACCTCTTTCCATTAATTTGTACGAACTGGTGTAATCAGCTGTATGAAATCTTCATCTGTATCAGCTGGTACCAGAGTAAATGGACGAACTGATGAGATAAAGCTGATTGTAACCTTTCGCTGTTCAAGGCTTTTAGTGCTTCAATCAAGTAAGTTGGGTTAAAGCTAATCGTCAAATCTTCACCAGATACAGCAATTGTATCGATTTCTTCGTTTACTTTACCAACTTCTGGAGAATTTACATGTGCTGTAATCACTCCTTGTTTGATTTCTAATTTTACAGTACCATTTTGGGTTGCACTTGATAAGAGACGAGCACGTTCCATAGATTGACGTAGATTCACAACGTCAAAAGTCACTGTCGTATTAAAATCTGTTGGAATCAAACGATCGGTATCTGGATAATTACCTTCTAAGAGACGTGTATAGAAGCTAATATTTTCACTTCTAAAGAGAATTTGGTTATTTGCAAAGAAAATCTCTACTGTTTCGATATCATCTGTAAAAACAGCTGAAAATTCGCGTAGAGAGCGACTTGGGATGACAACATCAAAATCATCACTATTTTTCTCAAGCGTCAATTTCTTCTGACTGAGACGGTGTGAGTCTGTCGCAACTGTTTTTAATTCTTTATGATTACTCAAGACAAAGTGTACACCAGTCAAGATTGGACGACTTTCTTGAACACTAGCTGCAAAGGCAGTTTCGTTAATAATCTTTTTAAGAAGCTTTGTTTCAAGAACTAAAGGATTACTTGCTGCAATTTCCTGGATACGTGGATACTGCTCGCTATCTTTTCCTTTTAGCGTGATCTCTGATTTTCCACTTGTTAATACAATTTGATTTTGTTCAATTTCTTTGAAATCAAGAGTCACATCTGGAAGACTAGATACAACATTGATAAAGAATGAAGCTTCTAAAAGGATAGAACCTAAAGAGTTAATCAAAAGACCTGCATTTTCATCTTTTTGAGAAATAAAGTTCTCGATTGAAATTTGACCATTTGATCCAATCAATGTAATTCCTTCGTTAGTAACATCGATTTTGATAGTTGATAAAACAGGAATAGCATTTTTTGAACTAATAGCACGTTTAGTAATATTTAATGATTGCAGGAATAAATTTTTATTAATAGAAAAATGAATCATGGAATCTCCTTTATTTATTTTTATTATTAGAAGGATAATAGTAATAATAGTCTGTGTGAAATCTGTGGAAAACGAAGTTTAGCTTAGAAAAATCAAGAAGTTATACTTGTTTAAAAAATGTTAATAAATCAGTAACATTTTAAATACTTATCCACAAGTTATTTAATTTTCTTTTTGATGGTTTCGATTTCTATACGTAATTTATCATCAGTTTCAATCATAGATTTGATTTTTGCATGAGCATGAATGACGGTTGTATGATCTTTACCACCAAATTCTTTTCCAATTTTTGGAAGACTGTTATCAGTTAATTCTCTAGCTAGGTACATAGCAACTTGACGAGCTAGAACAATATTCTGAACACGTCTAGTTCCTTTCATCTCCTTGACGCTGACGTCATAAAAGTTACCGACTTCCTCTTGGATTTTTTCAATCGGAATAACGATCATGGTGCTGACGCTTTGTTTTCGAGCACGGATAGCTTCTGATGCAATATCCACAGTTATAGTGTTGATTTGTTTAACTTTAGCCATGAGACTAATATCTTTAAGGGCACCTTCTAATTCACGTACGTTTGAATCAAACTGGCCAGCCAAATATTCGATTGTGTCAGGTTGAAAATGATAATCTAAATCCTCTGTTTTACTGTTTAAGATAGCGATACGAGTTTCAAAATCCGGAGGTGTAATATCTGTCGTTAGACCCCATGAGAAGCGCGTGACAAGACGTTCAGGTAGGTTTTCTAGTTGTTCAGGTCTACGGTCACTAGTCAAAACGATTTGTTTATTATTATTGTGCAGAGCATTGAAAGTATTAAAAAATTCATCTTGGGTTTGCACTTTTCTTCCACTAAGTGATTGGATATCATCAATAAGAAGGAGATCTAGGCTTCGATAGGTTTTTTTAAAATTATCCATATCGCTGAGTCTTAGATGCTCTAAAAATTCATTAATAAAAGTTTCGGCAGGGATGTATTTTACACGCGCGTTAGGATTTTTTTTGAGAATTTCATTCCCTAAAGCATTGAGTAAGTGCGTTTTTCCAAGACCAGGTCCCCCATATATAAAAAGTGGATTATAAGTTAGTCCAGGATCTTCTGATACAGCTAAAGCAGCGGATTTAGCCCAAATATTTCCATCACCTTGGATAAAATTATCAAATGTATAGATATCTCTTAATCCTGTTTCTGAATAAGGAATAGATTTTATAGTTTGTTCTTGTTGAAGATTAGAATTCTCAACAGTTGTTGTTATATCGGAGGTACTAGAATCTTCCTTGGTCAATACATATTGTGCTTTTATTTCAGTGTCATAGATTTGGAAACCGACAGCTACAATAATATCATTGAGTTTTGTACTCCAAACCATTTCCATTTCAGATCTTGGCAAAAATATGGTAGCTACATTTCCCTCGACCTTTATTAATTCAGCAGGTGTTGCGTAGAAATCAAACATTGATCGTGTCAATCTCTCTTTAGCTAATTCTAAAATCTGATTCCAAAATTGTTTTTCTTTCAACAACAAACTCCTCCTTTTCTAAAAGGTATAATCTTACACCTATTTTATCATATAGCAAGCATTTTTTCCACAACTTGTGAAAAACAATCCACAATGTTTAAAAGATTTATCCACAACTTGTGGATAAAAGGTTTTATTTGTGATTTTATCGGTTTTATTCATACTAATTTAGTGGATAAGTCTGTGAGTTGAGAAAAATAAAATAACAGCCTTATTTCAGGCTGTTAATAAAACGTTGGTACTCTTCTTGATTATGAAAAGAGATAGTTATTTTTCCTGCCTCTTTTTTTTGAAGGACGATTTGGACATCTAATCCCAACAATTTTTTTAAATTTTCTTCTTCTTCTTTGATAAAGTGATCTTTCTCTTTGCTTTTCTTCTTCTTTTTTTTCTCTTGAAGTAGAAGTTCTACTTGCCGAACTGATAAATCTTCCGTCTGAATACGATAGAGTAATTTTCTTTGTTTTTCAACAGGTAGTTGGATTAGAAGTCTAGCATGTGCTTGAGATAATTTTCCAGTTTCTACTTCTGTTAAAATAAAATCAGGAAGTGTTAGCAAGCGAACAAGATTAGTAATATAAGGGCGTGATTTCCCCATTTTTGCAGCAATGTCTGCGTGAGTATATCCTTTATCAATTAAAGATTGATAAGCTTTTGCTTCTTCAATCGGATTTAAGTCTTCTCGTTGTAAATTTTCAATGATTGAGTGAACCATCATATCCTGATCAGATAGTTTTTTGATGATTACGGGAACTTCTGTTAGCCCAGCTACTATTGATGCACGATATCGTCTTTCTCCAGCTAGGATTTCGTATCCGATAACTGGAGATTGACGAACGATAATGGGTTGAATTAATCCATTTTCTTTGATAGATTGAGCAAGTTCTTTTATTTTTTCTTCTGAAAATTCTTTACGTGGTTGATAGGGGTTTTTTTGAATATCACTGATGCGAATGAGTTTAAATTCTTCCATATTTCTACAGTATCACAACTTTGATATTCTGTAAAGTAAGTTTACAAATATGTAAACTATTGATTTAAATCACTAGTACTCTTGTCCAACTTGATTTTAGTTGTTTCTTCTTTACCATTACGGTAATAAGTGACAGTCATTTCATCTCCAATAGAGTGACTGTATAGTGCATTTTGTAATTCAGTTGTAGATGAAATCTTAGTATCATCTACTTTTGTGATGACATCATATTGTTGTAAATGTCCATTTGCAGGCATGTTCTTTTGAACAGATCGAACAGCTACACCAGAAGTAACATTATCAGGAAGTTTTAATTTTTGAAGATCAGCCGTGCTGAGGTTTGTTAAGTTAACCATATGGATACCAAGCGCTGGTCGAGTTACTTTTCCATCTTTTTCTAATTGTTTAATAATATTAATAACATCATTTGCAGGAATAGCAAAACCAAGACCTTCTACGGATGTTCCACCATTAGAGGCAATTTTACTTGATGTAATACCGATAACTTGTCCCTGGATATTAATCAAAGGACCTCCAGAGTTACCAGGGTTAATAGCTGTATCTGTTTGGATAGCATTCGTTGAAATGGCTTGACCATCTTCAGCTTTCAAAGAAACATGTCTGTTCAAGCTTGATACAATCCCTTGAGTAACTGTATTTGCATATTCTGAACCTAAAGGACTACCGATTGCGATAGCTGTTTCTCCAACAGCTAATTGACTTGAATCACCAAACTCAGCAACTGTAGAAACTTTTTCTGAAGAGATTTTAACTACTGCAATATCAGAATAGGTATCAGAACCAACAATTTCACCTGGGACTTTTGTTCCATCAGTCAAACGAACGTCAACTTTTTTAGCACCATTAATAACGTGAGTATTAGTAACTAAATAGGCAGATTCACCTTCTTTTTATAAATAACACCAGAACCTTCACTGTTAACTTGCTCAGTATTTGAATCTATATCAGTATCATCAGTTCCAATAAAACTATTTTGAGAGTTTCCTGAATAAGTGATAATAGAGACAACAGCATCTTTAACTTTATCAACAGCTTGAGTAGTAGAATTTTCATTTTTTACAGCTGTTTGAGTGATTCCTGTACTATTTTGTTTTGTGATTTCTTGTTTTTGGTTGAATTGAAGAATTACCAGACTACCTAAAATACCACTAAAAAAACCAACAAGAACAATGAGTAAAAGTTTCCCAATCTTTTTCGAAAAATTATGTAAGTGTTTCATACAATCCTCCATATTTTATTAAGTTAGTAAAAGTATAAAATTACTAACTTAATTTATGCTTAAAATTATTTAGTTTTCAACAATCTGTGGAAAACTGTTAAAAACTTGTGAATTTATTGCTACTTTCTTCGCTTTTATTTGTGAATAAGATGTGAATAGAATACGATTATGATAAAATAGAAACATGAAAATTAAAATTGTAACGGTTGGAAAACTAAAAGAAAAGTATCTCAAAGATGGAATTGCTGAATATTCTAAAAGAATTTCTCGTTTTGCTACTGTCGAAATGGTTGAATTAGCTGATGAGAAGACACCAGATCGTGCTAGTGATTCTGAAAATGAAAAAATCTTGGATGTAGAAGGAAATCGAATTCTTTCAAAAATTGGAGATAGAGAATTTGTTGTCGTTTTAGCTATTGAAGGGAAAACCTTGTCTTCTGAGGAATTCAGTAAACAGTTAGAACAAGCATCTATTAATGGTTTTTCAACCTTAACTTTTGTGATAGGTGGAAGTTTAGGATTATCTAAGGAGGTAAAAAAACGAGCCAATTTATCTGTAAGTTTTGGCCATTTAACTCTTCCACATCAATTAATGCGACTTGTATTAACAGAGCAGATATACCGAGCTTTTACCATTCAACAATGTTCTCCTTATCACAAATAGGATTGACTATTCTCGATTATTTTGATAAGATAAACTAGTTAGGTCTCATAGCTCAGCTGGATAGAGCATTCGCCTTCTAAGCGAACGGTCGCAGGTTCGAATCCTGCTGGGATCATATACTAGATTTAACGCTGGGGAAACCCAGCGTTTTTTGTAAAAAATGACAGTTCAGGTACAAAAATGTACAGTTGAGAATGAATGCTTATGAAATAAACTTCATTTTGTATAATAGTTTGTAAGTTCATTTATAAGTAAAAAGAGAACACATTATAGGGAGATATAATGGATTTATTGAAAATACTCATAGTTATTCTTCATATTCTTATTCTAACAAATAGCTATGAACTCATTTGTAAGGCAACAAAAAAAGAAAGATATCTGTTTATTTCTTGGGTATTTATATTACAGTCCATTGTTGAAATTTTTATTCTATTTAACTTCTTTACATGGACTAGGAATGGAAAAAATTTCATTTACCTGTATTATCTTTACTTATTTAATAGGTTTTTAAAAAAATATAATAAGTATAAGGCTATTTTTTTATCAGCCTACTATTGTCTTTATTATATCAAAGTACTCATACGTTTATAGCAGTAACCATATCCTCTATAACAGGCGATTCTTTCTTAACAAAAATATGAAGATTTATTTTTTTGTAGTGGTTTTAATGCTGACGTATTTTTATCACTAAAAATTATTATTTATTTTCACCTTGAACTTAATTATTTTTGATAAAGATTACCTTTATCCATTTTTTAAAAAAGTTATCTTTACTTTCTTTGCTTTACATATTCTATTATTCATTTCAGATATGGTGGGTATTCATGCTCATTTTAATAATTTCAGTAGTATTTTAGTAACAATTGTCTTTATTTGTTTATTGCTAATCTTTTTTGCAATGAACGCTCATAAGGTTCAAGATGAAAGAGAGATTGCTCTAAAACAGAAAAAATTTGAACAGGAACATTTACAAACTTACACAGATGAAATTGTTGGTTTGTACAATGAAATTCGTGGTTTTCGTCATGACTATGCAGGAATGCTTGTTAGTATGCAAATGGCAATTGACAGTGGAGATTTACAGGAAATTGACAGAGTTTACAATGAAGTATTAGTGAAAGCTAATCAGAAATTACGTTCAGATAAGTATACATACTTTGATTTAAACAATATAGAAGATTCAGCTTTACGAAGTTTGATTGCTCAATCTATTGTATATGCCAGAAATAATGACGTAGAGTTTACATTAGAAGTAAAGGATATTATCACAAGATTGTCAATTGATTTACTTGATCTTGTTCGAATAATGAGTGTTTTACTGAATAATGCTGTTGAGGGTGCTGCAGAAAGTTATTTAAAACAAATGGAAGTTGCAGTGATAAAGATGGATTTGGAGACAGTTATCGTGATTCAAAATTCATGTAAAATCGCTATGAATCCTTCGGAGGATTTATTTGAGCTAGGTTTTTCTACAAAGGGTAGAAATAGAGGACTTGGTCTTAATAATGTTAAAGAAATTTTAGATAAGTATGAAAATATCATTTTAGAAACAGAGATGGAAGATAGCACGTTTAGACAAATTATTAGATTTAAGAGAGATTTTGAATGAAAGTATTAATTTTAGAAGATGTTATTCAACATCAAGTCAGACTAGAGAGAATATTGGATGAAATTTCCAAAGAATTAAATATTCCTATTTCTTATAAAACAACAGGTAAAGAACGAGAATTTAAGGAATACATCGAAAATGATGAAGTAAATCAACTTTATTTTCTAGATATTGATATTCATGGAATTGAGAAAAAAGGATTTGAAGTTGCACAGTTTATTCGCCATCACAATCCCTATGCAATTATCGTATTTATCACTAGTAGATCAGAATTTGCTACCTTGACTTACAAGTATCAGGTATCAGCCTTGGATTTTGTTGATAAAGATATCAATGATGAATTATTTAAGAAACGCATTGAGCAGAGTATCTTATACACCAAAAATATGCTGCTTGAAAATAAAGATGTTGTAGATTACTTTGACTATAACTATAAGGGGAATGATTTGAAAATTCCCTACCATGATATTTTGTATATTGAAACAACGGGTGTTTCTCATAAGTTACGGATTATTGGTAAGAATTTTGCTAAAGAATTTTATGGAACCATGACGGATATCCAAGAAAAAGATAAAGAAAACCAAAGATTTTATTCCGCTCATAAATCATTTCTTGTCAATGTAGGAAATATTAGAGAAATTGATCGAAAAAATTTAGAAGTAGTTTTCTATGAAAATCATCGTTGTCCAATTACTCGTCTGAAAGTTCGTAAACTAAAAGATATTCTGGAGAAAAAATCTAAAAAGTGATTGACAATTAGTTAGAAATTGATATAATGGTTATATCTGCTACAGATAGATGGTCCGTTGGTCAAGGGGTTAAGACACCGCCTTTTCACGGCGGTAACACGGGTTCGAATCCCGTACGGACTATATTATCCGCCATAGCTCAGTTGGTAGTAGCGCATGACTGTTAATCATGATGTCGTAGGTTCGAGTCCTACTGGCGGAGTCAGAAAAAAAGAACACCATTGGTGTTCTTTTTCTTTTAGTTTGCATCGCCTAACATTTTCATAAGAAAGTCTGTCATTTCTTGCGGACTTTCTTTTTTTCCATGAGCAATCCAAGTTTGACACACGCCAAATAGTGCATTTGTTAAATAGATACTACTGTACTCTAATTCAATCTCGTTTAAATTTAATTGCATAAATCGTTTCTGGAGGTCAGTGTTAAGCATGATATGAAGTTTATTTCTTAGGAAGTTCTGTATTTCTTTTGTACCATTTTCAGATAAGAGAGCAGCTAGTAATGGTTCAGACTCTAGATACTCAAATACTTCTAAAATAGCATCTCTTTTATGATGAGCATGTTTTTGGAAAATATACTCAAAGGTATGAAAAAGTTTACTTTGGTAGTGCTCAATCATATCATACTTATCTTTGTAATGTGTATAAAAGCTAGAGCGACTAATTCCGGCTTTCTCAGCTAGCTTAACAGTAGAAATTTGATCAAATGGCTGTTCCATTAATAATTGAACCATAGCATTCTCGATAGTACGTTTTGTTTTTAAGCGTTTGTTACTCTCTGTCATAGTTCCTCCTTGTGAACAAAAATAGACGTAGTGTCTAAAAAATGAGTTTTTACCTTGTAATTTGGATTTTTTAATGTATAATCTATTATATCAAAATTTTAGACAATATGTTTAAAAAAGGAGACAATATGTTTAAAGAATGGAAAGCAATTTTTAAAAAACCAACCTTTATCATTGTAATGATAGGGATTTCTCTTATTCCTGCCTTATACAACATCATATTTTTATCATCTATGTGGGATCCATATGGCCAATTATCTGAGTTGCCTGTAGCGGTCGTTAATAATGATAAAGAAGCGTCTTACAATGGAAATACAATGAGCATTGGAAAAGACATGGTGTCTAATTTAGAAAATAATAAATCCTTGGATTTCATTTTGTAAATGAGGAAGAAGGAAAAAAAGGACTAGAGAATGGCGATTACTATATGGTAGTGACTTTGCCAAGTGATTTGTCTGAAAAGGCTGCTTCTATTTTAACAGATCACCCAGAACAAATGAACATTGACTATCAAACTTCTAGTGGACATAGCTTCATTGCAAGTAAGATGAGTGATTCTGCTATGACACAGTTAAAACAGAATGTTTCTGCTAATGTAACCGAATCCTATACGAAAGCTTTATTTCAAAAGATAGGTGATTTAAAATCTGGTTTAACCAAAGCTGCAGATGGTAGTGAACAATTGGCTAATGGGGCAGGTCAGTTAGCTGAAGGAAGTCAAACATTGTCTTCGAATCTTGATACTTTAGCTAGCTCAAGTTTAACCTTTTCTTATGGAGCGGATCAATTTACAAAAGGATTGACAACATATGTCATAGGAGTAAAGCAACTAAATAGTGGCTTAGAAACATTTAATGATAGTTTACAGAACTATACAAGTGCGGTTTCACAGGTTGACACAGGACTTAATCAATTATCTTCGAAAACTCCAGAATTAGTTGCAGGTGTCAATCAGTTAAATACAGGGATGAAGACCTATGCTGGTGGAGTTTCGCAACTCAATACAGGCCTCAATCAATTTTCTATTGGTGTCAATGCCTATACAAGCAGTGTTGACAAACTATCTGTTGGTACAAACCAACTATCTAGTCAATCAGATACATTGAGAGATGGTATTACTCAATTAAATAAAGGGATTAAAGAAATTTCTACTCAATTGAATAAGACATCTCAACAGAAAGAGGATATAACCCAGTTAGCTACTAGTTTAGATGAGTTAAATAAAGCACTTCAAACTGTTACTGTTTCAGATAATACAGAACTTAAAAGTGCAATATCTAATGATTTAACAACTATAACTACTCTTGCTCAAACTATTGTGACTAATAGTCAAGCAGAACAAGAGAAAAGTCTTACAAATCTTCAATCAACAGCAACTTATCAATCTCTTACTGAAACTCAGAAAAAAGAATTGACTGAAGCTGTTTCAAATAATTCTAATTCTACAATTGAGTCAGCAAAATCAATTTTAACAACAGTAGGAAACTTAAAAGAAAACTTAGGAAATGTAAATCAACCAGTCTCTAATCTTTCAAGTTTACAAACTAAAGCAAACCAAGTTTTACCTTTAGCTTCTACTTCCTTGACAACTATGTCAAGTGGATTTACACAGTTGCAAAATGCTGTAGACAATCAATTGCTTCCTGGAAGTCAATCAATTGAAAATGGAGTTAATGAGTATACTAAGGGATTGGATACTATCTCTTTAGGTGTAAATCAACTAAGTGAAAAGAATACAACTTTAACAACAAGTTTGGATCAATTGGTTTCTGGCTCAACTAAGTTGACAGAAAACTCTTCAAAATTGACAACTGGTTTGGATACTCTAGCTGGGAAAACACCAGAATTAGTAACAGGTATTGAAAAACTATCATCTGGTTCTAACCAATTAAATAGCAAGAGTCCGGAATTAATGGCAGAACTTGATAAATTACAATCAGGATCTGGTCAATTAGCAGACAAATCCAGTCAGTTACTTTCAGCTAGTACTCAGTTAGGAAATGGAGCAGCAAAAATTGCAGATGGCGCTGGAAAATTAGCAGAAGGTGGAGCAACGTTAACTGCTGGTATTGAAAGTTTACAAATAGGAACTACTGACCTAGGACAAGGATTAAGTAACGCAAGCAATCAATTAAAATCAGCATCAACAGAGTCAAAAAATGCAGAAACATTAGCGGAACCCTTAAGTCTTTCAAAGACAGATAATGATCAGGTTCCTGTAAATGGGATTGCAATGGCTCCTTACATGATATCAGTCGCACTTTTTGTTGCAGCATTATCAACAAATATGATTTTTGCTAAGTTACCTTCAGGTCGTCATCCTGAAAGTCGTTGGGCTTGGTTCAAATCTCGCTTTGAGATAAATGGAGTTATAGCTGTTTTAGCCGCTGTCTTAGTCTATGGTGGCGTTCATCTTATTGGTCTAACAGCAAATCATGAAATGAGAACCTTGTTCTTAATTATTATCGCAAGCTTAACATTTATGTCTATGGTAACTGCATTAACAACATGGAATAGTCGTTTGGGTGCTTTCTTCTCTCTAATATTGCTATTATTACAATTAGCTTCGAGTGCAGGAACCTATCCACTTGCTTTGACAAATGATTTCTTTAAAGCTGTTAATCCTTGGTTACCAATGAGTTATTCAGTTTCAGGATTGAGACAAACCATTTCTATGACAGGAAATATTCATCATCAGGTAATTTTCCTTCTCGTAACTTTGGTTTTATTCATAGGATTAGGCATGCTAGCTTATCAACCTAAAAAAATGGATGAAGATTAAAAAAGTTTCACGTGAAACAATGAATGATTTACAAGTAATTAATAAAAAAACTCAGTTGGTTTAACCAACTGAGTTTTTTAAAGTTATACTTAATCTTTCCAAAGTTCTTTGACTTTCGCTTGAACTTCTTCATTTTCAAGGAATTCATCGTAGGTTTCATCGATACGGTCGATTACACCGTTTTTAGATAAGACAATGATATGGTTAGCCAAAGTTTGAATAAACTCATGGTCGTGACTGGCAAAGATGATAGATTCTTTGAAGTTTTTTAATCCATCGTTCAAGCTTGAAATAGATTCCAAATCCAAGTGATTTGTAGGATCGTCAAGTACAAGAACGTTTGATTTCAAAAGCATGAGTTTTGAAAGCATCACGCGCACCTTTTCTCCCCCTGACAAGACGTTTACAGGCTTGTTAACCTCGTCTCCAGAAAAGAGCATGCGTCCGAGGAATCCACGAAGGAAGGTATTGTCATCTTCTTCTTTACTTGCAAATTGACGAAGCCAGTCAAGAATCGACTCGCCACCTGCAAAATCAGCAGAATTGTCTTTTGGTAAGTAAGAGCGACTAGTTGTAACTCCCCACTTGACAGTTCCTTCATAGTCGATATCTCCCATAATCGCACGAATCAAGGCAGTTGTTTGGATGTCGTTTTGCCCAATAAGAGCTGTCTTATCACCTGGACGCAAGATGAAGCTGATGTTGTCAAGAATAGTTTCACCGTCAATCTTGACAGATAAGTTTTCTACTGTCAAGAGATCATTACCGATTTCTCGTTCTGCTTTAAAGTTGATAAATGGGTATTTACGGCTAGAAGGTACAATTTCCTCTAATTCAATCTTATCAAGCATTTTCTTACGTGAAGTCGCTTGTCTTGATTTAGAAGCATTGGCAGAGAATCGAGCAACGAATTCTTGAAGTTGTTTAATCTTTTCTTCTGCTTTTGCATTACGGTCAGCTTGTAATTTAGCTGCAAGTTCAGAAGATTCCTTCCAGAAGTCGTAGTTACCAACGTAGAGTTTGATTTTTCCAAAGTCAAGGTCGGCCATGTGAGTACATACTTTGTTCAAAAAGTGACGGTCATGGGATACGACAATAACGGTGTTATCAAAGTCAATTAAGAAATCTTCTAACCAAGTAATAGATTGGATATCCAAACCGTTGGTCGGCTCATCCAAAAGAAGGACATCTGGTTTACCAAATAGAGCTTTAGCAAGGAGTACTTTCACTTTGTCTCCATTTGTAAGTTCACTCATATTTTGGTAATGAAGATCTTCAGGGATATTCAAGTTTTGCAAGAGTTGTGAAGCTTCACTCTCAGCTTCCCAACCACCTAGTTCAGCAAATTCTCCTTCAAGTTCAGCAGCACGAACACCGTCTTCGTCTGAAAAATCTTCCTTCATATAAATGGCGTCTTTTTCTTTCATGATGTTGTAAAGCTTTTCGTTTCCCATGATGACAACATCAATAACACGTTCGTCCTCATAGTCAAAGTGATTTTGACGAAGAACTGAAAGACGTTCATCTGGTCCGAGAGAGACATGACCAGTTGTTGGTTCAATATCACCAGCTAAAATTTTCAAAAAGGTTGATTTTCCAGCACCATTAGCACCAATCAAACCATAGGTGTTTCCTTCTGTAAATTTAATGTTGACATCATCAAAAAGTTTGCGATCACTAAAACGTAGTGAAACATCAGATACTGTTAGCAATGTTTTTCTCCTATTATATGTAATACTCTAATTCTACTAGAAAATTAGTAAATATTCAAATTTTTATTTGTCAATTTTTTGTAAAGTAAGTTGACAGTTTCTTTACGGTTATATAGCTAGAAAACTATTGTTTGATTAAAAAAATTATCTGTCTTTTTATTAAAAAAATGCTATAATTGAAAGGACCATATCAAAGGAGAATATTATGAGTAAACCCATTATTTTAACAGGAGATCGTCCAACGGGGAAATTACATATTGGACACTATGTAGGTAGCTTAAAAAACCGTGTCTTACTACAAGAAGAAAATAAATATGACATGTTTGTTTTTTTAGCTGACCAGCAAGCTTTAACAGACCATGCAAAAGATCCTCAAACAATTGTCGAGTCTATTGGAAACGTTGCCTTGGACTATCTTGCAGTGGGATTGGATCCTAATAAATCAACAATCTTTATTCAAAGTCAGATTCCAGAATTGGCAGAGCTATCTATGTACTACATGAACCTAGTTTCATTAGCTCGTTTGGAACGAAATCCAACTGTAAAAACAGAAATTTCACAGAAAGGTTTTGGAGAAAGCATTCCAACTGGATTCTTGGTGTATCCTATTTCACAAGCAGCGGATATTACAGCTTTTAAGGCAAACTTGGTTCCAGTAGGGAATGATCAAAAACCGATGATTGAACAAACACGTGAAATTGTACGTTCTTTTAATCATGCCTATAACTGTGATGTTTTAGTAGAACCAGAAGGAATTTACCCTGAGCATGAAGGTGCAGGACGTCTACCAGGACTTGATGGAAATGCGAAAATGTCAAAATCACTCAATAATGGTATTTACCTAGCAGACGATGCTGATACTTTACGAAAAAAAGTGATGAGTATGTATACAGATCCAGATCACATTCGTGTCGAGGATCCAGGTAAGATTGAAGGAAATATGGTTTTCCATTATTTAGATGTATTTGGACGTCCAGAGGATGCTCAAGAAATTGCTGAAATGAAAGAACACTACCAACGTGGGGGCCTTGGGGATGTTAAGACCAAGCGTTACCTACTTGAAATTTTGGAAAGAGAGCTTGCTCCTATTCGTGAACGTCGACTTGAATATGCTAAAGACATGGGTGAGGTCTATAATATGCTTCAAAAAGGTAGTGAAAAAGCCCGTGAAGTTGCTGGTCAGACCTTATCAGAAGTTAAATTAGCAATGGGTCTAAATTACTTTCATTAATAGATAAAATATGAACTATAAAACTATTTCTTCTTTAAAATAAGAGGGATAGTTTTTTATATGTTCTCTTATAAATTTAATTGACAAATTTTCATAGAATGGTATGATAGATACAATACAAAAAGCGTTAAGCTCAAAAAGAAAGAAAAGAGGAAACCTCAATGTCTAATTGGGACACTAAATTTTTGAAAAAAGGTTTTACCTTTGATGATGTATTGCTCATTCCAGCAGAGAGTCATGTGTTGCCTAATGATGCGGATTTAACTACAAAATTGGCAGATAATTTGACTTTAAATATCCCAATTATTACCGCTGCGATGGACACTGTAACAGAGAGTCAAATGGCGATTGCTATTGCGCGTGCAGGTGGACTTGGAGTTATCCATAAATATGTCTATTGAGCAACAGGCAGATGAAGTTCGTAAGGTAAAACGTTCTGAAAATGGTGTTATCATTGATCCATTCTTCTTGACTCCAGAACATACCATTGCTGAAGCAGATGAACTCATGGGTCGTTACCGTATCAGTGGTGTTCCAGTAGTTGAAACACTTGAAAATCGTAAATTGGTTGGTATTTTAACAAATCGAGACCTTCGTTTTATTTCAGATTACAATCAACCAATCTCAAATCATATGACCAGCGAAAACCTCGTTACTGCTCCTGTTGGAACAGATCTTGAAACAGCTGAAAGTATTCTTCAAGAACACCGTATTGAAAAACTTCCTTTGGTTGACGAAGATGGTTGTCTTTCTGGTTTGATTACTATTAAAGATATTGAAAAAGTAATTGAGTTTCCAAATGCAGCTAAAGATGAATTTGGTCGTCTCCTTGTTGCGGGTGCTGTAGGGGTTACTTCAGATACATTTGAACGTGCAGAAGCACTTTTTGAAGCAGGTGCGGATGCCATTGTTATCGATACTGCTCACGGTCACTCAGCAGGTGTTCTTCGCAAAATCGCTGAGATTCGTGCTCACTTCCCTGATCGTACACTAATTGCTGGAAATATTGCGACGGCTGAAGGTGCACGTGCCCTTTATGATGCGGGTGTTGACGTTGTTAAAGTTGGTATTGGACCAGGTTCAATCTGTACAACTCGTGTAATCGCAGGTGTTGGAGTTCCTCAAGTTACAGCTATTTACGATGCTGCAGCAGTGGCGCGTGAATATGGTAAAACAATCATTGCTGATGGTGGAATCAAGTATTCTGGAGATATTGTTAAAGCTCTTGCTGCTGGTGGAAATGCAGTAATGCTTGGATCAATGTTTGCAGGAACAGATGAAGCTCCAGGTGAAACTGAAATCTTCCAAGGACGTAAGTTTAAGACTTACCGTGGTATGGGTTCAATCGCCGCAATGAAGAAAGGTTCAAGTGACCGTTACTTCCAAGGTTCTATTAATGAAGCAAATAAACTCGTTCCAGAAGGAATTGAAGGACGTGTTGCTTATAAGGGAGCTGCTGCTGATATCGTCTTCCAAATGATTGGTGGTATCCGTTCTGGTATGGGTTATTGTGGTGCAGCTAATCTTAAAGAATTGCATGATAATGCTCAATTTATCGAAATGTCTGGTGCGGGTCTAAAAGAAAGCCATCCACACGATGTGCAAATTACTAATGAAGCTCCAAACTACTCAATGTAATAAAAAAATCTCCTGTCAAACAGGAGATTTTTTGTTTTGATAAAACTGTAAACTTTAATTTACAACTATTTGACCGTTGTTTACTTTAAATACACTGAGGGTATCAGGTAAGTTTTGAAGATGGTCTAAACTAGTAGTTGTAATAAAGGTTTGAATATTATGAGAAATAGTTTCTAACAATTTAAGTTGACGAGTATTGTCAAGTTCACTCATAACATCGTCAAGTAAAAGAATTGGAGATTCTTTGGTGATGCTTTCCATCAATTCAATTTCAGCAAGTTTTACAGAAAGAACTAGACTACGATGCTGTCCTTGACTACCAAAACTTGCGTCTATTCCATTGATTAAGAAAGTCATATCATCCCGATGAGGGCCAACTCCCGTATTCTTCTTAAATAAATCTCTAGATCTACTTTTTTGGAGTGCTGCATGGAAAGAATCAGCTAAATGTTCTTTGTCAACGAAGTTTACAGAAGGTTGATAGTGAATTGACAACTCTTCTAACTGGTCTGAGATATCAAAGTGTTTCCTCTTTCCAAAGTGTTCCATTTTTTGTATGAAGTCAGCCCTATGAATCATTACACGACATCCATACTCTACAAGTTGGTCATCAAGGACAGATAAAAAAGTGTCATCAATATTTTGTGTAGATTTTAGATAGCTATTTCTCTGTTTAAGGATGTGGTTATAACTTGACAAGTCTGACAAGTATATTGGTTTGATTTGACCCAACTCCATGTCAATGAATTTACGTCGAATGGCTGGAGCACCTTTGACAAGCTGTAAATCTTCTGGGGCAAATAAGACAACGTTCATATGTCCGATATAATCAGAAAGACGAGCTTGCTTTAAATGGTTTACTTTTGTAATTCGACCTTTTTGTGTGAGGTCTATTTCAAGTGGTATAGTTGCCGTTTTTTTCTGCAAGATTCCAGAAACTTGTAGTTGCTCTTCTTCAAATTGAATTAAATTTTTGTCAGTCTTTGTTCTGTGACTTCTTGTTAGAGCTAAAAAATAAATACTTTCAAGAAGATTTGTTTTTCCTTGAGCGTTCCGGCCAACAAATACATTTAATTTTGGGTTAAAATCAATTTCTGTATCACGATAGTTACGAAATTGTTTAATGGATAAATTTTTCAGCCACATATTTACCTACCTGGGAAACGTGGTGCATTTTTTGCTTTTGGTGGCTGGTTCTTTTTGTCTGGCTTTTTTTGAACCTTTTTATTCATTTCTTTAACAAGTTTAGCTACACGCTCTTTCTCGATTTTATCTTGTTTAAATTCCTCAAGTTCTTCAGGATTTGGTTGAACTAAAACAATTTGAGTTTTTAAATCAGGAATGTCAATAGTATCACCGATTCTAATTTTTTTGCCGCGACGATTTTCTAATTCCCCATTAAAATATACAAGATGGTCAGCTAAAAATGATTTAATAGCGCCACCACTTTGGATGATTCCAAGATCTTTCAAAAGAGCTTGGAGCGTAATAAATTCTTCAAATAATTTGTATTTCATAGTTCACCTCAATCTTTGGTATTATACCATATTTTACTTAAAATAGTAGAGGAGAAATCACTGAAGTGAAAACGATTTTAATTTTAAAAGAGTCAAAGAGAACAAGAAAAATTTTCGTTTTCATGGTATAATAGAACTCTATGTAAAAGGAGGTAAAGGATGGAGTTATTCCCTGGAATTGCAGTGCATTTTATCCAATCTAAAAAATTTAAGACAAATAAAATAACCATGCGTTTCACAGCTCCATTATCTCTGGATTTAATTTCAGGTCGCATGTTAAGCGCAAGTGTGCTTGAAACAGCCAATAAAAGTTATCCAACGGCTCAGATTTTGAGGAAACATTTAGCTACTTTATATGGGGCAGATTTATCAACTCATGCTTATCGAAGAGGACAAAGTCACCTTGTAGATGTTAGTCTTACATATGTTCGAGATGAATTTTTAAGTAAGAAAAACGTATTGACTGCGCAGAGTTTAGAATTATTGCATCAAGTTTTATTTAATCCTTTGTTGGATGAGGATGGATTTGAGAAAAATACTTTTGAAATTGAGAAAAAACAATTGTTAGCTAGACTGGAATCAGAATTAGAAGATCCTTTCTTCTTTGCACATAAAGAATTGGATCATTTATTTTTCCAGGATGAATCAATGCAGTTAGTACCTAGAGATTTGATTTCAAGGATTTCAGCAGAGACCTCTAAGACTTGTTATTCAAGTTTCCAAAAAATGCTTAATGAAGACCGAATTGATTTATTCTTCTTAGGTGACTTTAATGAGGTCGAAATACTAGAAAATTTGAAGAATTTTCCATTGACAGAACGTAAAGAAACTGTAAACATTCAATATCGACAAGAGTATTCAAATGTTCTTAGAGAAGGAATTATCAGGAGAAACCTAGGTCAGTCCATTTTAGAGATGGGTTACCATAGCACGATTGGTTATGGGGATGATCAAAAAATGGCTTTACTTCTTGTAAATGGTCTACTTGGGGCTTTTCCACACTCTAAATTGTTTACTCAAGTAAGGGAAAAGGAAGGCTTGGCTTATACAGTATCTAGTCATTTAGATCTTTTTAGTGGTTTTTTGCGACTCTTTGCTGGTATTAACCGTCAAGACCGAAATCGAGTACGGAAACTGATGAATGATCAATTATTCGATATCAAATGGTCGATTTACAGATGCAGAAATCAATCAAACTAAGGAAATGATTCGCAGAAATATGTTGTTAAGTCAAGATAACCAAGACTCGATTATAGATAGAGAATACTTAACTATCTTTTTTGGTAAGTCAGTTTTAGATCTAGAGACTTTGATAGAAAAACTAGAACAAGTTGACAAGGATGCGATTTGTAAAGCTGCATCTAGTCTAAAATTGCAGGCAATCTATTTTATGGAAGGAGCAGAATGACTAGAGTTACTTTTCAAGAGAAATACTATCCTGCTGTAAAGGAAACTCTTTATCAAGCAACATTAAAAAACGGCTTGACAGTTTCTTTACTTCCGAAAAATGACTTTAACGAAGTTTATGGTGTGGTAACTGTTCAAGTTGGTTCGGTTGACACTGAATTTACAGATAGAGATGGGAAAAAGAAAAATTATCCTAATGGAATTGCTCATTTTTTAGAACATAAACTTTTTGAAAGAGAAAACTCTGAAGATATCATGACTGCTTTTACAGAACTAGGAGCAGAGAGTAATGCCTTTACAAGCTTTACAAACACAAGCTATCTTTTTTCAACTTCTGACAATGTTACTGAGTGTTTAGACTTGCTTGACGATCTTGTTACTAGCTTTAATGTTACTGAAGAATCTGTTGAGCGTGAAAAGGATATCATCCAGCAAGAACGTGAAATGTATCAGGATGATCCAGATTCGTGCTTGTTCTTTAAAACTCTTGCAAATCTTTATCCAGAAAGTCCTTTAGCTTCGGATATTGTTGGTACTGAAAATTCGATAGAAGATATTCATTTAGAGGATTTACGAGATAATTTTGATGAGTTTTACACACCTGTCAACAGCCATGTTTTTCTCGTTGGGAACTTTGATTTAGGATTAATACAGAATTATTTTTCTAATAGACATACTGGAAATCAGATAACTAAAACTGCTAGAGAAAAGATAGCTTTACACCCTGTAAAGAAGGTAGAGAGCATTCGTATGGATGTGGCTTCTCCTAAATTAGCAATTGGAGTTCGAACAAATGCTGAGATGGAGAATAAAGACTGCTATCGATACGGTGTATTGTTGAAGGCCTTGTTTTCGATGATGTTTGGATGGACCTCAAAAAGATTTCAAAGTTTATATGAAACTGGGAAACTAGATTCTTCATTATCTATGGAGGTTGAAATCAATCATCGTTTTAATTTTTTGATGCTGACAATGGATACAAAAGAACCTGTTGCCATTTCACACCAATTTCGAAAGGCAATTAAGAATTTTGTAACTGATCCGGATGTGTCAGAGGAACATCTTGATTTAATAAAAAGCGAAATTTATGGTGAGTTTATCCATAATATGAATTCTTTAGAATTTATAGCGACTCAATATCAGTCGCACGTTGATGAATCAACTTTGTTTGATTTGCCAAAGATTATACAAGAAATGACCTTGGAAGATGTTCTTGAGGTAGGACATCATTTTATCGATAATAGTGAGATGGTTGAGTTTACAATTTTTCCACTATAAGAATCGAAAATAAATAGATTAGAAAGAAGGAATGATAAGTATGAGGAAAAAAACAATCGGTGAAGTTCTACGTTTAGCAAGAATTAACCAGGGATTGAGTTTGGAGGAATTACAGCGCAAGACTGATATTCAACTGGATATGCTAGAAGCTCTGGAATCAGATGATTTGATAAATTACCTAGCCCCTTTTATGCTCGATCTTTTTTGAGAAAGTATGCTTGGGCAGTCGAGTTGGATGAAAGTATTGTTTTAGAGGCTTATGATTCAGGAAGTATGATTACCTATGAAGAAGTTGATGTTGATGAGATAGAATTATCTGGTCGTAGACGTTCTAATCGTAAGAAACGTTCCCTGCTTCCGCTTTTTTACTTCGTCTTATTCTCCTTATCAATTTTAATTTTCGTTACCTACTATGTTTGGAATTATATTCAAACACAACCAACAGAAACAACTTCAGCTAACTATAATGTTGTAACTGCTACAAATACAACAACTAGTGAAACAACAACTAGCAACCAAACCACTAGTCCATCAAGTTCGAGTGAAGCATCAACTGTGACTGTTTCAGGTCAGGGAGATGTTATATCAGTAGAGTATAAAACTTCTAAAGATACTGCTGAACTTCAATTATCTGTGACGGATGCAACAAGTTGGATTAGTGTATCAGATACGGATCTAGCTGGAGGAACTACTCTCGAGCCAAATAACAAAACAGCTAAAACAACAATTTCTAAAGGCTCTCCGGTAACAATCACATTAGGCGTTGTAAAAGGCGTTAAAATTAAAATCGATAATCAAAAAATTGACACTGCAAAATTAACTGGTCAAACTGGTTGGATTAGACTAACAGTGAGTTCAAACTAAGGAAGGATACTATGAAAAAAGAAAATATTCCTAACATACTTACGCTTGGTAGAATTTTATTTATTCCGATTTTTGTTCTCCTTCTATCATTTGGCCCGTCTCCTGTGTTACATAAAATAGCAGCAATTATCTTTGCCATCGCAAGTATCACTGACTATTTAGACGGCTATTTAGCTAGAAAGTGGCAAGTAGTTAGCAATTTTGGGAAATTTGCTGATCCAATGGCTGATAAGCTATTGGTAATGTCAGCATTTATCATGCTAGTTGGCCTCGATATGGCTCCTGCTTGGGTGGTGGCTGTTATCATTTGTCGTGAACTTGCAGTTACTGGTTTGCGCTTGCTTTTAGTTGAAACCGGAGGGACTGTTTTAGCTGCAGCAATGCCAGGAAAAATCAAGACATTTAGCCAGATGTTCGCGATTATCTTCTTGTTATTCCATTGGAATTTACTCGGTCAGATAACTCTTTATATTGCCTTGTTCTTCACAGTTTATTCTGGCTATGATTACTTCAAGGGAAGCGCATATTTATTTAAAGGAACCTTTCGCTAGATATGGAATCGATTATTGAAATTAAGGATCTGTCATTTCGATACCAGGCAGATCAAGAACATTATGATGTTCATAACATTTCGTTTCACGTGAAACGTGGAGAATGGTTGTCAATCGTTGGTCACAACGGGAGTGGGAAATCAACGACAGTTCGCTTGATTGATGGCTTACTCGAGGCTGAATCTGGAGAAATTTGGATAGATGGTGATTGCCTAACACCGGAAAATGTCTGGGAGAAAAGACGTAAGATTGGTATGGTATTTCAAAATCCCGATAATCAGTTCGTGGGAGCAACTGTTGAAGATGACGTTGCTTTTGGCCTAGAAAACCAAGGGATTCCGCTTGAAGAGATGAAGAAACGAGTCTCTGAAGCTCTGTCATTAGTTGGGATGGCGGAATTTACAAAAAAAGAACCAGCTCGCTTGTCTGGAGGTCAGAAACAGAGAGTGGCAATTGCAGGAGTTGTAGCTCTGCGACCAGATATTTTAATCTTGGATGAGGCTACAAGTATGTTGGATCCAGAAGGACGACTAGAATTGATTAAGATAGTCCAGAAGATTCGCCAAGACCACCAGATGACAGTTATCTCCATTACGCATGATTTAGATGAGGTTGCTATGAGTGACCGTGTTTTAGTAATGAAAAAAGGGAAAGTCGAGTCAACAAGCACTCCTAGAGAATTATTTTCTAGGTCAGATTTAGATCAAATTGGCTTAGATCAACCCTTTGTCAACCAATTGAAAGAATCATTACGTACTAGTGGTTTGAATTTGCCAGAGTTCTATCTTACAGAAGAGGAACTTGAGGAGGCTTTATGGGAATTATTCTAGACAATGTTAGTTATACGTATCAAGAAGGAACGCCGTTTGCCTCAGCTGCCTTGTCTGATGTCAGTTTGACAATAGAGGATGGCTCTTATACTGCGATTATTGGGCATACAGGAAGCGGAAAGTCTACAATCCTTCAACTTTTGAATGGTTTGCTAGTTCCTACAGAGGGAAGTGTTCGTGTCTTTGATACATTGATTACATCAACATCTGTCAATAAGCAAATTCGTCAAATCCGCAAACAAGTAGGCTTGGTTTTTCAGTTTGCTGAAAATCAAATTTTTGAGGAAACAGTCTTAAAAGATGTGGCTTTTGGTCCTCAAAATTTTGGAGTTTCTGTAGAAGATGCAGAAGCTATCGCGCGTGAAAAATTAGCTTTAGTGGGAATTGACGAGTCACTTTTTGAACGTAGTCCATTTGAACTCTCAGGAGGACAAATGAGAAGGGTTGCTATTGCTGGGATTTTAGCAATGGAACCTAAGATCTTGGTTTTAGATGAGCCAACAGCTGGTTTGGATCCAATTGGTCGAAAAGAGTTGATGACCTTATTTAAAAAGCTTCATCAGGATGGTATCACGATTGTTTTGGTGACTCACCTTATGGATGATGTGGCCGAATTTGCTGACCAAGTTTATGTGATGGAAAAAGGGAAACTAGTTAAGGGTGGGAAGCCAAGTCTTGTCTTTCAAAATGTCGAATTTATGGAAAAAATCCAATTGGGTGTTCCAAAAATTACAAGATTTGCTCAAAGACTAGCTAACAGAGGAGTTTCTTTTAAACAATTGCCGATAACGATAGAGGAGTTTAAGGAGTTCATCAATGGATAATATGATTTTAGGTCGTTACATACCAGGAAATTCGATTGTTCATCGTCTGGATCCTCGTAGTAAGTTAGTGGCAATGATTTTATTAATTCTGATTGTTTTTTGGGCCAATAATCCAATAACAAATTTGATCCTTTTCGTTGCAACTGGCATTTTTGTAGCTTTATCAGAAGTCCCCTTATCTTTTTTCATAAAAGGTTTGCGGTCTATGTTTTTTCTGATTGCTTTTACAACCCTTTTTCAACTGTTCTTTATCTCAGGTGGAGATGTCTTGTTCGAGATTGGGTTTATAAAAATCACAAGTCATGGAATTGAACAGGCTGGGATTATTTTTTGTCGCTTTGTGTTGATTATCTTTTTCTCAACCTTACTTACTTTGACGACCATGCCACTAAGTTTGGCAACAGCAGTAGAGTCCTTGCTTGGACCTTTGAAAAGACTCAAGGTTCCTGTTCATGAAATTGGGCTTATGTTGTCTATGAGTTTGCGCTTTGTACCAACCTTAATGGATGATACGATTCGCATTATGAATGCTCAAAGGCGCGTGGTGTTGATTTTGGAGAAGGGAATGTAATCCAAAAAGTTAAGGCTATGATACCTATTTTGATACCTTTGTTCGCTACCAGTTTGAAACGAGCAGATTCTCTTGCTACAGCTATGGAAGCTAGAGGGTATCAAGGCGGGAATGGACGTAGTCAGTATCGACAGTTGAAATGGATGAATAAAGATAGTGTAGCTCTATTACTTATTTGTGTCTTGGGTGGTATTCTATTTTTGTTAAAATCCTAGAGTGAAGTATAGAATGAGATAGGGTAGAGGTATGAACCGTTTTAAAAAATCAAAATATATCATTGTTCTATTTGTCGTCGTATTGATAGTTTCAGTTTTTTTAGTGATGACGAAATCAAGTGCGGTTGTGACAAAAGTTGGAGATGGCATTTCTCTGATAGATAGAATTGTTCAAAAGCCATTTCAATGGTTAGAATCTACAAAGTCTGATTTAGGAAATTTGACGAGAGCTTATAATGAGAATGAAACTCTTAAAAAAGAACTCTATCAAATGGAAAAAGAAACGAATGAAGCAAACAGTCTGAAGGAAGAAAATGAGCAATTACGTCAGTTATTAGATATGAAGTCCAAATTAAATGTGACCAAGTTAATTGCTGCGGATGTCATCATGAGAACTCCATCAACCTGGAAACAAAAATTAACAGTTAACGTTGGTTCTCAACAAGGAGCAACGACAAACATGCTTGTTGTTGCTGGTGGAGGATTGGTTGGAAGTGTTGAAAAAGTAGAAGACAACTCAACTGTGGTCAATTTATTGACAAACGCTGAGAATACAGAGAAGATTTCCGTTAAAATCCAGCACGGTTCTAGTAGCATTTATGGTATTATTATCGGTTATGATAAGGAAAAAGAACTTTTGAAATCAGCCAGCTCAATAGCAATGGCGACATTAGCCAAGGCGACAAAGTGGTGACTGGAGGTTTGGGAAACTTTAATGCTACAGATATCCCTGTAGGAGAAGTCGTATCAGTGACACATAGTACTGACTATCTAACTAGAGAAGTTATGGTTAAACTACACGCTGATCCAATGAATCTTAAGGTTGTAGAGTTAGTGGGGAATGCGTCATGAGACTTGTTAAGCAGATAGGAATGTTTGTACTATTGCCCTTGATTATCTTGATCGATAGCCATTTAGGGCAGTTTGTAAATAGTTTTTTCCCACATATACAAATTGTTAGCCACTTTATTTTTATCTTCTTATTATTTGAAACGATAGAAGTATCTGAGTATCTGTTTTTAGCTTATTGCCTAGCTGTAGGACTTGTATACGATATTTACTTCTTACATTTGATTGGAATAGCAAGTCTCCTTTTTGTGATTATTGGAGCAATTGTCTATAAAAGTAACTCTGTCATTTTGTTAAATAGATGGACCAGATTGCTTGCTGTCTTAATGATGACCTTCATTTTTGAGTTTGGTAGCTTTATGTTGGCAGAGGTGGTTGGGCTAACAGCTGAAAATCTATCCGTTTTTATGGTTTATAGTCTTGTGCCTACTCTAATATTGAACTGTTTATGGATGTTGGTTTTCCAATATATTTTTGAAAAAATATATCTATAAGAAAGAAACAAAACTGTAATAAAGGCGTAATATTTATTAGGCCTTTTTTTGATATACTAGTATTGTCTTTTTAAAGAAGGAGTATTTACACTTATGAAGAAAAAAATTCTAGCATCACTTTTATTAAGTACAGTATTAGTTTCACAAGGAGCTGTTCTTTCAAGTGTTCAAGCCAATACAACAGATGAAAAAATTGCTGCTCAAGATAGTAAAATTAGTAACTTGACAGCTCAACAGAAAGAAGCTCAAAAACAAGTAGATGAAATTCAAACTAAAGTTTCAGCTATTCAATCAGAACAAGAAAAATTACAATCTGAAAACGAAAAACTTCAAGATGAATCTAAAAAACTTGAAGGTGAAATCGCAGAGCTTTCAAAAAACATCGTAGCACGTAACGAATCGCTTGAAAACCAAGCTCGTAGTGCACAAACAAATGGAACTGCTACAAGTTACATTAATACGATTATTAACTCTGACTCAATCACAGAAGCTATTTCTCGTGTAGCAGCTATGAGTGAAATCGTATCAGCAAACAATAAAATGTTGCAGCAACAAAAAGAAGATAAGAAAGCTATCTCTGAAAAACAAGTTGCAAACAACGAAGCAATCAATACAGTCATTGCTAACCAACAAACGCTTGCTGACGATGCTCAAGCTTTGACAACAAAACAAGCTGAATTGAAAGTAGCTGAGTTGAATCTTGCAGCTGAAAAAGCATCAGCAGAGAGCGAAAAAGCTACTTTGTTAGAACAAAAAGCAGCAGCAGAAGCTGAAGCAAAAGCAGCAGCAGAAGCTGAGGCGGCTTATAAAGCTAAACAAGCAAGTCAACAACAAACACTTGCAGCTTCAGCCAACACAACTTTTGCTGCACAAGTACAAGCAACTTCAAGTTCTTCATCAGCTTCATCATCAGATGATGATTCAAGCTACACACCTGCAGTAACTACTGTAAGTCAACGACCAACTTATAGTTCAAATGCTTCAAGTTACCCTACAGGTCAATGTACATGGGGTGCTAAGACCTTGGCTCCATGGGCTGGTGATTATTGGGGTAATGGTGGTCAGTGGGCTACTAGTGCAGCAGCAGCAGGTTTCCGTACAGGTTCTACACCACAAGTTGGTGCGATTGCTTGTTGGGATGATGGTGGATATGGACACGTAGCGGTTGTTACAGCTGTTGAATCAACAACGCGTATTCAAGTTTCAGAATGTAACTATGATGGTAGCGGAACTCAACCAATCGGAAATTATCGTGGATGGTTTAATCCTACAGCATCACGTGGTACAGTAAGATACATTTATCCAAACTAATATACTGATTATTACTAAATTTAGGGTGAGGTTTTATTAATCTCACCCTTTGTATAGTGCTGAAATAAATTTCATTATATAATTACTTGAACTTCTTTTGTATTCTATTCTTAATAATTATTTAGTTAAAGTTAGATGAAATTTAGAGATTTAGTACGAGTGTAGCTTGTTAATAAAAAATGGTTTCTAAAGGGAATTGGTACTGGAATTATGTTTACTTATAAAACGAATGTTGATGTCAAAGAGTGGGATTTATTTTTACAAAATCATCCTCAAGGAAATTTATTGCAGAGTAGTGATTGGTCCAAGATAAAGGATACTTGGGGGAATGAGAGAGTTGGATTTTATAAAGAAAATCAACTAGTTGGAGTAGCGAATATCTTAATTCAGCCGCTACCATTAGGACTTTCTATGTTCTATATTCCACGAGGTCCAGTAATTGACTATGAAGATAAAGAACTTCTGAAATTTGTACTTTTAACGTTGAAAAACTTGCTAAAAAAAGTCATGCAATAATGGTTAAATTTGATCCAAGTTTATTTATCAGTAGAGGTCTTGTTGGTCAAGAAACTATCCAAAATTCTAAAACTTTTGAAATTATTGAGGAATTGCAAAAAAACAAAGTTCATTGGACAGGTTTGACAAAGGATATGGCAGAAAACATACAACCTCGTTTTCAAGCTAATATTCATAAAGGAAACTTCTCGCTAGATCAACTATCCAAGTCTACTAGACAGGCAATCCGAACTGCAAGAAATAAAGGATTGGAAGTAAAATTCGGCGGACTGGATTTATTAGATGAATTTTCATTTTTAATGAAGAAAACAGAGTCTCGTAAGAACATTAGTTTACGAGGCAAAGATTATTATCAGAAGTTACTGACTACTTATCCTGATCATTCTTTTATCACACTGAGCTATTTAGATTTACCTAATAGACTAAAAGAAGTTGAGCAGCAACTCGAAAAGAATCTTAAAATAGCGCAGAAATTTAATGATAAAACGAAAGAAGGCAAAATAAAAGAAAATCAGCAAGAGAGAAAACGATTAGAGGAAGAAATTTCTTTTCTTAAGAATCATATTGATAGAGGGGACAGTATCGTCCCATTGTCTGGAACTTTGACCATCGAATTTGGAAAAACCTCAGAAAACTTATATGCTGGAATGAATGAGGAATTTAGACATTATCAACCTGCTATTCCTACATGGTTTGAGACTGCTCAGCATTCATTTGAACGTGGGGCAGAGACTCATAATATGGGTGGAATTGAAAACAACTTAGAAGGCGGGTTATTTAATTTTAAATCTAAGTTTAATCCCACTATTGAGGAGTTTGCTGGTGAGTTTAACTATCCAACTAGTTCATTATATTTCTTGTTTAATCTAGCTTATAAGATTCGTAAGAAACTTCGAAGTAGATAGCATAAACTAACTATTTTAACACTACATTAAATTTTAAAAAATTAACTATTAGAACATCTCAGCAGTATATGTTGAGATGTTTTAAATTTAGAGCTTTTAACTGGTAATTTAATAAGGAGAAAATAACAAAATTACTTGAAATAAAGCTCCAATTATGATAAAATGAAACTTGTCGTGTGAACGATAATACTCATTCTTGATGAATTGTGAAACTGTTGCCTTTTGGTTGTTTTGCAAGTTGAAATCAAGAAGAGGAAAAAACAAAAAAGGAGAAATACTCATGGCAGTAATTTCAATGAAACAACTTCTTGAGGCTGGTGTACACTTTGGTCACCAAACTCGTCGCTGGAACCCTAAGATGGCTAAGTACATCTTCACTGAGCGTAACGGAATCCACGTTATCGACTTGCAACAAACTGTAAAATACGCTGACCAAGCATATGACTTTATGCGTGATGCAGCAGCTAACGATGCAGTAATCTTGTTCGTTGGTACTAAGAAACAAGCAGCTGAAGCAGTAGCTGAAGAAGCAGACTCGTGCTGGTCAATACTACATCAACCACCGTTGGTTGGGTGGTACTCTTACAAACTGGGGATACTATCCAAAAACGTATCGCTCGTTTGAAAGAAATCAAACAAATGGAAGCTGATGGAACTTTCGAAGTTCTTCCTAAGAAAGAAGTTGCACTTCTTAACAAACAACGTGCACGTCTTGAAAAAAATTCTTGGGTGGTATCGAAGATATGCCTCGCATTCCCAGATGTAATCTACATCGTTGACCCACACAAAGAACAAATCGCTGTTAAAGAAGCTAAAAAAACTTGGGTATCCCAGTTGTAGCGATGGTTGATACAAACGCTGATCCCAGATGAGATCGATGTAATCATCCCAGCTAACGATGACGCTATCCGCGCCGTTAAATTGATCACTGCAAAAATGGCTGATGCTATCATCGAAGGTAACGTCAAGGTGAAGATGCATTGCTGCAGATTTGCAAGCTAGCAGCTGCAAGCTGATTCAATCGAAGAAATCGTTGAAGTTGTCGAAGGTGACAACGACTAATCTTTTAAGATTGGTTAGGGCTCGATGCCCACTAAAGATACGATAAACACCTAGAGGGCGGGGCTCAGCCCTGCCTCCTAGTTTGATAAAATAAATTTGGAGAAAAATCAAAATGGCAGAAATTACAGCTAAACTTGTTAAAGAGTTGCGTGAAAAATCTGGTGCTGGTGTTATGGACGCTAAGAAAGCATTGGTTGAAGTTGAAGGTGATATCGAAAAAGCGATCGAATTGCTTCGCGAAAAAGGTATGGCTAAGGCAGCTAAGAAAGCTGACCGTGTTGCAGCTGAAGGTTTGACTGGTGTATTTGTTAACGGTAACGTTGCAGCAGTAGTTGAAGTAAATGCTGAAACTGACTTCGTTGCGAAAAACGCTCAATTCGTTGAGTTGGTAAACGCTACAGCTAAAGTCATCGCTGAAGGTAAACCAGCTAACAACGAAGAAGCACTTGCTTTGACAATGCCTTCAGGAGAAACTCTTGAAGCTGCATATGTATCTGCAACAGCTACAATCGGTGAAAAAATCTCATTCCGTCGTTTTGCTTTGCTTGAAAAAACAGATGCACAACACTTCGGAGCATACCAACACAATGGTGGACGTATCGGTGTTATCTCTGTAATCGAAGGTGGAGACGAAGCGCTTGCTAAACAAATTTCAATGCACATCGCTGCAATGAAACCAACAGTTCTTTCATACAAAGAATTGGATGAGCAATTTGTTAAAGATGAGTTGGCACAATTGAACCACGTTATCGACCAAGATAACGAAAGCCGTGCTATGGTTGGTAAACCAGCTCTTCCACACCTTAAATATGGATCAAAAGCTCAATTAACTGATGAAGTGATTGCTCAAGCTGAAGCTGATATTAAAGCTGAGTTGGCTGCAGAAGGCAAACCAGAAAAAATCTGGGATAAAATCATCCCAGGTAAAATGGATCGTTTCTTGCTTGACAACACTAAAGTTGACCAAGCATACACACTTCTTGCACAAGTTTACATCATGGATGACAGCAAGACAGTTGAAGCTTACCTTGAATCAGTTAACGCTTCAGTAGTTGAGTTCGCTCGCTTTGAAGTTGGTGAAGGTATCGAAAAAGCTGCAAACGACTTTGAAGCAGAAGTTGCAGCTACAATGGCAGCAGCCTTGAATAACTAATAATAAAAAATTAAATAATGAATTGCACTCTAAATATTAGATTTTTGTATCTAACTTTTGGAGTGCAGTTTTTATTAGCTCCTTACTTGATTAAGACAAATTGATTAGTAGTAATAATTTGATTCAATTAATACTTTGGTAGTGTGTAATAGTGAGATTGACATACCCTACCGAAATGAATGTATGAGAATTTAGCAGTGGAATGAAAAATAGTTTAAGATATTCTTTTATATCCACTTTGTGATTCTGAATACTTATTTTTCCTTTTGGAACAAGAATAAAGTTCTCATTTTAACTCAAATCAATCTTAGAAAATCGCAAATGAAAATTCGTTTGCGATTTTTCTGTACTTTTTCAGATATGATATCAAATATAGTTCGTGAAATATTTGATTTTTAGTATCTGTTGTGTTAGAATGATGTAAAGTAATACGAAAGGCGAACAAGAAAATGTCCAGTAAACTTATTTATACGGGAAAAGCTAAAGATATCTATACTACAGAAGACGAAAATGTGATTAAGTCGGTCTACAAGGACCAGGCCACCATGCTAAATGGAGCTCGCAAAGAGACCATTGAGGGTAAAGGTGTGCTGAATAATCAGATTTCGTCTCTTATTTTTGAAAAATTGAATGCTGCGGGTGTAGCTACTCACTTTATCGAACGTATTTCTGATACCGAACAACTTAACAAGAAAGTTACTATCATTCCTTTGGAGGTTGTTCTTCGTAATGTGACTGCAGGTTCTTTTTCTAAACGTTTTGGCGTTGAAGAAGGTTTGGACTTGAAAACTCCAATCGTTGAATTTTACTACAAGAACGATGATTTGGATGATCCATTCATCAATGATGAGCATGTCAAGTTCTTGGATATTGCCAATGATGAGCAAATTGCTTATATCAAGGAAGAAACGCGTCGGATCAATGAATTGCTGAAAGATTGGTTTGCACAAATTGGTCTTCGGTTGATTGACTTCAAATTGGAATTTGGTTTGATAAGGATGGCAAGATTATCTTGGCAGATGAATTCTCACCAGATAACTGCCGCCTTTGGGATGCTGAAGGGCACCATATGGACAAGGATGTTTTCCGTAGGGACTTGGGCAGTTTGACAGATGTATATAAGGTTGTATTAGAGAAATTGCAGGGCTTGAAGTAACTTGTTTGAAAGGGAAAACCTTCGTCTTCGATAACCTATTTGAATAGAAATAAAGGAAATAAAATGGATAAACGTATTTTCGTTGAGAAAAAAGCTGATTTTCGTGTGAAATCGGACTCTTTAGTAAAAGAATTACAGCATAATCTTCAGTTGAAAACCTTGAATAATCTTCGTATTGTTCAGGTTTACGATGTTTTTGGTTTGGCAGAGGACTTGTTTGCGCGTGCGGAAAAACATATCTTCTCTGAGCAAGTGACTGATACTGTTTTGGACGAGGCTGTGGTTAAAGCTGATCTTGAGAAGTATGCTTTCTTTGCTATTGAAAGTTTGCCTGGTCAATTTGACCAACGTGCGGCATCTTCACAAGAAGCTTTGCTTTTGCTTGGTAGTTCAAATGATGTAACGGTGAACACAGCGCAACTTTACTTGGTTAACAAGGATATTGATGCGAATGAATTGGAAGCTGTCAAAAATTACCTCTTAAACCCAGTGGATTCTCGTTTTAAAGATATCACTGTTGGCATTGCGAAACAGGATTTCTCTGAGTCTGACAAGACCATTCCAAACTTGGATTTCTTTGAAAGCTATACGGCAGAAGATTTTACCAAGTATAAGGCTGAGCAAGGCTTGGCAATGGAAGTGGATGACCTTCTCTTCATCCAAGATTACTTCAAGTCTATTGGACGTGTACCAACTGAGACTGAGTTGAAGGTTTTGGATACTTACTGGTCTGACCACTGCCGTCACACAACTTTCGAGACTGAGTTGAAAAACATCGACTTCTCAGCTTCTAAATTTGAAAAACAATTGCAGGCGACTTATGACAAGTATATTGCCATGCGTGATGAGTTGGGACGTAGCGAAAAACCTCAAACATTGATGGATATGGCGACTATTTTTGGTCGTTATGAGCGTGCTAATGGTCGTTTGGATGACATGGAAGTGTCTGATGAAATCAATGCCTGCTCAGTTGAAATTGAAGTGGATGTTAATGGTGTGAAAGAACCATGGCTTCTCATGTTCAAGAACGAAACGCACAACCACCCAACTGAAATCGAACCATTTGGTGGAGCGGCTACTTGTATCGGTGGTGCTATTCGTGACCCATTGTCAGGTCGTTCATACGTTTATCAAGCCATGCGTATCTCAGGCGCTGGTGATATTACAGCCCCGATTTCAGAAACACGTGCTGGTAAATTGCCACAACAAGTGATTTCTAAAACAGCGGCTCACGGTTATTCTTCTTACGGTAACCAAATTGGTCTTGCAACAACTTATGTTCGTGAATACTTCCACCCAGGTTTCGTTGCTAAGCGTATGGAGCTAGGTGCGGTTGTCGGTGCGGCTCCTAAGGAAAATGTTGTCCGTGAAAAACCTGAAGCAGGTGATGTGATTATCTTGCTTGGTGGGAAGACTGGACGTGACGGTGTCGGTGGTGCGACAGGTTCTTCTAAAGTTCAAACGGTTGAATCTGTTGAAACAGCTGGTGCTGAGGTTCAAAAAGGGAATGCCATCGAGGAACGTAAGATTCAACGTCTTTTTCCGTAATGGGGATGTAACACGTCTTATCAAGAAATCAAATGACTTTGGTGCTGGTGGTGTCTGTGTAGCGATTGGGGAATTGGCAGATGGTCTTGAAATTGATCTAGACAAAGTGCCATTGAAATACCAAGGCTTGAACGGTACAGAAATTGCCATCTCTGAATCTCAAGAACGTATGGCTGTAGTGGTTCGTCCAGAAGATGTAGATGCTTTCGTTGCAGCATGTAACAAAGAAAATATTGATGCTGTTGTCGTTGCGACAGTAACTGAAAAACCAAATCTTGTCATGCACTGGAATGGTGAAACCATCGTTGATTTGGAACGTCGTTTCCTTGATACAAACGGAGTACGTGTGGTTGTCGATGCTAAGGTGGTTGACAAGGATGTCAAGCTTCCAGAAGAACGTCAAACATCTGCTGAAACCCTTGAAGCTGATACTCTTGAAGTCTTGGCTGACCTTAACCATGCAAGTCAAAAAGGTTTACAAACCATTTTTGATAGCTCAGTTGGTCGTTCAACAGTCAATCACCCACTCGGTGGTCGCTACCAAATTACACCAACGGAAGCTTCTGTACAGAAATTGCCAGTTCAACATGGCGTGACAACAACTGCTTCTGTTATGGCGCAAGGATTCAACCCTTATGTAGCAGAATGGTCTCCATATCATGGTGCGGCTTATGCGGTTATTGAAGCAACTGCTCGTTTGGTCGCTGCTGGTGCCAACTGGTCTAAGGCTCGTTTCTCTTATCAAGAATACTTCGAGCGTATGGATAAACAAGCAGAGCGTTTTGGTCAACCAGTAGCAGCTCTCCTTGGATCAATCGAAGCTCAGATTCAACTTGGGTTGCCATCTATCGGTGGGAAAGACTCTATGTCTGGTACCTTTGAAGAATTGACAGTACCACCAACCTTGGTTGCTTTTGGGGTAACAACTGCAGATAGCCGTAAGGTTCTTTCTCCAGAATTTAAAGCTGCTGGTGAAAATATTTACTATATTTCTGGTCAAGCTTTGGCACAAGAAATTGATTTCGATCTCATCAAGTCTAACTTTGCTAAGTTTGAAGCCATCCAAGCTGACCATAAAGTTACGTCTGCATCAGCTGTCAAATATGGTGGTGTGGTTGAAGCTCTTGCTCTTGCAACATTTGGTAACCATATTGGTGCCACTGTAACCCTTGAAAATCTTGAGACTGCCTTGACAGCTCAATTGGGTGGATTCGTCTTCACATCGCCTGAAGAAATTTCAGGGATTGCCAAGATCGGACAAACAGTAGCTGACTTTACACTTACTGTCAATGGTGTAACGCTTGATGGACACAAACTTGACAATGCTTTCCAAGGTAAATTAGAAGAGGTTTACCCAACGGAATTTGCACAAGCAACTGAGTTGGAAGAAGTACCTGCAGTGGCATCAGATGCTGTGATCAAAGCTAAAGAAACAGTTGAGACTCCAGTGGTTTACATCCCAGTATTCCCAGGTACTAACTCTGAGTACGATTCAGCTAAGGCTTTTGAAAAAGAAGGTGCAAAGTCAACTTGGTACCATTTGTAACACTGAACGAAGAGGCTATTGTCAAGTCTGTTGACACCATGGTTGACAATATCGAAAAAGCAAATATTATCTTCTTTGCAGGTGGTTTCTCAGCAGCAGATGAACCAGATGGATCAGCTAAATTTATCGTTAACATCTTGCTCAATGAAAGTACGTGCAGCCATTGATAGTTTCATCGAACGTGGTGGTTTGATTATCGGTATCTGTAACGGATTCCAAGCCCTTGTTAAATCTGGTCTTCTTCCATATGGTAACTTTGAAGATGCAAGTAGCACGAGTCCAACCCTCTTCTACAATGATGCTAACCAACACGTGGCTAAGATGGTGGAAACACGTATTGCCAATACGAACTCACCATGGCTTGCGGGAGTAGAAGTTGGTGACATCCATGCTATCCCAGTATCACACGGTGAAGGTAAGTTTGTCGTGACAGCTGAGGAATTTGCAGAGCTTCGTGACAATGGTCAAATCTTTACCCAATATGTTGACTTTGAAGGTAAACCAAGCATGGATTCTAAATATAATCCTAACGGATCTGTGAATGCTATCGAAGGTATCACAAGTAAGAATGGTCAAATTATTGGTAAGATGGGTCACTCAGAACGTTTCGAAGACGGTCTCTTCCAAAATATTCCAGGAAATAAAGACCAACACCTCTTTGCATCAGCGGTTAAATACTTTACTGGAAAATAAAAGGTATAAAAAATGACATACGAAGTAAAATCTCTTAATGAAGAATGTGGTGTTTTTGGTATCTGGGGCCACCCAGACGCTTCCAAATTAACCTATTTTGGACTCCATAGCCTTCAGCACCGTGGTCAGGAGGGGGCAGGGATCCTCTCCAATGACCATGGACAATTGAAGCGTCATCGTGATATGGGGCTTTTATCAGAAGTCTTCAAAAATCCTGCTAATTTGGATAAATTGACAGGGACTGGAGCAATTGGACACGTGCGTTATGCGACTGCGGGAGAAGCTTCTGTAGACAATATCCAACCTTTCCTCTTCCGCTTTCATGACATGCAGTTTGGTTTGGCTCATAATGGGAATCTAACCAACGCAGAATCGCTCAAGCAAGAATTGGAACAAAGAGGGGCAATCTTCAGTTCAACCTCTGATTCAGAAATCTTGGCTCACTTGATTCGCCGTAGCCATAATCCAAACCTGATGGGTAAAATCAAGGAAGCCCTCAGTCTTGTTAAAGGTGGCTTTGCTTATCTCTTGATGTTTGAAGATAAGTTAATTGCAGCGCTTGATCCAAACGGCTTTCGTCCTCTGTCAATCGGGAAAATGGCGAATGGAGCAGTAGTGGTTTCATCTGAGACTGTGCCTTTGAAGTAATCGGTGCGGAGTGGATTCGCGACGTGAAACCAGGCGAGATTGTCATTATTGATGACAATGGCATCCAGTATGACAGCTATACAAACGATACTCAGCTGGCGATCTGTTCCATGGAGTATATCTACTTTGCCCGTCCTGACTCGAATATCCATGGTGTCAATGTCCATACGGCTCGTAAGCGAATGGGAGCTCAGTTGGCACGTGAGTTCAAGCATGAAGCCGATATCGTAGTTGGGGTACCAAATTCCTCACTCAGCGCAGCTATGGGATTTGCGGAAGAATCAGGTTTGCCAAATGAAATGGGTCTCATCAAGAACCAATATACGCAACGGACCTTTATCCAGCCGACTCAAGAATTGCGTGAGCAAGGGGGGTTCGGATGAAATTGTCTGCTGTTTCGGGTGTCGTGAAAGGCAAACGTGTGGTCATGATTGATGACTCGATTGTACGTGGAACAACATCTCGTCGTATTGTCCAACTCTTGAAAGAAGCGGGGGCATCAGAAGTTCATGTTGCCATCGGTAGTCCTGCTCTTGCTTACCCATGCTTCTACGGGATTGATATTCAGACACGTCAGGAGTTGATTGCGGCTAATCATACCGTTGAGGAAACTTGCCAAATCATTGGTGCGGATAGTCTGACTTATCTTTCGATTGATGGCTTGATTGACTCTATTGGGATTGAAACAGATGCGCCAAATGGCGGTCTCTGTGTGGCTTACTTTGATGGGAAATATCCAACTCCTCTCTATGATTATGAAGAAGAATATCGTAGAAGTTTAGAAGAAAAAACGAGTTTTTACAGATAAAATTCCCCATTGAAGGAAAGGAAAAGGAAAAAACAAATGACAAATAAGAATGCATACGCTCTACGTCTCACTACTGACTAAAAGCTAAAGCATTTGTCAGTAGACGCTTTCTCCTATGGGGCCAAAGCTAGAGACCTGACTAGTATTTTTAGATAAAATAATTGTTTATCTAAAAATACGTCGCAGTCTTTCTCAAAAAAGAAAAGGAATGAATAAAATGACGAATAAAAATGCTTATGCACAGTCTGGTGTGGACGTTGAAGCGGGTTATGAAGTTGTTGAACGGATCAAAAAACACGTGGCTCGTACAGAGCGTGCAGGTGTCATGGGAGCTCTTGGTGGTTTCGGTGGCATGTTTGACCTTTCAAAAACAGGTGTTAAAGAGCCGGTCTTAATCTCAGGTACTGACGGTGTTGGAACCAAGCTCATGCTTGCTATCAAGTACGACAAACACGATACTATCGGACAAGACTGTGTGGCTATGTGTGTCAACGATATCATCGCTGCAGGTGCTGAGCCTCTTTACTTCCTTGACTATATTGCAACAGGTAAAAATGAACCAGCTAAACTAGAACAAGTTGTTGCGGGTGTGGCTGAAGGTTGTGTACAAGCAGGTGCGGCCCTCATCGGTGGTGAAACGGCTGAAATGCCTGGTATGTATGGTGAAGACGACTATGACTTGGCTGGTTTCGCAGTAGGTGTGGCAGAAAAATCTCAAATCATCGATGGTTCAAAAGTAGCTGAAGGGGATGTGATTCTTGGGCTTGCTTCAAGCGGTATCCACTCAAATGGTTACTCACTTGTTCGTCGTGTCTTTGCTGATTACACAGGTGAAGAAGTATTGCCTGAGTTAGAAGGTAAGAAACTTAAAGACGTTCTTCTAGAACCAACCCGTATCTACGTCAAAGCAGCTTTGCCACTCATCAAAGAAGAATTGGTTAACGGGATTGCCCACATCACGGGTGGTGGTTTCATCGAAAATGTACCACGTATGTTCGCTAATGACTTGGCTGCTGAAATTGACGAAAGCAAAGTCCCAGTCCTTCCAATTTTCAAAGCCCTTGAAAAATATGGCCAAATTAAACACGAAGAAATGTTTGAAATCTTCAACATGGGTATTGGTCTTATGCTTGCGGTTAAACCAGAGAATGTGGAACGTGTCAAAGAACTTCTTGATGAACCTGTTTATGAAATCGGTCGGATTGTGAAGAAAGATGGCGTAAGTGTGGTGATTAAATAATGGCTAAAAAAATTGCTGTTTTTGCCTCTGGCAACGGCTCAAACTTTCAGGTGATTGCAGAACAATTTCCAGTAGAATTTGTCTTTTCAGATCACCGGGATGCCTATGTCTTAGAACGTGCCAAGAACCTTGGTGTGGCTAGTCATGCCTTTGAACTCAAGGAATTTGACAATAAAGCAGCTTATGAAGAAGCTATCGTCAAACTCTTGGATGAACACCAGATTGACCTCGTTTGTCTCGCAGGATACATGAAAATCGTCGGCCCAACCTTGCTAGCAGCTTATGAAGGCCGTATCATCAATATTCATCCAGCTTATCTCCCTGAATTTCCAGGCGCTCATGGTATTGAGGATGCTTGGAATGCAGGCGTTGGCCAGTCTGGCGTGACTATTCACTGGGTGGACTCTGGTGTTGATACCGGTAAGGTCATCAAACAAGTCCGTGTGCCACGCCTTGAAGGGGATACCCTTGATACTTTCGAGACTCGCATCCACGAAACAGAGTACAAACTCTATCCAGAAGTCTTGGATAGTTTGGGAGTTGCACGCAAATAAGGAAGTGCTAGAGCTGAAAGAAAATTTTCGACTGTAGCAGATAAAGAACTTTTTTAAAAAAAGGAAAAGAAAGAAAAATGACTAAACGAGCACTTATTTCAGTCTCAGACAAAGCGGGCATTGTTGAATTTGCCCAAGAACTTAAAAAACTTGGTTGGGATATCATCTCTACAGGTGGGACCAAGATTGCCCTTGACAATGCTGGGGTGGACACCATTGCCATCGACGATGTGACTGGCTTCCCAGAAATGATGGACGGCCGTGTCAAGACTCTCCACCCAAATATCCACGGTGGTCTTCTCGCTCGTCGTGACCTCGATAGCCACTAGAGGCGGCTAAGGACAACAAGATTGAGCTCATTGACCTTGTGGTGGTCAATCTTTACCCATTTAAAGAAACCATCCTTAAACCAGATGTGACTTACGCGGATGCGGTTGAAAATATCGATATTGGTGGGCCATCTATGCTTCGCTCTGCAGCGAAGAACCACGCTAGCGTCACAGTTGTGGTAGATCCTGCTGACTACGCTGTTGTGCTTGATGAATTGGCAGCAAACGGCGAAACAAGCTACGAAACTCGCCAACGTTTAGCAGCTAAGGTTTTCCGTCACACAGCAGCCTATGATGCCTTGATTGCAGAATACTTCACAGCTCAAGTGGGTGAAACAAAACCTGAAAAACTTACTTTGACTTACGACCTTAAGCAACCAATGCGTTACGGTGAAAACCCTCAACAAGATGCAGACTTCTACCAAAAAGGTTTACCAACGGCTTACTCCATTGCTTCAGCTAAACAACTTAACGGTAAAGAATTGTCCTTTAACAATATCCGTGATGCTGATGCCGCTATCCGTATCATCCGTGACTTCAAAGATCGTCCAACCGTGGTGGCTCTCAAACACATGAACCCATGTGGGATCGGTCAAGCTGATGATATCGAAACCGCTTGGGACTACGCTTATGAATCTGACCCAGTATCTATCTTTGGTGGTATTGTCGTTCTCAACCGTGAAGTTGACGCTGCGACAGCTGAGAAGATGCATGGTGTTTTCCTCGAAATCATCATTGCACCAAGCTATACGGATGAAGCGCTAGCCATTTTGACCAACAAAAAGAAAAATTTGCGTATCCTTGCCTTGCCATTCGACGCTCAAGACGCCAGTGAAGTGGAAGCAGAATATACAGGTGTTGTCGGTGGACTCCTCGTTCAAAACCAAGACGTGGTGAAAGAAAGTCCTGCTGACTGGCAAGTAGTGACTAAACGCCAACCAACTGAGACAGAAGCGACAGCCCTTGAGTTTGCTTGGAAAGCTATCAAATACGTCAAATCAAACGGTATCATCGTGACCAATGATCACATGACACTTGGTGTTGGCCCTGGTCAAACCAACCGTGTAGCCTCAGTCCGTATTGCTATTGACCAAGCTAAAGACCGTCTTGACGGCGCTGTTCTTGCTTCAGATGCCTTCTTCCCATTTGCGGATAACGTGGAAGAAATCGCCAAAGCAGGTATTAAGGCTATCATCCAACCGGGTGGATCAGTACGTGACCAAGAATCTATCAAGGCTGCTGATAAATACGGCTTGACAATGGTATTTACAGGTGTGAGACATTTTAGACATTAAGAAGCAAAAGGGAAGAAAACAGTTTCTTTCCTTTTTTGGGGAAGGAGAATATTTAAAAAAATTAAAGAGAGTATTGCATCTGTTATTTAGTCTAACTATCTAGAAATTCGCCAAGTAATTTAAGTTGATTAGTAATATGATTTGCAAAGCCTATATTGAGATAAGCTGAAAATGAGATTGATGATAATTTTGTTTAGAAGAATGATGATGAAAATTGATTGAAATGTTTGTGATGGGTTATGTAAGCAATCTATAGAAAATTTTGGTAGAATACTAGTTACTGAAACAAATAGTATTGCAAGGAAAATACTTGTAACAATGGAGGAGAAATGGATATTGTACGTGGTGTTATAAAGAACCAGTTTGCTGCAAATAAACTGATAGAATGTTTAGAAACTTTAATCGATGATGGGACGTTATATTTGGGATATCCATTACGGGCTCAGGATGAATCTAAGACTACACTAGATGCACTGCTATTATCATTAGAATATGGAATTGTGAGTTTCGTTTGAAAATTTTGCTACTCTAGAGGAAATAAGGGATTATCAAGATAGTCTATATTATCAAATTGAATATAATTTCCAAAGGTATTCCTCTTTGAGATCAGGAAGAAGATTAGCATTTGAACCGATAATCTTTACTTTTCTTGCTGAGACTCCAAAAAAATTAGAATCTGACTTTATTTTAACTATTGATGACTTTAAGGAAAAGTTTACTTCACAAAAGCAGACAGTAGAATTGACATTATATAGAAAAATAGTTGCAGCTCTACAGAAAATGGGACAAGGTGGGAGTAAAACTAAGAGGGAAATTACATCAAGTACTTCAAAGGGCTACAAGATACAAGCAATTGAAAAAGAAATTGCTAATTTGGATAAGTGGCAAAATCATGCAGCATTTGAGGATCCGGAAGGAATTCAGCGTATTCGAGGATTGGCAGGTTCTGGGAAAACAGTGGTACTGGCTAAGAAGGCAGCATATTTACATTTCCAATATCCAGAGTGGAAAATAGCAGTGACATTCTATACTCGTAGTCTGGGTCAACAATTTTATGATATGATTAACATGTTTTACAAAGAGTACTCAGATGAACCAATAAATGAAGATAAACTACAAATTCTTCATGCTTGGGGGGCCGGTACAGAAATAGGAGTATACTCAGAAGTATGTCATAATCTAGGTATTGTTCCAGAAAATTATAATCTCGCATTACAGAAATATGGTAGGAATCGTGAGTTTCAGGGGGCCATCTCAGGTATCATAAATTTGGTATCTGATAGTTACACTCATAAATATGATGCAATTTTAATTGATGAAGCGCAAGATATGCCTGCTAATTTTTTTCAACTCTGCTATAAGATAACTAAAGATTCTCACAAAATAGTTTATGCTTATGATGAATTACAGAATCTTAACACCGAACAAATGCCCTCTCTAGAAGAGATGTTTGGAACAAATGAAGATGGTACTGCTAAAATAAGTATTGAAAATCGTCCCGACCAACCTCAAAGTGATATTGTGTTGCCAGTTTGTTATAGAAATACCAAATGGGCGTTAACTCTAGCTCATTCAATTGGGTTTGGAATATATCGCGATGAGTTAATTCAATTTTTTAATAATGATGAATTGTGGCAAGATATAGGTTATGAAATTGTAGAAGGTAGTTTGAGAGCTGGACAGATTGTCTCGTTAAAAAGAAAAAGAGAATCATCCCCTAGATATTTTGATGAATTGGAAATTAATCCAGAAAATTCGATAATTATTAATAAATTTGATTCAATGTTTGATCAATATGAATATATTGCAGAACAGATTCAAAAAAATATTGCAGAGGATGACCTCTTACCTGAAGATATTTTGGTAATTTTTCCAGATGCCTATACATCGAAGAAAGAGTATTATAAATTACAGGATTCGTTACTTAAAAGGTCAATTTCTAGTAATTTAGCTGGTGTGACAACAGATCGAGATACTTTCAAAGAGAAAGGCTATGTCACTTGTTCTAGTATCTATAGGGCAAAAGGGAATGAATCAGCGGTAGTATATGTAGTTAATGCCGACTACTGTATATCAGGTCCAGAACTTATAAAGAAGAGAAATGCGATCTTTACAGCCATCACAAGATCTAAAGCTTGGGTTTGTATTACTGGTGTAGGTGATGAAATGGAACAGTTAATGGACGAAATAAACGAATGTCGTTCTAATAATTATCATTTACAATTTAAAGTTCCTACTGATGAACAAATTAGGAAAATGAGAAGAGTTCATAGAGAGCTAAGTCACAATGATCATAAGGCAAGGAAGATAATTGATGAGTTGAAGAAAATGATTACCTCTGGGGAGTTAAATGAGGAGTATCTTGAAGAATTAGGAAAGTTCACTCAATATGACTGATGAAAAAAATTTAAATTATATAAAGTCTCCTAAAAAAGTTAAACTGCATTATGATCAAATGAAAAATACTATTGATTTATTGGAGGGTTCTGGATTTGCTAAGGAGAAAATTTATCCAGTAATAGATATTGAATCAGATATTGATCCAAAAAAGACTCGGTATAATATATGTTGGAGTAAAAAAGTTTCAGGAGTGAATGAGGGTAATTTTTTATCAATTAATTCATATGAAAAAATTATAGAAGCAAAAAGTTTTCAAATGCTTTTGTTTGATAATAGTGTAATACGATGTTCGTTAATTTTTGATGGAAGAGAAAAAAATTATTAAAAACAAAATTTTTTTCTTATGTACCATGTCCTTTAAATAGGTTATACGAGGAATATGAAGTTGAAGCATTAACTCAACTATTGGATGAAATTTCAGTAGGTATTTACGAAAAAGATAAGTTATTAATGCGAACTGCTATAAGGCTTGATTTTGATTTGGAAAAAGATACAGAGTTGCACCCTGCAAGCCATATGCATCTTCAGAATTCTAGTACAAGATTATCTGTTTCAGGGCCAATTTGTTTTAATAGCTTTATTAAACATATTATTGAAACATATTATCCACAAGCGTATTATGTTAAAAAAATAAAATTTTAAGCGAGTCATTATACGAAAACATTAATCTTGATAATTGGTGCGGATTGATTATAAATAATACGAATCAAAAAAATTAAATATAAAAAAATCAATCAGAAATTTTTTTATCCCTCAAATAAAGCATTGATTACCAGATTTTTCAGGTTACTCTAATACAAAGCTAAGACCGTTTCTTTTTTTAGAATTTTTTTACAAGTTGGTTTTAGTAACTCCATTTTCTAATCCACTTATTCTCTATTTGCATCGGAGGCATTCTTTTTTTATCTGGATTCGAAGATTGATTGTATATCGTAATTTCATAGAAGCTTAGCATATGCTAGGCTTTTTTTCTATTTTTTTCGTATCAAAAAAATTATCAGTTTAATGATTGTTAATTATTATACTAATTTTTAAGGTGTTTGCTTTTTGCTTATCTATAAATAGAAAAAAATATTTAATCTTGTATTGCTTGTGTGTTTATCTTGAAATCATTAACATGAATATGAACAATCCTAGTTTAAATTGGATAAATGGATATGTGGATTAAATCCCTTATATTTTTATTCAGTTGGATAAAAGACTTAGAAATTAGAATTGAAATAAATAGGGATTTGAATTTTTTGGTGTCTCTATGAATATTTCTAAGGTGGAGCATTAATCGCTATGAGTGAAGGAAAGTTGGAATATCTGTGTAAAATAGTTAAGTAATACGACTCTTTGGAAATACTTTAGCTATAGTATAGGAATTTGATTCTACTAATAATCAAATATTTATGATATTCATTGGATTAAAACGAACGTTTATGATATAATGGCAGTGAATAATTCGCAAAAGAGGTTGAAAGATGAAGCTGTTAGTTGTCGGTTCTGGTGGTCGTGAACATGCCATTGCTAAGAAGTTGCTTGAATCAAAAGACGTTGAAAAAGTCTTTGTAGCTCCTGGAAATGACGGGATGACTCTGGATGGTCTGGAATTAGTGAATATCTCTATTTCCGAACATTCTAAGTTGATTGACTTTGCAAAAGCCAACGATATTGTTTGGACCTTTATTGGTCCAGATGATGCTCTTGCGGCAGGTATTGTAGATGATTTCAATGCAGCTGGTCTCAAAGCTTTTGGTCCGACTAAAGCTGCAGCTGAGCTGGAGTGGTCTAAGGATTTTGCCAAGGAAATCATGGTCAAATACGACGTTCCGACAGCAGCCTATGGGACATTTTCAGATTTTGAGGAAGCCAAGGCCTATATCGAGGAGAAAGGTGCTCCAATCGTCGTCAAGGCAGATGGTTTGGCCCTTGGTAAAGGTGTCGTCGTTGCGGAGACAGTTGAGCAAGCAGTTGAAGCCGCTCATGAGATGCTTTTGGACAATAAATTCGGTGATTCAGGCGCGCGCGTGGTCATCGAGGAATTCCTTGACGGGGAAGAGTTCTCTCTCTTTGCCTTTGTCAATGGAGACAAGTTCTATATCATGCCAACGGCTCAGGACCACAAACGTGCTTATGATGGCGACAAGGGTCCTAACACTGGTGGGATGGGTGCCTATGCACCAGTTCCTCACTTACCACAGAGCGTGGTTGACACAGCGGTTGACACCATTGTCAAGCCAGTTCTTGAAGGCATGATCAAAGAAGGTCGTCCGTATCTTGGTGTCCTTTACGCGGGGCTAATCTTGACAGCTGATGGACCGAAAGTCATCGAGTTCAACTCTCGTTTTGGAGATCCTGAAACGCAAATCATCTTACCTCGTTTGACATCTGACTTTGCAGAAAACATCACTGACATTTTGGATGGCAAAAAGCCAGCCATCACTTGGACGGACAAGGGTGTGACACTAGGTGTGGTTGTAGCCTCAAATGGCTATCCACTCGCTTATGAGAAGGGTGTCAAGCTTCCAACCAAGACAGATGGTGATATCATCACTTACTATGCTGGTGCTAAATTCACTGAAAATGGGCAAGACCTTCTCTCAAACGGCGGACGCGTCTACATGCTGGTTACCACAGCAGACACCGTTCAAGATGGCCAAAACATTATCTACAACGAACTTAACAAACAAAACACAGAAGGCTTGTTCTACCGAACTGATATCGGTAGTAAAGCGATAAAAGATTAACAGACATTATATTTGTCAATGGCTAGCGAAAGCGAGCCAAACTAGGATAATGGTCGCTTAATTTGCGAGCGTTAGCGAGCTAGTAGATAATCGTCTCAGTAGTGGAACTCCTAGTAGCAGAGCTACTAGGAGCGGAAAACTGGAGACTTAGGCTCCGGTTTTAGTAATGGAACGCCACAGGCGGTCGCTTACGTCCGCACTACAATAGACGATTATCAAAAAAGGAGAATAAATGAAACCAGTAATTTCCATCATCATGGGCTCAAAATCCGACTGGGCGACCATGCAAAAAACCGCTGAAGTCCTCGACAACTTCGGCGTAGCCTGCGAAAAGAAAGTTGTTTCCGCCCACCGTACACCAGACCTCATGTTCAAACATGCCGAAGAGGCACGTAGCCGTGGCATCAAGGTCATTATCGCTGGTGCTGGTGGCGCTGCTCACTTGCCAGGTATGGTTGCTGCCAAAACAACCCTTCCAGTCATCGGTGTTCCAGTCAAATCACGTGCTCTTAGCGGTGTGGATTCGCTCTACTCTATCGTTCAGATGCCAGGTGGGGTACCAGTCGCAACCATGGCAATCGGTGAAGCGGGTGCGACTAACGCTGCCCTCTTTGCCCTCCGTCTCCTCTCAGTAGAAGACCAGGCGATTGCAGATGCGCTTGCTAACTTTGCTGAAGAACAAGGAAATCGCAGAGGAGTCTACAAATGAGCTCAACTAAAACCATTGGAATCATCGGTGGTGGCCAGCTCGGTCAGATGATGGCTATCTCAGCTATCTACATGGGACACAAGGTCATCGCGCTGGATCCTGCGGCGGATTGCCCAGCTTCTCGTGTGGCGGAAATCATCGTAGCGCCTTATAACGATGTGGATGCCCTTCGTCAGTTGGCAGACCGATGTGATGTTCTCACTTATGAATTTGAAAATGTGGACGCCGATGGTCTTGATGCTGTTATCAAGGATGGGCAACTCCCTCAAGGGACCGACCTGCTTCGCATCTCCCAAAACCGGATCTTTGAGAAGGACTTTCTTTCCAACAAAGCACAAGTCACTGTGGCTCCTTACAAAGTCGTAACTTCTAGCAAAGACTTGGCAGATATCGACCTCTCGAAAAACTATGTCCTCAAGACGGCGACCGGTGGTTACGATGGCCATGGTCAAAAGGTTATTCGTTCAGAAGCAGACTTGGAAGAAGCCTATGTGCTAGCTGACTCAGTAGACTGCGTTTTAGAAGAATTCGTCAACTTTGATCTTGAAATTTCTGTCATTGTGTCAGGAAATGGTAAGGATGTGACAGTCTTCCCAGTTCAGGAAAATATCCACCGCAACAATATTCTTTCAAAAACCATTGTGCCTGCTCGCATTTCTGATCGTTTGGCTGAGAAAGCGAAGGCCATGGCAGTGCGAATCGCTGAACAACTGAACTTGTCTGGGACCCTCTGCGTGGAAATGTTTGCGACGGCTGATGATATCATCGTCAACGAAATTGCGCCACGTCCACACAACTCAGGTCACTACTCAATCGAAGCCTGCGACTTCTCCCAGTTTGACACCCATATCTTGGGCGTTCTCGGAGCGCCGCTTCCAGCAATTCACCTTCATGCGCCAGCTGTCATGCTCAACGTCCTCGGCCAACATGTCAAAGCAGCTGAGCGTTATGTCACAGAAAATCCAAGCGCCCACCTTCATATGTATGGTAAAATAGAAGCGAAGCATAACCGCAAGATGGGACATGTGACTTTGTTTAGTGATACGCCGTATGAGGTAGAGGAGTTTGGAAAAGGGATTGATTTTTAGGACATGCCTATGAAACTAATTATTATCAATGTTTGTTGTTAAGGATGGAAAATATTGCTGTTAAAATCATTTTTTGCAAGTAAAAACACTAGGAGTCAAATGCTCGATTCCCTGCACACACCTGTTTTATGATTTGACGTTGGTTTTTGACATAAAAAACTAATGATTTTATTCGTCGATAAGAAATACAGTGATACAATTGTAACGTTTTATAATATGTTAAAAGTAGAATTTTATAATTCTAAGGAGAATACAAAATGTTGAATGACAAATTTAGAGTGCTAGATTTTAATAATGAAGATAATCAGAATAAAATCAAGTATGAATTGAACAAATATTTTAGAGCAAATATGGTTGTCCCAGTATTAGGATCCGGTTTTACCGTTGGCGAACCTACGTTAAAAGGTAACACCGTTCCGAGTGGAAGGATGATGAAAAATTATATGCTAAAAAAAATAAAAGAATACCTAGATGATTCTAATATATATGACAAATTAAATAATGAGTCCTTTAGTGATATTTCAACAGTTTATAATAACATTGTTCCTAAAGACGTTCAACAAAGCTATTTAAAAAACCATTTTGTGGGTGTATGTATACCTACGCCTAAGAAAGAGTTCTTATCTATTCCTTTTCAAAGTATTTACACTTTAAATATTGACGATGGAATAGAATCGTCAAATGACAAAATAGAGGTGTTTTTTAATAATAGACCTAATACAGACGATGATACAATAGTTGATTATAAATCAGAAGGAAAAACTATTTTGTTTAAACTGCATGGAGATGCAACTGAGCAAAGAAAATATGGAGAATCTTTGATTTTTAACAAGCAAGAATATATAGCTAGCTTATCAAAGAACAAAGCTTTATTGAATTACTTGTCAACAGACCTAACTTCTAACTGTCCTATATATATTGGGTGTAGTCTTGCTGATGAAATAGATTTATTGTACTCAGTGTCTAATAAAGGCATAAAAACACTTCAACATAATTCCTACTATGTAACTTGTGAAGATGTAGACGTATTAATGGAGATAAAATTAAAACAATATGGTATTGATACAGTTATAAAACTAGACTCTGTGGAACAGTTTGATGATTTTTATATATTTTTGAAAGATACATATAGCTTAAGTTTAAGAGAAAAAAATAACACAAAAGGTTTGTCTTTTAATCCAAGTGTAGAATATTTTAATTCAAATGATAAAACAATTGAAGAAGATATTTCGTACCTTATTAACTCGAGTCATGTGTATAAAGAGTTCAGAAATAAGAAAATAGTTCTTCCTTCGTTTTTTATCTCTAGAGACATAATGTTGGAACAGTCTACACTAGACAAGATAAAGAAATCGACAATTACTGTTATTTATGGTCATAGATATTCTGGAAAAAAACATTTGTTTTTATTGGATATATATCGGAAATTATTAAGCGAAAATAAAATTCTCATTCCTCAGAATACACGTGCAGATTCTCAGCAGTTGATTAATAAATTTGAGGAAATTAATGATTCAGTCTTCTTCATAGATGCAAATGGACTAGATGAGGAAATTATCAATTATATTATTGATAATAAAGAGGAAATTATCAAAAGGCGCTTAAGATTTATTTTCACATTAACTTCAGCAGATAAGGATAATCTATTCGCAATTCATAGGTTGGAAAAATTAGAACAAAAAGAGTTTATATCGAAATTTTATGTAAAAAAATCTTTTGTCTAATAAAGAAACTGAGCGGATTAATAAGAAGTTAGATGCTACATTAATAGGAAAGTTTGCCGTATCAAGCAAAGATAAAAAAGTTACTATATTGGATAATATTCTTCGTGTTATCCAAAGTAAAAAAATTGTATCTAAAAAACAAATTAACCTTATCAATAAAGAGTTTTTAAGTGAGGAATTAGATTCTAAAATTATCGAATTATTGATAATGTTTGCGATAAAAAATAGTGTCATTACCATAAAGGAAGTAGATCAGTATAGATTAAATAAGAGTACAGATTTTCTTAATTCAAAATATACTCCGTTAGTCCAATTTGCTTATATCGACGAAATTGAGCGTAAATATGGAGATAATTCGGCGCATAAATTTTTATGCAATTCTAATGTGTGGCTATTAAGAGAGCTGCAGAGAATTGCTTATTATTCATCTAATCATGTTTTAATTGTTCAGGCTTATCAAAATATCGTTCGAACAATTAATGAAAATTATTCAAAGGACTCTAAGAGAAAAAGAAATGAAATAGCTAAATATATTAAATTTGATGAAATTAATGATATATTTTCTAATAATAAAGGTGCAAGGAAATTAATTGATAAAATTTATGAAGGACTTTTTGGTTTATTACAAAATAATATTCAATACTTTCATCAACGTGCTAAAAGTTTGTCTTGGGGAGACAGTAGAAATGAAGAGCTAGAACTAAACACGGCTTTGGGATATATTGAAAAAGCAAAACTAGATTATGAATTAGAATATCCGGATAATTTTGCATTCCAAGATGCCTATAAACATATATGCTATACAAGAGCAACAATTTTAGCGAAGATAGCGTATAAACAGTACTATAAAGATAGAAATATTAATAATGACGCTATTGAAGCTATTTATGATGCATTTTCTGACTCCGAAAAATCTAATATTAACTATATAGAAATGTCTAATGAATTAGGTGAACCGAATATAATAGTTAAATTTGTAAGGAAAGTTTTAGAAGAACCAAATTATGATAGTAGTTTAAAACCTCGATTAGAAAAATTATCATCTTTATTAATAAGTGAGATATCGACAGCATTTAATTCTAAAAGATATCGAGCAAAAAGAAAAGGGAGACTTAAACCATGATCGAACGTTACTCTCGCCCAGAAATGGCGAACATTTGGACTGAAGAACATAAATACCGTGCGTGGCTTGAGGTGGAAATCTTGGCTGACGAGGCATGGGCTGAATTGGGAGAAATCCCTAAGGAAGATGTGGCTTTGATTCGCGAGAAGGCGGATTTTGACATTGACCGTATTTTGGAAATAGAGCAGCAAACTCGCCACGATGTGGTGGCTTTCACGCGTGCAGTTTCTGAGACTCTTGGTGAAGAGCGTAAGTGGGTTCACTATGGTTTGACTTCCACTGACGTGGTAGATACTGCCTATGGTTACCTCTACAAACAAGCCAACGACATTATCCGCAAGGACCTTGAAAACTTCCTTAACATCATCGCTGACAAAGCGAAAGAACACAAGTTCACCATCATGATGGGCCGTACCCACGGTGTGCACGCTGAGCCGACAACTTTTGGTCTTAAATTGGCTACTTGGTACAGCGAAATGAAACGGAACATCGAGCGTTTCGAGCATGCGGCTGCTGGCGTCGAAGCTGGTAAGATTTCTGGTGCGGTTGGTAACTTTGCCAATATCCCACCATTCGTTGAAAAATACGTCTGCGACAAATTGGGTATCCGTGCTCAAGAAATCTCTACACAGGTCCTTCCTCGTGACCTTCATGCTGAGTACTTTGCAGTTCTTGCGAGCATCGCAACTTCTATCGAGCGTATGGCGACTGAAATTCGTGGTCTTCAAAAATCCGAACAACGTGAAGTGGAAGAGTTCTTTGCCAAAGGTCAAAAAGGATCTTCAGCAATGCCTCACAAACGTAACCCTATCGGTTCAGAAAACATGACAGGTCTTGCGCGTGTTATCCGTGGTCACATGGTCACAGCTTATGAAAACGTAGCCCTTTGGCACGAACGTGATATCTCTCACTCATCAGCTGAGCGGATCATCGCACCAGACACAACTATCTTGATTGACTACATGCTCAACCGTTTCGGAAACATCGTTAAGAACTTGACAGTCTTCCCAGAAAATATGATCCGCAACATGAACTCTACATTTGGTTTGATCTTCAGCCAACGTGCTATGCTTGCGTTGATTGAAAAAGGCATGACGCGTGAGCAAGCTTACGACCTTGTTCAACCGAAGACTGCCAAATCTTGGGATAACCAAGTAGACTTCAAACCACTTCTTGAAGCTGATCCAGAAGTGACTTCACGCCTCACTCAAGAAGAAATCGATGAAATCTTCAACCCTGTTTACTACACTAAACGTGTTGATGAAATCTTCGAACGCATCGGTTTGGGTGATTAATCATAATAATAAAAAGCGAGATTGTATCTCGCTTTTTTATTTGTGCCTAATCTTCTTTCTTACTAAGTCCATAAGCTGTGAGTGCAGCCATCAAACCTGTAGCAATCAACCATTCTGAATCTTGGTTTCCTGTTTCAGGAAGTTTATTTTCTTTTGCTACCGGAACTGGTTCTTGAGGAAGTGCTTTGTTTTCCTCAGCAGGAACAGTTGCCGGAGTTGTTTTACTTGAAATTTCAAGTTTTTGATTTTTTTCCACAATGGAAGCAGGTTCTTTTTTATGAGCTGTAGGTGTTAGATACGTTTCTTGACTAGGTCGTTCTAATCTTGGTTTTGTTTCTGTAATAGATGCTTGTCCATTTTCTACATGAGTGACAAGTTTACCAATTTCGATAACTTGAGCAACTGGTTCTTGAGCGACGACGCTAGTAACCAATGTTTTAACTTCAGATCCATCAGCATTAGTGGTCACTGAATAGAAATGACTACGACGACCATTAACACCTTCAGTTACAACACGAGTTTCTCCTTTAGGCAATGCATCAGTTTCACGAGTGATAGTTGTAAACGGAATATCTTCTTCTTCTTCAATCACAACACGTGGTTTTGCATCTGCAACTGGAGCAACACCTTCTTCGTCACCAACATGAGTGACTGGAGTTCCAACTTCAACCACTTGGTTGACAGCTTCTTTTGTGACCTTGCTTTCAAGAACTGTTTCTGTTTGCTTGCCATTTTCAGTCACAACTGAAAGATAGATAGTCCGTTCACCTTTGACACCGTTAGTGATGACTTTCTCTTGTCCTGCTGGAAGGTTAGGATTTTCTTTCTTAACAATCTCAAACGGAATTTCTTCGGTCTTAACTAGAAGCTCTGGTCGATTTTCAACTGTAGCAGCAGTTTCACTCTCATCGAGGCTTCCTGAGTGAGTGGCAGCTGGTTTGAGACCAAGTCTAGCAGCTTTGAGATTAGCTACAAGTGTGTCCAATTCAGCTTGTTTGTTACGATTGAGGTTGTAGTTAAGAGCGTCTTTAGCAGCCTTGAGAGCGTCGAGACTTTCTGTACTGTATCCTTCTAAGTTTCAGGGATTTGAGCAAGTTCTTCGCGTAGCGCTTTGTAGTCAGCACGGAAGTAGTCCTTGTTGTGGTCTGCAAAAGCAGTCATGAGTTCAAAGATTTCTTCTTCCTTGTATTCAGCGCTTGGTCTATCAGCCCAGATAGCTAACATACTACCAACAGTAGGTAGGTTAACTTCAGGGTATTTAGTTGATGATAGTTGGTTAAATGGAGTTTTTTCAGTATTTTCAATAGCTTTCTTGAGGAAGCCACCGCCATCTTCTGGTTTTTGACCGAGAATGTAGTACCAATCTCCATTCGTGTTAAGGAATTTATAGCCTTTGCTTGCTAGGTATTGAGGAGACGCAAGGTTGTAACCCCACCAGCCTTTAGACCAGTAAGAGATGATAACATCTTTATCAAACTCAACATCATCCTTGTCTTCGTAGTAGAAGCCATCGTTAAAGGCCATTGGTTGAAGACCTTTTTCTTTAGCCATGGCAGCTAGGCTATTAGCATACTCAGCAAACTTACCATAGAGACCATACCACTTGAGGTAGTACCAACCTTGAGCGTTAGTAGCATCGTTAGCGTACTCATCTGTACCATAGTTAAAGATCTTAGTTTTGCCTGCAAAGAAGTCCATGTACTTACCGATAAGGGCTTTTGTAAAGTTCATCGCTTCTTCGTTTTCAAGGTCCATAGTTGTTTTTGAAACCTTGTCAAAGTTAGCTTGAGGGTTTGCGATGCCTAATTTTTCCATAGCGACAAGCATAGCATCCATGTGACCTGGGCTATTGATAGCTGGGATCAATCCAATCCCTTTGTCCTTAGCATACTGGATAAGCTCAGTGATTTCAGCCTGGTTCAAAGTAGTTCCATTAGGATCGTCGTAGTAAGATTTTGTTCCCTTAATGATGGCATTTTTCACATCATCGCTTGCATAAGTCTTGCCGTTTGCTGAGATACTCATATCATCCAAGAGGAAGCGAAGTCCATCATTTCCAAGGAGCAAGTGGAGGTCAGAGTAGCCGAGCTCACTAGCCTTGTCAACGATACGTTTAAGTTGGTCTAGCGTGAAGTATTTACGACCAGCATCGATAGAGATGACCTTGTTCTTAGCTAGTTTTTCAACTTCACGTTTAGCATCTTCTTCTTTTTGAGCTTCTGGAGTGAAGGTCAAGTTGCTAACAGCTTCTTGGAGTTTTGCGATTGCTTGATCAATAGTATCTTGTTGAGCACGGCTGAGGTTGCTATCGAGAGCACGGATGGCTTTTTCAGCTTCTTTAACGGCTGCAATACTTTCTTCTGTGTAGCGAGTAAGGTCTGTTGGAACTTCTTTCAGAGCTTGTTCAGCAGACTCGTAGTCAGCAGCAAAGTACTCAGCGTTAGAGTTTGCGAATTGACGCATGAGCTTGAAGAGACGAGATGGAGAGTAGCGAGCAGATGGAGTATCAGCCCAAGCCGCTACCATACCACCGATAATAGGAACATCAGCTCCTTCTGTTTGGTACAGAAGTGATCGGTGTACTCTTAATACCGTTCAATCCTTGATCAAGGTTGTACCAACCTTGCCCGTCAGCATTACGACCGAGGACATAGTACCAAGCATCATTAGTATTGAGGATTTGGTGCCCTTTTTCAGCTAGTAATTTAGAAGAAGCGACATCGTAACCGCCCCAGCCACCAGTCCACATAGAGACGATGATGTCCTTGTCAAAGGTACCAAAACTTGTATCGCTATTATAGTAGATACCGTCGTTGAAGGCCATAGGTTTTAGACCGTGAGATTTGACGATACGAGCTAGGTCATTAGCATAGGCGATGAATTTGTCATAGCCCTTGTCTGGGAATCCATCTTCTGGATACCATTTATAGGCTTGAAGAACGCTCCATCCTTTGGCATCAGTAGCATCGTTAGCGTACTCATCCAAACCGATGTTGAAGATTTCAGATTTACCAGCAAAGTAGCCTGCATACTTATCAATCAAAGCTTTTGTGAAGGCAACTGCTTTTTCATTATCAAAGTCAACGGTACGTGCAGATTCTTTACCAAAGTAGTTGAAGTTAGGATTTTCAATACCCAGTTCTTTCATGGCATTAAGGATAGCATCCATGTGACCAGGGCTATTGACTGTTGGGATAAGTCCAATTCCTTTATCCTTGGCATAGTTAATCAAGTCGGTCATTTGACTTTCAGTTAGGTGATTGCCGTTTGGATCGTTGTAGTAAGCATTTGTTCCGTTTCAACAGCACGTTTGACATCGTCGCTTGCATAAGTCTTGTCCCCTACAGTTAGAGACATATCATCAAGCATAAAACGCAAGCCATCATTTCCGACTAGGAGATGAAGATCAGTATATCCATAGTGTTTGGCTTTGTCTATAATTTCTTTCAGTTGGTCAGGAGAGAAGTATTTACGACCTGCATCAATTGAAACGATTTTCTTTTTAGCAAGTTTTTCATTGACTTGAGCTGCTCTTTCTGTAGTGACTACAGGGGTTTCGGCTTGAGTAACTTCTTTGTTTTCTACATTTTCAGGTTCTGACTTTTTGACTTCTTCCGTTACTTCTGGTTTAGTTGGAGCGATTTCGTTCTTGACAGGCTCTTCTACGGTAGGCGCAGGAGCAGCTTCAACTTTTGGTGCTTCAGTAGTTGCTACTTGAGCTGTTGTAGTAGCGTTTTCTGCTGTTGGAGTAGTCTCGAGTTTTTTTTTCACTTGTTTGTGGAGACGATTCTCCTGTAGCTTGGATAGTAGGTTGGTCCTCTGTTGTGGCAGGTACAATTCCGTCAGCCGCAACAGCCTGGGCCTGAAAGACAAATCCAATCAAGACAGAAGCTGCTCCAATTGCATATTTACGAATAGAGAAGCGCTGTTTGTTTTCTGGTTTCATTAAAAAACCTCCCTTTTTATATTTTTGATAGCGTTTTCATATACAAGTCATATTGTATGTTCTAACTAGAATAAAGTCAAGTTTTTGGATAGATATACTATAAAAAATAGAATAATTTATAAATTAAGATATATTTTTCTAGTTTTGACTCTTTTTTAGTAAAAAGGTTACTAATTATAGTTTTGATTGAAAAGCTATTCTCAGAAAAGGGAGTCGATGCTATAATGGGTATATAAAAAACCTGAGACAGTTGACTCAGGATTTTTAAAGATTAGTGGTCACGATCACAAGAAATGAATTTAATTTTGTAGAAATCAGAACGTTTATATGTCTCGATATATTCCAAAACTTGACCAGTTGCTTCAAGCTTAGTTGTCTTAGTTTGGAAAACAGTCGGGAAATGAGTGTCGATTCCTAATACAGAAGCGCCATGTTCTGGAGTTGGAAATACAATTTCATTAATTTCTTCAAAATGCTCATCATTCATGTGAATGTGGTAGTCCAATTTGAAACGATTATAGATAGAACTATAGTATTCAAGGTTTGGATAGTTGGCATTGATGTATTGTTCAGGAATGTATGAACTGTGATAGATATAGGTGATGCCATTTGTTTCACGAACACGTTCAATCTTGTAGTAGAATTGGTCGCCACGTAGGCCGAGCTTTTCTAGATATTTAAGATCGTTCCCGCGTTCGATAGAAAGAACCGTTACCTTATCGTCTTTGGTCTCGAAGATTTCTACATCAGAAAATTCAACGAGTTTATGCTTGCGGGCACGAGCTACGAATGTTCCTTTACCTTGTTGACGAACAATGTATCCGTCTTTAGCAAGATCATTCAAGGCACGAACCACTGTGATTGAGCTAACATCATACATGGAAATCAATTCTGCTTCAGTGTAGAATTTATCTCCACTAGCAAATTGACCAGAAATAATCTTGTTTTTCAATTCATCTTTAATATACTGATACTTTGGAATTGCCATAATTTCACCTCATTTTTTCCTTCTCCACCTATGATTTTAACATAAAATCGAAAAAAAGAGTAGAAAAGCACTGAAAAAATTTAAAATATCGGAATGAGAAATTAGGATACATATAAATAATTTGAGTTTTAATTCCTATTTTTGCTTTCTATTTAGAACGTTGATTTTATGGCATTTTTGATATTTTTTTAGAAAAAATTTAGTAAAAGACAGAAAATTTTTAAAGAAAATTTCAAAAAGTATTGACATTAATCCCCGATTAGTTTATAGTTGATATAACAATAAATGAAAGCGCAATCTTTTTCGTTTTCAGAGGAGGAAGAATGGCAAGATTTGAAATTAAAGATGATTTCTATCTGAATGGAAAACCATTCAAGGTTTTGTCTGGTGCCATTCACTATTTTAGAATTCCTGCGGAAGATTGGCATCATTCATTGTATAACCTCAAGGCTTTAGGTTTCAATACAGTTGAGACTTATGTCGCCTGGAACATGCATGAACCTGCTGAAGGAAAATTTAACTTTGAAGGTAATCTTGATTTAGAGAGATTTCTTCAAACTGCACAAGATTTGGGCTTATATGCAATTGTACGTCCTTCTCCATTTATCTGTGCAGAGTGGGAATTCGGTGGTTTACCTGCATGGCTCTTGACCAAGGATATGAGAATTCGGTCGTCTGATCCAGCTTTCATTGAAATGGTTGGCCACTACTATGATCAGTTACTTCCACGTCTAGTTCCAAGATTATTGGAAAACGGTGGGAACATTCTCATGATGCAAGTCGAAAATGAGTACGGTTCATATGGTGAAGACAAGATCTACTTGAGGAAAATTCGACGTTTGATGGAAGAACGAGCAGTGACTTGTCCGCTCTTTACATCAGATGGGCCATGGCGAGCAACTCTTAAGGCTGGAACCTTAATTGAGGATGATCTCTTTGTGACTGGGAACTTTGGTTCCAAAGCTGCTTATAATTTCTCACAGATGCAAGAATTCTTAGATGAGTATGGCAAGAAATGGCCACTCATGTGTATGGAATTCTGGGATGGCTGGTTTAATCGTTGGAAAGAACCTATCATCAAACGTGATCCAGAAGAATTAGCAGAAGCAGTTCGCGAGGTTTTGGAGCTAGGCTCTATCAACCTTTACATGTTCCACGGTGGAACAAACTTTGGTTTTATGAATGGTTGCTCAGCTCGAGGAACGATTGATTTACCACAAGTAACTTCTTATGATTATGACGGTCTTTTAGACGAAGCTGGAAATCCAACTGCTAAATATTTCGCAGTGAAGGAGATGATGGCGACTCACTATCCTGAGTATCCGCAATCTGAACCACTTTACAAGGAAAGTATGGAAGTTGAATCAATTCCGCTAGTCGAGAAGGTTTCTCTATTTGAAACCTTGGATGACCTATCAAGTTCGATTGAAAGTCTCTATCCTAAAAAAATGGAAGAACTTGGGCAAAGTTATGGCTACCTACTCTATCATACAGAAGCTAGTTGGGATGCTGATGAAGAACGCATTCGAATTATTGATGGAAAAGATAGAGCCCAGCTCTTCGTAGATGGGAAGTGGATTGCAACTCAATACCAGACAGAAATCGGCGAAGATATCTTTTGTCAAGGGGAAAAGAAAGCGCTCTCCAACATTGATATACTCATCGAAAATATGGGACGTGTCAACTATGGACACAAATTCTTAGCAGATACCCAGCGAAAAGGAATTCGCACAGGTGTTTGTAAAGATCTGCATTTCTTGCTCAATTGGAAACACTATCCGCTTCCGCTTGATAATCCTGAGAAGATTGATTTCTCTAAAGGATGGACAGACGGGCAACCTGCCTTTTACGCTTATGACTTTGAAGTTGAGGCGCCAAAGGATACCTACTTAGACTTATCTGAGTTTGGGAAAGGGATTGCTTATATCAACGGGCATCATCTAGGACGTTTCTGGAATGTTGGTCCAACCTTATCGCTTTATATTCCGCATAGCTATCTCAAGGAAGGTGCTAACCGCATCATTATCTTTGAAACAGAAGGGGAGTATAAAGAACACATACAATTAACTCGTAAACCTACACTAAAACACATAAAGGGGGAAAACTTATGACAATTGTAGGATGCCGTATCGATGGGCGCTTAATTCACGGACAAGTCGCAAACCTTTGGTCTGCTAAACTTAATGTTTCACGTATCATGGTCGTTGACAATGAAGTTGTGAACAACGACGTTGAAAAAAAGCGGCTTGAAACTTGCAACACCACCAGGTGTAAAACTTAGTATTTTGCCAGTTGATAAAGCAGCAGCGAATATCCTTGCTGGTAAATATGATAGCCAACGTCTTTTGATTGTAGCACGCAAACCTGACCGTTTCCTCGGTTTGGTAGAAGCAGGTGTGCCACTTGAAACTGTCAATGTCGGCAACATGTCTCAAACACCAGAAACTCGTGCTATCACACGTTCTATTAACGTTGTTGATAAAGACGTAGAAGATTTCCACAAATTGGCGGAAAAAGGTGTTAAACTTACTGCTCAAATGGTTCCAAATGATCCAGTTTCAGACTTTTTGAGCTTATTAAAATAGGAAAAATTTTTAGGAGGTCATTGTTATGATACAATGGTGGCAAATTTTACTTCTCACTTTGTACTCAGCTTATCAAATCTGTGATGAGTTGACGATCGTTTCTTCTGCAGGTTCGCCTGTATTCGCTGGTTTCATTACTGGTTTAGTCATGGGAAATTTGGCAACTGGTTTGCTTATCGGTGGTAGCTTGCAGTTATTCGTACTTGGGGTAGGTACCTTCGGTGGTGCTTCTCGTATCGACGCAACTTCTGGTGCGGTTCTTGCGACAGCTTTCTCAGTTTCACAAGGTATCGAAACAGATCTTGCGATCACTACAATCGCTGTACCAGTAGCGGCACTTTTGACTTATTTCGACGTACTTGGTCGTATGACTACTACATTCTTTGCACACCGTATTGATGCTGCGATCGAACGCTTTGACTATGCAGCAATCGAACGCAACTACCTTCTTGGTGCAGTTCCTTGGGCTCTTTCTCGTGCCCTTCCAGTATTCTTCGCCCTTGCTTTCGGTGGAGAATTCGTACAAGGTGTTGTAAACTTTGTTAAAGAATACCAATGGATTGCTGACGGTTTGACTCTTGCAGGTCGTATGCTTCCAGGTCTTGGATTCGCTATCTTGCTTCGTTACCTTCCAGTTAAACGTAACCTTCACTACCTTGCTATGGGATTCGGTTTGACAGCTATGCTGACTGTACTTTACTCATACGTAACAGGTCTTGGTGGAGCAGTTGCTGGTATCATTGGCACTCTTCTGCTGACGTTGCTGAAAAAATTGGCTTTGCAAACAACTTCAAAGGATTGTCTATGATTGGTATCTCTATCGTGGGTATCTTCCTTGCAGTTGTTCACTTCAAGAACAGCCAAAAAGTTGCTGTAGTAGCACCTTCTACACCATCAGAAAGTGGGGAAATTGAAGATGACGAATTCTAATTACAAATTAACAAAAGAAGATTTTAATCAAATTAACAAACGTAGCTTGTTCACTTTCCAATTGGGATGGAACTACGAACGTATGCAAGCATCAGGTTACCTTTACATGATCTTGCCACAATTGCGTAAAATGTATGGAGATGGAACTCCTGAGTTGAAAGAAATGATGAAAGTTCATACTCAATTCTTCAACACTTCACCATTCTTCCACACAATCATCGCTGGTTTTGACCTTGCTATGGAAGAAAAAGATGGCGTTGGTTCAAAAGATGCGGTTAACGGTATCAAGACAGGTTTGATGGGACCATTCGCTCCTCTTGGAGATACTATCTTTGGTTCACTTGTACCTGCTATCATGGGATCTATCGCTGCAACAATGGCTATCGCTGGTCAACCTTGGGGTATCTTCCTTTGGATCGCAGTTGCAGTAGCGTATGACATCTTCCGTTGGAAACAGTTGGAATTTGCATACAAAGAAGGGGTTAACCTTATCAACAACATGCAAAGTACTTTAACAGCTTTGATTGAAGCTGCATCTGTACTTGGTGTATTCATGATGGGTGCTCTTGTAGCAACAATGATCAACTTTGAAATTTCATACAAATTGCCAATCGGTGAAAAGATGATTGACTTCCCAAGACATCTTGAACTCAATCTTCCCACGTTTGCTTCCAGCAATCTTCACTGCCTTCATCTTCTGGTTGCTTGGTAAGAAAGGTATGAACTCTACAAAAGCTATCGGTATCATTATCGTGCTTGCCTTGGCTCTTTCTGCTCTTGGTAAATTTGCACTTGGAATGGGCGCATAATTTATGACTAAATCATTGATTTTAGTGAGTCACGGTCGTTTCTGTGAAGAACTTAAGGGTAGTACAGAAATGATTATGGGACCACAAGATAACATTCATGCGGTAGCTCTTCTTCCAGAAGATGGACCAGAAGAATTTACTGCAAAATTTGAAGCTGCTGTTGAAGGTTTGGATGATTTCCTAGTCTTTGCGGACCTTCTTGGTGGAACACCATGTAACGTAGTGAGCCGTCTGATTATGGAAGGTCGCGATATTGATCTTTATGCAGGGATGAACCTTCCAATGGTCATTGAATTTATCAATGCAAGCCTAACAGGCATTGATGCGGACTACAAGAGTCGTGCGTCAGAAAGCATTGTGAAAGTTAATGATTTATTGGCTAGCTTCGATGACGATGAAGATGAATAAGATGTCACAAGCCATCTTATAGAAAATAGACATGGGAATGGGAGCAGCTCCCATTCCCATGTTTCAATCATGAAACAATATTAGATTAGAGGTTTTCAATGCTAGATTATACAAAAGAAGATTTGCTTGAGTTGGGAGCAGAGATCACCACACGCGAAATTTACCAACAACCAGAAGTTTGGAAGGAAGCTTTTGAATCCTATCAAGAACGCCGTGATGAAATTGCAGCTTTCTTACAGGGAATTGCAGATAAACATGACTACATCAAGGTTATCCTGACTGGTGCTGGGACTTCAGCTTATGTAGGTGATACCTTGGTTCCATACTTTAAGGAAGTCTATGACGAACGTAAATGGAATTTCAACTCCATTGCGACAACAGATATTGTTGCCAATCCACAAACCTATTTGAAAAAAGATGTAGCGACTGTTTTGGTATCATTCGCTCGTAGCGGGAACTCACCTGAGAGTGTGGCAACAGTTGACTTGGCCAAGGCTTTGGTTGATGAACTTTATCAAGTAACAATCACATGTGCGGCTGAAGGGAAATTAGCGCTCCAAGCACACGGTGATGTCCGCAACCTCTTGCTTTTGCAACCAGCGGCTTCTAACGATGCTGGATTTGCCATGACTTCTAGTTTTACCTCTATGATGTTGACAGCTCTCTTGGTCTTTGACCCAACTGAATTTGCTGTTAAGTCTCAACGTTTTGAAGTACTAACTAGTCTTGCTCGTAAAGTTCTTGATAATGTAGCGGATGTCAAAGAATTGGTTGACTTAGACTTTAATCGAGTGATTTACTTAGGTGCAGGCCCATTCTTCGGTCTTGCTCATGAAGCCCAACTCAAGATTTTAGAGTTGACAGCTGGTCAGGTAGCGACTATGTATGAAAGTCCAGTTGGCTTCCGTCATGGACCAAAATCATTGATTAACGAAGACACAGTTGTTTTGGTCTTTGGTACTACGACAGACTATACTCGTCAGTATGACTTAGACTTGGTTCGTGAAGTTGCTGGTGACAAAATTGCTCGTCGCGTTGTTCTCTTGAGTGACCAAACCTTTGGACTTGAGAATGTTAAGGAAATAACGCTTAGCTGTGGTGGCGTTCTGAATGATGTTTACCGTGTCTTCCCTTATATCGTTTACGGTCAGTTATTTGCTCTTTTGACTTCGCTTAAAGTTGGAAACAGACCAGATACGCCATCGCCTACAGGGACAGTCAACCGCGTCGTTCAAGGTGTTATTATTCACGAATTTAAACAATAAGGAGAGAAGGATGAAAGCATACACAGAACGTGTATTTGGGAAAGTGGATGGCAAGGATGTCCTAGCCTATCGTTTTGAGACGGATGCTGGCTACCAACTAGAAGTCATGACTTACGGTGCGACAATTCTACGCTATGTAACTCCTGATAAGGCTGGTAATTTTGCCAATGTCATCCTAGGTTTTGATGATTTTGAAAGCTATGTGGGGAATAGCCCTAAACATGGTGCGAGTGTGGGTCCAGTAGCAGGTCGTATCGCAGATGCGACATTTGACCTCAATGGCAAAACCTATAACCTCGAAGTCAACAATGCTAGCAACTGTAACCACAGTGGCTCAACAGGTTGGGATTCTAGCTTGTTTGAGCTAGTTGAGGCGAGCGACCATGGCTTGACTCTTTACACAGAAAGAACAGACGGTACAGGAGGTTTTCCTGGAAATCTTAAAATCTGGATTAGCTACCACTTGGAAGAAAATGGTGCTTACGAAGTTAGTTACAAGTTGACGACAGATCAAGATACTTTGGTTAATCCAACTAACCATAGCTACTTTAACTTATCTGGTGATTTCACGCAGACGATTGACCGCCATGTCTTCCAATTGAACACAGAAGGTATCTATCCAATTGCTCCTGACGGCGTGCCCGCTAAAACTCCAGATGCTAATCGTGATGTGGTCAAGCATATCTACAATGGCGCTTTGCTTAAGGATATTTTTGCAGAAGATGATGAGCAAATTCAGCTCGTATCTGGTTTGGATCATCCATTTGCTCTTCCTGCAGGACATGATAATGCTGGTTTCCTCTATGACCAAGGTTCAGGTCGCTTCTTACTCTTTAAAACAGAAGCTCCTTGCTTTGTAGTCTACACAGCAAACTTTGTCGATGAGAGTGTCATCATCGCTGGTCAACCAATGATTCAACATAATGGGATTGCTCTTGAGGCGCAAGCTTTACCAGATGCTATTCATAGTGATCTGAAAGATCAAGTCATCCTCAAAGCAGGTGAAACCTTTACAAGCAAAACACGTTACGAAATTGTCGTTAAATAAAAAAATTCTCTGGAATCATACGATTTCAGAGAATTTTTTATTATTCTTCATCTTCATCTGGTGTGAGAATCATCGGGATGATGATTGGTTCACGTTCAGTGTTTTCGTAAAGGAATGGTCGAATAGCATTGACAATGGCGCCATTGACAGACTGAATGCTGGCATCTTTGTTTTTCAAAGCGATACGAATAGCGTTGAAAAGGATACGTTGACTTTGACGAATCAAGTCACCAGACTCACGCATATAGACAAAACCACGGCTGAGAATATCAGGACCAGATAGAATCATCTGAGATTTGAAGTCAACGGTTGCGACAGCAAGTACAACACCATCTTCCGATAGATCGCGACGATCTTTTAGGACTGCTGCACCAATTTCACCGATACGATTACCATCGACGTAGATATCCTGGGCGTTGAAATGTCCTGCGATACGAGCAGAATCTGCAGTGAGAGCAAGCACATCACCGTTGCTCATGATAAAGATGTTGTCCTTTCTACTCCAGTATCTACAGCTAGTCCAGCGTGGACTTTCTGCATACGGTATTCACCGTGAACAGGCATGAAGTATTTTGGCTTGATGAGGCGGAGCATGAGTTTTTGCTCTTGTTGACCACCGTGTCCAGATGTATGGATATTGTTAATCTTGCCATGGATAACTTCAACCCCAGCTTCAGAAATGATGTTAATCAATTTGTTAACGCTAGTGGTATTTCCTGGAATTGGGCTTGATGAGAAGATAACAGTATCACCGGGTTGGAGTTGCACCTGACGGTGGGTTCCGTTAGCGATACGTGAGAGAGCGGCCATCGGCTCACCCTGACTTCCCGTACAAAGGATAAGAATCTCACCCGCTGGGTAGTCTTTGATTTCATTTGGCTCGATGAAGGTTCCCTTAGGAGCTTTGATGTAGCCAAGTTCAATCCCATTGACAATGGCCTTCTCCATAGAGCGCCCAAAGACTGCGATTTTACGACCAGTCTTAACAGCAGCTTCTGTTGCTTGTTGGAGACGGAAGATATTTGAGGCAAAGGATGCAAAGATAATCCGTCCTTCGATACCTTCGATAATCTTCATGATAGACTGACCAACGACTTTTTCAGAGTTTGTAAAGGTTGGCACTTCAGCATTTGTCGAGTCAGATAGTAGGCAAAGCACTCCGTCCTCGCCTAAAGCTGCCATACGGTGCAAGTCTGCAGGTTCACCAACTGGTGTAAAGTCAAACTTGAAGTCACCCGTACAAACGATTTTCCCTTGAGGCGTGTGAATAACGATACCCAAAGGTTCTGGGATAGAGTGAGTAGTTCTAAAGAAAGTTGCCTTAAGATTTTTAAAGGTCAACTCAGTATTGTGGTTGATTTCGTGAAGTGTAGCGTTGCGCAAAAGTCCATGCTCTTCGAGTTTGCCACGGATCAAGGCAAGAGCTAGAGGTCCTGCATAGATAGGGATATTTGCTTGCTTGAGCAAGAACGGAATCCCTCCGATATGGTCCTCGTGTCCGTGGGTAATCAAGAGAGCCTTGACGCGGTCGATATTTTCGACAATATAAGAGTAATCAGGGATAACGTAGTCGATACCAAGAAGATCATCCTCAGGGAATTTAATCCCTGCATCAACGATGATGATTTCGTCTTGGTATTCGATTCCGTATGTGTTTTTACCGATTTCTCCTAGACCACCAATGGCAAAAACGCCTACTTCTTCTGGTTTAAGAGTATAGGCCATATTAGAACTCCGTAACTTCGAATGCGCCAGTTTCTTTTTCGTAGTCAAGTAGTTTGTCAGATAAGAGTTCGATGTATTCTACGTTATATTCTGGGCGGTTTTTTTCAACAAGTTCACGGGCAATAATGCGTCCTTCAAGTTCTGAACTAGCATCGATGTCTAAGTAAAGTGAGCGTGTTGTTTCACGACGTGGGCTACGGTCTTTTGTTTCTTGATAAAAAACTTTGTAAATCATGTGTTTCCTTTCTGTTTTCAGGTCAGCTGTATTCAAAAAATTACCAGCTTGAAGCTGTTTGTTTCCATTTCATTTTCTGCCTGTATTGACCTTGATTCGTTACAATTATCTCAATTATAACATAAAAAGGGGAATTAGTAAAAGCAGGAAACATGAAAGTAAGGAGCTTGAAATGCGTTTCATTTTACCTTGTATAAGTATTTGAAGACATCAGATGCAAGTGCTATAATAAAGTTAGAAAAGAGATTTTTCCTTATGAAGGAGGGCACGATATGTTTCAACTAGCTATTGTCATTCGTCTTATGGCCTTTGCGATATTTGTTGCCTGTGTTTACGGTGGCAATTTACTATTTCTTTGTCTAGAACATAGAAAACTAGCTGTATATTGGAAAATTCTCTTTGTAACACTGTATTCCATTTTCCTCCTTCTGGTGACCTATGTGGTTTGGCTTGTATTTTACTTTGGTTTGAATGCTTAAGCGATTGTCCTGCCTATTTGGCAGGACAATTTTGTTTCAGGGCAAAGAAAATTCCCATGCGGGGGCTTTTGTAGTATAATAGTAAACAGACAAAAAGATAGGAATGTGTTATGAAAGTATTAGCCTTTGATACGTCTAGCAAGGCTCTGTCTCTAGCCATTTTAGAGGACAAGCAGCTTCTTGCCGAGACCACGATTAATATCAAGAAAAATCACAGCATTACCCTTATGCCTGCCATCGATTTTTTGATGACCTGTCTAGATTTGACGCCTAAGGATTTGGATCGAATCGTCGTGGCAGAGGGGCCGGGCAGCTACACAGGTTTGCGAATTGCTGTAGCAACTGCCAAGACCTTGGCACATACCCTGAACATTGAGTTGGTGGGGATGTCTAGTCTTTTAGCTCTGGTACCGAGCCAGCAGGAAGGTTTGGTTGTTCCTTTGATGGATGCACGTCGTAATAATGTTTATGCAGGGTTTTATGAAAATGCTCAGTCTGTCCTTCCCGAAGCCCACTTGTCTTTTGCGGAAGTTTTAGAGCAAGTCAAGAATGCTGAACAAGTCACTTTTGTCGGAGAAGTGGGAGCCTTTGCTGAGCAAATCCAAGAGCGTTTACCACAGGCTAACTATCAGGAAACCTTACCAAATGCAGCGAATCTAGCCCTCTGGGCTTGGGATAAGGAAGTTGACTCCTTGCATGACTTTGTGCCAAATTACCTCAAACGTGTCGAAGCTGAGGAAAACTGGCTCAAGAATCACACCGAGTCTGGAGAATCTTACATTAAACGCTTATGATAGAAATCAAACGAATCCGACAGCAACTAGCTTGGCGCAGGCAATTTACGCTGTCATGACGGATGTTTACCCAGTTAGCCCTTGGAACTTGGAACAAATCCAAGCAGACCTGTCTCAAGATCAGACCTGGTATGCTCTTGCTTTTGATGGGGTAGAAGTGATTGGTTTTCTAGCAGTGCAGGAAAATTTATTTGAAGCAGAAGTCTTGCAAATCGCTGTCAAGAAAGCCTATCAAGGACAGGAAATAGCATCAGTCTTATTTGCTCAATTACCGACGGACAAGGAGATTTTTCTCGAAGTCAGAAGGTCAAATCAACGAGCGCAAGCATTTTACAAGAAAGAAAAAATGGCGGTCATCGCTGAGAGAAAGGCCTACTACCATGATCCAGTTGAAGATGCCATTATCATGAAGAGAGAAATAGATGAAGGATAGATATATTTTAGCATTTGAGACATCCTGTGATGAGACCAGTGTCGCCGTCTTAAAAAACGACGATGAGCTCTTGTCCAATGTCATTGCTAGTCAAATTGAAAGTCACAAGCGCTTTGGTGGTGTAGTACCAGAAGTAGCCAGTCGTCACCATGTCGAAGTTATCACAGCTTGTATCGAGGAAGCTCTAGCAGAGGCAGGGATTACCGAAGAGGACGTTACAGCTGTTGCCGTTACCTACGGACCGGGCTTGGTCGGAGCCTTGCTTGTTGGTTTGTCAGCTGCTAAGGCATTTGCCTGGGCTCATGGTCTTCCTCTGATTCCTGTGAATCACATGGCTGGTCACCTCATGGCGGCTCAAAGTGTGGAGCCATTGGAGTTTCCTTTGCTAGCCCTTTTAGTCAGCGGTGGACACACAGAGTTGGTTTATGTTTCAGAAGCTGGGGATTATAAGATTGTTGGTGAAACCCGAGATGATGCAGTTGGTGAAGCCTATGATAAGGTCGGCCGTGTCATGGGCTTGACCTATCCAGCAGGTCGTGAGATTGACGAGTTGGCTCATCAAGGTCAGGATGTTTATGACTTCCCACGTGCTATGATCAAGGAAGACAATCTGGAGTTTTCATTCTCAGGTTTGAAGTCTGCATTTATCAATCTGCACCACAATGCCGAGCAAAAGGGAGAAAGCTTATCCAAGGAAGACCTATCTGCTTCCTTCCAAGCAGCAGTCATGGATATTCTCATGGCAAAAACTAAGAAGGCCTTAGAAAAATATCCTGTTAAAACCCTCGTTGTAGCTGGTGGTGTAGCAGCTAACAAAGGCCTCAGGGAACGCTTAGCAGCTGAAATTACCGATGTCAAGGTTATCATTCCACCTCTGCGACTTTGCGGAGATAATGCGGGTATGATTGCCTATGCCAGCGTTAGTGAGTGGAACAAAGAGAACTTTGCAGGCTTGGAGCTAAATGCCAAACCTAGCCTCGCTTTTGATACCATGGAATAAAGAGTTAGCCTAAGGTTAGCTCTTTTATCTTGGACAAATGCCCGAGTTTTTTAGTATAGTAGAAATATGAGATTTAAAAAAACAATCAGTGTTGTGCTTGCTCTAGTAGTATTGTTGCTGTCTTTAATGGTTTTTCGGATGTTTCAAAAGACGCAATTGGTCATGTTTGAATCGATTTCTTTCAACATGCCCCTCGAATCCTTTGAAAAAGAGTTTGGGAAACCTCATGAAATAGTAGAAGAGACAGAAACAGGCTATCACGATCCTTGGCATGCAAGAGATCCATATCTCTATAAAACTGGGTGCCTTTTCTATGACTACGAAAACTTTAAATGGAAAAGTTACAGCGGTCGAGTGACCTTTACTTTTTCAAAATCGCACCGTTTACAAGGAGCGACGGTTTATTTCCCTGTAGCTGCTAAAGATCAACAAAAAGAAATATTCTATAAAGTGACCCAAGATATGAAAGCAGAAATCGAAGCTTTACCAAACTTTCAGTCTTTGAAAGTTGATGACTTGGTGGGGTATGATGTTGGTTATCGATTTAAGATCAAAATGAAAGGACAAGGGAGAGAACTCTGGATTGATGTCTATCCTACAGAATATGAGAATAAGGATAATCCTGAGAACAACCAATATAATATCGCAATCGATCAATTTCGATGGTAGTTACCCTAGCGTGCTTGTTTTGAATGCTTGGTAGTAGAATGCTGTATTTGTAAGAATGAGGAGGTTTATGAAAGAAAAAGGATTTTGGGAGGGTGTACAAGCAGCTGTACCGACGGCTTTAGGTTATATCAGCATCGGTCTTGCCTGTGGGATTATCGGATCTCTCTATGTAACACCTGTGGAAATGGGCTTGATGAGCCTCTTTGTCTATGCTGGGAGTGCTCAGTTTGCCATGATAGCCTTGATAGCAGTTCAAGCGCCTGTGGCAGCTATTGCTATGACCGTCTTTTTGATCAATCTGCGTCTCTTTTTGTTGAGTTTACATGCTTCGACCTATTTCCGTCAGACCAGTCTCTGGCATAATATCAGCATGTCTAGCCTTTTGACCGATGAAACCTATGGGGTCTTGATGGGTGAGTTGGTGCATACGGACAAGGTCAATCCCATGTGGATGCATGGTAACAATCTCAATAGCTATCTAGCTTGGTTTGTCGGAACTGTTGTCGGAACAACCCTCGGTGGACTTTTGCCTAATCCAGAAGTTTTTGGCTTAGATTTTGCCCTAGTGGGGATGTTTATTGGGATTTTCACTTCCCAGTTTCAGATTATGCAAAAACGGATTCCCTTACGCAATCTCTTCATCATTCTTGGAGTTGTTGCTGTTTCCTTTTTTGTACTCTTGACAGTAGTGTCTCAGTCGCTAGCTGTCCTGTTTGCGACCTTGCTAGGTTGTACCATGGGGGTGGTCTTGGATGGTCAGTAAGTATATTTTATTAGCAATTGTCTTTTCTGGCTTGGTGACTTGGATTCCAAGAATGATTCCTTTTATCCTAGCCAAGTACAAGGGTTTGCCACCTATCGTAGAGCGCTTTTTGAAATTTCTCCCAGTTTCAATTATCTTTGCCTTGATTCTTTCAAGTGTGGTGACAGGAAAAGTTGGAAGCCTTCCTCAGATAAAGTGGTTAGATTTTTTAGCAATCTTTCCAACGGCCTTTGTAGCCTTTCGTTACCGCAATCTGGTAGGGACGGTTCTTTTTGGGGTAGTCTTGATAGCGGTCCTACGTTTGGTCTTTTAATCAGCCATAAAGAAAACCTATCACAAATATAGAAATCATATAATGGCGCAATCCTAATTTTTCTGTTAAGATAAGACTGTATTTTATTTTGGAGGATTTATCATGAAAAAAATCGTTAAATATTCATCACTTGCTGCTCTTGGACTTGTTGCCGCAGGTGTATTAGCAGCTTGCTCAGGTGGTGAGAAGAAAGATGCTGCAACTAGCGAAGCAACATCTGGTAAGAAAGAAATTATCGTTGCAACCAACGCTTCACCAAAACCATTTAACTATGAAGATAATGGTGAGTTGACTGGTTACGAAATCGAAGTTATTCGTGCTATCTTTAAAGACTCTGACAAGTATGATGTTAAGTTTGAAAGACAGAATGGTCAGGTATCTTTGCAGGTCTTGACGCAGATCGTTACCAAATGGCAGTTAACAACATTAGCTACACGAAAGAACGTGCAGAGAAATACCTCTACGCAGCGCCAACTGCTAAAAACCCTAACGTTCTCGTAGTTAAAAAAGATGACAACAGCATCAAATCACTTGATGATATCGGTGGAAAATCTACTGAAGTCGTACAAGGAACAACATCAGCGAAACAGTTGGAAGAGTACAACAAACAACACACAGATAACCCAACTGTCCTTAACTATACAAAAGCTGACTTCCAACAAATTATGGGACGTTTGAGCGACGGACAATTCGACTACAAGATTTTTGATAAAATCGGTGTAGAAACAGTTATCAAAAACCAAGGTTTGGATAATTTGAAAGTCATCGAACTTCCAAGCGACCAACAACCTTACGTGTACCCACTTCTTGCAAAAGGTCAAGATGAATTGAAATCATTTGTTGACAAACGCATCCAAGAACTATACAAAGACGGAACTCTTGAAAAACTATCTCAACAGTTCTTTGGTGGTTCTTACCTCCCAGCAGAAGCTGACATTAAATAAGTTTGTAAATCATCCACCTACGAGAGAGTGGATGATTTTGCAACTTTTAGGCATATAGTTTCAAACTATATGTCTGCCTATCTAATAACAATTTGCGAAATCAAATAAAGTATGAGATACTATTACGGTATCATTTTTAAAGGAGAAAGAATCATGAAAATCAAAAAATGGTTAGGCGTAGCAGCTATCGCTACAGTAGCAGGCCTTACACTTGCAGCTTGCGGAAATTCAGACAAGAAAGCGGACAATACAACTACAGTTAAAATTGCGACTGTTAACCGTAGTGGTTCAGAAGAAGCACGTTGGGATAAAGTCCAAGAATTGGTTGAAAAAGACGGAATTAAATTGGAATTCACAGAGTTTACAGACTACTCACAACCAAATAAAGCAACTGCTGATGGTGAAGTAGACTTGAACGCTTTCCAACACTACAACTTCTTGAACAACTGGAACAAAGAAAACGGTAAAGATCTTGTAGCGATTGCAGATACTTATATCTCACCAATCCGTCTTTACTCAGGTTTAAACGGAAGTGAAAACAAGTACACTAAAGTGGAAGAAATCCCAGATAAGGGTGAAATCGCAGTACCTAACGATGCTACAAACGAAAGCCGTGCTCTTTACTTGCTTCAATCAGCTGGTTTGATTAAATTGGATGTTTCAGGAACTGCACTTGCGACAATCGCAAACATCACAGAAATCCAAAGAACTTGAAAATCACTGAATTGGACGCTAGCCAAACAGCTCGTTCATTGTCATCAGTTGATGCAGCTGTTGTAAACAACACTTTTGTTACAGAAGCAAAATTGGACTACAAGAAAGCACTCTTTAAAGAGCAAGCTGACGAAAACTCAAAACAATGGTATAACATCATCGTTGCGAAAAAAGATTGGGAATCATCACCTAAAGCTGATGCCATCAAGAAAATTATCGCAGCTTACCACACTGACGAAGTGAAAAAAGTCATCGAAGAAACTTCAGACGGCTTGGATCAACCAGTTTGGTAATAAACACAGGGAGGTGGGAGAGATTTTTCCACCTCTTGCTTTTATATAGAGCCTAAAACAAATGAAATCCACTTGTATTGATTCTAAAGGTACAAGTCCTAGTAGAAAGGTAGAGAGAAAATGGTTTTCCCTAGCCAAGAAGAACAAATTGAAAAGTTTGAAAAGGATCATGTAGCGCAACATTATTTTGAAGTTTTGCGTACCTTGATTTCTAAAAAATCAGTCTTTGCCCAACAAGTCGGCCTGAAAGAGGTGGCTCGTTATCTAGGTGAGATTTAAACGTGTTGGTGCAGAAGTTGAGATTGACGAGAGCTATACAGCGCCTTTTGTCATGGCACATTTCAAAAGTTCACGACCAAATGCCAAGACTATCATTTTCTACAACCACTATGACACAGTACCAGCAGATGGTGATCAAGTTTGGACCGAGGATCCTTTTACACTCTCTGTGCGTGATGGCATTATGTATGGGCGCGGGGTTGATGATGACAAGGGGCATATCACTGCTCGCTTGAGCGCTCTGAGAAAATATATGCAACATCACGATGATCTTCCAGTCAATATCAGCTTCATTATGGAAGGGGCAGAGGAATCGGCCTCTATGGATTTGGATAAATATTTAGAAAAACATGCGGACAAACTCCGAGGTGCAGATTTATTAGTCTGGGAACAAGGAACAAAGAATGCCTTAGAACAGTTAGAAATCTCTGGTGGAAACAAGGGGATTGTAACCTTTGATGCTAAGGTCAAGAGTGCCGATGTGGATATCCACTCTAGCTATGGCGGTATTGTAGAGTCAGCTCCTTGGTATCTCATTCAAGCTTTGACCAGTTTGAGAGCTGCAGATGGACGTATTTTAGTTGAGGGCTTGTACGATCATGTGCAGGAGCCTAATGAACGTGAGTTGGCCTTGGTTGAAACCTATGCCCAACGCAATCCAGAGGAGATTAGCCAGATTTATGGCTTGGGAATTGCCCCTTTTACAAGAGGAACGTACAGCCTTTCTAAAACGGTTCTTCTTTGAACCAGCACTCAATATCGAAGGAATTCAGTCCGGTTATCAAGGTCAAGGAGTTAAAACAATTCTGCCAGCAGAAGCTAGCGCTAAACTAGAAGTTCGTTTGGTTCCTGGCTTAGAACCACATGATGTTTTGGAGAAAATCCGGAAACAACTAGACAAAAACGGTTTTGATAAGGTAGAATTGTACTATACTTTGGGTGAGATGAGCTATCGAAGCGATATGAGTGCACCATCTATTCTCAATGTTATTGAGTTAGCCAAGAAATTCTATCCACAGGGCGTTTCAGTTTTACCAACAACTGCTGGGACAGGTCCTATGCACACGGTATTTGATGCCTTAGAAGTACCGATGGTTGCCTTTGGTCTAGGAAATGCTAATAGCCGAGACCATGGTGGAGATGAAAATGTGCGAATCGCCGATTATTACACCCATATTGAATTAGTAGAGGAGCTGATTAGAAGCTATGAGTAGAGATATTATCAAGTTAGATCAGATCGATGTAACTTTTCACCAAAAGAAAAGAACTATCACAGCGGTCAAGGATGTGACCATTCACATCCAAGAAGGGGATATTTACGGAATCGTTGGATATTCTGGAGCAGGGAAATCAACCCTAGTTCGTGTGATTAACCTTTTGCAAAAACCATCTGCAGGTAGAATTACCATTGATGATGATGTAATCTTTGATAACAAGGTTACCTTAACTGCGGAGCAATTACGCCATAAACGTCAAGATATTGGGATGATTTTCCAACACTTTAACTTGATGAGTCAGAAAACAGCAGAGGAAAACGTAGCCTTTGCCCTTAAACACTCTGGCCTCAGTAAGGAAGAAAAGAAGGCTAAAGTAGCTAAGTTGTTGGACTTGGTAGGCTTGGCTGACCGTGCCGAAAACTATCCTTCACAACTATCTGGAGGTCAAAAACAACGTGTGGCTATTGCGCGTGCCTTAGCTAATGATCCAAAAATTTTGATTTCGGACGAGTCGACTTCAGCTCTTGATCCAAAGACGACGAAACAAATCTTGTCGCTCTTGCAAGAATTGAACCGTAAACTAGGTTTGACGATTGTTTTGATTACACATGAGATGCAGATTGTCAAAGACATTGCTAACCGTGTGGCAGTGATGCAGGATGGTCGATTGATTGAAGAAGGTAGCGTTCTTGAAATCTTCTCAGATCCTAAGCAACCATTGACTCAGGACTTTATCTCAACTGCGACAGGTATCGATGAAGCTATGGTCAAGATTGAGAAACAAGAAATCGTAGAGCACTTATCTGAAATAGCATTTTGGTACAGCTTAAGTATGCAGGAGCTTCGACAGATGAACCACTTTTGAATGAGTTGTACAAACACTACCAAGTAACAGCCAATATTCTTTATGGAAATATTGAAATTTTGGATGGTACTCCTGTAGGTGAACTTGTGGTTGTCTTGTCAGGGGAAAAAGAAGCCTTGGCAAGTGCTCAAGATGCCATTCGTCAAGCTGGTGTGCAACTAAAAGTATTGAAGGGAGGATAGTAAGATGGCAGAATTGATTAAAGCATACTTACCAAATGTCTATAAGATGGGTTGGTCTGGGCAAGCTGGTTGGGGAACAGCAATCTACTTAACCCTTTATATGACGGTTCTTTCCTTTATCATCGGAGGTTTCCTAGGGTTGGTTGCAGGGCTTTTCCTTGTCCTGACAGCTCCAGGTGGTGTCTTGGAAAATAAAGTTGTTTTCTGGATTTTAGACAAGATCACGTCAATCTTTCGTGCGGTGCCATTCATCATTCTCTTGGCTGTCTTGTCACCCTTCTCTCATCTAATCGTAGGGACAAGTATCGGACCAAATGCGGCTATTGTACCCCTATCTTTTGCAGTCTTTGCCTTCTTTGCTCGTCAGGTGCAAGTAGTCTTGGCAGAGCTTGACGGAGGTGTTATCGAGGCAGCTCAAGCCAGTGGAGCTACATTCTGGGATATCGTGGGTGTTTACCTATCAGAAGGTCTACCAGACTTGATTCGTGTGACAACTGTAACCTTGATTTCCCTTGTCGGTGAAACAGCTATGGCGGGAGCGGTCGGAGCAGGTGGTATCGGTAACGTAGCTATCGCTTATGGATTTAACCGTTTCAATCATGATGTAACAGTCCTTGCGACTCTCATCATAATCTTGATTATCTTTACAATTCAATTCTTAGGAGACTTCTTGACTAAGAAATTAAGTCATAAATAAAAAAAGGGCCATTTGGCTCTTTTTATTATCTAACTTTTATGTGTAAACTTCTTACTAAGTGCTTGTCCGATAAGGGCACCGACTAGAGCGCCGATAAGGACGCTTGCTACAAAGAGAAGGATAGTACCAGGGTTAGGCGCGACCATGATGCGGTTGATATAGTCCTGAGATTTTCCACGAGCTACGAGGGTTGCTATATAAGCCTGAGGAGTTAACCACATAAGTAGGATAGGGCCAGTAGTACCAAAAGCAAAAACTAGGAAGGAAAGAAGATTTTTGACCTTATCCTTGTATTGGCCTAGGTAGGCGATACCATCCGCTGCAAGACCGCAGATGATTCCTGGTAGAAAGGCTCCGGCACCATGCTTGCTCCCGAGGAAAAAGAGAGAAATCATAAGTCCAATCGTTGTAATCGCTCCAGAGCGAGGCACTTTTTCTAAAAGGATTATATAGACGCTACCGCCTACAAGAGCAGAAAAGGCAGGGGCGTAAAACATATTTCCAGTATGGTCAACAAGGCTTCCTAGTAGAACCCCCACCCCAATACAGAGAAAGTAGACAAGGGCAGCCACAAGAGTTGTCAAGATATTCTTTTTCATAAATTCTCCTTCGTATATCTGATGGTTTTCATTGTACCATGCCTTACTTAGATTGTAAATGCAGGTAGAGAATAGGTATTTAGCAAAAGTGATGAAAAGTATGCCCGGATAGAGCTATTTCTTTGTTCCTCATACTGTCGCAATTCCCTCATTTATGGTAAAATAGGACTATTAAGTTATAAAGAGGATTCCCTATGAAATTACAAAAACCAAAAGGAACGCAGGATATTTTACCTGCTGAGTCTGCCAAGTGGCAGTATGTTGAAGGATTTGCGCGTGAAATCTTCAAACGCTACAACTATGCAGAAGTACGTACTCCTATTTTCGAGCACTACGAAGTCATTAGTCGTTCTGTTGGGGACACAACTGATATCGTAACCAAGGAAATGTACGATTTTTATGACAAGGGCAATCGTCATATTACCCTCCGTCCAGAGGGAACAGCACCAGTCGTTCGTTCTTATGTGGAAAATAAACTCTTCGCACCAGAAGTTCAAAAACCAAGTAAGTTCTACTACATGGGTCCAATGTTCCGCTATGAGCGCCCACAAGCAGGTCGCTTGCGTCAATTCCACCAGATTGGTGTGGAGTGCTTTGGATCTAGCAATCCAGCCACAGATGTAGAAACGATCGCTATGGCAGCCCACTTCTTGAAAGCAATCGGTGTTCAAGGTGTGAAATTACACCTTAATACTCTCGGAAATCCTGAGAGTCGTGCGGCTTACCGTCAAGCCTTGATTGATTATTTGACACCGCTCAAGGAGACCTTGTCTAAGGATAGCCAGCGTCGCTTGGAGGAAAATCCTCTCCGTGTCTTGGACTCTAAGGAGAAAGAAGACAAGGTGGCAGTGGAGAATGCACCGTCTATCTTGGATTTCCTTGATGAGGAAAGCCAAGCCCACTTTGATGCTGTTCGTCAAATGTTGAAAAATCTTGGAGTAGACTATATCATCGATACCAACATGGTGCGTGGTTTGGACTACTATAACCACACGATTTTTGAGTTTATTACAGAGATCGAAGGTAATGAATTAACAGTTTGTGCAGGTGGTCGTTATGATGGCTTGGTTGCCTACTTTGGTGGCCCTGAAACTGCTGGTTTTGGATTTGGACTTGGGGTGGAGCGTCTTCTTCTAGTCCTTGAAAAACAAGGTGTGGCACTGCCTATCGAAAATGCTCTAGATGTCTATATCGCAGTCTTGGGTGACGGAGCAAATATCAAGGCTCTAGAGTTGGTACAAGCACTTCGCCAGCAAGGTTTCAAAGTAGAACGAGATTACCTTAACCGCAAACTCAAAGCCCAGTTCAAGTCAGCTGACGTTTTTGCTGCTAAGACTCTTATCACTCTTGGAGAGAGCGAAGTCGAAAGCGGACAAGTAACAGTCAAGAACAATCAAACCCGAGAAGAAGTTCAAGTTTCACTTGAAACTATTAGCAAAGATTTCTCAGAAGTATTTGGAAATTTAGTATAAAAGAAACAAGAAAAAGCTAGGAAAATTTCCTAGTTTTTTTGAATAAAAAGTACCAAAAAGACACAGAATTTAGAAAAAATTTTTATATGAGGAATAATAGTTGGATAAATAAAAATTTCGGTTAAAATTTATTGACTTTCGCCCTCTATCACTGTATTATTGAATAGTATAGAATAAATATTTTGCGCCCTAAAACAGGGAGTCTAAGGATATTTATGCATAATTCAAATCTTATAAAGAGATGATGGCTAAATGAGAGTTTGGAGAAAAAGAAAATGAACATTAGAAAATCAACAAAATATTCACTGTTGACAATTGGGATTTTAACGACCGTCCAATTAGGTCAAGTGCATGTTAAAGCTGATACAACTGATTTTTCAAATAACACAGTTGTTCAAAATCAGGATGAAAAAGCAACTTCATTAAATAAGAACACAAATCAAAAGAGTGAAGCCACTGCTAATGATAAGAAAGAGCCGGTTGCTAATGAGGAAAAGCCTGCAGCTTTAACGCCGGAAAACTCTACTTCTACAACGGAAGTGGCAGAAAAGGAAGCAGACAAGTCTCCTGCTGAGAAGGAAGTTGCTGAAGAAAAATCAGTAGCAGAACAACCAAAAGCAGAACAAACTGCCAAAGAGCAACCAACAACTGAACAGCCAAAAGCAGAACAGTCTAAGGTAGAACAACCAGTAGCTGAACCAACACCTGAAGAAGAACTTAAAAAGTTGTTAGAGACGCCTCAAGAGGGTGTAACGGCTCCTAAAGAGCAACCGACAACTCCTAAAGATGAATCAACAACTCCTAAAGTTCGTCGTAGAAGAGCTGCATCTAACGATACGAAAGTATATGAAGATGCAACATATGGTAAATATGTAAAAGCTACAGATTTTGGATTAGATACGACTGGTAAGGTTGAAGCAAGTGATGCTCTTCAAAAAGCTTTGAAAGCAGCCAATGAGGTTGAGGGCGGAGCTTCCGTAATGGTTTCAGGAAATGTCCTTTTGAAGAAAACCTTGGTTATCGATGAGAACTATGCTAATGTAAAAGGTTTGATTGGTAGTGGTCCAAGTCGTAACAATACAAAAATCGTGTTTAACAAAAAGCAAGATGGTGAGCACGATCCGGAAACAAACTTGACGGATAACCGTTACGAGTCTGCAATCCTCATTCAAAATCAGAATAACTTTACTGTAGGTCGCTTAACGGTTGAGCATGCCTATGATTCATCAGACTACACTAAAGATAATGAGTTTTACCGTAAAGGTAAATCTTACTTTGGACGTTCAAACGGTATCTATGTAAACGATTCTTCAAATGTTACGATTAATGATGTTCGTGCCATGAAATTCAACAGAGCCGGTGTCTTCTTTAGTTCAAGTAAGGCAACAGCGCAAGAGTATGATAGCAATGGAAGACCAATCCGTTATAGTAGTATCTCTGAAAAAGTTTCAAACGAAGTCAAGTCTATCGGAGATCCAGATGTTCCAATCATGGACGGTAACAAGGTAACCAACTCTTTCCTTCACAATAACCGTGTTGCTGGAGTTATGTTCGGTTATCAACGTAATTTTGTTGTAGACAATAATATTTGTCATACAACGGTCACGTTTTGGACGGTGGTACCGGATATGGTGCAGCCTCAATGGCTGGTTCTTACAATGATGGTATTACCTATACTGGAAACTATACCAACTACAACTACCGTAAAGGATTGGATATCCATGACGGGAATAAGATCCTCATCGAAAACAACGTTTCACTCGGAGACCGTTTGAATGGTATCGAGGTCTATAACCGTGCCAATCCGATGACGGATGTCATTATTCGTAACAATAAGGTAACACAGGATCCAAATTCTAAGTTGGAAAATGATGATGATGATCCAGCTCGTTACCGTGGTTACACAGCTATCTCTATCCTGACAAATGAGAAAAACCATAAATGGACTAAACCTCTTGATAAAGGTCGTTACGTTATCTCAAATAACACCATTGAAGGTTTGACAAAACCATTTGAAAATGGACAACTAGGAACGTTTGGTATCCTCTTTAGAAATAACGAAAGTTCAAATGATTATAGTCTGAACATCGAAGGGAACACCATTACTGGTGATTCAACAGACTATATCATCTCTGTTAACAACAATACTGCTCAAGCATCTAGAGGTGTTGAAGGTGGCGGTTCAGGTGACATTACTATTTCAAGAAACAAGATTGAAGTAGATGACATCAAGCAGTTACCAATTTACATCAATGATGATACAACTTATGTAGCAAGTGTTATTGACCGTACAACTGGTAAACGTGTAAACAAGGTTACAAAAGTACCGTTTACTAAAACTAGAGGAAGCATTAACATTGATAACAATGAGTTGACCGTTTCTAAGATTAAATCTAGATGGAAAAATGCGGTTGCGATTGAAAGTACAAACGCAGCTACTATTGATGTTAATAGTAATACCTTTAAATATAAAGACAATGAGCCATGGCAACGTTACGATATTACTCGTAAAACAGACGGAGCAGTTATCAAGGACTTGATGCAAGCCTTCTTTGGTATCAACCGTCTCAACGATACTGTTAAAGTAACAGCGACAGACAACAAATTCATTGCAGACACACCAAACAAATGGTTTCTTTAGACTATATAATGGTGAGTGGGTGAACTTGAATGCCAAGAGTAATAATGTCTTCCTTGGACGTAACACTCTTGATGGCAAGCCATTAGCTCCGGTAGATATCGTTGGTGACAAAACGGTTGAAACACTTCGTACAACAACAACTACAGAGTACATCATCGAAACTCGTGAGACAGATGAACTTCCTATCGGATTTAAAGAAACCGTACAAAAAGGTGTTCCTGGTAAGAAAGTTAATGTTTATAAGATTACCAAGGTTGGTAATACAGTCGTAGGTCGTCAGATTGAATCTGAAGAAGTAATTCAAGAACCAACAAGAGAAATCGTCTTGATTGGTACAGCAACAGAAACATTTGAAACTGTTACTGAGAAAGAAACTGTTGAATTCGAAACAGAAATTAGAACGGATCCAACAAAACCAAAGACTTATCTATTTGAAAATCAAGCAGGTAAGAATGGTTCTGTTGAAAAGACTTACCAAATCAGAAAACTGAATGGTAAGGAAGCAGGTAAGACCCTGACGTCTGAAACAGTGATTGACCAACCAGTCAAACGCATTATCACTGTTGGTAGTGCAGTTGAAAAAGTAGAATACACTACTGAGGTTAAGGATGTTGACTTTGAAACTGTCATCGAATACGACTACACGAAACCAAAAGGCTACGAAGAAGTTCGTCAAGAAGGCGAAAAAGGCCGTATTGAAAGTCAATACAAATTGACCTACCTCAACGATGAACTTGTTGACCGTACCTTGGTCAATGAAAATACTCTCAAAGAGAAGAAGGACAAGATCGTCGTTAAAGGTCTAGGTGTGGTTGTATCAATCAGATCCGTAGTTGTTGTCGAAGAAAAAGACTTCAACAAGGTTATTGAAAAAGATGAAACCCAACCAGAAGGATACAGCAAGATCACTCAAGTCGGATCTCCTGGTACCATCACAACAACTTATGAAGTTACCTATGAGGACGATGTCGAAGTTTCTCGTAAGGAAATCTCAAAAGTCGAAAATCCAAAAGCTGTTGATGAAATCACAGTAATTGGTACTTCTAAGATGACAGAACGTACTTTGGATGAGCAGGTTGATGTTCCATTCAAGACAGTTTATGTTTCTGACAATACACTTCCAGCAGGAGAAAGTGTTGTCGACGAAGAAGGAAGTCCTGGACAAATTATCCGTACTTTCTTGGTAAGCTATCGAAATGGTAAAGAAATCGGTCGTACCATCGTTTCTGAACACCAAATTAAAGATGCTGTCAACCGTGTCGTTCGTGTCGGAAATGCGACACCTATCGTGGAAACAACTGAGCTTGTAGATGAGACAGAGTCAATCGATTACAATACTTTCAAAGAGTTTTCAGACCAACTTCCTGCAGGAACAACCAAAGTTATCCAGGCAGGTAAGAAGGGGCAGAAAACAAATCGCTACTCTGTAACGAAAGTAAATGGCGAAGAGACATCTCGTACATTTGTAGAATCTAACATCACTACAGATTCAGTGGATGAAATCATCCAAGTCGGAACTCGTGTCAAAGAAATTAGAGAAGCAAGCGAGACAAGCCCGATTCCATTTGCCGTTAAGGTTCGTAAAGACACTACGAAGCCAATTGGCTATAGAGTGACTGAAGTAGAAGGACAAGACGGTGAGAAGTCAGATCTCTATAAAGTAACCTACATTAATGGTACCGAAACAAAACGTGAACATCTCAAGACAACAGTCGTTAGAGAAGCTGTTGACAAGGTGATTGTCGAAGGTGCTGGTGTAGAACGTGCCCTCTTTGAAATTCAAGAAGAAAAGATTACAAGCACAACTGAGTACCGCAATGATGACACTCTTCCAGAAGGTGAAACGAAGGTTACCCAAGTTGGTGAAGAAGGACTTCTTCGTAAGACGATTGAAAAACGATACTTCAATGATGAATTGCGTTCTACGAAATTAGTAGACAGCAAACTAATCAAAGAAGCAACTCCAACTATCATCTTAGTAGGTACAAAACACGTGCCAACTATTAAGGTAGAACAGGATACTCAAACTGAGAAGATTGCCTATAAGACTCAAAAGATTGAGGATCCAGACCTACCAAAAGGTCAAACTAAGGTAGTTCAAATGGGTCGAACTGGTCTCATTGAAAAAGTTTACCAATTGATTTACAAAGATGGAATCTTGATTAAGACAGACTTAATCAGCAGTAAGGAAGTTCAAAAAGTTCAAGATGAGATTATCCATATCGGTACTCAAGTCACTGAAACTAAGGAAATCAGCACAACAAGTCCAATTCCATACAATGTTATTATTCGTAAGGATAAGACCAAGCCAGTTGGTTACAGCCTTGTTGAAGTAGAGGGTCAAGAAGGAACACAAACAGACTACTATCAAGTAACTTACGTCAATGGTAAAGAAACGAAACGTGAGCACCTCAGAACGGACATTACTGTTCAGCCTGTCAATAAAGTCCTAGTTGAAGGTTCTGGTATTGAACGTACAATCTTCGAAATTCAAGAAGAGAGAATCACAAGTCCAACGGAGTTCCGTAACGACGATACTCTGCCAGAAGGTGAAACGAAAATCATCCAAGAAGGTCAAGATGGACTGATCCATAAGACTATTGAGAAGCAATACTTCAATGATGAAGAGCGTTCTTCAAAACTAATTGAAAGTAAAGTTGTCAGAGAAGCAGTTCCAACCATCATTTTAGTAGGAACAAAACATGTTCCAAATATTAAAGTGAAACAGGATACACGAATCGAAGAGACTAACTTTAGAACTGTTACTGTCATTGATGAAAACTTACCGAAGGGTGAACGTAAGCTTGTTCAAGAAGGTCGTCCTGGTCAAGTAGAAAAAGTTTATCAGCTAACATATAAGGATGGAGTTTTGGTCAAGACTGATTTGATTAGCGTCAAGGAGTTGAGCCCAGCACTCGAACAGATTATCCATATCGGTTCTCAAGTTACTGAAACCAAGGAAATCAGCACAACAAGTTCAATTCCTTACAATATCATCGTTCGTGAGGATAAGTCTAAGCCTGTTACCTACCGTTTGGTCGAAGTAGAAGGCCGAGAAGGAACACAAACAGACTACTATCAAGTAACCTATGTCAATGGTAAAGAAACTCAACGTGAGTATCTAAGAACAGTTATCACAACTCAACCTGTCAACCAAGTTGTTATAGTTGGTGCTGGAGTTGAGCGTACAGTCTTGGTAACTGAGGATGAAGTTATTACTCATGAAACTGAATATCGCAATGACGATAGCTTGCCAGAAGGTGAAACTAGAGTCTTCCAAGAAGGCCAAGATGGACTGATCCATAAGACCTTTGAAAAATACTACTTCAATGATGAAGAACGTTCTGCAACATTGGTTGATACGAAAGTAATCCGAAAAGCAGTAAATCGTGTTATTTTAGTAGGAACAAAACGAGTTCCTACTATTACAACAGAAGAACTCATCCAAGTAGAAGAAATAGCCTTTGAGAAACAAACAGTTGAAAATGCAGAGTTAGCAAAAGGAACTGTTAATGTTTTACAAGAAGGTAAAGCAGGTAAACGACAAGATGTGTATCGCTTAACGTTGCAGAATGGAGTTGTGATCAAGAAAGAATTGATTCGCTCAGAAGTCCTTGAAGAACCACAAGCAGAGATCACTGAGATCGGAACCAAGTATGTTTCTTCTATTACAGTAGAAGAAAACATCCAAATAGAAGAAATCGACTTTGAAAAGCAAACCGTTGAAAATCATAAGCTTGCTAAAGGCATACAAGTTCTTCTACAAAAAGGGAAACCAGGGAAACGTCAATATATCTATCGTGTGACTCTTCAGGATGGAGTTGTGATCAAGAAAGAATTGATTCGCTCAGAAGTCCTTGAAGAACCACAAGTAGAAATTACTGAGATTGGAACACTGGTTGAACAACCAAGGCAAGAACCTTCAGCGCCATCTGATAGCATCATCCCAACAGTTCCATCTCCTAAACAGGAGGAGGAGCTGAAACCATTGGCAGTTTCGGCTCAAGAGCCTCACACAGCTGAGGCACCAGTGGTCCAAGATAATTTCTTGCCAGAGACTGGCCAACAGTCGAACTGGTGGTTAAGCTTTATTGGAATTCTGATGATGTTCTTAACATTTATTGGCCTTAAAAATAAAAAAGACGATTTTTAAAGACAATTATTGTATAAAAAATACAATGAAAAACTAAAAACTGAATATTTTTTTATAAAAAAACTGAAAAAAAGTCGAAAAAAAGACTTGCCAGTATATTTTAAAAATGCTATGATATATCTGATTAAATTAAAGGAGTTTATGTGATGAAGATTTCACAAAAGAGCGTTACACGCATCTTGGCGTTTGTAAGTATCTTTGTTCTTTCATTGACAACATTGACGACAGTCTTTGGTGCTGAAGTAACAAACTATACGAACAACACTACAATTACCCTCAATGGTAAAGCTATTACTGCTGATACAAAAGTAGGTAGAGGCCAAGCCATGGAAGCTACAAACAGCATTACTTTCCCAGATTCCCAAGCAATCAATGCAGGTGATACACTTGTTCTTGACTTGCCAAAAGAATTGAGCTGGCCTGTTAAGTCAGAATTCCCAATCAAAAACGGATCTGAAATCGTTGGTAATGCAGTTGCTGACCCAGCTACTGGTAAAACAACAGTAACATTCACTGACTATTTCTCTAAAAACCCACAAAACAAGAGAATGTCATTGAAATACGACATCGTTGTAAATGCTGGTAATGTTACTGAGTCTGGTAAAAAGACATTCAAGTATGGTGAGCAAACATACAACTTGACTTACGAGCCAGATTCTACTGCGATCGGTCAATACGAATACAAGTATGGATACCAAGACCCACAAAATCCAAAACGTATCAAGTGGAAAGTTATCTTGAACGCTGCTCAAGATAAATTGAACAAGATGGTTATCACAGATGAGCTTGCTGACGGACAAGTATTGGTAAAAGGAAGCCTTCGTGCTGTACGTTACGCAACTCAACCTAAAGCTATCGAAAGCGAAGAACAACTTACAAAACTTGACCCAACTGACAACTTCACTAAGAAAGCTGAGTATACTACGAACGCTGCAGGTCAAATCACTGGTTTCACTATCAACTTTGGTGACAACTGGAACTGGCCAATGTACTTGGAGTACACTACTGAGTTGACTGAAGCTAAGAAAAAAGGTGATGTAGTTAACAACGTCATCAAGTGGAAAGCTGAAAACTTCCCTAATGAACGTAGTTACCCAGCTAAAACCCTAATCTACACTGCGTCTGGTGAAGCTGAAGGGGAAACAACAACAACTACAACAACAACAACTACAACAACAACTACAACAACAACAACTACAACAACAACAGAAGCTCCTACAACAACAGAAGCTCCTACGACAACAGAAGCTCCTACGACAACAGAAGCTCCTACAACAACAGAAGCTCCTACGACAACAGAAGCTCCTACGACAACAGAAGCTCCTACAACAACAGAAGCTCCTACGACAACAGAAGCTCCTACGACAACAGAAGCTCCTACGACAACAGAAGCTCCTACGACAACAGAAGCTCCTACAACAACAGAAGCTCCTACGACAACAGAAGCTCCTACAACAACAGAAGCTCCTACAACGACAGAAGCTCCTACAACAACAGAAGCTCCTACAACAACAGAAGCTCCTACAACAACAGAAGCTCCTACAACAACAGAAGCTCCTACAACAACAGAAGCTCCTACAACAACAGAAGCTCCTACAACGACAGAAGCTCCTACAACAACAGAAGCTCCTACAACAACAGAAGCTCCTACAACGACAGAAGCTCCTACAACAACAGAAGCTCCTACAACAACAGAAGCTCCTACAACGACAGAAGCTCCTACAACGACAGAAGCTCCTACAACAACAGAAGCTCCTACAACAACAGAAGCTCCTACAACAACAGAAGCTCCTACAACAACAGAAGCTCCTACAACAACAGAAGCTCCTACAACAACAGAAGCTCCTACAACAACAGAAGCTCCTACAACAACAGAAGCTTCTACAACAACAGAAGCTCCTACAACAACAGAAGCTCCTACAACAACAGAAGCTCCTACAACAACAGAAGCTCCTACGACAACAGAAGCTCCTACGACAACAGAAGCTCCTACAACAACAGAAGCTCCTACGACAACAGAAGCTCCTACGACAACAGAAGCTCCTACAACAACAGAAGCTCCTACAACGACAGAAGCTCCTACAACGACAGAAGCTCCTACAACAACAGAAGCTCCTACAACAACAGAAGCTCCTACAACAACAGAAGCTTCTACAACAACAGAAGCTCCTACAACAACAGAAGCTCCTACAACAACAGAAGCTCCTACAACAACAGAAGCTCCTACGACAACAGAAGCTCCTACGACAACAGAAGCTCCTACGACAACAGAAGCTCCTACGACAACAGAAGCTCCTACAACAACAGAAGCTCCTACGACAACAGAAGCTCCTACAACAACAGAAGCTCCTACAACGACAGAAGCTCCTACAACAACAGAAGCTCCAACGACAGAATATCATAACCCACATGGTAGAGGTGACGGTAGCACAACAACAACAACAACTACTACTACAACAACCACTACTACTGAAGAACCAGGTCGTCCAGGAAACGGAGATGGAGATGGTGCTGGTAGAACAACTACAACTCCAGAACCAGGTCGTTCAACTACAACAGAAGAAGGACCAACTCTTCCATTTACTGGTGAAGCTACAAGCCTAGTACTTGTATTGGCAGGTGTGGTAATCTTGTCAGGTACTGTAGTAATGAAACGTAAATTTACTAAATAATATTAGATAAATTACTTTAGAGAGGAGAGAGCATTGCTCTCTCCTTTTTTAAATGTTAAAATGATGGAGTAGATTAAAGATTCTATTCTTGTTCCATAAAGCGAGAATACCTTCTATCACAAGCTCATAAAGCCAATTTTGAGAAACTGATAGCAGCTAGCGAAGAGAAGATTGGCTAAAAACATAGAGGAGAAATCAATAATGAAAAATTGGTTGATATATTGGCAGGAATTGAAGAAAAAATATCCTAGGGGAGTCCTTTATGTTAGCAGTGCCTTACTACCGATGACAATCATGCTGGTGGTATGGTTTTTCATGGGCAGTTACCCTTTTGGAAATAAAAGTTTAATGACCATTGTCTTTGATCAGCAGTATATTAGTTTTTATGTATTGCTAAAGAATGCCATTCTATCTGGTGATTTAAGCAGTCTGACATACTCTTTTACTAAATCTATCGGTGGAGATATGAGTGGAGTATTGGGGTATTACTTAATGAGCCCCTTCAATATTATTTACGTTCTTCTGCCTTTAAAATATATAGGATTGTCTGTTTTTCTAACTATCTGGCTCAGATATGGAGCCTTTGGGTTGTCTTTCGCGCACCTCTTGATAAAACGTTATAAGGGTGCAGAGTCAAAAAGATGGATGGTTCCCTTGTTTGCGACAGCTTATGCCCTGTCGGGAATGTTGGTATCCTACCAAATGAATGTTATCTTTTATGATGCCATGTTTATGCTTCCTCTCGTCATCCTATATTTAGAGCAGTTATTGGATGGTGAAGCGGCCTATCCCTATGCCTTTGTACTAGGTTTAACGGTTTTTCTTCAATTTTATATGGGTTATATGATTTCTCTATTTGTGATTTTGTATGCCTGCTATTATCTTTCACCACGTCTTTCTATCGAAGGGACATGGAAAGTAAGACTAAAATATTACCTCCAACCCTTATGGGATGTCTTTCTCTACTCTATACTAGGGGTTGCGACAGCTTCAATATTATTAGTTCCCGTATTTTTCAACTTGCTTGAAAGTAAGGGACAAGCAGGAGGAGCCATGACATTTTCCATGGCTTTTCAGATTAACCCCTTAGACATTCTATCCAAACTAACTATCGGGGGCTTTGATGCACAATCAGGTTGGGAAACTGGACCAAATCTACCAAATATCTATATTGGGGCTCTCGGATTTATCGGCTATATCTTGTACTTTGTATCAAGAAAGATAGTCAAAGAAAGAAGATGGGCTGCTGGAGTGGTTACTCTCATATTCTTTACCTCCTTTGTAAATGAATTTGTCAGTAAGATTTGGCATATGGGACAAAACCCTGCTGGATTCTTTTTCCGTTTTTCATGGCTATTCTCTTTCTTTATGCTACTGCTATCCTATCAAGTATTAAAAGAGAAATTTAAAATCTCGCGCCGGGGGAAATTGCTGTCAGTTGTAGCCCTAGTCTTGTCAGCAATCTACCTCTACGCCAAAGACTTTACCTATCTACCAAAGAAACAACCTGAAGCTCTAACTCAGTTTATCAATGGCAATTTTATTGAATTTGTGATATTGGTTGTAATAGCTACAGCTGCAGGATTTTATCTATACCGGGAACGCTCTACCAAGTCTCAGAAAGAAAAGGAAAGGGTATTGGTGATTGCGACTGGATTTGTGGTGGTATTGGTTTTATTGTTACAAACAGGTTATCTCTTTTCTCGTGTAGTCTTAACTCTACTTATTTACTTAGCTGTGCTGGCCTTATTACGTCCGCGAATGATTCGTTTAGCTCTTGTCTTGTTATCAACTCTGACAGTGTTTGAGCTAGGTTACAATGCTTATCTATCGCAAGTGACCTTTAGTTATGCAAATGTTGATAGATTTGTGGATGGGACAGTCTCTGTTAAACGTGTGACGGATAACATCCAAGAAAATGCAGATCAGCCTTTCTATCGAATTGCGACGACCTTTGCCTATTCTCGCACAGCGCCATCTCTTATAGGCTATCCAGGTTTGAGTGCTTTTAGTTCGAGTTTGGAGAGATCTACTATGAATCACTTTGCTTATATGGGTGATCAAGGGATCAATGAAGCAACTGAATATGAGAATGGAACTCCTTTAACAGATGCCTTATACGGTGTTCGCTACTATATGGATGTCAAAGACCTGGATCCTACTGAGAAAGAAGCTCATCCTGAGAGAATGTATTTCACACGTTTTGCCAGTCGTTTTGATATGCACCGTTACTTCACTGAAAAAGTTTATGAAGATGAACGCTATCTAGTTTATAAAAATCCGAATTCATTCCCGATTGCTTTTGGAGTAAATGAATTGGTTAGAAATACTCAACTTGATTTCAATGACGCTGTAAAAAACCAAAATAAGATTCTCAACTCTCTGGAGGGTATTAAAAAAGGCCAGGAGAATTACGTTGATTACTTCAAGCCCCTAGCTTTTGGTGCAATTGAAACTGAAAATCTAGTGGCAGAAGATGTCAATAAAGAAAAGGGTACGGCGATCTATAAGCGTGAAGATTCCAGTAAGGAAGCAATTGTTCGTTATCGCATTACTCCTCAGACGGACTTGACCTATTATTTCTTTGCGCCCGATTCACTCAATTTTGTAGATGAATACTCTGTCTTGTTAAATGGGCAATGGTTTACTCATTCCAAGAAAAATATGCAACGTCAACTGTGGCAGATTGCAGATAAAGCAGCAGGAAAAGAATCTGTCTTAGAGTTTCGCTTTAGGTCTGATAAGGTAGACATCTCGCATGTAGGTCTTTATCGTTTAGACGTTGATCAAATCCAGAAAGTCCTAGAAAAGAGAAAAGCTCAAGGTTTACAAGTTGAGAAGTTTTCAAATACTCATATCGTTGGATCAGTTGATATCACCGATGATAGTCAGTTTATGCTGACTTCGATTCCCTATAGTGCTGGTTGGAAAGTAAAAGTGGATGGAAAAGATGTTCCGACATCAAAAACTTGGAATAGTCTCTTGTCCTTCCCGATTACTTCTGGGCAACATAAAGTTGAATTTGTATTCTCACAAAAAGGTACTTTGCTTGGACTCATACTAAGCTTGATAAGTATCACAATCTTATACATAGATAGAAAATATAATCAAAAGAAAGCTAAGCTTACCTCTCAAGATAAAAAAACTGAGGAAGGATGATTTTCTTCAAGCTAAGCTAAAAACAAGGTCAGGAGTACAATCCTGACCGTTTTCTTTTGCAAAATGACAAAAATCTTAAACTTTTTGACAAATATGCTTGTCAAAAAGAAAAGATGTGTTACAATAAAATCAAGATAAAGAACAAAGGAGTAAAAAAGACATGCTTAAAAATCGTCTAAAAGAGCTTCGAGCTCGCGATGGCCTGAATCAAACCGAACTGGCCAAGCTAGCAGGCGTGTCCAGGCAGACCATCAGTTTGCTAGAACGGGATGAGTACACGCCATCCATCGTCATTGCCCTGAAGATTGCTCAGATCTTCCATGAACCAGTCGAGTCGGTCTTTCGATTAGAGGAGGATGAGTGATGAACAAGTATAAAGTGATTTATTATCTATCTATAGTTGTGTTTATCATAAATCTTTTGGCTATGATTGGAAGCCTATTTGGTTGGTTTACGATTGTAGAAGGCAAGTACCTCTTCTGGAATAATATAGTGCTACTATTAGTCTTTAGATGGGTAGAGAAAAAAATAAAATTTAAAGAGCTCGTAAAGGAGAAAAGTTATGAAAGAATTTTTAGCAGGTTTTCAAGTCGATACTGAACACAAAGAACTTGCAGGTGTTTGTGCAGGTTTAGGAAACTATTTTAACATTCAAGCCAACATTGTTCGTTTGGTGACAGTCTTCTTGTTTCTCTCTTCGACGGAGATTGGGATTATAACCGTGACTCTCTATGCTTATCTAGCAGGTTGGCTTGGGAATGAGCCCCTGGGAGATGGAGCAAAAAAAGCTAGAAACCAAGCTATTCTCTTACTTGTTGTTTGTTTGCTTTTGGTGTCGCTTGGAGCAGAAGGTTTGACAGCTATTTTTGAATCGGGGAAATCCTTTGGTCAATGGTTGTCTGGCTTGTTTTAGAAAGAGGTTAAAATATGGAAAAGAATCACATAATTTTTGCACTGAAACTTTTTATTATAGGAGCTTTATTAGGAATACTTGCCGGAGCTCTTGGAGTTAAACCTTTAGGTATTAGCCAAGAGCAAGTAATCCCTGTCTTGTTCTCAATCTTTTTTGGTCTAGGGCTGATTACGGCAATCCTAACATTTTATTTCACTAGAAAAAGTCATCAGGCTTATCAGAATTATCAACGAGAAGAAGAGGATGAAGGAAATGAGCAAGACTACCTTGCTACGTATCGCTTCTTAGATTATGCTACAGTAGCTTGGAATGTTTCCCAAATTAGTATGCTATTCTGTATGCTTTTAGACTTAGGAAGATTCGGCATATCAGCAACATCCTTACTTTTGATAGTTGTAAGTATTTGGTCGGGTGTTTACTGCCTAAAAATCACTAGCAAGATTCGTAACTATAAACTTTCTGTTATGGCCACACCCAAGGAAGTTTTGGAATACCTGGACACTTATGATGAGGGAGAAAAACAGGCTGAGATGGAAGAAGCTTACTTGATCTTGTTCAAGGTTAACCAGCTCATCATACCAGGTATCTATATTGTTTTAGTAGTTCTATCTATGGTATTAGGACAAGTACAGTTGGTTGCTCTACTGGTGGCAGTGGTCATCCATTTGTACACGAATGTTGCACAGTTGCGTAAAACAAAACGTTATTTCAAATAGGAGAATCTTATGAAAACACTTAAAAATATTGGCTGGTATAGTCTTACTTTCTTATCCTTTATTATGATTTATAGTTTTATTCAGGGTGTAGGTGTGGCAGCGATGAAGTTGGGAGCACCTGACTACGTTTTTGTCCCGGTATATGTCTTATTGGCAGGAATTTTTACCTTTGTTACCTACAAGTGGTATAAGACAGGAACCGTTACGATTGAAAAAACAGCCCTCAACAAATACATCTGGTTGCCTGCCTTGGTATGGGCCCTTGTCATTGTTGCAGAAAACTTTTTACCAAATGATCCGTCAGTCAATCAACAGTTGGTAGAAGAATTGACTCATAATCAACCTCTCTTCTCTTTCTTTATGGTGGTTGTCTTTGCACCCCTGACAGAAGAATTAACCTTTAGAGGTATGCTAGCTCGCTATGTCTTCCCTCAACAGGATAATGTCAAGCAAACAGTTCTCTTTCTTCTTGTAAGTAGTATCATTTTTGCTCTCGTTCATTTCCCTGGCACTCCACAACAATTCCTAGTTTATGCTTCACTTGGCTTTAGCTTGGGCTTAGCTTATATCAGCAAAGGTGGTCTAGCTTATAGTATAGCCCTACATGCTTTGAATAATTTAATCGCATTTTTAATGATAGTCATGCTATAATAGACTCAGGAGGAAATTATGAAGCGAGTACTATTATTAGCAGTGATTCAGGCTGTCTTTCTCTTCTTTGTTATCGGCCTACTTGTCTATTTCATTAAGGGGGATTTCTTTTATAACAATCTAGCGGTTATCTTTGCTCCTATCGCAGGAGTGATACGATTTGCGACGGCTTATGTGACAGAAATTGTCCTACCAAAGAAGACAGAAGAGATTGCTGAAAAGCGTAAAAAATAAAGAAAACCCAAATCCAGCGAATAACTTTGCTGGATTTTTTCATTTATAAGAGGAAACTCTCAACTTTTCTGCTGATTTTCATGAAGAGCCTGCGCTTTTATGGTAAAATAGTAACAGAATACAAGAGGAGAGAAAACATGAAACGTAGTATGTATGCTGGTCGTGTTCGTGAGGAGCACATCGGACAAGAAATTACCTTGAAAGGATGGGTTGCCCGTCGTCGTGACTTGGGTGGATTGATCTTTATCGACCTTCGTGACCGTGAAGGGATTATGCAGTTAGTTATCAATCCTGAGAAAGTTTCTGCGGGAGTTATGGCAACGGCTGAAAGTCTTCGTAGTGAATTTGTCATCGAGGTGACTGGACAAGTTGCAGCACGTGAGCAGGCCAATGATAAATTGGCGACTGGAGCGGTAGAACTGAATGTAACGGCTCTTACTGTGCTTAATACAGCCAAAACAACACCATTTGAAATCAAGGATGGCATTGAAGCAAACGACGATACGCGTCTACGTTACCGTTACCTTGACCTTCGTCGTCCAGAGATGTTGGAAAACCTTAAACTTCGTGCTAAGGTGACACATTCGATCCGCAACTACTTGGATGAGTTGGAGTTTATTGATGTGGAGACGCCATTCCTTTCTAAGTCAACACCAGAAGGGGCGCGTGACTATTTGGTGCCATCTCGTGTCAGCAAAGGGCATTTCTACGCTCTTCCTCAAAGCCCGCAAATCACTAAGCAATTGTTGATGAATGCTGGTTTTGACCGTTACTATCAAATCGTTAAATGTTTCCGTGATGAAGACTTGCGTGGTGACCGCCAGCCTGAGTTTACCCAGGTCGACTTGGAAACTTCATTCCTGACTGAGCAAGAAATCCAAGACATCACAGAAGGCTTGATTGCGCGCGTGATGAAGGAAACAAAAGGGATCGAAGTAACGCTTCCATTCCCTCGTATGAAGTATGATGATGCTATGGCCCTTTATGGTTCTGACAAGCCTGATACTCGTTTTGACATGTTGCTTCAGGACTTGACAGATCTTGTCAAGGGTGTTGATTTCAAAGTCTTCTCAGAAGCACCTGCCGTTAAAGCCATTGTGGTCAAAGGTGCAGCAGACAACTACTCTCGTAAAGACATCGACAAGATGACAGAAGTAGCCAAGCAGTATGGTGCTAAAGGCCTTGCTTGGATTAAGGTTGTTGACGGTGAATTAAACGGTCCAGTTGCTAAATTCTTGACTGGTATTCAAGGCGATTTAACAAGTGCGCTTGGTCTTGAAGATAAAGACTTGGTTCTCTTTGTGGCAGATACGCTTGAAGTAGCAAATGCAACACTTGGGGCCCTTCGTGGACGTATTGCCAAAGAGCTTGGCTTGATTGATAACGACAAATTTAACTTCCTCTGGGTAGTTGACTGGCCAATGTTTGAATGGTCTGAAGAAGAAGGCCGTTATATGAGTGCCCACCATCCATTCACGCTTCCACAGGAAGAAACAGCTCACGAATTAGAAGGTGATTTGGCTAAGGTTCGTGCTATTGCCTACGACATCGTCTTGAACGGTTATGAACTTGGTGGCGGTAGCCTTCGTATCAACCAAAAAGAACTCCAAGAACGCATGTTCAAGGCCCTTGGATTCTCAACAGAAGAAGCAAATGACCAGTTTGGATTCCTTTGGAAGCCATGGACTATGGATTCCCACCACACGGTGGCTTGGCTATCGGACTTGACCGTTTTGTAATGTTGCTCGCTGGAGAAGAAAATATCCGCGAAGTCATTGCCTTTCCTAAGAACAACAAAGCAACTGACCCAATGACCCAAGCACCATCAACAGTAGCTCTTAAACAACTAGAAGAACTCAATCTACAAGTAGAACAAGATGAAACAAACGAAACTAACTAAAAAGTGGTACCATTATCTGCGCCGCTTTGCTTATCGGGTGAAGATTTTACGTGTTTTGCAAAGTATCTCCCGGGAAAAATACGATGAAAAAATTTCAGCTTCTCTAGTATATGGTTTTCTATCAGCAGTAGCTGTCAATTTTTTCTTCCAACCAGGACATGTTTATTCAAGTGGAGCAACAGGTTTGGCTCAGATTATCTCAAGCCTTAGTAACTACTGGTTTAATTTCCACATTCCAATCTCTGTAGCTTTCTATTGTATCAATATACCGCTCATGATTTTAGCTTGGCGCCAAATTGGGCATAAGTTCACGATATTTACCTTTATCACGGTATCCATGAGCTCGCTCTTTATCCAGTTTGTGCCAGTGGTGGTCTTGACAGAGGATCCCATCATCAATGCTCTCTTTGGGGGTGTCGTTATGGGATTGGGAATCGGCTTTGCCTTACGCCATAACATTTCCAGTGGTGGAACGGATATTGTCAGTCTTACTATTCGTAAGAAGACAGGTCGTAACGTCGGAAGTATCTCCTTCCTAGTGAACGGGACAATCATGCTGATTGCTGGTTTGACCTTTGGTTGGAAATATGCCCTCTATTCTATGATTACCATCTTTGTATCAAGCCGTGTGACAGATGCAGTTTTCACCAAACAGAAACGCATGCAGGCTATGATTGTTACTAGTAATCCAGATGCAGTCATTGAGAAAATTCACAATAAATTACACCGTGGAGCGACCATGATCCATGATGCTGAAGGAACCTATAATCACGAACGTAAGGCAGTTTTGATTACGGTTATCACTCGTGCAGAGTTCAATGATTTTAAACAGATTATGAAACAAGTTGATCCGACAGCCTTTGTTTCTGTGTCTGAAAATGTTCATATTTTAGGACGATTTGTCGAAGTTGAAAACTAGTTGTTCAGGTAAATAGAATACAAAAAAACCAACTCAAAATAGAGAGTTGGTTTTTTATTTTTCAACGATTTCGTGTGCAATCACCTGACGATAGCAGATTTGACGATTCTCTTTGACATCATTAATGATTTGAAGAATGGTTTCAAATGAAGTTCGGCCAAGAGCAAGACCATTGATATCAACATAGGCAGCTAGATTCAATCTTGGATTCACCGAATCAAAGCTGAGAACCGGAACATCAAGCTGGTGTTCGTTGAGGTAGTTACAGACACCTTCAGCTAAGAGACTATCGGTTGTAATAATAGCATCGGTCTGAGGGTCGTGTTTAAAGAGTTGTTTACTAAAGTTATAGCCCTTTTCTTCTAGAAACTCGTCTGCAAAGAAGGTACGGTGACTATCAAGAGGCAGATTGTGTTCTTGAAGTGCTTGCTCGTAACCTGTCAGACGGTCCTGGGTAACGAAGAGCTTCTTGGTACCACCAATGAAAGCAATGCGACTGCATCCTTTTTTGATGAAATATTCGGTCGCATCAAATCCGGCTTGGATGTTATCATTATCAACAAGCGGAATGAAAGGAGAAAGTGATTTTCCAAGAATGAGGAAGGGAAATTGCTCATCGACAACTAATTGCACCAAGGGATCATTTTCTTGAGCGTACAAGAAGATAAGCCCATCCACACGTTTTCCGTAGACCATTTGTGAAATGGCGTTTAAACGCTCTTTTTCATCCTTACCAGTCGCAATCTGAATGGCATAGTGATTTTCCGAGGCAACCTGTGCAATCCCTCTAAGAACAGAAGGGAAGAAAGGGTTTTGGTAGAAAACGTCAGAATCATCTGGAAGAACCAAGCCAATGACTTGCGTATAACTGCTAACGAGACTTCGAGCATTTAGATTAGGATGATAATTGAGTTCTTTCATTGCTTTTCGAACTCGTTTTTTTGTTTCGTCACTAATCGTTGATTTGTTTTGAATAACACGGGTTACGGTTGAAGGTGAAACTCCTGCAGCCTTGGCCACGTCTTTAATCGTAACAGGCATAATAATCTCCTACTTTTGGTAGTCTGGATCACGATAATGAGTCTTATAAAAGATAGTGACCAGGTATAGAACAAATAAAATGTTTTGAACAGTAATTAAAGTTGCCATATTCTGTCCCAAAAGACCTAGAATCAAGGTAATTAAAGTTGGCAATCCTAAACAGTTCAAAATAAAATGATAGCACTCTTTATAGGTCTTAAATGAGAAGAGACGTGATTTTTTCGTAAAGTAGAGCAAGAGGCTAGAGCCTAGAGCGACAATGAAAAAATTAAGTCCAAAGAGGAAACTAGAACCTAGCACAAGAAAGAGGCTAATATAGACACGATTCTGTTGGTACCAGTCTTTAGAAATGGCTTGTGTCAAGCTTTCCTTGTTTTGGAAGCTTTCAGTCGTGATCGCATGATAGCGAATGCTGGTTAGTTCTTTTCCTTGCTTACTGATGACGAGATTCTCGGGTTCAAAGCTAAGAAGCAATTCCTCAGGGAAACTTGAACTAGAAGTATCTCCAATTTGAACAGAAGCTTGATGAGGAGTCGAACCAGTATAGCTTAGTTTACCATCTATAATCTGAGCATTCTTAGCTAGATCCTGAACGACTTCGTCCGTCAAAGGAGCGTAGACATCATCGATGAAAGTTTCTAAGGGATAAGTCTCCTGAGAACTATTCTGAATGGCAATAGGGACCATAGACAAGCTAATCAAGAATATACTGGTAAAAATCAGTTGAAACCAGTTTAGACCAAAACGATGAGAGAGGGGCTTACGGAATCCCCAAATACTATTAAAATAAGAAAACGGATATGGTAACATAAATCTCTTTCTATAGGCATTTTTCTATACGAGTATTATATAGAGAAATGGTTTTTATTTCAAGCGGGGATAGTAGAATCCCTGGTAAAAGTGAATGTTTGTCATGATTTGTTCACTAACTAACAAGGAAAACTCAGTAAGCTCTTGGTTCTCACCAGACAATCAATGTACAAGTTCAAAAAGAAAAGGGTGGCGGGGGTATATTACCCCTTGTCGCCACCGCTTGTAAGTCCTGAAACGAAGTTCTTTTGCAAGAAGAAGAAGAGTGTACAGATTGGAAGAGCGATGAGGATAGCACCTGCTGAGAAGTAGGCAATCTTCAAGTTCTTCGCATTGTTGACGAAGGTTTGTAGACCAACGGCAACTGTAAAGTATTCTTTTTCACGAAGCAAGAAACTAGAGAGGATATAGTCTCCGAAAGGTCCCATGAAGGCCCAGAGTGCTTGTACCGCAACCATTGGGCGAACGAGCGGGAGAACGATTTGCCAGAAGCGGCGGAAGTGTCCTGCACCATCCAGTTTTGCGGATTCATCAAGAGACATCGGTACGGTGTCAAAGTAACCTTTCATCAACCAAGCATTCATAGGGATACCACCACCGACATATAGGAAGATGAGGAACCAGCTATGGTTAAGGGCATTTAACATAAGGGCCATAACGAAGAAGGCAGTCAAAGCGGCCATTGTTGGCACCATTTGGATAATCAAGAAGAAAACCAAACTTTGCTTACGAGCCAAGAAATTGTAACGGCTATAAGCATAACCAGCAAGCACGATAATACTTGTCTGAACGACCATAGTGATCAAAGCGATGATCAAAGTATTAAGGTACCAGGTACCGTACAAGGTTTCTGTAAAGAGCCCTTTGAAGTTATCAAGACTAAAGTTGACATTGCTGTCGAGTTTAAAGGCCACAACGTTACCGGCCTTGAAGGCTGACATAATCGTGATTAAAAGTGGATAGATAATGACGATTGAAAGTCCAATCAAGTAGAGGTAAGTGAGGGTTTGAGTCAGTCTACGTTTGAGTTTGATTGAGTTATTCATCTTAGACGTCCTCCATATCAAATGCGTGTAGTTTCTTGAATGCAATCATAGAAATAGAGATGACAATGATTGAAATAATCAAGGTAACGGCAGCTGCCATAGAGTATTGAGGAGCTGTACCAGTTGTCAAGCGGTAAATCCATGAAATCAAGATGTCGGTTGAACCAGCTCCACCACCGACACTACCAGGACCCCCACCATTGAAGAGGTACATGATAGAGAAGTTGTTGAAGTTGAAGGTGTATTGGCTGATCAAAGTAGGTGCCGCAACAGCTAAAATCATTGGGAATGTAATGTTGCGGAATTTTTGCCAAGCGTTTGCACCATCGATATAAGCTGCTTCGTACAAGTCGTTTGGAATAGACTGTAGGATACCGAGAGTCAAGACATAGATATAAGGGAATCCAAGCCAACCTTGCATCATAATCAAGGCAACCTTAGTCCAAGTTGGGTTTGTCTTCCAAGGGATAAGTGCTCCATCTAGGAAAGGAAGAACCTTAGCAAAGAGAGGGATAACTTGAGTATTGATAGCTCCGACACTATCGTTGAACATGTTTGAGAATGTCAAGATAGTGATGAAGGCTGGAACAGCCCAAGGGAGAAGGAAGATAACACCAAAGATACGTTTTCCTTTGATGAATGGTTGGTTAGCAATAATAGCTGTAAAGATACCGAGTACGATTTGCAAAGTAGATGCAGACAAAGCCCAGATAATCGTCCAAGAAAGGACAGCACCGAAGGCTGAACGGAAGGTACTCAAGCTCCAGATATTGTGAAGTTAGTCAATCCAACCCAATCCAACAATTTATTTGGTGGTAAATGTTGGAAATCATAGTTGGTAAAGGCAATCATCAAGGTTACAATAACTGGGAAGATGATAGCAAATGTCATGGCAACATAAGATGGGATGATGAGTAAGTATGGGAATCCATTTTCATAGATTCCTTTAATCATATCCTTCAATGTCAATGGGACAGGAATGCCATTATTGATACGTTTTGCAATCGTATGAGCGTCTTTAATATTGAAAATATAGAATGCTAGATAAACAATTACAAAGATAGAGTGAAATGCACCACGAATCAACATGAAGAGAGAGTTATCACGACCAGGTTTTTCACCAAGAGTGATCAAGTTGCTCAATTCTGGTGCTGCAAGTACTATAAAATAGAGGACGAAAGCTACTGTTACAGCAAGGAAGATAAAACCTTTAGTTTTTTGTTTGTTGTAGATTTGTCCCAACCCAGGAATCAATGAAAGCAAGGCTGCTTTTTTTGGTTGTTGTTCCATGATTGCTCCTTTCATAAGATACGAGCATTGAGCTCGCTGCTAATCAGTAATACTACTTAAAACATTGTCAATGTATCTAAAAATCAAGGGAGATGTATAAATTATCTCCCTTGAATCAATCAATTAGTTACCAAATTTTTGTTGGATTGTTTCTTTGATCAATGTTACAGCATCATTAGCAGCTGTTTTAGCATCTTTCTTACCGCTTACAGCGTCAAAGAGCATTGTTTTAGCTGGGTCCCAAACTGTTGACATTTGAGAGATGTTTGGCATTGGTTGAGCGTTTTGGAACTGTTTGATAACAGCTGTAGTCAACTCATCGTTTTTACCTTCAGCGTAAGTACGAGCTTCAGTGTTAGCTGGGATTTCGTTAGTAGCATCGTAGAATGCTTTTTGTTGGTCAGTTGAAACAAGGAAGTCTACAAATTTTTGAGCGCCTTCAAGGTTCTTAGTGCTTGATGGGATAATCCAAGCTTACCACCACCAAAGGCTGCATAGTTTTTGCCGTTTGGAAGAGTTGGGATAGTTGCAACACCGTAGTTTACTTTTGCGTCTTTGAATGCTTGAGCTTTCCAAGGACCGTCGATGATTGCAGCTGTTTTACCTTCTTGGAATTGAGTTTGGATCAAGTTTCCAGCACCTTCAGTATCTTGCATACCTTTAGGCCATTTGTCGTACCAAGTCTTAGCGTATTCGATACCTGCGATAGCACCATCGTTAGCAAGACCGATATCTTTAGGATTTTTACCGTTGTCGCCAAATACGTAAGCACCGTTACCTGCAAGAAGTCCGTATGCATAGTAGAAGTTAGTCCAGTCAGCTAGGAAAGCAGTAGTTTTTCCGTCTTCACCAGCGAAAGCGTATTTGCTATCTTTAGCAAGGTTTTCTAAGTCAGCAAATGTTTTTGGAGCTTCTTTAATCAGATCTTTGTTGTAGTACATAACAAGTGATTCGATAACGGCTGGAGCACCGTAAACTTTACCACCCACAGTTACAAGAGATTTAGTAGTGTCGTCAGTTTTAGCACCATCGCTCAAAGTAACTTCTGAAAGTTGTCCGTCAGTACCAAGGCTACCTACACGGTCGTATGGCGCCATCATGACATCAGCAGCCTTACCTGATTGGTTATCAAGTGAAAGGTTGTCAAGTCCACCTAATTGGTCACCAGTTTTAATAGTAACTTTTACACCAGATTCTTTTTCGTAAGCTTTTGCAGCTGATTCAGCGAAGGCTTTATATTGATCTTCAACGTAGAAAGTAATTTCTTGACTTCCTGATGCAGATGAATCAGCAGCTTTATCAGCAGCTTTATCAGCAGTTTTACTTCCGCAAGCTACCAAAAGCAAGCTAGCAAGAGTAGCAGTACCAAGTACAGCTGCGCTCTTCATGAATTTAGTTGACATAGTGTATTCCTCCTAAAGAATAACAAATTTTAATTTCGAGGAAACGCAAACGTTTTCCCTTATGACCATAGTATAGCACAAACAGAAAACGGTTGCAAGCGTTTTTTTGAAAAAATTTTAAAAAGCTTAAAAGTAAGAGAAACCGAAAGCTGTCACTATAATAGGAAGAAAAAGTAAAAAAACAAGAAAAAATGTTCGGAAATGGGCAAATGGAAACGATTGCGCAATTTTTTTGAAAATTTTATTAAGCTTAAAAAGGTGTATATAGTAAATTTTATTTTTGTTATTATAAATAAATCAAAAAAAGTTTTTTAAAAACGCTTGCATTTCTTTTGGAAATGGGTTATACTTTAATTAGCGCAAACGTTTGCGCAAATGATAAAGTAATTAATAATACAAACACTTGAGGTGCTAATATGAAAAAACGTCAAAGCGGTGTGTTAATGCACATCTCATCACTTCCGGGAGCATACGGAATCGGATCATTTGGTCAAAGCGCCTATGATTTCGTTGATTTCTTGGTTCGTACTAAGCAACGCTACTGGCAAATCCTTCCTTTGGGAACAACTAGCTATGGAGACTCTCCTTACCAATCATTCTCAGCCTTTGCTGGAAACACTCACTTTATCGATCTCGATATTTTGGTAGAGCAAGGCTTGTTGGAAGCAAGCGATCTCGAAGGTGTTGACTTTGGTAGCAACCCAGCTGAAGTTGACTACGCTAAGATCTACTATGCACGTCGTCCACTTTAGAGAAAGCTGTTAAACGTTTCCTTGAAGTTGGAGATGTCAAAGATTACGAAAAGTTTGCTCAAGAAAACCAATCATGGCTTGAACTCTTTGCTGAGTATATGGCTATCAAAGAGCATTTTGACAATCTTGCTTGGACTGAATGGCCAGATGCTGATGCTCGTGCTCGCAAAGCTTCAACTCTTGAAAGTTACCGTGAGAAATTAGCTGACAAGCTTGTTTACCACCGCGTAACTCAATATCTCTTCTTCCAACAATGGTTGAAATTGAAAGCATACGCCAACGATAACCACATTGAAATCGTTGGAGACATGCCTATCTATGTGGCTGAGGATTCAAGCGATATGTGGGCAAATCCACATCTCTTTAAAACAGATGAAAACGGAAAAGCGACTCACATTGCAGGATGCCCACCAGATGAGTTCTCTGCAGACGGTCAACTTTGGGGGAACCCAATCTATGACTGGGAAGCAATGGACAAAGATGGCTACAAATGGTGGATTGAACGCTTGCGTGAAAGCTTCAAAATCTACGATATCGTTCGTATCGACCACTTCCGTGGATTTGAGTCTTACTGGGAAATTCCTGCTGGTTCTAAAACAGCAGCACCTGGTAAATGGGTAAAAGGGCCTGACTACAAACTCTTTGCAGCGGTGAAAGAGGAACTTGGTGACTTGAACATCATCGCAGAAGACCTTGGATTCATGACTGACGAAGTTATCGAACTACGTGAACGCACTGGTTTCCCAGGAATGAAAGTCCTTCAATTTGCCTTCAACCCAGAGCGCGAAAGCATCGACAGCCCACACTTGGCACCAGCCAACTCAGTTATGTACACAGGAACACACGATAACAACACTGTTCTTGGTTGGTATCGCAATGAGATCGATGATCCAACTCGTGAGTACATGGCACGTTATACAAACCGTAAGGAATATGAAACAGTAGTACATGCTATGCTTCGTACAGCCTTTTCATCAGTAAGCTTTATGACTATCGCTACTATGCAAGATTTGCTAGAGTTGGATGGTTCAGCTCGTATGAACTTCCCATCAACTCTTGGTGGAAACTGGTCATGGCGTATGACAGAGGATCAATTGACTCCTGCTGTCGAAGAAACTTTGCTTGACTTGACTACAATTTATCGCCGAATCAATGAAAATTTGGTAGAATTAAAGAAATAAGACATTATCAGGAGACACAAAAAATGTTACCATTAAAAGAATTTGTACAAAATCGTTACAATAAATCTATCGCAGAATGTAGTAACGAAGAGCTTTACCTTGCTCTTCTTAACTACAGCAAACTTGCTAGCAGCCAAAAACCAGTGAACACTGGTAAGAAAAAAGTTTACTATATCTCAGCTGAGTTCTTGATTGGTAAACTCTTGTCAAACAACTTGATTAACCTTGGTCTTTATGACGAAGTTAAGAAAGAACTTGCTGACGCAGGTAAAGAGTTGATCGAAATTGAAGAAGTAGAATTGGAACCATCACTTGGTAACGGTGGTTTGGGACGTTTGGCAGCCTGCTTTATCGACTCAATCGCTACACTTGGTTTGAATGGTGACGGTGTTGGTTTGAACTACCACTTCGGTCTTTCCAACAAGTTCTTAAAAACAACCAACAAGAAACTATTCCTAACGCTTGGTTGACTGACCAAAACTGGTTGGTTCGCTCAAGTCGTAGCTACCAAGTGCCATTTGCACACTTTACATTGACATCTACTCTTTACGATATCGATGTACCTGGTTATAAAACAGCTACTAAAAACCGTTTGCGTTTGTTCGACTTGGATTCAGTTGATTCTTCAATCATCCAAGATGGTATCAACTTTGACAAGACAGATATCGCTCGTAACTTGACTCTTTTCCTTTACCCAGACGATAGCGATAAACAAGGTGAATTGCTCCGTATCTTCCAACAATACTTCATGGTTTCAAACGGTGCACAATTGATCATCGATGAAGCAATCGAAAAAGGAAGCAACTTGCACGACCTTGCTGACTACGCAGTTGTACAAATCAACGATACTCACCCATCAATGGTAATCCCTGAATTGATCCGTCTTTTGACTGAACGTGGTATCGAACTTGACGAAGCAATCTCTATCGTTCGTAGCATGACTGCCTACACAAACCACACAATCCTTGCTGAAGCCCTTGAAAAATGGCCTCTTGAATTCTTGGAAGAAGTGGTTCCTCACTTGGTACCAATCATCAAAGAATTGGATCGCCGTGTTAAAGCAGAATACAAAGACCCAGCTGTTCAAATCATCGATGAGAGCGGACGTGTTCACATGGCTCACATGGATATCCACTACGGATACAGCGTAAACGGGGTTGCAGCTCTTCACACTGAAATCTTGAAGAACTCAGAGTTGAAAGCTTTCTACGACATCTACCCAGAAAAATTCAACAACAAAACAAACGGTATCACATTCCGTCGTTGGCTCATGCATGCCAACCCAAGCTTGTCTCACTACTTGGATGAGATTCTTGGACGCGAATGGCACCATGAAGCTTCTAAATTGGAAGACCTTCTTTCATACGAAGACAAGGCTGCTGTCAAAGAAAAATTGGAAAGCATCAAAGCCCACAACAAACGTAAATTGGCTCGTCACTTGAAAGAGCACCAAGGTGTGGAAATCAATACAAACTCTATCTTTGATATCCAAATCAAACGTCTTCACGAGTACAAACGTCAACAAATGAACGCTTTGTATGTGATCCACAAATACCTTGACATCAAGGCTGGTAACATCCCTGCTCGTCCAATCACAGTATTCTTTGGTGGTAAAGCAGCTCCTGCCTACACAATCGCTCAAGACATCATCCACTTGATCCTTTGCTTGTCAGAAGTGATTGCCAACGATCCAGCAGTAGCTCCACACTTGCAAGTGGTAATGGTTGAAAACTACAACGTTACTGCAGCAAGCTTCTTGATCCCAGCATGTGACATCTCAGAACAAATTTCATTGGCTTCTAAAGAAGCTTCAGGTACTGGTAACATGAAATTCATGTTGAACGGAGCTTTGACTCTTGGTACTATGGACGGTGCTAACGTGGAAATCGCTGAGTTGGTTGGCGACGAAAACATCTACATCTTCGGTGAAGATTCAGAAACTGTTATCGACCTTTACGCTAAATCAGCATATAAATCAAGCGAATTCTACGCACGTGAAGCTATCAAACCATTGGTTGACTTCATCGTGAGCGACGCTGTTCTTGCAGCTGGAAATAAAGAGCGCTTGGAACGTCTTTACAATGAATTGATCAACAAAGACTGGTTCATGACTCTTCTTGACTTGGAAGACTACATCAAAGTGAAAGAGCAAATGCTTGCTGACTACGAAGACCGTGACGCATGGTTGGATAAAGTTATCGTTAACATTTCTAAAGCAGGATTCTTCTCATCTGACCGTACAATCGCTCAGTACAACGAAGATATCTGGCACTTGAACTAAGATATAAAATTTAATAGTTATTACACTATCTAGCAAAAAGCGAGTTTCAATTGAAATTCGCTTTTTTTGAATGTTATGGATTCGAGGTTGACTGGTCTCAAAATAAAAAATAATTTGTCAATAATTTCTAGACTTTAAAATCGGACCTAGAGGACACTAAGAAGGCTGGTTGTACTACCTTTAAACCTCAGGTTCTTATTAGCTATTACCTCAAATTTCTTGTATTCGTTTACAAACAGTATTATAATAGTATTGTAGTAAAGAAAGAGGGTGTTTTTATGTGGAAAAAATATTTTTCAAAATATAAATGGACTGATTTATTTTGGATTCTTCTTGTAATTTGGTCATGCCTTTATATGGGTAATAGTTTTTCGTTTCCACTGACTCATCAAGAAATCTCTTTTCATGGATGTTGTTATGGGGCCTCGCTTGCCTTATATCACTTGCTATTTATTGATAAATTTTTCATTTCGAATCGAAAATAAATGGAGAGGTCAAAATTTTTAAGACTTTTCGGAAAGACAGTTAAAAATTGTTTTTTAAACCCGCATCTCGAGAAGAGGTGCGGGCTTGGTTTTATCTCATAAACTAGTTTACAGGGCTTTTCCGACTAGAATCTCTGCTTCGATAGTAATCTCAGTTAACTGGCTCCAATCAATCTTGCTCTGGTCGACATGAAAAAGCAGGGGCGTCATGCTGAGCAAGGCTTGGCGTTGCTCTACGGTGATAGACTTGGTCAGGGAAGCGATTTGACTAGATTGGATGCTGAAATGTTCTTGGAAATGTTCCTTGATATCCTGATTAGAATAATCTTTCCTTGTCAGTTGGCCCTGTACCATTTGACGGATTTCTTTGAGGTGATTTTCGGTAGGGATGACCTTGATCAAGATACCGTCTTTGGATAAGACACGGCGAAATTCTCCATAGTTGGCGGGCGAGAAGATATCAAGCAAGATATCCATACTAGCGTCATTTTATGGGAAGGCGAGCCAGGTCGCCAACAAACCAGTTGACTGCCCAGTTGGGTTCGCTTTTTAGCAGCAATTTGGACCGAGTCTTTCGAAATATCAAAAGCGTAGAAGGTTTTGTCGTGGTGAACTTCTTGGAGTTTGCGAGAGTAGAAGCCTTCGCCACAGCCAATATCCAAGACTGTTTTTGCGGATGGTTTGGTTGCTAGTAAGTCCGAGATACCTTCTAAAATAGCCTGATAAAATCCAGCTTCTAGGATTAGCTGGCGATTTTGGAAGTTTTCCTTGTCGTAGTTGGCGGATTGCTTGATTTGGGGAGCCAGATTGACATAGCCGAATTTTGCCAGGTCAAAAGAATGGTGATTATCACACTTGAGACTGGTTTCTACCAAGGTTAGGTTTTCTTGGCAGATAGGGCAGGCAAAAGCGCTAGCAGAAGCAAAACGCTGGAGTTTAGGTTTGGGGTTTGTATTCATAGTTTTAGTCTAGCAAAAAAAGAACTGGATGGCAAATGCATCCAGTTTGTTTTTTAGTATGTTAGAACGAAGTATTTCTTCTTACCACGACGGATAACAGTCAGTTCATTCTCTAACTTGTCTGCGTCACTCAAGACATAGTCAAGGTCTTGGATACGGTCGCCGTTGACGTAGATAGCTCCGTTTTGGACGTCTTCACGGGCTTGACGTTTTGAGTTAACCACACCAGAAGATACGAGCAATTCTACGATATTAAGGTTTTCGTCTGCTTGTACTTGGTAGTTTGGCACACCACGAAGTCCTTGTTTAAGTTCTTTGACAGAAAGGTTTTTGATATTTCCGGCAAAGAGTTGCTCAGTGATGTTGAGGGCTTCTTTGTAGGCTTCTTCACCGTGAACAAGAGTCACGACTTCACGAGCTAGGACTTTTTGAGCCAAACGTTCGTGTGGCGCCGCTTCAAACTGTTTGCGAATGTCTTCAATCTCATCCAGTGACAAGAAAGTAAAGATTTTCAAGAAGCGAACAGCGTCAGCGTCCATGACGTTCATCCAGAATTGGTACATTTCGTATGGAGAAGTCTTTTCAGGGTTGAGCCAAACAGCATTTCCTTCAGATTTACCAAATTTCTTACCAGTTGCGTCTGTAATGAGTGGAACAGTAATCACGTGACCAGTCTTGTCAGCCTTACGACGAAGCAACTCTGTACCGGCAGTCATATTTCCCCACTGGTCAGAACCACCGATTTGAAGGGTTACATTGTGCTCTTGGTTAAGAACGAAGAAGTCATACCCCTGCATGATTTGGTAGGCAAACTCAGTGTAAGAAATCCCTGTTTCAATACGTTTCTTCACAGACTCCTTACTCATCATGTAGTTGACAGTGAAGTATTTCCCGATATCACGGAGGAAGTCAATGAAGCTGATGCTGCCAAACCAGTCGTAGTTGTTGACCATGACAGCTTTATTTCACCATTTTCAAAATCAAGAAAGCGAGAAAGTTGTCCTTGGATAGACTTGACCCAGCCCTCTACTGTGTCTTTTGTTTGGAGACTACGTTCAGCATCTTTGAAGGACGGATCTCCGATGAGACCTGTAGCACCGCCAACGAGCGCATAAGGCTTGTGACCTGCTAGCTGCAAACGACGACTTGTCAAGATTGCGACAAGGTGACCTAGGTGAAGGCTGTCAGCAGTTGGATCGTAGCCAGTATAATAAGAAACTTGACCTTCTTCTAGGGCTTTGCGCAAAGCTTCTTCATCAGTCGTTTGAAAAATCAAACCACGCTCTTTTAGCTCATCAAAAATGTGCATGTGTCTTTTCTCCTTTTTAAAATATTGTTTCTACCTATTTTACCACAAACTTGGCAAATAACCTAGTAAAATCGGGAAGAAAGTTGCTGCTTGGACTTTTTTGGAAACGAGTGAAATATGGTATAATAGCACTAGCATATTTTCAGAGAAATAGATAAAAATAGTTAAGAAAGGGGCTGAAAGATGTCTCATATTATTGAATTGCCAGAAGTCTTGGCCAACCAGATTGCAGCAGGAGAAGTGATCGAACGTCCTGCCAGCGTGGTTAAAGAATTGGTTGAAAATGCTATCGACGCTGGCTCAAGCCAGATTATCGTTGAGATTGAGGAAGCTGGTCTTAAGAAAATCCAAATTACCGATAATGGTCACGGGATTGCCCACGATGAAGTCGAGTTGGCTCTGCGTCGTCATGCGACCAGTAAGATTAAGAATCAAGCGGATCTCTTTCGGATTCGGACTCTTGGTTTTCGTGGTGAAGCTTTGCCTTCTATCGCATCTGTTAGTGTGCTGACTCTTTTGACAGCGGTGGATGGCGCAAGTCATGGGACCAAGTTAGTTGCTCGTGGGGGAGAAGTTGAAGAAATCATCCCTGCGACCAGTCCTGTTGGGACCAAGGTTTGTGTGGAGGATCTCTTTTTCAACACACCAGCTCGTCTCAAGTATATGAAGAGCCAGCAGGCAGAGTTATCTCATATCATCGATATCGTTAACCGTCTAGGCTTGGCCCACCCTGAGATTTCCTTTAGCCTGATTAGCGATGGCAAGGAGATGACACGGACAGCTGGGACGGGTCAACTGCGCCAAGCCATTGCTGGAATCTATGGTCTGGCTAGTGCCAAAAAGATGGTTGAAATTGAGAATTCTGACCTAGACTTTGAAATTTCAGGTTTTTGTCTCATTGCCTGAATTGACACGTGCTAATCGTAACTATATTAGTCTTTTTATCAATGGCCGTTATATCAAAAAAACTTCTTGCTCAATCGTGCTATTTTTAGATGGTTATGGTAGCAAGCTCATGGTGGGGCGTTTTTCCGCTAGCCGTTATTCACATTCAAATCGATCCTTATCTGGCAGATGTCAATGTGCATCCAACAAAGCAAGAGGTGCGGATTTCCAAGGAAAGAGAGCTGATGGCGCTGGTTTCCGAAGCTATCGCAAAGAGTCTCAAGGAACAGACCTTGATTCCAGATGCTTTGGAAAATCTTGCAAAATCTACCGTTCGCAATCGTGAAAAAGTTGAGCAAACGACTTTACCACTGAGAGAAAATACGCTCTACTATGAAAAAACGGAACTCACTAGACCGACACAAGCTGAGGTGGCAGACCATCAGGTAAGCCTGACTGAAGAGAAGCAGGATTTGAACCTCTTTGCTAAGGAAGCCTTGGATCAGCTGACTAAACCAGCCAAACTGCATTTTGCAGAGAGAAAACCTGCTAGCTATGACCAACTGGACCATCCAGAGTTAGATCTAGCTAGTTTGGATAAGGCTTATGATAAGTTGGAGCGCGAAGAGTCTTCGAGCTTCCCAGAGTTGGAATTTTTCGGGCAAATGCACGGGACCTACCTCTTTGCCCAAGGTCGAGATGGACTCTACATCATAGACCAGCATGCAGCTCAGGAGCGGGTTAAGTACGAGGAGTACCGCGAGAGTATCGGCAATGTTGACCAGAGCCAACAGCAACTCCTTGTGCCCTATATCTTTGAATTTCCGGCGGATGATGTCCTTCGTCTCAAGGAAAGAATGCCTCTCTTAGAGGAAGTCGGCGTCTTTCTAGCAGAGTACGGGGGAGAACCAATTTATCCTACGGGAACATCCGATTTGGATGGCAGAGGAGGAAATCGAGTCAGGTATCTATGAGATGTGTGATATGCTCCTTTTGACCAAGGAAGTTTCGATCAAGAAATACCGAGCAGAGTTGGCCATTATGATGTCCTGCAAACGCTCAATCAAAGCCAATCATCGTATCGATGACCACTCAGCCAGACAGCTTCTCTATCAGCTCTCTCAATGTGACAACCCATACAACTGTCCGCACGGACGTCCTGTTTTGGTCCATTTTACCAAGTCAGACATGGAAAAGATGTTCCGTCGCATTCAGGAAAATCATACCAGCCTACGAGAACTAGGCAAATACTAATACTCTTCGAAAATCTCTTTAAACTGCGTCAGCCTTACCTTGCCTAACTCAAGTTATGCCTAGGGTTAGCTTCCTAGTTTAGATTTGATTTTCATTGAGTATAAATTGAAGGGAAAATTATGTACGAATATCTAAAAGGTATCATTACCAAAATTACTGCTAAATACATCGTCCTAGAAGCAAACGGCATTGGCTACATCCTGCACGTGGCCAACCCCTATGCCTACTCAGGACAAGTCAATCAAGAAGCGCAAATCTATGTGCATCAAGTCGTTCGCGAAGATGCTCATCTCCTTTACGGTTTCCGTTCGGAAGACGAGAAAAAACTCTTTCTCAGTTTGATTTCTGTATCAGGCATTGGTCCTGTATCAGCTCTGGCTATTATCGCAGCGGATGACAATGCAGGACTTGTTCAAGCGATTGAGACTAAGAATATCACTTACTTGACTAAATTCCCTAAAATCGGAAAGAAAACAGCCCAACAGATGGTATTGGATCTAGAAGGTAAGGTGGTTGTGGCAGGTGATGATCTCCCTGCTAAGACTGCAGCTCCATCTAGCAGTGACAACCAAGAATTGGAAGAAGCTATGGAAGCCATGTTGGCACTGGGCTACAAGGCGACTGAGCTCAAGAAAATCAAGAAATTCTTTGAAGGAACTTCTGATACAGCTGAAAACTACATCAAATCTGCCCTTAAGATGTTGGTGAAATAGGAGATTTCTATGCCAAAACGCTGTGGCTGGGTTAAAATGAACAACCCTCTGTATGTAGCCTACCACGATGAGGAATGGGGGCGACCTCTCCATGACGACCAGGCCCTTTTTGAGTTGCTCTGTATGGAGACCTATCAGGCTGGTCTTTCTTGGGAAACGGTGCTCAATAAACGCCAAGCCTTCCGAAAAGCTTTTCATGGTTACCAAATTCAAGCGGTCGCAGAGATGTCGGATGAAGAATTGGAAGCTTTGATGGATAATCCAGCCATCATCCGCAATCGTGCCAAGATATTTGCGACGCGGGCCAACGCTCAGGCCTTTCTACAAGTTCAGGTAGAATTTGGTACCTTTGATACTTATCTTTGGTCTTTTGTAAATGGACAAACCATCGTCAATGATGTCCCGGACTACAGACAGGCGCCTGCCAAAACAGCTCTATCTGAGAAATTATCCAAAGATCTCAAAAAACGAGGCTTTAAGTTTACGGGTCCTGTTGCAGCTTTGTCATTTCTACAGGCTGCCGGTTTGGTTGATGACCATGAGAATGATTGTGAATGGAAGGGAAAGTGAAATGAAGTCTAATAAAAATAAGGGAGTTCTGATTTTTGGGCTCCTCTATACAATTCTTTTTGTGTTTGATGGTATACGAGTATTTGATTCTCCATTGCCTTCTTCTGCAGGGACTTATTTAGTCTATACCATCATGTTTGTGTATGGTTGCTTCTTATTTAAGTCACTATTGCTCCCAAAGTGGGAAGAGGTTAGAACTTCTAAAAGGAAATTTATCTTTGGGGTTTTAAAAGGCTGGGCCTTGCTTTTCATTTTAACCATTCTCTTTGGGCTCCTATCGGAAATGTTGAGACAGATGTTGGGATTAAGCGGACAGGGACTAAACGAGGCTAATATACAAACTGCCTTTAAAGAACAACCACTACTGATAGCGGTTTTTGCCTGTGTCATAGGCCCTTTAGTGGAAGAGCTCTTTTTCCGTCAAATTTTATTGAGATATTTAAGGAAAAGTCTGCCAACTTGGCTGAGTGTCTTTTTGGTCGGCCTTGCCTTTGCGCTTACTCATATGCACAGTTTGTCTTTATCAGAGTGGGTCGGTGCAGTCGGATACCTAGGTGGGGGTCTTGCTTTTTCTATTATTTATGTGAAAG